>WNGF01005067.1_pt1 | contig 16982 bp, 8 predicted proteins | sample 5400641 | NCBI WGS metagenome assembly WNGF01 (sample SAMN13153371, study PRJNA577476) | soil metagenome | isolation source: 80 cm soil or saprolite under grassland replicate 2 | place: USA:California | collected 2016-06-15
CAGCTGCACACCGGGAGCGTCACTCATCCCGATCTTCAGCTGCAACCTACTTTTACTTCAGTCGTGCCAGAGTCATCGGTGCTGTCGCGACATACGGACGTCGGCATGGCCCAGTGCTCGCCGGGGATTTGATCAAGCGCCTGGGGCAGGGCAGCCCATGCGATCGGACGGACTGCCAGTTCGTGAACTGCGAACACCTGGTCTGGGATCTGGCTGGCGTGCAGGCTGATGCGAGACGAACCTGCGCCACGGACCGGGGGTTCGACCAATGACCTGCACAGTGCACGCTCCACAAGAGCCGCGCGGCACGGCTGCGCGCGCTGTGCTGGCGCGGGTTGCGTTGCTGGCGGTGGCGTTGCTGTGCCTGGGCGGACGTTCAGATGGTCTGTGTACAAGGTTGGTTCTGAGCTGGATGGAGTACACGGGTTGCCGTGACTGATGAGCAGCGTGCCACCTACGAGCGGCAAGACCACAGCCCGTTCCAGGCGCGGCTGATCCTGACCGACGTGCCCGCGACCACCACACGACGTTTAGCGAGAGGGGAACATGTCCGAGCACTCTCCACGCATGACGACGCGGCAGCCAGCGGGGTGAGCGTCCGCCGCTGGCCGGGGCGGCGCGTACCTGGCTCACGCTGTTCCCGTTCGCCGTCGCCATGCACAACACCGAGGAGCTGCCCAACATGCAGCGCTGGGTGCAGAACGCGGTCGACAACGGCTATCCGCGCGCCTTCGACCCGGCGTTCTACCAGCCGACCCGGCTGTGGGTTCCCATGATCCTCATCGACCTGCTGGCGGCCGCCGCGACCGGCGCGGCGCTGGTGCGCTGGAACCGGGCCACTAGGTTCTTTGCACTGTTCATGACGGTCGGGTTCGCCCTCAACGCGGCCGGGCACTTCGCCCTGACGATCGGCTTCGGCTACAACCCGGGCGTCATCACCGCCGTCGTGTTCACCCTGCCGGTCACCGCCGGGTTCCTCGTGACCGGCCTACGTACGCGGCTGGTCAGCTGGCCGCAGGTCCTGCTGGCCGCGGCGGCCTTCGCCGTGGCGTTCGGACCTCTGGTGGCCGCCCTCCTCCGACTCGGTCGACTCATCCCGGAAGTCATCGCATAGATTCGCTTGGTCAAGCTCAGGTGGTTGGGATCATCACTGGCCGGGTGTGGTCTTGCCAGCGGCGCCAGATGACGCGGATCCAGGCGCGGGCGAGGATGCGCACGGCGTTAGGGTGTCGTTTGCCGCGGGCAATTGGCGTCGTGGTCGGTCTTGGCGGCCCATGGGCTGGCGTGGCAGGAGGTCGTCGGTCACGGACAGGTCGACGGTGCTCATCTCGTCTGCCTCCAGCCGGGGGTGGGCGCCCCTCCGGTCCGCTGAGACGAGCGACCGGGGGTCGGCCGGTCGGGTGACAGGATGGCCATCTCGTTGATTGCTGCCGCGACCGCGCGTGGGGCGTCGATCGGCACGTGGGCGTAGCTGTCAGGCACCACGGTCAGTGTCGCGTTGGGGATCATCTGGGCCAGCCGCCTGCCGTCATTGAGCGGGAAGACCTTGCCGGTGTAGGCCCACACCAGCCGGGTGGGCCGGTCGAAGTCGCGTAGCTCCTCGGCGGCGGCCAGGGTGTGCCGGCGGCTCATCCCGCGCAACACCTTGGCTAGGTCGCGGCGCACCTGGCCGTTGCCGCGGTCGGCGGTCATCCAGTACTCGGCCAGCTCTGCCGCGACGTGCCGCTTCTGCAACGACCGGTAGGCGCGGCGGCGCATGGCGGGGATCGCCAGGAGCGCCCTGGCCAGCAGCAGCGAGCCGGGCAGGTAGCCCAACGCCTTGAGGTACCAGAAGCTGAGTGGGGGGAAGTGCTCGAGCGTGTCGCAGGAGCACAGCACCAGGGCGCCGATCCGATCGCGGTGCCGGGCGGCGACGAGCTGGGCGACGGCGCCGCCAACGTCCGAGCCGACCAGCACAACGTCGCGCAGGTCCAGGGCCATCATCAGATCGTCGACGAGCAGGGCCAGGCTGGGTGGGGTGAGGTCGGCGTCCCTGGCCATGCCCAAGCGGTGCGAGCCGAGGGGGAGGTCCGGCACCACCACCCGTACACCGCTCAGGTGGGGCGTGACCTGGTCCCAGAAATGCCCATCGGTGAGCAGCCCGTGCAGCAGCAGGACCGGGCGACCCTCGCCCTGCTCGCGGTAGTTGACCGAACCGGCCGACAGCTCCACCGTCCGGCGGCCCTGCCCAAGTTGTGTGCTAGTCACGGTGGTCCTCCTCGTCGTGTTGGGGTTAGCCATGTCGGCGTACGCCGAGCAGATGTCCGTGCAGCTCCCGCCGGGCCCACGGGGCTACGGCCGGGTGATGCCCGGCACGGGTAACCTCGCCCGACCACAGGACGAGGCCGTCCGCGCTGCGCGCGGGGCCGTCCAGCTCACGCCAGGTCGGAACCAGCCGGGATATGACCAGCTGCCTCTGCCGGCCGTGCCCGTACGCCCCGCGCAGCGCGGCGTGTGCCACCTCGTGCGCGGCGACGTACCGCAGCAGGTCCGCAGGGAACTGGAAGATCATCCAGTTCAGGTCGATCGAGTGGGTGGCCGGCCGGTACAGGCCCCACGACCCGTCGTAGCCCTCGTCCGCCCGGTACCGGCGAACCGACCAGGTCAGCCCGTCCACGATGCCTAGACGCTGGGCCATCGCCGGGATGTGCTGGTCAAGCCACTCCTGCCCCTGCGCCCGGTACCACTCGATGACGGTCGACGCATGCGCCCGGTCTCGGCGCAGGCACAGCAACGGAACCCAGCCGATCGACCCGGTTCCGTCTGTGCGTTGGCCCACCGGCAGCCGGCGTACTTCGCACGCGGGGCCGTCGTCCACAATGGCCAGCCGGTACGGCCTGCCCGCGAACGGGTATGCCTCGCCGTTGAGCAGCGACCTAGCCACGATCCGGGCCCCGTGGTCGCGCTTGTGTGCGGCGGCGGTGAGCAGCCGCCCGAGCATCCGCCGAACCGCGGCGGCCACCTCTTCCGGGGTGGCGCCCGCGGGGACCGCGAACTCCACGGCGCCGGTCGGCTCAACGATGGCGTCCAGGCGCCGACCGGCACTGCTGACCATGACCGACCAGCGCAGCCAGCCGGGCAGGCCGACAGCCGCGAGTGCGGTACGGAAGGGTGCGGCCGGGTCGCTGGTGGTGGTGGTCATCTTTCCCCCAGGGGCTGGTCGTTGGGCCGGGACCGCGCAGCACCGGATCAGGACGCTCGCCGACGGTCGGGGTTGGTCTGGATGTCGCACGCCCGGCAGTCGTTGGTCCAGGAACCTCAGCAGCGCATGGTTGACGACCTCGGCCTGCTCGAGCAGCACGAGATGGCCGCCGTTGGGGACCGTGACCAGCTCGACGTCGGGTACCTGCCTCCAGATCTCCGCGGCGCGGGCCGGCGTGATCCGGTCTTTGTCACCGACGATCACCAGCACCGGTACGTCGCGCAGCGCCTCCAGCGGCGGGCGACGGAATGGCGTGTCGAGGGCGCGCAGGCAGCGGGCGACGGTGTCGGTCGGCGTCCCCGAGCTCATGCCCTCCACAAAGGACACCAGTGCGGGGCCGGGCGGGGCGGCGCGGAAGCCGTACGCTCCGGTGAGCTGCCAGGGGATGTCGCGTGCGGCGGCTTGGTTCGGCACCACGCCGGCCACCCGGTCCGCCTCCAGCCGACCGGCCGGCGGGGCGATCAGCACCACGCCGGCCACCTGCTCGGTGAACAGCTGCGGGTGCAGCTCGGCCAGCGCCAGGATGGCCATGCCGCCCATCGAGTGTCCGACCAGCACGACCGGATCGCCTGGCGACGTTTCCTCGACGACCCGGCGCAGCGCCCGGCCGAGCGAGTCCAGTGTGTACTCCCCCTGCGTCAACCTCCCGGAGCGGCCGTGGCCCGGCTGGTCGTAGAAGACCATCCGCCATTCGCCGAGCCGGGCCAGCTCCTTGCGCTGCAGGTAGAACGTCCCCATGTCCAGGCACAAGCCGTGGACGAAGACCAGGGTGATCGCCGGGACGCCGACCGGCGGGAGGAACTCCGGCGTCAGGTCCACCCCGTCGACCGCGTCGACGACCTCGACGTGGAGCTTGAGGCCGTCGTCGGTGCTGACGGTGAGCGACTCATCGACGTACGGGGGACCGAAGCTCGTGTACGGGTCGCTGGTCGAGCCGCGGGCACCCGCGGCACCGCCCACCTGGGCGTCCCGGCGGACTCCCGCCGTGCAGCCGCCAGCGTAGGCGCCTCGTGTGGTAAGGATGCGGACCCGCCGCCGGTCAGGCATGGCTGGCCTCGCCCTCTGGCGCGGCCGGCACATGCGGGGCAAAGCCCCGGTGCGGGGCCACTGGCCGGCCGTCGGGCAGCAGCTCGCCACTGTCGTCGAAGGAGATCACACCGTTGCAGAGCAGGGTCCAGCCCTGCTCCGGGTGGCTGGCCACCGCCCGGGCCGCCTCGCGGTCCACGGCGTCGAAGGCGGGGCAGGCCGGCTCGTGCGGGCACGACCGGACCACCGGGCGAGTTAGCAGGTCGGCGGTGGCCATGACGTCCCTCCTCGGAGGTTGGATGCGCGCCAGGCCCGGCTCCTTCGCCGTGCCGGCGGGGCCAGCGTGGGCTCGGCGGCGACCGCAATCCATGGAGCACCACTTCTGGACTGCCAGCCCCGGAACTGCCACTACAGGAGAAGGCCGCCGCGAGCGGCGACCATCGACCGAGGTTTGTTGGGGGATCCGAGGGGTCGAGCCGGCACCGGTCCGCGCCGCCACCTAACCCGGTGACCAAGCGGCGGAGCGCGACGGACGTGCATCCCTACGCGTGAACGTCGGCCACCTGGCCGCCTCGCGGCGTACATCGCGATGTCGGCACGGTGCGGCAGCTGCGAGCGAGGCGGGTCGGTACCGTTGCCGCAGCTACACCAATGCTGACCGTAACCCCTTCCGTGTCATAGGGCGGCGCACCTTGATGGCCGCTGCGGTCCGCGCTGCGACGCCGATGTTGGCCGACTACGGACCCCGGATTTCCCGTCGCGAACCGGTTGGGCGAGCAGGGCGCCGGCGTGGCACCGGCTATGGAACGCGGCGGCCAGCACCGCGAGCTAGGTCCACCCCATGCCGGGTGATGGGCGGGTTCTCGATGCAGGGCTGGCGGGCATGGGGCGTGGGAGACCTCCGTCACACCGCTCGCTTCCGATCGCGGCTTGCCGCCTGCGGAGGTGGCGCGCCCCCCTCCCACGCCACCTACGCAGCTCTACCGCCACCCAGGCGGCGGCTTGTGCCGGCCACGGTGTCAAGCCGCGTACCCAGCGGTAACACGGGCCCAGCATGCGCGGGGCGCCGACCGGACGCCAGGAACTGCCAGTCCCGAAGCGCCAGTTCGCAAATTCCCAGTAGGGCAGCTCATTCCTGCCCGGCAACAGGGATCAGCATCGTGATACGCAGGTCATCCGCCCGCATCGGTACCCAGACGACGACCTCGACCTCTATCTCGCTGCCGCCCTCGGGCCGTGGGCGCACCTTCCGATGATCTCCATCAGGGTGCAGGTACACCAGCGGCTCGCTGTCCTCCCACAGCTTGCGGGCGAGCGGGTTGGCCCGCAGCGCCTCGTCGAGAACAACCGCCAGGCGTCTGTCGTCGGGCCACCAGGCCGAGGCGGCACGTAACAGATCGAACGTCCGGGGGACCCACACCGTTTCGTAGTCGACCAGCTGGAGCCGGGCGGTTGGGTGTCGCAGAATCCACAGGAATACGTTGCGTTCACGGAGAATTCCCGGAAACCATTCGGCCATGGCCCGGTTGAAGACGAGGACGTCCCAGGCCCGGTCAGTAATCATGGCCGGCCACGGCTGGGCCTCGATGACGCTGGCCATGTTCGGGCTCACCGCCGAGGTTGCGGGGCGTTCCCGCGGCTTCGCCTGCCGCCCTTTGGCGAGCTGGTAGAGCAGGTTGCGCTCGTCGTCGGTGAGCTTGAGCCCGTCCGCAACCCGGTCCAGGAAGTCGTCACTGTAGTTCAGCCGGTCGCCGCGCTCCAGGCGGCCGTACCACTTTTCGGAGACGTCGATCCAATAGGCCAGATCGGCCTGGCTTACCGCGGTTCGGCGCCGGCGTGACGCGGCCAACCAGGGAATCGACCTGGGGTCAAGCCGTTCTCTCCAACGAGCCATGTACGTGTGCAGCTGTGCGCTGGGACTCAGCTGCGACGACCCCGCTGACGTGCCTTTACCCGCGGCTCCTGGCGCCGCTTTGTCGACCATCACCGCCGTCATCCCCACCGACCATCGACCGCCCGCATCCCTAACCGTTGTGCGTCCCAGAGCCCGGGCCTGGCAGCTCGACGCAGGCCATACACGGGTATGGCGCCCTGCCACCTGGCCCGTTGCCTCGGCCTGGGCGACTTGACAGGCGCCCCGGTCTGACCCCGCCCGGTCGGGCAACGCACCAGGTCACGGAGGCCATTATCCCGATGTGACGCGCGTCTCAATCACGATCCCTGGGCCATCACCCCGCCGCCCGAGGCGACCTGCCGGACCTCGCCGCAGCTGCATCTGTGCCGACGTTGGGCAACGTGCAGACCGCATGATCGGTGCCGGCACCGGCACGCCTTCACGGACCGCCCCTGAACCGTCGGTGCACCGGGAGGTCATGCTCCGGGCGAGCGGGCCGGTTTTGGCCCTCCACGCCGAACAGGGAGATCTGCCGGTCGTACCGGTCGACGTCCTCGATCGCGTCGGGCTCCAGGACCGTACGTCGGCCAGGTGGGCGATGCCCAGACCGGTCGGGCTTAGGTGCTCGCCGTCGATGATCAGCCCGTCGATCGTCGTGACCTCACCGTTCGGGTGCCACTGCAGCGCGTCGAAGCTGTCCGGGCCGAGGACGAGCGCGGTGTAGGGCCTTGGCGGGAAGCCGCCACGTCATGTGCGGTCCGAGGTCGCCAAGCCCGTCCAGGTCCGGTGCTGCTGAACCGGGTGCGGGCGCCGGGCCAGTCGTGGGCGTGCGCCTCGACCACGGCGTACCCGTGCTCGTGCGCGGTACGGATCAGCTCGGGGCGTACGTGCTCGGCCGCGCTCGGCGCCGTCGTCGGGCGAGCTCGGGGCACAGAATCGATTTCTGCTACGTATCACAATGATGGTCCCTCTATTGGGAGTGGATCGCCCCGACACTCTGCGCACCTGCCTCAACCTGGCTCGCTGGATGGGCGACGCCGGCGATTAACGACGATCACCTCGGCAGGAAACCGGAGCCCGCTGAACGCGGACAGCGACGGCAACGCAAGGGGGCGACGGCTCGACAGCATCACCGGCCAAGCGTGCCCGATCATGCCTGCGGCCAACGCAACAGAGCCCCCTGCGCCCGCCTGGGCCCACCGCGTCCAGGCACTGACCGCCGAGGCCCGCGAGCTGCAACAGCAAATCACCGCCGTCATCGCCGCGCACGCCCCGCACCTGCTCCAGCGCCGCGGCGTCGGTCCCGACAGCGCCGCCGCGCTACTGATCGCCGCCGGCGACAACCCCAGCCGGATGACCAGCGAGGCCTCCTTCGCCGCCCTCTGCGGCGTCAGCCCCGTCGAGGCATCCTCGGGCAAGACCCGCCGACGCCGCCTCAACCGCGGCGGCGACCCGCCGCGCCAACGCCGCGCTCTACCGCATCGTCGTGACCCGCCTGCGCTGCGATCAACGCACCCGCGACTACCTCGACCGACGCATCAGCCAAGGCCTGACCCGCCGCGAAGCCATCCGCTGCGCCAAACGCTACGTCGCCCGCGAAATCTACCGCCTCATCCAACAGCTCGACGCCACAACAGTCCCAAACACAGCTTGACAAACATAGGGGCATCAGAGCCCCGCCGGACGAGGCGGCGCCCGCGCACAGCGATGAACGTCTATGATCTGCCGGGATCGTCTCTTGAGTGCGTCTTCCCGGGTTCGCGGAGACGGACCAGCGAACTCTCGTGGGCCCAGGACAACGGGCCGCCCCGCGCCCGGGGGTGAGACGAGGACGACCGGATCACTCAAGTCTCGTCCACGACTGCCTCGCGACGGCATGAGACGAGGTCTGGCAATGGCGCGGCGGATGGTCACGGCGGTTGGCGGGCGGCGACGGTTGGTGGAAGTGGCGGGGGTGGTTGCGGGTGTTCTGGTGGCCGCGGTCCTGGTCTGGGCGTTGTGGCCGGCCGGATCGGGGCCTGCGCCGCGTGCCCGCCAGTACCTGGATTTCACCGCGTGCTTGTTGACCGGTGAGCACGGGGTGGCGGATGCTGACGCGGCGCCGGTCTGGGCGGGAATGCAGGACGCCTCGCTGCAGACGCGGGCGGAGGTGCAGTATCTGGTCGTGGTCGGCGAGCAGACTGTGGCCAATGCCGGTCCGTTCCTGGCAAGTCTGGCGCAGAGCCGTTGCGATCTGGTGTTCGCGGTCGGAGCGGCGCAGGTGGCCGCGGTGGCCGAGGGCGCCTCGCGGTTCATCGCGGTCCGGTTCGTGGTCCTGGGAGGCGGCGCGACAGGGACGAACGTGTCTGTTGTGGACGATGGGTCACCGGCTGATGTTCGGGCCGCGGTCACTCGGATCGTCACCAATGCCGTGAGAAGGGCACCCCGGCGCTAACGGTCTTCTGCGGAGTAATCAGGCGGCAGAAGGGCTTGCCGGCTGATTCGGGGTGAGCCGGGCTCTTGCGTGCCCCAGGTGTGGTGCTCCAAGCTGTGGATCAGTTTGCCGGCCGAGCGGCGGGGGAGGCCCGACGATGCGGGTGCGGGTCGGTTCGTGGGGACGTAGGTTGGTTGGTCGGTCGGCTCGGCTGGTCACGTTGTGCGCGGTGGTGGCTCTCGTCTCGTTCGGTCTGACCGCCGCGGTGCCGTCGCCGGGTGCCCTACCGCCGGGTCGCGGCTTCCCGCTGTCTTGGTTGTGGGAGGGGTTGGGACGCGGTCCCCGGTCGTTGCCGGAGAACTGGGCAGCGGCGTTCGTCGGGCTGCCGGTGCAGCCGTCGGCGGGTACGGCCGCAGACCGGGAGCACTACGTGCCGGCCGGGCAGACGCGGGCGGGCGGCGGCTCGGGACGGGCACCGGACGCCGGAGTCGGCGCGGTGCCGGCCGACACGCGGCCGGGGCCGGTGGTGGCCCCGTGGACGTCGGGCAAGCTGGCCGACGACGGCAGCTTCAACCCGAATACCAGTGTCCGCATCGCCGGCGCGGCGACGGCCAAGTCCGACGTGTACGCCAATGCCGATGGCTCGTTCACCCGCAAGGTGTTCCAGGATCCGGTGAACTACCGCGCGGCCGACGGCAGTTGGCAGCCGATCGACCGGGCGCTCGTCCTTGGCGGCGACGGCCGCTACCGGCAGCGCGCCAGCTCGGCCGGCGTCGACTTCGGCGCCTCGGCCGACGCACCCGATCCTGGCGACGTTGCGGTTGGACGCCGGACGGGCCGTGTCGTACTCGTTGGTCGGCGCCGCGCCGGTCACGCCGACGGTGTCGGGTGAGACGCTGAGGTACCCGAGGGTCTCGCCCGGCGTGGACCTGGTGTTGGCCGCGACGGCGACGGGTTTCAAGGAGTCGCTCGTCCTGTACTCGGCGCAGGCGCCGAGCTCGTTCGTGTACCGGCTCGGGCTGCAGGGGCTGACGCCGCGGCTGGATGCTGCCGGCTCGGTGTCGCTGGTGGACGGTACGGGCAGCGTCGCGGCCCGGATGCCAGCCGGGTACATGGAGGATTCTCGCTTCGACCCGCGGTCGGGCGGGTTCACCCGGTCGAATGGTGTGACGTATGCGCTGACGACTGTGGACGGTGGGCCGGCCTTGCGGGTGAGCCTGGACGCCTCGTGGCTGCGTGATCCCAGCCGGGTGTTCCCGGTGACGGTGGATCCGACCACGACGTATGGCACCACCGGTGACACGTACGTGCGCAGCGACGAGTCGGTGGACCGTAGCGGCGCCAACGAGCTGCTGGTGGGCACGTATAACGGCGGCGCGTCGAAGGCGTACACGTTCATGACCTTCGACAGTTTCGCCACGACGTACCCGGGGGCGAAGATGTCGGCGGTCTCCTTGAAGATCTTCGACTCCTGGGCGTACACGTGCACGCCGGAGCCGTTCTGGGTCAACCCGATCACCGAGCCCTGGTCGGTGACGGGATACAAGCCGTATCCGGGTCCGGCGTTCGGGTCGGCGATCGGTTCGGTGACCGCCGATCCGGGCGTGGCGTGCACGAACACGTCTAGCGACCGCAGCGTCGGCACCTGGATGACGGTGCCGCTGTCGACGGCCACGTTCCAGAACTGGGCGCTGGGTCAGCCGAACTACGGGCTGGCGGTGACCGCGTCGCAGACCGACTCGATGCAGTGGAAGCGGTTCACCTCGCGCAACCACACCTGCTGCGGGCCGTACCTGAGCGTCACGTACACGCCGAACGTCGCGCCGCAGGTCGACGCGCAGTACCCGCCGTCATGGTATGCCGCCACCACGCTGACACCGGAGTTGTTGGTCAGTGCGCACGACCCGGATGCCTGGCCCACCCCGTTGAGGTACCGGTTCGTGGTCTTCAACTCCACGGGTACCGCCGTGGTGGCCGATTCCGGCGCGATCTCGGCCCGCAACTGGGTGGTGCCGGCGTCGGCGAACCTGCGGTGGGGCGAGACCCACCTGTGGACCGTCACCGCCTCGGACGGCAGCGCGGCCAGCGCCTCCCAGAAGCTGAACGTGTTGACCACGCCCGTGCCGCAGCCGCTGGTGACGTCGAGCCTGGCGCAGAACGGTGGCTTGGGATTCGATGCGAACGTCGGCAACTACACGACGGCGGCCACGGACGCGGTGGTCAACACGGTCGGTCCGGAGCTGACCGTCCGGCGCATGTACAACAGCCTGGACCCCCGGGTGGACGCCGCGTTCGGAGCGGGCTGGTCGAGCGTCCTGGATATGAGGGCGACCGATGTGCTGGCCGGCGGCGCGCGGTCCACCGACTCGGTGCTGCTGCGCTACCCGACCGGACAGGAGATGGCCTTCGGCCGCAACGGCGACGGCACCTTCTCGCCGCCGTCGGGCCGGTTCGCCACGTTTACCCCGGTGGCCGGGGGTGGCTACCGGTTGGTGGACAAGGACGGCACCGGGTACACCTTCACCACCTCGGCTGGCACCGGGGTCTGGCGGATCACGTCGATCGTCGACGCGGCCGGCCGCGCGTTGACCTTCGGCTATGCCGCGGGCCTGCCGACGACGGTCACCTCGGCGTCGGGTCGGGCGCTGCAGCTGACGTGGTCGACGCCGGCCGGAGCGGTTGCGCCGCATGTGGCCACGGTCAGGACCGACCCGGTCGTTCCCGGTGACTCGTCGTCGGCGTTGACTTGGTCGTACACCTACAGCGGCGACCGGTTGACGAGGGTGTGCCCGCCGACGTCGTCGACGGCGTGCACGCAGTACACGTACACCACGAGCTCGCTCTACCGGGCGGCGGTCATGGACGCCGGCCCGCACTCGTACTGGCGCTTGGGCGAGGCGTCGGGCACCACGGCCGGGAGCGCGGTCCTCGACCACGAGGGTACGGACAACGGCAGCTACACCAACGTGACGTTGGGTGTGCCCGGGCCGTTGGCCGGCTCGACGGCCACCGCGGCTGGGTTCAACGGCATCTCGTCATCCGTGCGGCTGCCGGCGAAGCTGGTGACCGACACGAGCTACCAGTCGATCGGCATGTGGTTCAAGCTCGCCGCCGGCGACAGCGGTGTGCTGTACAGCTACCAGGTTGACCCGGTCACCGCCGCGACCACCACGGCGACCTACCAGCCGGCGCTGTATGTCGGCAGCAGCGGCAAGCTCTACGGCCAGTTCTACGACGGCACCATCGCACCGATGGCCACCAGCGCCTCGGTGGCGAACGGCGGGTGGCACTTCGCCGTACTCACCGCTGCCGGCAACACCCAGGCGCTCTATCTCGACGGCGCGCTCGTCGGGTCGAAGACCGGGCTGGTGCAGGCACCGGCGGGCGCGACCAACGAGTACCTCGGTGCCGGGTTCCTCGGCGGTGCGTGGCCCGACCAGGCCCACTACAGCACCACCAACCCGACCGGCTATGCCACCTTCTTCAAAGGCTCGATCGCCGAAGCCGTGCTGTTCGACCGGCCGTTGACGTCGGCCAACATTGCCGCGCTGCGCTCCGCGGGCACCTCGACGCTGCGGCCGTTGACCTCGGTGCTGCGGCGGTCGGGCAACGCGTCGGCCACCGTCACCTACGACGCGTTGACCGGGACGGTCACCCAGCTCGTCGACGGCAACGGTGGAACGTGGCAGCTCGGGCCACCGAGCGTGTCCGGCTCCAGCCAGGTGTACGTGTCGGCCGTGCTGGCGGCCGGGCCGGTGGACTACTGGCGGCTGGCCGAGAACAACACCGCGGACGCCATCAACGAGGTGCACGGCAACACCGCCGCGTACAACGCGGTCACGCTCGGCGTGCCGGGTGGTCCGTTCGCCGACGCCACCGTCGGGTCCTTTGACGGCACCGCATCGTATCTGGCGTTACCGACCACGGACATCCCGTCCACCGGCCCGGTGTCGGTGAGCATGTGGCTGAAGACGGCCACCGGGTACGGCGGTGGTGGGACGCTGTTCGGCTACCAGACCAACAGCCTCACCGGAGGCAGCTCCGCCGCCGGCCAGTGGACCCCGGCGGTGTACCTGGGCGTCGACGGCAAGCTCCGCGGCCAGTTCTGGACCGGTGCCATCGCCCCGATCACCTCGGCCGCCACCGTCAACGACGGCAACTGGCATCACGTCGCATTGGCCGCCACGGCCACCAGCCAGACGCTGTACGTGGACGGTGCGGCGGTCGGCACCCTCAACGGCGCGTTGGTGGCGACCTCGGCCGCCTACGGTTACCTCGGCGCGGGGGAGCAGACCGGCTGGCCCAGCCGGGCGAGCAACTCGCTGGGCTACTTCACCGGGCAGCTCGCCGAGGTCTCGTACTTCCGGTCGCAACTGTCCGCCGCGCAGGTTGCCGCGCAGTACGCGGCTCGGGCCAAGACGGCCGGCGCCCCGGCCAGGACCGTCACGGTGACCGACCCCGGCAACAGGACATCAAGCTCCGTCTATGACGTGGCCACCGGCCGGCAGATCGCGCAGATCAACGCGCTGGGCAACAAGACACAGTACGGCTACGACGTCAACGGGTTCCTGCGCACCGTCACCGACCCCAACGGCAACACCACCACCACCGAACACGACGTGCGCGGCAACGCGGTCTCGTCGACCAGCTGCCAGAACCAGGCCGCGCAACTGTGCACGACGGTGTACGCCACCTACCACCCGAACGCCACCGCGGGGCTGCTGTCGCCGGACGCGCGCAACGACCAGGTGCTGACCACGCGGGACGGCCGGTCAGCCTCGCCGACGGACAACACCTACCGCACCTCGTACACCTACGACGTCGACGGCACCCGGACGGCGGTCACCACCCCGCCCGTGCCGGGCTTCCCGGCCGGGCGCACGACCCGCTACGTCTACTCCAGTAACAAGCCCGATGTCATCGGGCGGCTGTCCGACGGCACGGCGCAGGTCCGACACGGCACCGGCCCGGACACCTTCGACGCCGGTACGGCGTTTGGCAGCGGCTGGAACGCGTACAACTGGATCGGCTTCGCCGACATCAACCAGGACGGCAAGCAGGACATCATCGGGCGGCTGTCCGACGGCACGGCGCAGGTCCGACACGGCACCGGCCCGGACACCTTCGACGCCGGTACGGCGTTTGGCAGCGGCTGGAACGTCTTCACCTGGATCGGCTTCGCCGACGTCAACCAGGACGGCAAGCAGGACATCATCGGGCGGCTGTCCACCGGCGTGGCGATGGTCTATCACGGCACCGGTCCGGACACCTTCGCCACCGGCACCCCCTTCGGCAGCGGTTGGAACACGTTCACCTGGATCGACTTCGCCGACGTCAACCAGGACGGCAAGCAGGACATCATCGGGCGGCTGTCCACCGGCGTGGCGATGGTCTATCACGGCACCGGCCCGGACACCTTCGACGCCGGTACGGCGTTTGGCAGCGGTTGGAACGCCTACACCTGGATCAACGTCGCGGACACCAACCCCGGAGCCACGACCGCGGCCCTCGACGGCGGCTACGTCCCGCCGGGCCTGCCCACCGCGGTCATCACCCCGGGTGGTGCGACGCAGACGATCGCCTACAACCGCACCGGCGACGTGGCCCGCGTCACCGACCCCGCCGGAAAGGTCACCGCCTTCACCTACGACGGGCTCGGGCGCGTGCTGACCACCACCGAGACCACCGACACCTTCCCGGCCGGGCTGACCACCTCCTTCAGCTACGACAAGCTCAACCGGATGCTGGCGCAGACAGCGCCGGCGGTGACCAACCGTGTCACCGGCGCGGTCCACACCGCGAGGACGACCATCGCCTATGACGTCGACGGGCAGGTCGCCTCGCAGACCGTGGCGGATCTCAGCGGCGGGGACGCCGCCCGTACCGCCTCGTGGACGTACAACGCCCGCGGGCAACGGATAACGGCCACCGACGCGGCCGGGCGGATTACGCGGTACGAGTACGACGCCTACGGCAACCTGGTCCGCGAAACGACACCGGACGGGCGGGTCTTCACCTCCGCCTTCGACGCGGCCGGGCAGCTGCTGACCACGACCCTGGTCGGCTACACCGGTGACCCCAACAACCCGAGCCCACCGGCCGACGTCGTCCTGATATCCAAGGCCTACGACCCGGCCGGGCGGCTGGCCTCCGACACCGACGCGATGGGCTGGGTCGCGTCCTACGCCTACACCGACAACGCACTGCCGGCCACCGTCACCCGGCGCGACCCGGCCAGCGGCGCCACCTTCGTGACCCAGGCCAACGGCTACGACGCCGGCGGCAACCGCACCTCGTCGACCGCCAACAACGGCCTCACCACGACGACGTTCGTGGTCGACGCCGCCCGTCGCGTCACGTCGTCCACATTGGACCCCGCCGGCGTGAGCCGCACGACCGCGTACACCTACTCGCCCGACGACTTGGTGCTGACCGCCACCACGTCCAACGGGGCCGGAACGGTCGGTATCGTCGACGCGACCTACAACGCGACCGGCCGGATGACCTCCCGGACGGTCCATAATGGATCGTACATGCTGACCACCATGTGGACGGTCGACCAGGGTGGGCTGGCCACCGCGGTGAGCGACCCCAACGGCAACACGACCAACTACGCCTACGATGAGGCCGGCCGGTTGGTCGTCAGCACGGCGCCGGCGGTCAACGTGGAGACCGGTGGCGGCACACCGGTGTCCACCCGCCCGGTCTCCTACCTCGGCTACGACACCTTCGGCGAGCAGACCGAGTCGAAGGACCCCGACGGAAACGTCATCGTCGCCGGCTTCGACGCCACCGGCCGGCACGTGTCCACCCGGCTGCCCGCGTACACCCCGCCCGGCGCGTCCACACCGATCACGCCGATCGCGACGAAGACATACGACGACGCGGGTCGGCTGGCCAGCTCCACCGACCCGCTGGGCAACGTGAGCAGCTACACCTACGACCAGCTCGGCAACCTGGCCAAGGTGACCGCACCGAACCTCGGCGAGACCAGAGCCACCTACGACCTGCTCGGTGACCGGCTCACCGTGACCGACCCGACCGGTGCGGTGAGCACCGCCACGTACGACTACCTCGGCCGGCAGCTGACCTCCACCGAGGTCGTACGCCAGTTCGCCGCGAACTACACCACCACCTACACCTACGGCAGCGGCGGCTGGCTGGCGTCCGTGCGGTCGCCGGCCGGGGTTACCACCTCGGCGACGTACAACGCCGCGGGCGAGACCCTGACCACCACCGACGGGGCCGGTAACGCCACCAGCTACCTGTACGACGGAGCCGGCCGCCGGATCCGCTCCACGCTTCCCGACGGCACCTACAGCACGGTCACCTACGACATGGCCGGCCGGGCAACCGCGACGACGGCCTACGACAACGCGGGCACGGTCCGGTCGACCCGCAGCGCGGCCTTCGACGCCGCCGGCAACATGACCTCGGCCACCGATGCGCGAGGCGACACGACCAGCTTCGGCTACGACGCCACCGGTAAGCTGATCAGCCAGGTGCAGCCGGTCACCGCGTCCTCGTCCATCAGCATCACGTTCGGATACGACGCCGCCGGGAACCGCACCCGGTACACCGACGGGCGGGGCAACCCGTTCATCACCACATACAACACGTGGGGTCAGCCCGAGTCGCGGATCGAGCCGTCCACTGCGGCGTACCCGAACCTGGCCGACCGCACGTTCACCGTCGCCTATGACGTCAACGGCCGGGTCGCCTCGCGGACCGCGCCCGGTGGCGTGCAGGTCACCAACACGTACAACGTCATGGGTGACCTGACCGGACAGACCGGCACCGGTGCCCAGGCATCGACGACCGCCCGGTCGTTCGGCTATGACCTGGCCGGCAGGCTGACGTCGGCGTCGGCTCCGGGCGGCACCAACACGTTCGGCTACGACGACCGCGGCCTGTTGCTGTCGACGTCCGGACCGTCGGGGACGTCGTCGTTCACGTATACGGCCGATGGTCTCATCGCCTCCCGCGACGACGCCGCCGGCACCACCACCTACACCTACGACACGGCCGGCCGGCTCGCGACCGCGGCGAACGCCACCGCGGGCCTGAACCTGTCGATCGCCTACAACACGCTGTCCCAGCCGTCCCGGGTCACCTATGGCACCGCGGGCAACTACCGCGACTTCGGTTACGACGCGCTGCACCGGCTGAGCGCCGACACCCTCAAGACCTCCGGTGGGGCGACGGTCGCCTCGATCGGCTACGGCTATGACGCCAACGGCAACCTCACCGCGAAGACCACCAGCGGGTTCACCGGGGCGGCGGGCAACACCTACACCTACGACTACGCCGACCGGCTCACGTCGTGGCACAACGGATCGACCACGGTCGCGTACGCCTATGACGCCTCTGGCAACCGGACCCAGGCCGGCGCAGACACCTTCGGCTAC
>WNGF01006302.1_pt1 | contig 16981 bp, 18 predicted proteins | sample 5400641 | NCBI WGS metagenome assembly WNGF01 (sample SAMN13153371, study PRJNA577476) | soil metagenome | isolation source: 80 cm soil or saprolite under grassland replicate 2 | place: USA:California | collected 2016-06-15
ACGCGCGGATGGAGAGCTGCCAGCTTCTCAACCACATCCTGGCCGACTCGATCATCCTCTACAACCTGTACAAGAAGCACCACTGGCTGGTCCGAGGCCCGACCTTCTTCCAGCTGCACCTGCTGCTGGACAAGCACGCGGATGAGCAGCTCAAGCTGATCGATCTCTTGGCCGAGCGAGTCCAGACGCTCGGCGGCGTGGCGATCGCCGACCCTCGGCACGTTGCAGAGGTCACCACGATTTCCCGGCCGCCGAACGGGGTAGAAGAGGTGGCGGCAATGCTGTCACGGCTCCTCGAGGCCCACGAGATCATCATCGAGAAGGTACGCGAGGCCATCAAGAAGACGGCGCAGAACGGAGACGACGGAACCAACGATCTCCTGATGGGCGATGTGCTACGGACCAACGAACTCCAGGTGTGGTTCGTCGCCGAGCACCTTGTCGACATCCCGGTTGTCCGCGTGTGATGGAGCTCGCGTAACCGGCTACGTCTTCCCAAGAGTCTCGCCAGCCAATCTGTTCTCGCATGGAACTCGTCCGTCATGATCCTTCGTTTCACAGCTCAATCTCAGCAAGTCTTCAGCGGCTACCCAGATGACGGTGGTGTCATGTTCCCCGCTGCTCCTGCCGAAGGCGGGTCGACGATCGTGCGAGGGAGGATGGCCGATGAATGCTCGGGTACGGATGGGTCGCTGGAAGATGTGGTTGGCGATCGGAGGCGCCGCCGTGGCGGTCTCCCTGGTGGGAGGTCCCTACTTCTACATCCACTTCATCGAGGGGTCGGCGCCGGCGCCCCTGACGTTGGCCACACCTTCGGCGACGTCGAGTGCCGCCCGGACCACGAGCTCCGGCCAAGCGACCGGCGCATCCGATGGGACCTGGAAGGTGTCCAGCGACTCCGTCGTCGGCTACCGGGTCAAGGAGGTGCTCTTTGGCCAGAGCAACGTAGCGGTCGGCCGGACGAACTCGATCACGGGCTCGATGATCGTCAGCGGCACCACGGTGACCGCCGCCACCTTCACCGTGGACATGACCACGGTGTCCAGCGACCAGAGCCGGAGAGACGGACAGTTCAACGGTCGGATCATGGAAACGAGTACCTATCCGACCGCCACCTTCACCCTCACGCAACCTCTAAAGCTGGGATCGATCCCTGCGCAGGGGGCGAAGCAGACCTACCAAGCGACGGGAAACCTGACGCTTCACGGCCTCACCAAGAAGGTGACGTTCAAAGTAACCGGCCTGTACACGGGCTCCACGGCTCAGGTCGCTGGATCCATTCCCATCACGTTCGCCGACTGGGGCATTCCCAATCCGAGCTTCGGACCGGTGACCACTGAGGATCATGGCGTTCTCGAATTCGCCCTGAACTTCGCACCGGCGTAGGCCTTCGAAAGGCCCGTTACCCTGTTACCTCATCGAGGCGTTCGACCAGTGGGAACCTCGTAGGCCAACCACTGGCCTCAAGAGATCGGCGGATCAGCGACGAGGAAGGTACCACCAGGGTGAAGCGCTGCTCATGTTCCGCGAGCCTGCGTGACAGATCGAACAACATCGCGATCCCTGCGCTGTCGAGGTAGCGGACTTCGCCCAGATCGATCACGAGCTCGAGCACCTGGTTCGAGATCGATTCGGTGATGCTTCGCTTGATCATCCCCGCATTGGAGAGATCGATCTCTCCGCTCAGGCGGACAACAGTCCTGCTGTTCGATCGACGCAGCCGAATGTCGGCCGGGTAGATCACGGCCGTGCTCCCCGCCGCCAACGGAGCTCGACGGACGTCCCCGCGTCGGACCGATCGATCCGCACCGCATCGGTGAGCGCCTGCATTATCGGGATGCCCCGACCCCGATGCACGACACGGGGGGAGCGCCAGCGGCCGAAGTCGCGAACGGTGAGCACGATCTCTTGCACCGCCCACTCGGCTGTCACCCGAAGGACCCCGCCGTCCGGTCCGTACGCGTGCTCGATCGCGTTCGCCGCGGCCTCGCCGGATGCCGCCACCACGTCATGCAGAACCCCCGGCTCCACCCGACGTTCCGCGAGCCAGCGCTCGAGGATTCGGCGGAGCACGACGAGCTGGCCGACTTCCGCGGGCAGAGACAGGGCCAGGCGATCCCCCTGGTCAGGGAGGACTTCGATCACCATGAGCGCCATGTCGTCATCGCCTTCGTCCTCTTCCATCAGACCCTCGATGATGAGTCGGCATCGATCTTCGGGCGCGAGCTCCACGCGGGAGACCTCGCACAGCCTTCGAAGCCCCTCATCGAACGACTGATGCCTTCGCTCGACCAGCCCGTCGGTACACAGGATCAGCGTGCTGCCTGGGCGGAATTGCTCCACGTTCTCCGCGAACGTGGCCGCCGCGACGGCCCCAAGAGGCGGGGCCACGTCCACGGGTCGAACACGCACGCCTCCGTCCGGGTCGCGGACGACGGGCGGGATGTGGGCTGCGGAAGCGAATCGAAACGTCAGGTGGACCGGGTCGATGACCCCGTACATCGCCGTGGCCATCTCGCCGGGGCCGAGGATCTGGATCAGCCGATCCAGTCGCTCGAGGACGTCGCTCGGCGAGGGAAACTCGAGCGCATACGCGCGTAAAGCGTTCCTGAGCTTCCCCATGGACGCCGCGGCGCCAAGGCCCCGCCCCACGACATCGCCGATGGCAACGGCCACCGATCCGCTGGGCAGAAGGAAGGCGTCGTACCAGTCTCCGCCCACGTCGCCGCCTCGCGCCGGTCTGTATCGCGCCGCCACACGGAGTCCCGGAGGATTGGGCAGAGTCTCGGGAAGCAAGCTGCGCTGAAGCGCTCTGGCCGCAGCGCGCTCCCGCTCGTACAGCCCGGCTTGAATGGCCAGGGCAACCCGGTCTCCGACGAGTTGGAGCAGCGCCGTATCCTCCGGTGTGAAGTGGCGTGGCACGAGCGTCCCCACGTGCAGGATTCCGATCGTGCTTCCCTGGGCCACCAGGGGTACGCCGAGTAGCGAGCGGATCCCCTTCTGCCTCAGGATCGGGTTCAGCACGTTGGACTGATCCAGGTCTGGGATGACCAGGGGCTCCCCGGTTGACGCGATCGTCCCAGCAAACCCGCGGCCCACCGGGATCCTGACACCCTGTTCGACCTCTTCCTCTATGCCCTTTGCCGCTCGAGCGACGAGCTCGGCCTTCGTGGGGTCGAGGAGAAGGATGGCTGCGGTATCGGCCGAAAGAGCGTCCCTGACGCGAATCAGAAGCTCGTCCAAGAGCTCGTCGACGTTCAGGTTCGCCAGCGCGGCGTCGGTGACGCTTTGAAGCCTCTGAAGGTGCTCCAGCGAGGCGGAAATCGAAGCGGCTTCCGATCGCTGGTCAGAGGTGTCTGGCTCCATCTGAGCGATCCTTTGCATCATCTGGACCCTCTCCCTCGACGGCAGCAACGGTACCCCAGGCCTCAGTTGCCGAAACGGAGCCACCGGTAGCCGTAGGGATCGAGCTCGAGCGTGGGCGAGCCCTCGTCGTCATACCGCCGGTTCCCGAACAGCTCGCGACGGGTTCCACCCTTCTTCGCGGCCCCGCGTAGGGCGGTCCGGCGCCGCTCGCCGGCGAGATTGTGGACGGCGATCATCGAGACCTCCCCCGCCATATATCGAAGGGCGAGGACGCTTGGATCTCGGCCCCCGATCACGTCCCATCCACCCGTGCCGAACTCTGGGCATTCAGCTCGCGCCCGGACGGCGCGTTCCATCCAATTGAGGAGGGACTGCGAGTCGCGCTGCTGATCCGCCACGTTGACCTTCCGGTACCCGAACTGTCCCTTCGAGATCACCGGAACCTGGACATGCTCGCTCGCGGCGCCGGAGAATCCGCCGTTCCTCTCCGCCGTCCATTGCATGGCTGTCCTGACCGGATGTCGCTCGGGGAGGGAAAGGTCGTCCCCCATCCCGATCTCGTCGCCGTAGTAGAGGACCGGCGTGCCGGGCAAGGTCAGTAGGATGCTGAACGCCAGTTCGAGGCGCGCCCTGTCGTCGCCGAGCATGGGAGCCAGTCTCCGCCGGATCCCCCGGCCGTAGAGCTGCATTTCCGGCTGTGGGCCGAACGCGGCGAACGTGTCCGCGCGCTCCCGTTCGGACAGGCGACCCAGGTCGATCTCATCGTGGTTGCGCAGGAAGTTCGCCCATTGATCTGAGGCGGGGATCCCTGCGGTCTCATCCAATGCCTTCACCAGTGGCGTGGCGTCCTGTCGTGCCATGGCCAGCCACAGGCGCTGGTTGGCGCTGAAGTTGAACAGCATGTGCATGCCGCCGACTTCGTAGTACTCCTCGATCGCATCTCGCTCCACATTCGCCTCTCCCAGGAGCACGGCGTCTCCGCGCCGCCATGACATGTAGTTGCGGAAGGCATGCATATAGTCGAAACGGGGACTCGGATGAAGGCCCTTCTTCCCTGCGGGCTCGATCAGGAAGGGCACAGCATCCACCCGGAACCCGGAGATCCCCAGCTGCACCCAGAACCCGATGATCTTCTCCATCTCCTCCCGCACCCCAGGGTTGGAGATGTTCAGATCCGGCTGGAAGTCATAGAAGCGATGGAAGTAGTAGCGGCCGACCTTGCGGTCGAACGACCACGTGGTCTTCTGGACCCCGGGGAATACCACGCCCTTGTCAGCATCGGGTGGCTTGTCCTTCGACCAGATGTAGTAATCGCGGAAGCGGGGGTCGCCGGCCCGGGCAGCCTGGAACCACGGATGCTGATCTGATGTGTGGTTGAGAACGAGATCGATGATCACGCGGATCCCACGGTCTCCGGCCTGATGGATCAGATCGACGAAGTCACCGAGGTTCCCGAAGTCGGGGTGGACGCCGTAGTGATCGGTGATGTCGTACCCGTCGTCACGCCATGGAGAGGGGTGGAACGGCAATAGCCACAGGCAGGTCACCCCGAGGGAGGCCAGGTAATCGAGACGGCTGGTCAATCCACGCAGGTCCCCGATACCATCCGCGTTCGAGTCCCGGAACGTGCGGACGGAGACCTCGTAGATCAGGCCGTTCTTGTACCAGCGATCATCCAGGCCGCGTCACCTCAGCGAGGTCATTACCCAGAGGCCCAACCCTGTATCCCGTTCGCCGATCCGCTGCCGCGATCCGAAGTTGGTCCCCTAGAGGTGGAGCGCTCGGGTGGGGGCCAGCACCGCCTCCGGATCGTCCCGCCAGAGCTCCGGCTGCACGTCGATGTACAGCTCGATCTCGTTTCCGTCAGGGTCGGTGATGTACAGGCTGTGAGTCACGGTGTGATCCGCGCTGCCGACGACGTTGGCCCCGGCCTCCTGCAAGGTCTCGAGCGCCTCCTGGAGCTCCTCATCCGTCGTTCCCACTTTCAGGCCGAAGTGGTACATGCCGACCCGCCTTCCCGACGGGATCGGTGCAGAGTTGGGGCCGACCTCGATCAACAACAGTTCATGATGGGTTCGCCCGGACGAGTACATCGCCATCTGGTGCTCGCTGCCTCCGATCTCCTTCCAACCGAGAACGTCCCGGTAGAAACGCCGGGAGACTTCGACATCTCGAACGTACAGGACGATGTGGCCGAGTTCCTTGACTTCCATGATTCCTCCCTGTCGGTACGGGCATCGTACCGGTAGCCAGTCGGCCCGTGCTCTGGCTGGCCCGGCTATACGGCAGGGCCGTTTATCAAGCGCGCGGTTGCGGTGTGCGTCCCGTTCTCATCGACCCAGGTCACTCGGATCTCCTCCCCGGGCTTGTGTTGGTGAAGCTCGGACCCGAGTTCGTCGATCGACGAGACCTTCTGTCCTTCGACCTCCGTGATCACCGAGCCCTCCGAAATCCCCGCACGGGCGGCCGGGGTCCCGGGGGTCGCCCCCATGACTAGTACGCCGGAGCCTGCATCCAGCCCCAGGCGGCGCGCGGTCGCAGCGTCCAGCTCACGCACCTCGACACCGAGGTAGCCGGGCTGGCCGATGATCACAGAGGAGCTGGCGTGCCCGGCCCTGATCTCGTTCACGACCTTCAGCGCGGCGCTCGACGGGATGGCGAATCCAACCCTGGAGTCGGACTGAAGGCGGGTGTTTCTTGCGCCCGCCGTGATCATGCCCACAACTTGTGCTGCGGAGTTCACCAGGGGGCCGCCGGAGTCTCCCGGCTGGATGACCGCGTCGGTCTGGATCAATCCATCGAGGTGCTCGAGGCCGCCGCGGCCATCCTGGACGGTGATCGAGCGCCCCAACGCCGAGATCGTCCCCTCGGTGACACTCGGGGTCCCGCCCCGCCCGAGCGCGTTCCCGATGGCGAGCACCTCTTGGCCCACGGTGAGCTTGGACGAGTCGGCCAAGGTCACGGTCGGCAGCCCTGATATCCCTTGGATCTGCAGCACGGCGATGTCATCTGCCGGGTCGGCTCCGACGAATTGGGCCGCGAACGTGCCGGAACGCCCGGCGATGGTGACCTCGATCCTTACGGCGCCGTCGATCACGTGATTGTTGGTGAGCACCTGTCCGTTGGAGGTGACCACCATGCCCGTCCCCGCGCCCCGGCCCTGGGGGGGAACGCTGTCGAATGGGTTCGAGTCGATGACCGTGTTGATGTTCACAACCGCTGGATCGACCTTGTCCGCGACCGCTCGTGCGTTCAGGCCCTGGTCGGCTTGACCGATGGGCGTGGCGGTCGCTGGAGCCCTGCTCAGGGGGCCCTGCGCCGGCGACGGAGACCCGCTCCGGGTGAGGACCCATCCGATGCCGATCCCACCCGAAACCAACACCAGCCCGGCGAGGACGGCGGCAATGACCACGCGGCCACGCCTGCGTTCCGGAGGCGGGCTGCCCAAGGCGGTTCCCGGAGCGCGAGAGGGCTCCCAACCCCACATGGGGACCGCCTCGGTCTTCTCCGGCCCAGCTACGGGGGGCGCCTCCTCCGGCTCATCTACTGGTGGATGTTCCATCTCTCTATCGTCCATCTCACATGATCATTCGGCCCGAACCTGAGAAGCGCATGGGAAGAGGGTCACGATAGCCTGAGAGCCCCACGCTGCGCCCCCCTAGGCCCCCGAGCCTCACCGGGAAGCACTGTGCTGGGAATCCCTGCGCAGTATCATTCGACCACAGACGTTCGGAGTCGAAATGCCCAGATACGTCGTCCAGCGAAGCTTCTCTGTCGGAGAAGACCGGATGCCCGAGATCGGGCGTCGGTCCCGCCGGATCCTCGAGAAGGAGTTCCCGGACGTCACGTGGCTGCACAGCCATGTGACGTTGAACGAGGAGGGCAACGTTCGGACGTTCTGCATCTACGAGGCTCCGAACGAGGATGCCATCTACCAACACGCTGAGTCGCTCGGCTATCACATCGTGGACGCGATCTTCGAGGTAGCGGGAGACGTCACGCCCGAGGACTTTCCCCTCGTAGAGGAACCGGCCTAACCACGCCCGCCTGTCCGGTCTCTTAGACGCTCGGCGTCCGTGATGTGCCACGCTGCCTGGGACGCAACCGCCAGATACCGAAGGATCTCCCGGCGCCGGTCCCGGTCTTCTCGGGGAACCAGTTCGAGCGCTTCCTGGTACAGATGGACGGCTCGCTCCTTGGCCCAGCCACGCCCGGCTTGGTCCGCCGCGGCGAGCAGGTACGTGAGAGCGCGCTCCGGCTCACCGGCCTCCCGCCAGTGGTGGGCAAGGATGGCCGCCGCGTCACCCAGGTCGGGGATCGCTTCCTCCAGGAACTCGGCCACCGTGGCGTGGCGCTGGCGTCGCTGGGATCGTGGCAGAGTCTGATACGCCACGTCACGGATGAGGATGTGTTTGAACGTGAACTGCTGTTCGCCTCGGATCCGAGACACTGGAACACGCCTGATCAGGTCGCGCTTTTCGAGCGAGCCGAGGAGAGCCGGCAGGTCTTCCCTTTCCGGCTGCAAGCGAGAGAGGGTGCCACTCCAGAAGACCCTGCCCACCACGGCGGCGTCGAGGAGGACCGTTCGCTCGAGCGGAGGAAGGGAATCGAGCCGAGCGCTGACGATCCCACGGATGTTCGTGGGGAGTTCGTGGGCATCGGTCGTCGCCCGTTCCGCCATGGAGGCCGTGAGCTCCTCGATGAAGAGCGGATTGCCCTCCGCCGTGGTGGCTACCACATCGGCCTGGTCCTCTGACTGGACGACCGTGCGCTGGGCGAGGAGTCGACGCGTGAGGTCGACGGCGTCGGGACCGGTGAGGGGGTCGAGGGGCAAGGCAGTGTAGGCCGGGAGCCCGCCACCCCACGATTGCCTGTTAGACAGGAGCTCCGGCCGCGCCAGGGTGAGGAGCAGCAGGGGCACGTCGTGAACCCGAGCAGCCAGGAACTCGATGAGGTCGAGGAGGCTGGGGTCGGCCCAGTGGATGTCCTCGAAGATGAGCACGGTCGGCTGATGGGCCGCCAGGCCTTCGACCAGAAGCCGCGCGGAGAAGAAGAGCGTCTCCCGGTCCGAGACGGAACCCTCCGTTCGCAGCCCGAGAAGGATGGCGATGTGATGCGACGTCTCGTCCGCGTCGGCTCCGCCGGCCACCTGGGCGACAGCAGCCCGAAGCTTCTCGTAGGAATCGGAGAGCTCGTCGTTGTCGAAGATCCCGGCCACCTGCTTGACGACTTGGGCGAACGCGCCGTATGGGCTGCTCTCGCCGTACGCGACCGACCGGCCCCGGAGGGCCTTGCCGCCCGTGACGTCGACCCGCAGGGAGAACTCGTACGCCAGACGGGACTTCCCGATGCCGGTGGGACCGAACATGGTGAGCAAGTGGGGCCGAGACCCGTCCACCACCCGTTCCCAGATCCCGCGGACGACGGCGAGCTCGGCTCCCCGGCCGATCATCGGGACGCGAGAGAACGAGCGTTCGCCCACTGGGCCGATGGGGGCAACGGCGAGCCACGCCGGGACCGGGAGCGCTTTGCCCTTCGCTTCCACCGACCCGGTCGGGCGGTACTCGATCACCGAGCGCGTGCTGAAGTACGTCTCTTCTCCGACCAGGATCTCGTTCGTGGGAGCGGCCGATTGAAGCCTGGAGGCCGTGTTGACCACGTCTCCTGCAACCATGCCCTCCCCACGCTTGTGATGCGCCCCCAACGACACGATGGCCTCGCCCGTGTTCACGGCGAGCCGGGCCTGCAGGTCGAGCGAGGGATCTGTTTCGTTCAATTCCCGGAGCTGGTCGCGTACGGCAAGGGCAGCACGGACCGCTCGCTCGGGATCGTCCCCATAGGCCACAGGGGCCCCAAACACGCCCATCACCGCGTCTCCGATGAACTTCTCCACCCGGCCCCCGAAGCGCTCCATCTCGGATTTCACCCGCTCGTAGTACCGAGTCAGGATGGCTCGAACGTCCTCGGGGTCGAGGCGTTCGGCCCGTGCGGTGAACCCCACCAGATCGACGAACAGAACAGTGACGACCTTGCGCTCCTCGCCCGAATGTGGGCGGCCGGCGAGCTCAAGGGGCGACCCGCACGCGGTGCAATAGGTGGTCCCCGGGACGACCGGAGCCCCGCAGGTCGGACAGGTGCCCGCGAGGGACTCCCCGCATCGACCGCAGAATCGCGCCTCGTCGGGATTCTCGAAGCCACAGGCCTGGCAGGCTGCCACGGAAGCATCGTACGACCGGGAGTCCGAGCTTGGACCGCTCCTTCGTTGGCTGCCTGTGGAGACAGCTCCGGGGAAACCCCTCAAGAGGGCACGGACGGGGAACGGCCTCGCCCATACACTCTTGACCATGAGAGGGAAGGACGAGTGGAACCGATCCCGATGACCTCCGAGCCTCTGAACGCCGAGACTCCTTTGGCGGCGATGGCGAGCGCCTCGACTCCTACTCGATCCTTCTTCATTCGCACCCACTTCGAGGTCCCTTGGATCGACGGCCAGACCTGGAGCCTGAGTCTCGACGGAGCGGTGGAGCATCCGAGTCGGCTCACCCTGAGCGACCTCCGAGGGCTACCGGCGCGAGACCTGTGGGTGACTCTCGAATGCGCGGGCAACGGCCGACGGGCGATGGACCCGGTGCCTCCCGGAATTCGCTGGGGGTTCGGGGCTGTGGGCACGGCCCGCTTCACCGGCGTCGCCCTGTGTGAGGTGCTCGATCGCGCCGGACCCCGTCCCGAGGCCATGGAGGTTTCGTTCGTCGGTGCGGATCGAGGTCGTGTGGAATCGGGAGCGGTGGTTCCATTCGCCCGAAGCCTTCCCCTCGATGCCGCCCGCCATCCGGACACACTCATCGCGCTGGCCATGAACGGCGAGCCGCTTTCGGCCGAGCACGGATTCCCAGCCCGCCTGATCGTGCCCCGCTGGTACGCCATGGCGTCGGTCAAGTGGCTCGTCGGCATCCGTGTTCTCGATGCCCCGTTCGAGGGGTTCTTCCAGAGGGATGAGTACGTCTACGTGAATGATGAAGGCCCCTCCCCACCGGAACCGGTGAGCTTGATGCGGGTGCGAGCCGTGATCGGCGCACCTGCCGACGGCGCCGAGGTTTCTCCGGGGCCGGTGGTGATACGCGGGATTGCCTGGTCCGGCCACCCGCCCGTGGTCCGCGTGGAGATCAGCGTGGACGAGGGGGCCTCCTGGCGGCAGGCCGAGCTCGGACCGGCCCCATCCCAGTACGCGGCGCGCCCGTGGCGATGCCGCTTGACGCTGGACGGTACTGGCCTGTACTCGATCGTGGCTCGCGCTACCGATGGGGCCGGCAACAGTCAACCCATCGATCCCCTCTGGAATGCCCGCGGGTACGGAAACAACGTCACGCACCGCATTCGATTGAACGTGACCAGCGCACGGACGGCCGAATCAGACGAGGTCCAGATCATTCGGCCCGGGCCTCGAACCATCCCCGCATGACACGAGAGGAGCGAGCGGTGGAAAACAACCCTCCCGATAACCGGCCACGAATCATCCCCATGATGGCGTACGAGGACGTTGCCGGCGCCTTGGACTGGCTGGCCGAGGCATTCGGGTTCCGCGAGCGCATGCGATTCGAGGAGCCCGACGGGTGGATCACCCACGCGGAGATGGAGATGGGCGACGGCGTGATCATGCTGGCGAACCCGACCCCCGACTACCAGAGCCCCAGACGGCACAGGGAAGCCTGTGAGCCGGCTCGCACGTGGTCCAGAGTGCCGTACGTCATCGATGGTCTGCTCGTGTACGTGGACGACGTGGACAAGCACTTCGACCGGGCCAGGGATGTCGGAGCCACCATCCTGTCCGAGCCGAAGGATCAGACGTATGGTGACCGCAACTATCGGGCGGAGGACCTGGAGGGCCACCGCTGGATGTTCGCACAGCACATCCGTGAGGTTCCCAAAGAGGAGTGGTAACGGCGGCGGGCCACCTCGACATCCCGGACGAGGTGGTTCGCATGAACCTCTGGGCCAACGGAGAAGCAGGACGGGCCTGGCTGGCCGCGCTCCCGGGGACGGTCGAGGAGCTGTGTGCCCGGTGGGACCTGACCCTCGGGCGGGCCTTCGAGGGAGGGGTCGTCGGCTTCGTCGCGCCGGCCGAGCGCGGTGACGGCACCCAGGTCGTCCTCAAGGTCAGCCTGGTCGACGAGGAGACGCGCACCGAGGCCGACGCCCTCGCGCTGTGGGAAGGCGATGGCGCTGTCCGCCTCCTGGACGCCGAGCCCGACCTTGGCGCGCTGCTGCTCGAGCGGCTGGAGCCCGGCACGTCTCTGGAGGAGCACCTGGACCGCGACGAAGCCATAGCCATCGCCTCCGCGCTGCTGCGGCGCTTGTGGCGACCGGTTCTTCCGGGCCACCCCTTCCCCCTCGTCCGCGACCTAGCGCTGCGGTGGGCTCGGGAGAGTCCCGGAGCGCTTCGGCCAGCTCGATGGTCCGTTCGAGGCTTCGCTCGTGGAAGACGCCGCCGAGCTCTGCGCCGAACTCGGAGCCGGCACGGAAGAGCCGGTCCTGGCAAACCGGGACTACCATCTGGGGAACGTTCTGGCGGCGCGGCGCGAACCGTGGCTGCTCATCGACCCGAAACCGCTGGTGGGAGAGCCGGCCTTCGATACAGGCCATTTCCTGCGGAGTCTGCTTCCCCCCGAGATCGACCTCCCTCTCGTCACCGGCCTGATCGACTGGCTGGCCGGTGAGTTGGGCCTGGACCCAGAGGCCATCCGGAGATGGGCGTTCGTTAGATCGGTCGAGGACGCGCTCTGGGGCCTTTCGGTCGGCTTTACCGACGTCCAGAGGGACCTGGAGTGTGCCCGCCTCCTGGCTGCGGTTCGGTGATCCTCATGCCCTGACCACTCCGCGTGGGCCATCGAGTTCGTCTTCCTCAGGGACGGGTAAGAAGACACCAGGCATCCGAGGAGACATGCGATTGGGAGCACCATGACCCGATTCCTTCGCGCAGTGGACAGATTCCAGCAGCGCCATCGTTGGCTGGCGCTTCCCTACGCGGTCGTGAAGAAGTTCAGTGAGGATCGCGCGGGAAACCTCGCCGCCCTGATCGCGTACTACGGATTCTTCTCCCTGTTCCCGCTCCTGCTGGTCCTGGTGTCCGTCCTCGGCATCATTCTGCGGGGCAACCCCTCCCTTCGCCAATCCATCCTCCACTCCACCCTCGCCCAGTTCCCGGTCATCGGGGGCCAGCTCCAGGAGAACATCGATTCCTTCACTGGAGGAAACGGGATCCCACTGGGGATCGGCATCTTGGGAACGCTGTGGGCCGGGCTCGGCGTGGTCAAGTCCATGCAGGAAGCCCTCAACTCGGTATGGGACGTCCCCTACAAGCGCAGGCCCAATGTGATCGTTTCGACCCTGAGGGCGCTCATCATGCTGGGGGTGCTGGGCGTCATCACGGTGGCGTCCGCGGTGGTGGGCGGTGCGGGCGCCGGCAGCCACACTTGGTGGTGGGCCGTTCTCGGCGTCCTCGTGTCACTGATGCTCAACTACGCCCTGTTCCTCCTCGCCTTTCGAGTTCTCACCACAGCGGACGTCTCCTGGTCGGACGTTCGGCCGGGCGCGATCGTGGGAGCCGTGGGGTGGACCATCCTTCAGGCGGTTGGCGGCTTCTACGTCGGGCATCAGCTGAAGGGGGCGAGCCAGGTCTACGGAACGTTCGCCGTGGTCATCGGGCTCCTCGCCTGGATGTACCTCGGCGCACAGCTCACCATGTACGCGGCCGAGCTGAACGTGGTCTTGAGGCAACGGCTGTGGCCGAGAGGTCTGGTCCAACCCCCGTTCACGGAGGCCGACGAGCGGGCGCTGAAGCGGCTCGCCAAGGTCGAGGAGCGACACGAGCAAGAGACCGTGGAGGCAACCGTCGAACAAAACGCCGGGCCGTCCCGGACGACGAAAAGCCCGATCGGTGGAAAGAGGCCGGCTGAGCCGGCTCAGAGTAGAGGTGGGCTCAGCTCGACCTACGGATGGCCCTGATGAGATCCCACTTCCCCATCTTGGAACGGCCGGGGATGTTCATCTGCTTGGCCACCTCATACAGATCCTGACGCGTGCGGTCCTCGTATGCGTGCCCGGGAGTTCCGCCGCGGCTCCTGGCCTTCGCCGCTTGGCGGCCGAGGTCGCGTCGGGTCGCCACGGGAAGCTTCGTGATTGTCTTCTTCGCCCTGGCCGCCTTCTGCGCTCGCTTGATGTTCCGCTTCGCCACCTGAACCTGCTTCGTCGATGCCATCCTCATCACCTCGATCCATCGTCCGGCTGCGTGCCTTCGTTCATGTCTACCCAGTGAGCGACACGCTATTCCCGATCCGATCAACCACGCCGTGCATCTAGCGCCGACGAGCCTGCGGTGCCATCCACGGCGGCTCCCAGCCGCGATCGGCCGGATTCAACGTCGTGCCGGGAGGCACGATGGCATCGATGGCGCCGAGGCTGTCGACATCCAACCGAACATCGGCCCCCGGGAGTAGCTCCCGCAGTTGGGCCACTGTTCGCGGGCCGATGATGATCGACGTCACCGTGGGATGCGCCAGGGCGAAGGCCAGAGCCATGTGCGACAGGGTGAGCCCGGCGTTCCTCGCCACTTCGGTCAGTCTGTCCACGAGCTGGAGTTTGCGCTGATTGCCCGGAACCGAGAGATCGAACCTGGGTGCCATGAACGGCATGAGGCCCCTGCCGCCCCGCGACTCCGCCGGCATCTCCTGACCGATCCGGTACTTGCCCGTGAGCCATCCCGCTGCGAGCGGGCTCCACGCGAGGATCCCCAGGTCGTGGCGTTGCGCCATGGGGAGGATGTCCTCCTCCACGTGCCGCACGAAGATGGAGTACGGGGGCTGCTCGGATGCGAAACGATCGAGCCCTCGCCGCTCGCTGGCCCACAGGGACTCCAACAGGAGGAACGAAGGGAAGGTGGTGGACCCGATGTATCGAACCTTCCCCTGCCGGACCAGGTCGGTCAGGGCAGCGAGCGTCTCCGCCACATCAGTCGATGGATCGGGACGATGGGCCTGATACAGGTCGATGTGATCCGTCTGCAGCCGGCGAAGGCTCTCCTCAACCGCCCGCGTCACCCAGAGGCGCGAGTTTCCTCGATCGTTGACTCCGCTACCCATCGGGTTGTGGAACTTGGTGGCAAGGATGACCTCATCACGCCGGCCTTTCAGGGCCTGCCCGAGGATCTCTTCGGATCTGCCGCCTCCGTACACGTCGGCCGTATCGATCAGGTTCACTCCGGCATCGATGGCCTCGTGGACGAGGCGACCGCACTCCTCCTCGTCGTCGTTGCCCCATGGCCCGAAGTTGACGGTCCCGAGCGAATAGGAGCTAACCCTGAGACCGGTCCGGCCAAGCACTCCAGTCCGCAGCAGATTCCGGCTAGCCGCCGAGAGTCTCTGGGAACCCGGGCTGCGGTTCCCAGTCGCGGAGCCACTCCGCTCCCCGGATGAGCAGCGTGCCGACCGCGGCCGTCCGCAGAAGGCGCGCCATCGGGCTTCGCCTGATGGCCGGCAGCTCCGAGATCAGGGGCGCTCCGACGATGACCAGTGTGGCGATCTGCCGGCGGAGCCTTCGTCCCTGCTCGGAGACCAGGTAAGACCGTGCGGCCTCTGTGGCATCCGCCGCCTTCTCGAACAGCGCGTCAACGGTGCTCGACACCTCGGATGAAGCCTTCCCCGCCCGATGCCGTCTCATGCACCCCAGGGGGCGCTAGGCCACCTGGCCCGGGCTCCCATCCGAGGCGAGAAGAGGGAGTCCAGCCGCGACCCAAGCCTCGGTGCCCCCCTCGAAGTTTTCTGCCTCGAAGCCCCGGGCTTGCAGCATGAGCGCAGCCAGCTCGCTGCGGTTGCCGCTCTTGCACACGATGACGACCGGTCGCTCGGGATCGAGCCGGCCCTGCTCCTGCCCAGCCATGACCTGCGACAGAGGGATGTGCACGGAACCGTCGATGTGGCCGGCGTCCCACTCGTATGGCTCGCGGACGTCAAGGATCTGGACCTGGCCCTGCTTCTGATAGAGCTGGCGGGGATCGTTCAACTCGCCTGATCACCTTCCATTTTCTGCTCGTGCGTCCAAAACACTCTACTATCGTCGCCGCGCATGGCCGAGGAGCAGGACCCCGCCCAGCCATCGATCCCCCGCCTCGCTCGAGCGGGTGCGGCCATCCGGGGTCTCGCCGTGGACATCACCCCTCTGCGCCGCTACCGAGACTTCAGGCTGCTTTGGCTGGGGGAGCTCGTCTCCACCACCGGGCGCCAGATCACGGTCGTGGCCCTGCCTTACCAGGTTTTCGTGTTGACCAGATCGTCGCTCGCCGTCGGCCTCATCGGCCTGGTGCAGGTGGTTCCCCTGGTGGTGTTCTCCGTCGCCGGGGGAGCCATCGCCGACCGCATGGACCGCAGGACCTTGTTGGTGATCACCGAGTTCGGTATGGCCGCGACCAGCGCGCTCTTGCTGATCGGAGCCCTCACCGGCCATGCCGCGCTCTGGTACCTCTACCTGGTGACCGGCCTCCAGGCCGGCATCAGCGGGGTCAACTCGCCCGCTCGATCGGCGGCGGTGCCCAACATCGTTCCCCGCGATCAGCTCCCAGCCGCACTCGCTCTGAACCAGGTCCTGTTCAACACCACGATGATCGTGGGTCCCGCGGTGGCAGGGCTCATCCTGGCCCACTTCGGCCTCGCCTGGGCTTACGGGGCCGACGTCATCAGCTTCGCGGCCTCTATCTTCGCCGTCTTGCTCCTGCGACCTCTTCCGCCGAAGCGCGATGAAGGCGACGTGCCCACCAGCCCATGGCGAGAGATCAAGGCCGGATTCGCCTACCTTCGGGGACAGCGCGTCCTGGTCTCCACCTTTCTGATCGATCTCGACGCCATGATCTTCGGCATGCCCAGGGCGCTGTTCCCCGTCCTGGCCCTGGACGTGTTCCGTGTCGGACCTCAGGGGCTGGGGCTGCTGTTCGCCGCGCCGGCTGCGGGCGCACTCATCGGGGCCTTGACGGCGGGTTGGGTGGGCCAGATCCGCCGCCAGGGCCTGGCGGTGATCTGGGCAGTGGCGCTGTGGGGGGCCGCCATCACGTTCTTCGGGCTCTCCGGGAAGCTGTTCGCCCTCGCGCTGTTCTTCCTTGCGTTCGCCGGCGCGGCTGACGTGATCAGCGCGGTGTTTCGAGGGGCCATCCTGCAACTGTCCGTTCCGGACGCGCTTCGTGGCCGGCTGTCCGCCATCCACATCATGGTCGTGACCGGGGGGCCGCGTTTGGGAGACGTGGAGGCCGGAGGGGTGGCCGCGCTCGTCTCCCCCTGGTTCTCCGTGGTCTCCGGCGGCGTGGCCTGCGTGCTGGGGGTCGCCATCATGGCGAAGCTCTTCCCGGAGCTGGCTCGATACAAGGCGGCGCTTGTTGCGGAGGGCTCCCCACCTTCGGCGTAGGGAATGCCGCGGCCAGAGTACCCCTGCCGGGTCATTTCCTGACCAGGGATCGTAAGCCTTCTAGGACGTGGGGCGACGCTTCTTGCTTCGCGAGCGGAACAGCCAGACGCCTATTCCCAGTCCGGCCACGCCGAGAAGGGCATAGAAGAATCGCTTGGAGAGGCCTTGTCGC
>WNGF01013247.1_pt1 | contig 16980 bp, 13 predicted proteins | sample 5400641 | NCBI WGS metagenome assembly WNGF01 (sample SAMN13153371, study PRJNA577476) | soil metagenome | isolation source: 80 cm soil or saprolite under grassland replicate 2 | place: USA:California | collected 2016-06-15
TCGCTCCAGTTGCGGAGGCATATACCGTTCGCGACGTTGAAGGACCTCATCGAGTGTGCCATATAGCGTTGTGTGTTGCGGCACCATAATCAGTGCTCGGCCCCCGGGCTCAAGGGTGGACCAGAGATTTCGCAGGGCCATCTGTTCATCAGGAACGTGTTCCAAAACATTTATCATTAGCGCCGTGTCAAACTTCTCTTCCAGGCCGTCAAAGTCCTCGAGGTTCACTGCATTAACATTGAGTACATGCAAATAGGGTTTACCGAACGAATATGACTGAAGATAACGCAGGCAGTGCGGATTGATGTCTGAAGCAAGATACAGGTCCCGCGGTATGAACTGGCTCGTTAAGGTGCCGATTCCTGCGCCTATCTCAAGCACACGATCACCTATAAAAGGACACAGAGTTTTGCCAATCCAGAAGTTAAGCCGGCGCGTATGCTTCAGTCCGGAAAGGATGGCCGAACCATATTCGTCTTCTGCATAGAGATCATCTATCAACCAGAAACGAACCATCGACAACAACGCGAGCAGTCCGTCACGGGCTCGTATCTTCTTGCCCTCTTCACGAGTCCTAGGTAGATACCTGATAGGTGCTTCGAATATTCTCGCGCGCCGCTTTGCTAGCTTGAAAGTAATCTCCACCTCGAAACGAAAATCATTACTGCGAAGCGGGATCGACTTTAGCAGATTCGTCTTCACCGCCTTGTAGCAGGTCTCAAGATCAGTCAGGTTGAGATCCGTTAACCAGTTGCTTGCGGAGGTCAGCATCTTGTTAATGGTTGTATGCCGATGCATCAACGCGCGCCGGTAAGGAGCTGAAAGATAGCGCGAGCCAAAAACCGCATCTGCGCCCTCTTTTGCGAACGGGACCAGCAATGACGGTATGTCTGATGGATCGTATTCGAGATCCGCGTCGTGTACGATACTGACATCACCCGTTGAACACGCGATGGCCTTGCGTAAAGCCGCCCCTTTGCCCATATTTCGTTCGTTCCTGAGCAGCGTTGACTGCGCGATGGCTTTGCGCAAGGCTGCTCCCTTGCCCATATTTCGTTCGTTCCTGAGCAGAACGATGCGAGAATCTTCTGCCGCCAACCGCTCCAGAATCGGCCACGTGCCGTCCGTACTTTGATCATCGACTACGATCAATTCGAGACTACTGATCAGTTCATCGCGTAAGGCAAGTACCCGTCTTAAACTTGTCTCAACAACGTGACGCTCGTTATAGACCGGGACCAGCACGCTCAACCGAAACGAACTGAGAGATGCATTATCATGAGCCCTCTCAGGGACCGGTGACTGCTGCAAACGATGGTTGGTTGTCATGGTTTGGCTAGACGGCTTCATTATCTATTAACTCCTGACGACCGCGCTGCCACGGCTTGATGGTGCGATGTCCCGTCAACGGCAGCATTACTGTCGCTGGGAGAACTGATCAGAGCATTCTGCGATTTCGTGAAGATTACCGCCTGCTCGTCTTCATAGACTTTATGCCACTCCCCATCACTCCGCAGCAGACTGGCCAGAGGCACGTCGGGAGAAACTAAGACGGTTCGTATTGCCAGCCGGTCGAGTGGCTCGTGCCACCGCGTCCCACCGTCCTGCGTCTTAAAAGCTTCAATCATGAATGCATCACCGTAAACATCGGCCCTTCCGTCTATATAAACGCGGTAATCCGGGTAGAGCCTTCTGATCAAATACCCACCCCATCCATACTCGTTATAGAGCGGAGCGGGCAGCCGCCGCTCTCGCAAAAAGTCGACCGCCGCAACCGGATAGTTTTTTGCTTCATAGCTCTGCTGGTGGGCGGCAAAGTGCCAGACGCGTGCGGCCCCGAGTGTCGCTGGGGCGAGGAGAAACAAAAAATTGATGGCGAGGGCTACGCCCGTTGCAGGGACCTCTGGCTTGGTAAACCATCTGTCCCAGCGGCGCGTCACCATTAGATTCCAGAGATGTCTTGCCAGCACGGGCGTGGCGACCAGCGCGAAGATCGGGATATGACGCCCAGACCTGAGCGCCCCGAAACCGGTCACGAGCAACACCAGGAGCTCACCTGCGCGTGCCCGTTTCTCTGATAACGCGAGGGCGCCCAGCAGAGCGAGAAGTAATGCGGCAAGCGGCAGAAACATCACCTTGTGAAAGTCAGGCGAAGCCCATTCCAAAATTAGCCCAGCCATTGCTTTAGAGGTTAAGGTCTCGTAAGGGTACCAAAACATGCGTAGGCCGTTCGGGTTTAAGGGCACCATCGCAGTGGATGCGAATAGGACAAGAGCCAGCGGTCGCAGCAGCTTCCACGAACCGTCGAGCGCAACGCTGATCATGTAAAGGCCAATCAGCGCCAGTCCAATTGCATAGCCTGCATGGAAGTTGACCCAGAGCAGCATCATCGGCGGCATCCACCACAGAGAGCGGCTGCGGCCGTCACGCGCAAAGCGGCTCAAGAGCGCTATGTAGATGCTCGCGAACAGGAATGTAATCATCTGTGGGCGAATTCCAAAGAGCGGTGAGGAAGATGCTGAGGCCAGCAACCCGGCGAGGGCCGCGACATAAGGGCGCCCCTCACAACGACGGTAGGTGATAAACAGGGCAAGTGTGATCAGACCCGAAAAGATGCCGACCAACCCACCCCACCCGGCTACACGGTATATCCCGTAGATCAACACCTCGGAAAGCCATTCGTGAGTCACCCACTCGGAACCGGCTTTTGTAAACGAATAGATGTCGGCGTGGGGGATGGCTCTCGCAGCGACGATGTCCTGACCTGTTTGCAGGTGCCACCAAAGGTCTGGATCAATGTACGCGCACTGGCGCACGGCCAGGGCAAAGATCATCACAAGAAACGCCGCCGGAAAGATTCGCCGGAAAGTGAACCACGTCCCGATGCCCTGCCGGATATTACGAGTTCCGTTCACAACCATTACCTTTTAGGGAGCCGAGCAACCAAAGGTTAAGTCACACCTATCACTGCACACCCGAACGGCAACGCGTATGCCAGCCTTCGCAGCGACTACGGACCTGCGCTGCCAGGCTTCGGATTAGCCCAGGCAAGTCTAACTTCTAAAGCAACTTAGGGTTTCCGTGACGCGACACGGACGCTCCAGGTTTATAGCAGTAGGAGCCGTCGCGGGTGCGCGTGGGCGAACAGTTGTTGCAGAACAGCGCTTTGAACAAGTTGAACCGACAGAGAGCTACGATCCAAAACGATAGAAAATCCCCCACACGGAAGTGGGGATGGTTCAAATCCAACCTACAAGAGAGCCACGATCGAAAACGATAGGAAATCCCCCACACGGGAGTGTGGGGATGGTTCAGATCCAGCCTACAAGAGAGCCGCGATCAAAACGATAGGGAATCCCCCACACGGGAGTGTGGGGATGGTTCAGATCCCACCTACAAGCGCGACCTTCCCAAACGCTTTTGAATCCCCTACACGGCAGTGTGGGGATTGTTCAGATCCCACCCACAAGCGCGACCTTCCCAAAACGCTTTTTGAATCCCCCACACCGCAGTGTGGGGATTGTTCAGATCCCACCTACAAGCGCGACCTTCCCAAACGCTTTTGAATCCCCCACACGGCAGTGTGGGGATTGTTCAGATCCCACCTACAAGCGCGACCTTCCCAAAACGCTTTTGAATCCCCCACACGGCAGTGTGGGGATTGTTCAGATCCCACCTACCAGAAGCGGCACTCTCAGAAACCGCGAATCCCACCCACGGGCAGTAACGGGCAGTGGGTGGATGGTTCAGATCCGGCCTCCCCTCCATACAGACACAACCTAATCAGTCGTACTTAGCCACGCTTTGAGCAATGCCGTCGTTAACTCACCGCAAGTCCCTGCATAGGCCGACGCTTCCCACAATTGATTAATACCGGCTTCGACCAACACTTGGGGATAGGTCTTTCCAATGAAATGTTGTCCGTTGTTCATTAGCAGCAAAGCGCACTCCTGGATACTCATTCTCGGCATAATTCTAACCAGAAGATGCACGTGATCGGGCACCACGCTGATCTGATCAATCGCGAAAGCGCGCATCGCGGCTACACGCAACCAATAATCGCTCAGGGCTTTACCCAAGGCGGAAGTGAAGACTCCTTTTCGCTGGCAAGTAGCAAAAACCAGATGGTGGTTCAATTCAAAACTGGAGTGCGCAGCCTTGAGCACGACTGGCTGAGGCGCGCGGTAGCGATAGACAGGCGGCAACACCCGAGAATCGTAACCGTGATGCTTTGATTGTTGTTCGAGATATTTTCGGACTGCACCGATGCGAATACGACCTACGCTTTTGGCCAGGAACCCACGCGCCCACACAGGCTTTGCTAAGGAAAACTGCTGGCTACCTTCTCGTGACGAGTTGGTCTTGATAGTCTGCATCACCTTAGAAATCGGCTGGGCCGGTCGCAGGCTAACCAGGCAACGGAGTTGGTCGGGTTGCGGTCGGCACTCAAGTAAATGATAGTCATGTCGCGCACAAATCTCGCCTATCAGTTCCGTAAGTTGAGCGGCTTTTGAAGCGAACGACGGCCGGCGGCGATGCGTGCGAAAACAGAGATAGTAGTGAAGCTGGTAAGCCCAGGCCAGGCTTGTGAAGGGTGTGAGGTACATGGAGGGGAGAATAAGCTGGGGCCTTTAACGATGCAAGGCCGGATCTGAACTATCCCCACACTCCCGTGTGGGGGATTTCCTATCGTTTTTGGATCCCGCGCTTCTCTTTGTAGGTTGGATCTGAACCATCCCCACACTGCCGTGTGGGGGATTTTCTATCGTTTTGGATCGCGGGCTCTCTTGTAGGTTGGATCTGAACAATCCCCACACTGCCGTGTGGGGGATTCGCGTTAATCTGTGGCTGAGGTTGATTCAGTAGAGTGAATTCCCGAAACGGTCGCCTGGTTGTGATACTCCGTTGATGCTTGGACTGTCCTGGTGCCAGAACTGATTACCCGTAGATGTGAGTCCTGTCGAGCTCCCGTAAATTACGTTGACGGCGCCTGCGTCTAATTGCAGCGTGCCGCTGGAAGCCGAGACTATATCTTCGAATGGCGTCCCGATGGCCAAATCGGCATGACTGGTTTTGCCATAGTTCCACGCCGAGAGTGCGTAGCCGAATTGGTCGCCAGGCTCGGCCACATCAAGAATTCCCGTTGAATCTTGTGTCCAGTTCTGGATACGGGTGAGCGAGGGGCCGCTCGACGATCCGTAGAGCACAGTCACTAAGCCCGCATCCGTGATAGAGCCGACGTCCTCACCGGGTACGCCGATAGCGAGGTCATCGCGGCCGTCGGAGTCAAAATCGCCCACCGCGAGCGCCCAGCCCATGCGATCACCAGCCTCGACGCCCACACCCGCAAGATTTGCCTGAGAAATAAAGAGGCTACCCGTTGTAGTGACTATTTGAGTTCCGGAACCACTGAAAAACACTTGAACCGCGCCGGCATCCGCGTTGGTGTTGTCGGTGAGGTCTTCGAAGGGAACGCCTACCGCAAGATCATCCTCACCATTACCGTCGAAGTCGCCGACCGCGAGGACGCGCCCGAACTGATCACCGGTCTCGGCGGCGCCTCCCACGCCCGGCGTGTCCTGAGTTATGAGCTGATTGAATTCAGGGTGCAACCCGAGCCCGTCATCAAAGCCCTTGATGAGCTGGACCATCCCCGCATCTTGTTTGTCGAATAGAGCAAGGTCCTCATTAGGCACACCGATAACGAGGTCAGCGTGGGTACCGTGCCGGGATGCGGCCAGCGAAGCGCCGAAATGATCACCGTCCTCGGGCGAGTCGCCGATCCCAAGTCCATCAGTGTAAGCGCACGAACCCTGCCGAAAAATTTGCGCCCCAAACTCCTTCAGGCCTTGCGCAGAGCCGTGGTAAACCTGCACCTCTCCGGCGTTGGCGACGTCAAACGACGCCGGCGAGCAAAAGAGCCCATCACTCTTAACCTTGGCATCGGGGAGACCAACGGCGAGGTCGCCGAAGCCGTCCCCATTGAAGTCCGCCCAGACGAGTGCTCCTCCTCGGCGCCCTCCCTTGCCATTCAGGGAAGACAGGGTCCGGGTTGTGGATGTGTCAAGACCGTTTGCCGAGCCGCTGATGAGGAAGACGACGCCCTGGTTAAAGTTGTTATGCGTGGCGTCGAAGTCAGACTCGTAGTCAGATAAGAAGTTAGAAACTTACCAACGTGATTATTCTGTTTTGATCTGCGTCATCCGCGTTAATCTGTGGCTATTGTTTTCACAGGTTCGGAAGGTTGGGGGATTTCTAGAGATGGCAGCGGCGAGGCCACCGCCTTACACCAACCAGAATGTGGGTTCTTAAGTCCGCCGTCGTCGCTTTATCACGAAATAGCCAACGGCCACGATGATAACGACGATGCAGACCACGATTGTCCAGTCTAGTTTCATGGGTAAGCCTTATACGCCTTTGCGTTCCCAGATGTCCAGCTTTCAGTTTATTCGCTGTCTTCGATAATCGACCTGACGACAGCCATTAACTCATCCACCTCGAACGGCTTGCTTATGTAGCCTTTGCAGCCCGCGGCGGCCGCCTCGGCGCGAAGGTCGAAGGCATCGTGAGCAGAAACGATAACAACTGGAACGGTGGCTATTTCCTGATGCCTCCGAATACCCCAGAGAGCACTCATGCCATCTGTGCCCGGCATGGCAAGATCCAGGAGGATTAAATGCGGCAGCTCCCGCACTGCCTTGTGCACGGCCTCCGCCGCGCTCGCCGCCTCAGTGACGACGTATCCTTCCGCCCGGAGAGCTTCGGAGATCATGAAGCGCATGTCATCGTCGTCGTCAACGACCATTATCGTAGGCGCGATAATGGGCGCGTAGTCCGGTACGAGGTTCATGGGCTCAACCTTAACTCTGCTTCCTGCTTTTCGTCGAGCCCGGAGATTTCGTCACCACAGAGACATAGCGCGGACCAAGGGGCCGCAACCAAATCAAAACCAGAACCAAACACGATCCACGAAATCACACGAAATAAGACTAGGAAAATTTCGTGTCAGTTCGTGTGTTTGTTTCGTGTGGTTTCGTGGATCGGTTCTTTATTCAAAAACTTGCTCAAAAAACAAGAAGTTGACGGTTTGCTTCACGGAGACCGCACAGAGAAAACCGCAAATTAGGTCACTACCGAATTTTGCGGATGGTCCTACGGAATGATTCTTTGGCCTGCTGTAACAGCAGCTGGATGTCGCCGCGAAGGAACTAAGTCATCAGGCTATCGTCACAAGGATTGAACAGAAGCTGATTCGTTAGTGTCCCACGTTCGCAATTGCAGGCCGTCTTGTTCCTCCTGCAAAAACTTTACTGCCATCACGCCATATTGCTTTAGCCGCCGATAGAGTTTACTGCGATCGATTCCCAGAGCCGCCGCAGCTCGCACTTGATTGCCGCCAAATTGCTGCAAGACCGACAGGATGTAGCGCCTCTCGATCTCTGCGAGGGGCACAGCGTCGTTCATGTAAGCCTCAAGCACCTTACGGAGATCACTCGAGGCTGTTTGTCTGGGCCAACTGGAAAGTTCCGCCGGCAGATCGTCAAGTCCCAGCTCTTCACCGGTTCCAATAGCCAGCGCATATTCGACGGCGTTCTCCAGTTCTCGTACATTGCCCGGCCACGGATATTCGATCAGTGCGCGCATGGCGTCCGCTGAGAAGGTGCGAGGCGTCTTACCGTGTCGCTCCGCTTTGATGCGCAGGAAGTAATCAACGAGCAGCTTGACATCGTTACCACGCATGCACAGTTCAGGCAGGTGGAGCGGCAATACGCGGAGCCGATAGTAGAGGTCCGCGCGGAAACGGCCCGCGGCAACAGCTTGAGCGAGGTCGCAATTCGTAGCCGAAATAATTCGCACATCGATTGCGATATTGGTCCGGGCCCCAATTCTTCGCACCGTGCGTTCCTGCAAAACTCGCAGTAATTTGGCCTGAGCCGAAAGGTTCAACGCGTCTACTTCATCTAGAAAAAGCGTGCCTCCGGATGCCTTTTCAAACAGACCGCAACGGCTCTCATGGGCGCCGGTGAAAGTACCACGTTGGTGGCCGAACAGTTCGGCCTCGATAAGCGTTTCCGGAATCGCGGAGCAGTTGATGTCAACAAACGCGGCGGCGCGGCGTGGGCTCTGATCGTGGATGGCCTGGGCAACTAATTCCTTGCCGGTGCCGGTGGCGCCCGTTAAGAGTACGGAGCTATTGGTCGGCGCAACTCGCGCGATGATGGAAAAAAGCTTCGTCATCACCGGCGACTCGCCGATCAGGGTGGGGCGGGTTAGAGCTTCCTCGCGGTCCAGGTCGCTGGTACGACCATTTTTATTCTGTTTAATTGAAGGATCGTTGACCGGCCATTTGCTAATCGCAGTCGGGGGGGCTGGGGGCATAGTTAGCATCACTCACAATCGCTGAATCTTCGTTCTTTTCCACAGTCTTCGCAGCTGAACGAGTCAGCAAACTCATCCGAAATGCGTCACGTGTCTTTTAACGATCGAAGATCCAATAACGATCGAAGATCCAAGATCCCTGAAACTGCGACACTGGGCCTGGAAACGGTTGGACTACCATCGCTCTATCCAGCGCGCGTGGTCTATTCGAGCTAAACGCTCTTAGGAGCGTTCCGATAGAGCTTAGCGTAGTTCTGTAGCTAAGCTGACCAGCAATCGCTGGGCCGCAGAGGCTATGTTTAGAAAAGCGTGAGAAAACTTTAACTCTCAGGCAAAAGAAAAGCCAAAAAGTCTCACACTGGGACAAGGATTCTAGAATCTGGACGTGTTCAACGGGTTAATTAGTGCGAAGCATTGGCAGGGGTTAGCGCACTTGGGCCAAAGTGGGCTTCGTGATCCGATGCTGGGCTGGTATGAGAATGTGCTACTGGTTGCCGTCGTTCTCGAGTTCTTTGGTCTATCATTTCTTCACCCGGCTAGGCGTGAAATGTTTATAGACTGGAACATCGTCAAAGGACCATCCGCCGTTCGGAGGGGCGGAATGAAACTAGTTTCCTGTTTCTAAAGTTCGCATAACCATAACGCCATGCAGACGTCACACCATGCAGGTGCGTCAATACTCAGGTCGAGCGGGATGAAGTCATCAGTACCGTAACGCGGTAGCGTCGGGTCAACGTTGCCCATCACGAGCCTAATGAGTATCGTTGACCCGACGCTACCGCGTTACGGTACTGATGACTTCATTCCGCACCACCCTGGTTTCTAGGCACTCGACATGTAGTCTGGTCCGTCTCGTGTCCCTTTTCTTACGCGACTTTAGAGACAGGACACTAGATTGGTACTCGTCACGTTGACTTCCGCCCCTCCGAACCGCACCGGAGGGTCTCGGTCCTTTGAGCTATAAACATGTCGCCCCTAACGGGGTGAAGAAATGAAAGACCAAGCGCCGAAACCCGGGCCAAAAACGAACAACTGACTACGGACAACTGACCGTCCAGAGCGGCGGAGGGGTGGTGGACGTTCAGAAACCTACTGCTTTGAGGGCGTCCCAATTTCCAGACGATTCAGTTCGAGGGTCGCAAGTACGTATTCCACGAAGTTCTTATTTCCGCGTTCTTTAACCCATCGGAAGTGCGGCACCGCCTCGTCCTTTTGATCCTTATGTGCTTCTGTCAACCGATCGTTGTTGTCACCAGCTCGGCCCAGGAGTGCATCGGCGGCAAGCTCACTTCGCAGGTAAGCAATCACCGGATAAGGCCACGCAGCTGTGTTCGATCGTTTGGCTGCCAGGTCCAGAATGTCTTTTGCATCACCTATTTTTCCTGCTCGGCGGTAACCAAGCGTGGCAATAATCACCATGTACTGTGCTCGATCTGAGTGCCAGTCGGTCAGCTCAAGGAATGTGCGGGCATCAGACGCGGCCGCTTCATTCTTTCCCACATAGAAGAGGTCCAGCGTGCGTTCAAAGTAGACCTGGGGCCATTTGGGCACTATTTTCGTCACCGCCGTGAAAGCATCGGCCGCGTCCTCGTATCGACCCATCCCGTGATACCAGCGCGCCAGATTAAGATAGCCATCTACGAATCCGGGATTGAGACGCACTGCCTGCTTTACGCTTTGAATGCCCTCTTCGCGCTGGCCCAAACGAAACTGGGCGATTCCCAACCCGTTTAAAGCGCTTACGTTGTTTGCGTCGAGGCGCAATGCCTGCTGAAAAGCTTCAGCCGATTCTGCATAGCGAGCAGTCGTGCCATATGCGATTCCCAAGTTGAGGTAAGCGGACAGGTTATTAGCATCAAGACCAACCGCCTGTTTGTAAGCGCGAATTGCTTCCGTGTAGCGGCGCATCGAGCCATCGATATTCCCGAGAGCCACATAAGCACGCGCATCGTTTGGATCCAACTCGATCGCGCGTTTTGTTGCAGCAAGCGCCTCGTCTCGTTGGCCAATTCCCATGAGCGCCAAACTGAGCTGAACATGCGCGACGGCCAGATTCGGTTGAAGCTGAATCGCGCGGCGCAACACCTCGACGGCCTCGTAGAATTGTCGAGTGCGGATAAGATCTTGTCCCTGCCGCACCAAACTCTGAACCGAATCTTGTGATTGACCTGGCGCGCTCTGTTGAAGGATGGCTTTATGCTGTGCGTTGCCCAACGCGAGGTGCTGAGGAGCATGCAAAGCCACGGCAAATAGAATTAGTTTGACTGCCGATCGGTGGAAAAAAAACCGGATCATGTCGAGACCTCCATTACTGCTGGACTCCTTCTGCAGGTTAACAGGCGGTTGTGAATTATCCACGTCAAATGAACTCTAAATGCGCTGAATCTATCCCTCGTTCTTTTGTATGTCAATGTAATAACATGTGTCAGAATCCGACCGGAATCGAAGGGGACGTCGAGATATAAAACAACAGAAGGGCTAACCGTGACCAACTCAAACGATCGATCTTTATCGAGGCGCAAGTGGTTGCGCCTCGCGTCAGCCACTTCGCTTGGTTCAGGTTTGCTGGCCGCCACGGGCGCGGCGGCGGAACCGAGCGCGCATCTCGCAATCACGGACCAGAATCTCGGTACCCGTACCTACAACATCCGTGACTTCGGCGCCAAAGGTGATGGGACCACGCTCGACACTGCTGCGGTCCAGGCGGCCATTGACGCGTGCAACAAGGACCAGGGTGGCACAGTGCTCGTGCCCGCAGGCGTGTTCGTCATCGGAACGATCGAAATGAAGAGCAATGTCACGCTGCATATAGCGCACAGCGGAAAGCTGTTGGGGAGCGCCGACGGGAAACAGTACCACGCGGCCGACGCTATCCCGCTCAGCGGAGACTCAACGCTGGGCGATGGGAATGTTGGCCTGATCTTCGCGGTCAATGCCCAGAATATTGTCATTGAAGGTCCGGGAACAATCGACGGTCAGGGTGCGCAATTTCGCAGCCCCAGCCGTGGAGTCATGCCGCCGGCTGGGATCAGTGGCAGTCATCGTCCATATCATCTGCTCTTTCATCGCTGCAAGAATCTCACGATCCGCGATATTTTCCTCTTCCAGAGCGCCTTTCATTCTGTCCGGATCATCCAAAGCAGCTACGTGAAGCTGGACGGCATACACATCTACAACCGCGTGAATCATAATAACGACGGGTTTCACTTCATCAGCAGCCAATATGTCCACGTCAGCAACTGCGACGTTGAATGCCAGGACGACGCATGTGCGCTATTCGGCAGTTGCAAATTCGTGACGGTGGCCAATTGCTCTTTCAGCACACGCTGGTCGGTGTTCCGCTTCGGCGGCGGCGAAGCGGAAAACATCACCGTTTCCAATTGCCTCATCTACAACACCTACGGTTGTCCGATCAAAATGCGCTGTGGACCCGGCTCGCGTTTTGAAAACATCTCATTCTCAAACCTCATCATGAAGGGTGTGACGGGTCCGATCTCTATCGGGTTGGGTCCGCAACCACGACGGTCGACCCAACCCGCTTTGGCGCCAGGTGCTAATGCCACGGAGTCCAACACGTCACCGGAACAACGGCAGCAACCAGGCATTGTCCGCAACATCTCCTTCAACGGAATCCAGGCCACAGTCGCCAAGCCGGTCCAACTTTCCGATGTGCCTTTTGTTAGCGGCTATAATCCGGGCGAGATCTTTTCGTGCATCGTGCTGAACGGCATGGGCGAAGGTTTTCTTGAAAACATCAGTTTCCATGACGTGCATGTCACCTTTCCGGGCGGCGGTACGGCCGAGCACGCCGCCGTGCGGGACGTCCCCAAAGTTGCGGGCGAGTACTACGAAATCGGTGTTCCGCCAGCCTACGCATTGTTCGCGCGCAATGTGCGCGGGCTCACTCTCTACAATGTACGATTTGAAGTGGCCACGGACGAACTGCGTCCGGCAGTGGTCCTCGACCATGTGAAGGAATCGGCTGTGAATGGCTTCAGCGTACAAGGTAATGAAAAGGCCGAGTCGTTGCTGCGGTTCATCGACACAAGCGATGTGTTGCTTAGCGCTTCACGCGTGTTGACTCAAACCGCTGTCTTTCTGCAGGTCGAAGGTACAGCCAGCGAGCGAATCACTATCGACGGAGGGGATTTATCAAGAGCCGCAGCGCCGTTGTCGTTCAAAGCAGGTGCCTCTCAAAAGTCCGTGAAGCTGCGCGTGTAAAGCGCAACGCTACTCCAACCATGACTAAAATGCTTGCGGGACAGATTGCCGGCACACGGCAGCTGGAGATGATTGAGATACCGATACCGGATATTGAAGAAGGCGAGATTCTGGTCAAGCTTCAGGTGGGCTCCATCTGTGGCAGTGATCTGCCTTACTTTCTGTTCGATACGGATCATCCTGCACTTACCGGAATGTCAGCTCCACTGGCCCCCATGCTATCGCTTCACGAGTTGGTAGGCGCGGTGGTTCTGTCTCGGTGTGAACGGCTCAAGGAAGGCGATCGCGTTCTCGCCCTGCCGACTATTCCGCACAGAGGACTCGCTGAGTACTTTGTTTCGAGCGACGATCGCGCCGTTCCTCTCCCTGCGGGCCCGGCAAATCGCCTTGTGGTTTCCCAGCCCTTGGGAACGGTGGTTCATGCCTGCTTGAAGTTGCCAGAGGTACTGGGACAAACGGCGGTGGTGTTGGGCCAGGGGCCGACCGGTCAGTTATTCACCGCTTTGTTGCGTCATATGGGTGTGTCCCGGTTAATTGCGATTGATCTTCTGCCGGAGCGCCTTAACGTTTCGACTAAGATGGGCGCAACACATACCATCTGCGGAAGCGCGGCAGCTGTTGCAAATGCGGTAGAGACAATAACGGATGGCAAGCGAGCTGATCTGGTCATTGAAGCGATAGGCAAGGCCGAAACGCTGAACCTGGCCGCGAAGCTCGTGAGGCGCAATGGGACGCTGTTGGCCTTTGGCCTACCGCACAAATACAACTATGATTTCACCTTTCACGAATTCTTCTGGAACGAAGGACGACTGATTTGTAGTCTCGGCCCGACGGTCGATGATTTCCGCGTCGCAGTAGACTTGATCTCTAACGGCGTGATTGATGCAGGACCGTTAGTTACTCACAGTTTTCCATTCAGCCGGGCACAGGACGCATTCACACTCTTCGCTGATCGCACTGACGGAGTAATCAAGGTTGTCTTAACGGCGGAGGAGTAGTCAGTGGTCAGCGGTCAGTTGTCAGTGGTTCGTTTTTGGTCTTTCGGATTTCAGCCTTTGGCTTTCATCTCTTCACCCCGTTAGGGGTGACATGTTTATAGCTCAAAGGCCCGAAAACCTCCGGCGCGGTTCGGAGGGGCGGAAGTCAACGTGACAAGTACCGATCTAGTTTCATTCCGCCCCTCCGAACCGCGCCTGGGACTTCTTAGGCACCGGTCTATAAACATCTCACCCCTACCGGGGTGAATCGGACCCCTAACGGGGTAACCCCTAAAGGGGTGACTCGCGCCTGGCGAGGTGAAGAAATGAAAGACCAAAGGCCGGCTGAAATAGTCAAAGAGTAGAATTAGAAAAGCATCTACGGTTAACAATTGAGCCTTCCGACAGGAAAGAATTGAACGATGCAAATCGTCGAATCGTCAAAGAGAATGGGAGTGCTGATCGACTCTATCCGCGTGCTCAGCATTGCTGCTCGAATGAAGATTAAAGCAGAAGCCGTAGTCGTGTTTGCGCTTCTTCTTGCGGCGGCGTTGCCTGTGGCAAACGCGTATGCCCAATCGGAGGGAGCAACCAAGCTGCCCCCCGCTCAATCGGGTCAGAATTATGCGCGCGCGTCGATCGTGAAAGGGCGCGCCTTATACGAGGATACGGGACAGCCCGCGCCAAGAGAGCGAGTTCAATTGGTCGCCAGTGAGTTTCTCGCCGATCATCGCGATCGATATCGCATCCCGACCGCGATCACTGACGCGAACGGAGAGTTCGTTTTCCATCGCGTTGGCGCAGGTGAATACTACGTCTTTGTTCAACCTGCTGATGAGCATTTGCCAAGTGCGGAGGCCGCTCCGTTCCCTCCGCAGACTGGGGATACTGCCGCCGATGCTGCGAGACTAGAGCAATACAAGAAGGATTTCACTAAGATAACGGTCAACGGAGAAAGTCCGGTCCAAATCGATCTCCGGGTGAGAAATCCGCACTTTGGCGTCATCTCGGGCCGTATCGTTAATGCGAATGGGGAACCTGCCGCAGGCGCTAACGTCTCTGCGATGAGAACCAGCGAACGCGTTTTCGGGACATCGATGCATACTCGCGAAAATGGCGCGTATCGAATTATTGGACTGCCGGCCGGCGAATACATCGTAAGCGCCAGCCCGCCCCCGAAAACGATCAATGGTGGCGAGAGGCCCAAAAGTATGGAAGGATTGCTCGGCGCTACCTACTTTCCATCGACCATTGACTCACACAACTCGCCTCCTGTCGTTGTCTATCCGGATCGTGAAACCGGTGACATCAACATCACTTTGGCCGTGCGGAGCCTGCATAGTGTGGCAGGCACCGTAAGGAAGGAGAGCGACGGCCATCCTGTCGCCGGTGCAACTGTTCGTCTAACCAGGAAAGCTGGCGAAGACCAAGCTTCCGGTACTGAGAACGCAGCAGGCATTGAAGCATCAATGTCCAATTACTTTTCCGCAACGGACACGCAAGGCCGTTGGTCCGTCAGCAATTTGCCGGATGGGAAGTACACCATTTTCGTGCGCCCGGCACCGGTTGTAAGCGCGGATGCCGAGACCCAGAAGTTTGTGGAGAAAAGACAGGACCTAACAGTTGCAGGAGCCGATGTGGAAGATCTTGCGATCGAAGTTTCAGTCGGCGGTCGCATTTCAGGGCGCGTCACCGTCGAAGAGGGCAGCGCGTCCACGCCGCAGATTTTGATAGCCGCGGGGTCAGCTATCGCCCGGGTTGGGCCTGAAGGCACATTCACCGTGAGTGGCGTTCCCGAAGGCGAATTCCCATTGAGTGTAATCATCCGACCGCCGAAAGTCTTCTACGTGAGATCAATCGAAGTCAATGGGATCGACCTGTTGCACGAGAAGCTGAAGATCAGAGCGGGAGCAGAAATTAAAGACATTCATATCGTTATCTCACCGGCTGCGCCTTAGTGGCCACGTGTTATCGGCGCCAGGAGGAACGCCATTGAGCCGCATTGACGTCAAGTTAATTCCTACCGAGCAGTCAATGACGGAGGCTTATAACTCGATGCCGTTCGGAGTGACAAACGAGCAGGGAAGCTTTGTCGTAAGCGGCGCCCCAGGTGAGTATTTCGTAGTCGTTTGGCGCCTCGGCGACAGAGCGCCAACCCACGACGCAGACTCGCCGGACGGCCGTATAGGGTGCTTTACGCGTTTGATCCGCGGCGCGTTGCGATCCTGCTGATTGGCGGAGACAAGACCGGCGACGATCGTTGGTATGAGCAGTATGTCCCACTCGCGGACAAGATTTATGAGGCGCATATGGAGGCCTTGAAAAAGGAGGGCAACTAATCATGGCAAAGCCATTCAAGAACCTGAAGCAAAAAATGTCTCCAGAGGCTCTGGCGCGAGCCGAGAAGCGAGCCCAAAGAATGCTGGATGAGATGCCTCTGAGCGAGTTGCGCGCTGCGCGACTGCTCACGCAGGAGAGCATCGCCAAATCACTCGGCATCAATCAAGCGGCAGTTTCCAAAATGGAGCGCCGCGCAGATATGTACATCAGTACGCTGCGGGACTTTATTGCTGCGATGGGAGGCGAACTCGAAATTACCGCGCGCTTTCCAGATGGCGCGGTCAAGATCCAGCAATTTGAAGATGCAGAGCAAAATGATGCTGCGCAAGCTCGGTCAGTGGCCTAGCTTGGACAGCTACTGTTGCTCCGCATCAGCTCCTGCACAGCCTTCACATTCTCTCCCTTTCTAATAAGCAGCGGTTGAAAACGTGTGTCGAAATGTGTGCCAGCCAATTCGCTTCTTGAAGCCGACTCGCAGCGCTGCTGGTCGAATGATGACCAGTGACCATATCTCGCCTTTTGGCGGTATATCGTCACCCGCGCACAGGGAGATCCCAAGCCAGACGAACATCAACCTCAAGTATCTCGATACTGCCAGGAGTTGACGAGGTTTGGCGAGCTTGTTGCAGCGTACAACCGTGTGGCAGAGGAAGATAGAGCTTAAGGGAGTAAATATAAGCATGAATACTTCAACAACCGAAACGAGATCAACCAGGCACCGGGAACCGGCCAACGCCCGAGATGACGGCCCGGTGCGAAAGCGCATGGGTTGGTTGAAAGAATTCCTCGGCCGCAGAATCTTCAACAGCGCTACCCTCTTCGGCGTTATTCCCGTCGGTACGGCATTCGGCCACTGGATAAGCAAGATAATCGCGCTGCCGCAACTCAGGCGGCTTGCAGTCGGAGAGGTTCCCTGGACGCCGCTACGAAAACCCTTGTCCGAAAGCACCGTGGTGCTGATCTCGACCGGTGGCGTTCATCTGCGAAGCGATCGCCCGTTCAATCTCAATAGCGATCCAACCTTCCGCGTCATCCCGAAAGGTGCACAGCCGGCCGACCTCGC
>WNGF01021801.1_pt1 | contig 16978 bp, 18 predicted proteins | sample 5400641 | NCBI WGS metagenome assembly WNGF01 (sample SAMN13153371, study PRJNA577476) | soil metagenome | isolation source: 80 cm soil or saprolite under grassland replicate 2 | place: USA:California | collected 2016-06-15
ACCACGTGCCCGAAGTGCAACGGCCGCGGGCAGTGGCCGGAGGTCCCGTGCCCCCGGTGCCACGGCGACGGCCGCCTCGAGGAGGACCGGACGATCGCGGTCGACATCCCGCCCGGGGTCCCGGACGGGGTCCGGCTCCGGGTGCCGGGACGGGGCCTCGCTGGGGACGCCGGCGCGCCCCCGGGGGACCTATACGTCGGCATTCGGGTGGCCCCGCACGAGCGGTTCGTCCGGGACGGCGACGACGTGCTCATCGACCTACCGATCTCGTTCTCCCAGGCCGCGCTCGGCACGGAGGTCGAGGTCCCGACGCTCGACGGAAGGAGTCGCCTGCAGGTGCCGGCGGGCATCCAGAGCCACACCGTGCTCCGGCTGCGGGGGAAGGGTCTCCCGCGGTTCCCGGGGCGCGGCCGGGGCGACGAACTCGTGCGCGTGGTCGTGGTCACGCCGACCCGCCCGACCGCCGACGAGCGGCGGTTGCTCGAGCAGTTGGGCCGGAATCGAGGGGAGGATGGGGGCGCGCGGGGCGCCTTCGACCGGTTCCGGAGGCCTTAGGGCGAGGGGATTCCCGCCAGGTACGAGACGAGTTTGATCATCCCGTAGAACGCGACGAGGGCACCCACGACGGTCACGATCGCCAGCGCGTCACGGAGAAGCAAGCCCTTCGCATCGAGTTCCGGAGCGACCTGTTCCTGCAGAATATGAATCTCCTCCCGACACGATGCGGGAGATGGATATGAATCGGTTCCGACTCAATAATCACAGATGTGAATCATTTGTGAAAACGGCCGATTCGCAGAAGGATTATCCGCCCGGGTTCGGTTCGTCCCGCGCGATGCGCAAGGTCCTCGCGATTCTGACCGAAGACTTCCGCCTGTACCACGACCTCGTCGCCGCGTTGAAGGCGCGCGACCTGCCGTTCACCAGCCTCTCCTTCGCCCGCCGCATCCCGGAGTCGATCGGGGCGATCCTCACGTCCCCTGCCGAAGCGGCGAAGATCCGCTTCCCGCATGTCGTCCGGGTCGACGACATCGACGCGTCGATCGCGAAGGCCCTCCAGCTGCTCAAGGGCAAGACCGCCTGGCGGGAGCTATGGATCGGCGTGGATCCAGGCCGTGAGCCCGGGGTCGCGATCATCGGGGACGGAGAGGTGATCGACACCCGGATCGCCGCGAGTCCCGAGGCGGTCGCGTTCCACGTCCACCAGGCCGTCCGGACGTTCCCCGCGGAGGAGGTGAAGGTGCGCGTCGGCCACGGCGACCCTACGAACCGGAACCGGATCCTGAACGCGCTCTCGCGAGACCGACTCCGCGTGGAGATCGTCGACGAGGCCGGGACGACCCATCGGAGCCCTCAGCCCGACGTTGACGCGGCGATCGAGATCGCCCGGACGCCGGGTCCAAGGGCCGTCCCCCCGTTTGAGATTCGCCCGACGCCGGGGGAGGTCCGCGAGATTCAGCGGCGCTCCCGCCTGGGAAGCGGCGGCGTCGTGACGATTTCCTCGGAGCTGGCAGGGGCCGTGGCCCGAGGGGAACTCACCCTCGAGGAAGCGATCGCCCGCGCGCGGCGGAAGGAACGCCGATCACAGGGCTAGGCTGTAGCGCGCCTCGAGCTCCTTGCGGCGTTTGAAGTACATCTCCTCCGCAATCTCGCCGGCCGCGAGTTTCGCTTCCAGCGCTTCGAGTTCGCGGGCGAAGTCGGACTTGAACGACGACGTGTACTCTTTCACGACGCGTTCGAGGAGGTCCAAGAGGTCCTTCCCGCGTTGCGTCACCTGATAGACGATCCGAGGCCGTCCGTTCGGCGGGAAAATTGCGGCACGGTCCACGAGACCCCACGCGAACAACTCGACGAGTTGCTTGTCCACGGAGGTCCGGCGGATTTTCAGTTTCTTCGCGAGGTCTTCCGGATGGTCGAACCCTTTCTGGAGCAGCCGAAGGATTTGGCGGCGCGTTTCCGACCCCGCAATACGGATGAGCTCCAGCGGTTCCGGCATCCCGCCCGGCGAGTCGTTTCGGCCTACTTCAACGTTCTTCCCCGTCGCGTCGGACGTCGTCTCCCCGGAAGGAGATGATGTCGAGACACCGGCGGAAGGTATCATTTTTATCCGCGAGGCTTGCATAAATAAGCCGGGTCCCATCGACTCGGCATGTTCGGATACAAGAACGCCCGGCAAAAGACCGAGGCCTTGATTGTGAAACCCCCGCTCGAGGCCCGTGCTCGGAAGGAAATGTATTTCGCTGTGGCCTCCACTTTCCGGTGGAGTCAATGAAGCGGAAGGACATCCTCCGGAAACTGGAGGAACGCCTCGCGCGCGGCGAGATCAACGAGAAGACGTACTTGGAGATCAAGGCCCGCTACGACTCGGAACCGGAAGAGCCGGAGGAGTCGGAAGCACCTGAGGCCGCGACGCCGGATCTCGGGGAGGCGATCGGGGCCGTCGTGGCGCAGGCGACAGCAGAGGCGTCCCGCCATGCAGAGCACGCGGCTCACGTCATCGGCGAAGCGATGCGCGCGGTGGACTTCTCGGGGATCGGAACGAAGCTGAGCGAGGAATCGATTAAGATTCTCGGCAGCGGCGTCGTGACCGGGAACCCGATCAAGACGGTGGAGTTCAAGGCCGCCGGGAGCGCCCGGGTCCAAGGTCCATTGGAGGCGGAGAGCGCCCGGATCGCCGGATCCTGCGTCTTCGATTCCGACGTGCATGTGGAGGAATTCCGAGCTGCGGGATCGACGCGCATCGCGGGGAACCTGAAAGCCGAGGAAGTCGAGACGAGCGGCTCCCTTCAGGTCGACGGCTTCATTGCAGGGGAGGAGATTTCCTCGAGCGGCTCGCTGAGTGTCAAAGGCCGGGTCGAGGCCGAGGAATTTCGATTGAGCGGATCCGTTCGCATCGACGGTGGGTTGAAGGCCGAAGAAGTCGAGATCGACCTCCAGGGAACGTCGAAGATTCCCACGATCGAGGCGGAGGAAATCCGCGTCAAGGCCACCGGAGGCTTTTTCCGGATCCGCGGGGAGTTGACCGCAGACCGAATCGAAGGGCAAGAGATTGAGCTCGAGGCGACGACGGCGACGCTCGTCAAGGGAGACAAGGTCCGCATCGGGCCCCACTGCCGCATCGACGTCGTCGAGGCGAAGGAGCTCGTCGTGCACTCCTCGAGCGAGGTCCGCGAGCGTCGGACCGTCCCGTGATTTCTCAACTTTGTCGGACCGCGATTATCGTCCCACAACCTTGATATAAGCCGGGGGAGTTCGAACCGGTGTGCCTGAGCGGATCGTCCTCAAGGTGGCCGAAGCGCCCCAGTCGGACGTCGGCTTGGGTCGGGCCCGCGTCGACACGAAGACCCGCGTGGCGCTCGGCGTCGACGTCGGCGAGATCATCCAGATCATCGGGAAGAAGTCCACGGCGGCGAAGTTGTTCCGCGTGATGCAGGAGGACGAAGGGAAGAGCATCATCCGCATCGATGGCCTCGTCCGCCGGAACGTCGGGGTGAGCCTGGGGGACAAGGTCGAGGTCCGCAAGGCGGAGGTCCTGCCGGCGGAGCGGATCACAATCGCGCCGATCATCAGCGAGGGCCACAAGATCTCTTTCGGCCAAGGGATCGAGAACTTCGTCAAGCGCGGCCTCCTGAAGCGTCCGCTGAACAAGGGTGACGTCGTCATCGTCCCGGGCATCGCACTCATGGGCGGCGCCCTTCCGTTCATGGTCATCAGCACGGCGCCCAAAGGGATCGTCCAAATCCAGGACGACACGATCATCGAGATGAAAGAGGAACCCGTCCGCGAGGGTGAGGTCCTCACGCCGACGGTCACGTACGAGGACATCGGCGGCCTGAAGGAGGAGCTCATGAAGGTCCGCGAGATGATCGAGCTCCCGCTGAAGCACGCGGAGCTGTTCGAGCGCCTCGGCATCGATCCGCCGAAGGGAGTCCTCCTTTACGGCCCGCCGGGGACGGGCAAGACGCTCATCGCCAAGGCGGTCGCCAACGAAGCCGGGGCCAACTTCTACTCCATCCAAGGGCCGGAGATCATGTCCAAGTACTACGGCCAGAGCGAAGAACGCCTCCGGGAGAAGTTCGAGGAGGCGCAGAAGAACGCGCCGAGCGTCCTGTTCATCGACGAGCTCGACTCCATCGCCCCGAAGCGGGAGGAGGTCACCGGCGAGGTCGAGCGCCGGGTCGTCGCCCAGCTCCTCACGCTGATGGACGGGCTCTCGGGCCGCGGCCAGGTCATCGTCATCGGCGCGACGAACCGGGACGAGGCGATCGATCCCGCGCTGCGTCGGCCGGGCCGCTTCGATCGGGAAATCGAGATCGGCGTCCCGGACCGGGTGGGCCGGAAAGAAGTCCTGCAGATTCACACGCGAGGCATGCCGATCGAAGGCGCCGAGGACGATCGGGACCGGCTCCTCAACGAACTCGCCGACGTATGCCACGGGTTCGTCGGAGCGGACCTCGCCGCCCTCGCCCGGGAAGCGGCGATGAAGGCGTTGCGGCGGTACCTCCCGGAGATCGACCTCGACAAGCCGATCCCCGCGGAGACGTTGGAGAAGATGCGCGTGACGAGCGAGGACTTCAAGCTCGCGTTGAAGGAGGTCGAGCCGAGCGCGATGCGGGAGGTCCTCGTCGAGGTGCCACGCGTCAACTGGTCCGACGTCGGCGGCCTCGAGGACGTGAAGATGAAGCTCCGCGAGGCCGTCGAGATGCCCCTGAAGGATCCCGAGGCGTTCAAGCGGATGGGCATCCGGCCGCCGCGTGGCATCCTGTTGTACGGCCCACCCGGGAGCGGCAAGACGCTGCTCGCGAAAGCCGTCGCCACGGAGTCCGAGGCGAACTTCATCTCGATAAAGGGTCCGGAGGTCATGTCCAAGTGGGTCGGCGAATCGGAGAAAGCCGTCCGGATGATCTTCAAGAAGGCGAAGCAGGTCGCTCCCTGCATCGTCTTCCTCGACGAGCTCGACGCGGTCGCCCACGTCCGCGGGTTCGACTCGGACAGCGGGGTGAGCGAGCGGGTCGTGAACCAGCTCCTGACGTCGATGGACGGCCTCGAGTCCCTCGAGGGCGTCGTCGTGATCGGCGCGACGAACCGTCCGGACCGGCTCGATCCGGCGATGCTCCGCACGGGCCGATTCGACCGCATCCTGCTCGTGCCGACCCCGAATCGGGACGCGCGGCTCGCGATCCTGAAGGTGCACACGAAGACCATGCCCCTGGACGGCGTCGACCTCGAGGAGCTCGCGGTCGACATCGACGGCTACTCTGGCGCGGACATCGAAGGGCTGTGCCGTGAAGCCGCGATGATCGCGCTCCGCGAGAGCAAGCATGCGAAGCGCGTGTCGACGACGCACTTCCAGGAAGCCATGAAGGTCGTCCGCCCGAGCATCGATGCGGACACGATCAAGTTCTACGAGGAGTTCGACAAACGTTTCAAGAAGGGCGTCGAGCGGAAGCGCGAAGAAAGCGTCCTGTACCGCTGACGTCCCGCGAATTCACGTCGGACCTTTTTTATCCATCTGCCTACTTGCGGGGTCGATGCGCCTCCCTCCCTTGCGGGCTTGGGCCCGACGGATCTGGGGCCTCGGCCCGTCGCGCTTGGCCCTCGGCCTCGCGATCCTCCTTGCCCTACTCTCCCTCGCGCTCCCCGTATGGTCGATGGGCGCCTTCACTGGCAACACGCAGGACATCAGTGCTTTCTCGTGGACCACGATGGCGACGGAGCGGTTCCAGAGCGGCCTTTGGACGCGCACGACGATCGTCCCGTACAGCTCCAGCACCTTCCCCACGGTCGCCGGGGCCCTCGCCCTCTCCTACGCCGTCGATGTCGCGTTCCTTCTCCTGGCGGCCGTCGTCTTCGGGATGTTCTCGCTCAACATTGGACGGACGATGCCGACGCTGGGTCTCCTCGTGACGTCCCTCCTCGTCGTCGGGATCGGGCTCCTCGCCATCCTCTATCCGATCGTCGCGATTCCCGGAGCCGCCACGACCGACCTCGGCACGTTCACGGTCAGCGGGTTCTGGGGGAGCACAAACACGGGCCCCACGCAAGTGTCGTGGGGAGCGGGCCTAGGATGGTGGCTCGTCCTCATCTCCGTCGTTCTCGGAATCGTCGGGGCCAGCCTCCCCTATCTGAAGAGCATCCGTATGATGACGCCTCCTCCGCCGGAAGACTGGACGCCCCCGCGGCGCTGATCCCGCATCGCGGCGGAACGTTCTTATATCGTCCGTCGGATGTCTGTCGGACAAAGGGATGGGATCCCGCCGCGGCGGTGCCGCAACGGGCCCTCGCCGATGCGGGTGATGGGATGAAGAAGTTTGCCACGGAGCTCCGGGGCAAGACCGTCATGACGAACGACGGCCAGATGCCGAGGAAAGGAATCAAGACGGATCCGGAAGGTCGGCTCATCCTGCCGTTCCAAGGGATGCGGGCCGTCAAGGACGTCGTCGTGATGAACCTCTGAGCGCGGTCGGCGCTACGCGGTCGGTTGGGCCCGCAGGACGCGGAGCGCCAGTCTGAGTTTCGCTGGCTCCTCGAGCAAGGCTTCGATCACCGCCTCCACCAGCGCGGCGGTCGACCAGATCTCGATGAGGACGTCCGGATCCTTTCCGACGGACCACTCGATCTGCGGGATTTCCACGCCCTCACGTCGAGATATCTTTCAGCTTGCCCGCGAGCTCGGAGAGGTCCATCCCCGTCAGCGCCTTCACGAGCGCCGGTGCCGTGGCGGCGATGTCGACGACGCTCCCGACGAGCTGCGATGGGCCTCGCTCGCCCATGATGATCAACTTCTGCGTCGTCTCGAGCGACTTCGCCGCGTTGGCGACGATCTCCGGAAGCTTCTCGACGATGAGCTGCGTGACCGCCGCCCGACCGTACCGCTCCCAGGACTCGGCCTTCGCCTTCATCGCCTCGGCCTCGGCGAGGCCGGTCGCCTTGATCGCGTACGCCTGCGCCTCGCCTTTGAGCCGGATGATGTCGGCCTCCGCGGTCCCCTCTTGACGGATCCGCTCCGCCTCACCGGCGGCCGTCCGAGAGAGCCGTTCGCGCTCGCCTTCCGAGACTAGGATTGCGCGCTCCTTCTCGCCTTCCGCGGTCAGGATGAGCTTGCGCTTCTCGCCGTCGGCGAGGGCCGCCATCGCATTCGCTTGCATTTTGGCCGGGACGACTTGCGCTGCGTTCTGCTCCTGCTCCCGCCGCCGGACCTCTTGCTCCTGGACGAGCACTTCCTGTTCTTTCGCGCGGATGTCGATCTTCCGTTGCTCGACGATGAGCTCTTGCTGGCGCTTCGCCGTCTGGAGCTGGAAGGCGATTTCCTTGTTCGCGCGCTCGAACTCGACGGTCGCCTCGGACTGCTGCTTGATGATGTCTCGGTCCCGATGGAACTGGGCGACATTCGCTTCCGCGCTCGCATTCGCCCTCTCCGCTTCTTGCGCAGCCTGGGCTTCGGCGATGGTCGCCTCTCGGTTCGCGCCCGCCTTGCCCATCCGCGCGTCTCGCTTGACCTCCTCCGTCCGCTTGACGCCGAGGGCGTCCAAGTAGCCCATTGCGTCTTCGATTTCCTTGATCACGAAGGACCGGATCTCGATCCCCATGTTCCGCAGGTCGTTGCCCGCCATGCCGAGGATCTTCGACGCGATGGCGTCTCGGTCCGAGTTCACCTCTTCGACGGTCAGGGTGGCGCACACGCCACGCACGTGGCCCTCGAGCGTCTTGAGGGCGATCTCGTCGACTTGCTGCTCCGTCTTCCCGAGCAGATTCTCCGCCGCGGTGTTCAACGTCGCCTCGTCCGAAGAGATCTTGACCTGAGCGACCGCCTTGATGTTGATCTTCGCCCCCGAACGCTTCACGTCGGTCACGATGTCCGTGACGACGAGGTCCAAGGTCCTCACATCGAGCTTCAACCATTCGACCGACTCGAAGATCGGCACGATGAACTTCGCGCCGCCGGATTTGACCTGATACCCGCGCCCGCCCATGCCCTTCTGCTTTCGTCCGTAGATCACCATCGCCATGTTCGGCGGGACCTTCTTGTAGCGGCTCGCATACGCCAGCGCGGTCCCGAACACGACGCCCACGATTGCCAGTACGACGAATCCAATGATGTCCCCGTCTGCCATGTCGTTCCCTCCTACACCCGATGCACCTTGACCGAATTGCCTACGATTGAGTCGACGACGACGTGCTCGTCCGTCCCGATGATGTCGTCGGAGATCGCCTGGAGCAAGGTGCGTCCCCGCGCCTGCGTTACCACGACAATCTGGCCGGGCTGACCCGGCTTGATTGGGATCATGACCTGACCCTTGTACCCGACCAGGGTCGCGAGATCCACCCGCGTCTCCGCCTGGCTCTTCACGAACAGGTTCAGCATGACCACGTACATGCCGCCGGCCACCAGGATCGCGAAGACGGCAGCGAGGACCGGCGTGACGATCGACCCGAAGCCCAGCTCCTCGAGGATCGTCCCGAAGCCGCCGAATGCCGTCCCGAACGCGGCCACGATGGGCAGGCTGAGCGGGCTGAGGCCCGTGTCGACGTCGAGGCCGATGTCATGATCGAAATCGAGGCCCCCGATGTCCCCGAGGATGAGGACTAGGATGAGCAGCATGAGGAACGCGATCATCACCCACGTGTACGGACTCAAGCCAAAGAGGGCCATCGCCTCACCTCCCCTGACGCCAGTCGCGGGTGACCGACTCGACCTTCTGGGAAGGCAGCTTCACGACCCCGGAGGCGCCGCTCGCGCGAGCACCACAGTTCCAGCAGAATGTATCCGTGCGCTTCACCTTCGCGCCGCAGAACGCGCAGTACGTGCTGGTCGTTGCGGCTGGTCGCGCGGGAGTAGCCGGGGGCTTCGGCGCCGCAGGAGCCGTCTTCCCTGGGACCGTCGGCGCCGGCGGTCCGCCGGCCCTCGAGCCGCCATCGAACACCGTGCCGCACTCATTGCAACGCTTCGCGTCCTCGGTCACGAGGGCGCCGCAGATCGGGCACACGAACCCGCGGAACACGACGCCGCGGCGGCCGAACCCGAGATCGCGGTTCGCGTTGAATTCCAGCGCCCGACGCGAGTCGAATTCGAGCGGGCGCCGGGAATCGAACTCCAGGGGCCGGCCCGGACTGAACTCGAGCTCCCGGTTCGGATTGAAGTTCAGGAGGTCTGCCATCGCCCTCCACTCTCCCCCTCAAGATATCCGGGCGTACGCCCATAAACGTTGTGTAGGCATCCCGCGGGAAGTCAGAGGAGGACGCGTCGCTCCTCCTTGACGACGTTCAGCACGACCTGGGTGTACGTGTTCTCGACGTACTCCATTGAGCCGAGGCGCTTGATGAAGGCATCGAGTTCGCGGGTCGTCCGCAGCCGCACCACGACGATCGAGTCCCACTCGCCGGTGACGTCGTAGACGTGGGTGACGCGCTCGTCCTTCGCGATCCGGCGCTGGACCTCGAGGAGCTTGCCCTTGTGGATCTTCACTCCAACGACCGCGAGGACATCGAATCCGAGCTTCGACTCGTTCAGGAGCGGCACGTATCCCGAGATGATGCCGTCGTCCTCGAGCCTCCGGATCCGGTTCGAGACCGTGCTGATGCTCGCGTCGACTTCCTTCGAGATGTCCCGGAAGGAATTGCGAGCGTCCGCATTCAGGAGGCGCAGGATCCGGACGTCGAGGTCGTCGAGTCGGTTGGAGGAAGCCATGGTCTCTCCGTCCCCGATCCGGCCGAATGTCGAATTCGACGCACGGCCTGCGGGGGGTTCCGAACAATGTCCCACGGAATATGAGGATTCCGGTCATATGTACGGTTTCGGAGGCCAACAGTTTATATATGTTCATATTTCTCGCTAATGCAACGGACGGACGGCGGGTCCGTCTAGGCGGGAAGCGCATGGCGATTGCTTCGAGCACCCCGGCGAAATCCAAGAGGATGACCGTGGCGTCGGCGTTGAAACGGATCGAGACGGAGGGGATCCGGTGGATCGACTTGCAGTTCGTCGACGTCCTGGGCGCACTCCAGCACATCACGATCCCCTCGACGTCTCTGGGTGCGGAAGAGTTCAAGCGGGGAGTCGGCAAATTGGACGGCTCTTCGATCAAGGGCTTCAAGGAGATCCACGAGTCCGACATGGTCATGAACCCTGACCCGTCGACGTTCGCCGTGCTGCCTTGGTACGACGGGGCGCACAAGACCGCCCGGTTCTTCGTCGACGTCTACGAGGGCGGCAGCCACGAGCGATTCAGCCGGGACTCGCGCTACATGGCCCAGCGAGCTGTCCAGTTCGCCGCGGAGCAAGGCTACGATACCACGTACTGGGGTCCGGAGATCGAGTTCTTCGTGTTCGACGGCATCCGGATGCTGCCGACCGCGGACGCGGTCCGAAACCCGTGGTCCGGCGCCGGGTACGAGATCCTCTCCCGCGAGGCCCCATGGCAGGCCACCGACGGCAAGAACTTCCCCATCCGGTTCAAGGAAGGCTACTACCCCGCGCCGCCCGTCGACAGCCTCCAGGACTTCCGCAACGAGGCGTGTCGGGTGCTCATCGACTCGTTCGGCCTCACGCTGGACGCGCACCACCACGAGGTCGCGACCGCGGGGCAGTGCGAGATCGACATGCGCTACGACGAGCTCGTGCCCATGGCGGACAACGTCGTCACCTACCGGTACGTGATGAAGATGGTCGCCCACAAGATGGGCATGATGGCCACGTTCATGCCGAAGCCGATCTTCGGCGACAACGCGAGCGGGATGCACGTCCACCAGAGCCTCTGGACGAAAGGCAAGAACATGATGTTCGATCCGAAGGACGAGTATGCGGAGATCAGCCAGACCTGCCGGTACTACATCGGCGGGTTGATGGACCATGCCCGCAGCCTCTGTGCGTTCACGAACCCGACGACGAACTCCTACCGGCGGCTCGTGCCGGGCTACGAGGCGCCCGTGTTCATCGCTTGGTCGAAGCGGAACCGGAGCGCGAACATCCGGATCCCGATGTACTACCAGGGGATCGAGGCCGCGAAGCGGATCGAGTACCGTACGCCGGACCCGGCGTGCAACCCCTACCTCTCGTTCGCCGCGATGCTGTGCGCGGGCTTGGACGGGGTCAAGCGGAAGATCGACCCGGGAAACCCGGTCGACGAGGACCTGTACCACCTGAGCGCGAGCAAGCGGAAGGAGTACGGCGTTCGCGAGCTCCCCGGATCCCTGAAGGAGTCGATCGAGCACCTGCAGACGGACTACATGTTCCTCAAGTCCGTCTTCCCGCAGGATCTCCTCGAGAAGTACGAGGAGCTGAAGCTCGACGAGCACCTGCAGACCTCGCTCCCGGGGTGCGCCGCGTCGGCCCCTGTCGAGGTCGTGTCCGTCCCGGCTCAGGCCGAGGTTGCCTTCTTCCGGGCGGACCACCACGCGGTGACGTACCCGACTCCTCCCAGGAAGAACCCAAGCAGGGCGATTCCGAGGAGCGCGGTGATGTATGGCGCGAGCGGGTTCAGGATGTTCGTATGGACGTAGAACGCGTTCTTGCCGAGGCCCCCCGAGGACGCCGGCAGCAACGCCGCGCCTCCCATGTACCCGCCGTAAGCCATGAGGAGAGTCCCCGCGCTCGCGCCAACGCCACCGAGGACCAGGTGAAGCCAGGCCACGAAGTTCCGCCACCCCGTGTAGACGGCGCCAAGGGTGACCTCGAGGTGTTGATAGAACAGCGCGCTTATCGCGACCCCCAGCACGCCGACAAGACCGTAGCCGATCATCCCGACCACGAACCACATGCCGGCGCTCGAGCACGTCGCCGTGCCCGTCCCCGCGGTCTGATTGGTGATCGTGACCGAGCAGGTGTCCCCTCCCGCGACGATGCGTCCGGGACTGGGATTCATCTGCAGCGCGCTGATTCCGATCAAAACGCCCAAGATGGCGAACGCGATGGCACCTTGGATGATGGCAGCCCCGATGAAGCGACCTGCCCAACGACTCCGATTCGGCTCCATGGAAGCCTCAAGAATCGGCTACTGCATAATGATTTCGTAATTACGTCAAGCGTCCCAGACGCAAGAGCGGCCACTAATCTTTGGCCGATGCGGGACGGCACAGGTTCGAAGGCTTCTCGAGATACCGATTGTATGCGATGAGCGCGATGGATCGCCCGTAGCTCCCGATCTGCGCCATGCTTCGGAGGATTCCGCTGACTGGGAGGAGGAACGACGGCTCCTTCGACCGCTGCCCCCGGGATTCTCGGAGGAGGCTTTTGACGACCTCCTGCTCCCGTTTCTCGAGGTCATTCGAGAGGCTCAACGCGGCATTCGCCTGCTTGAGATCGCGGGACAAGAGCGCGCCGAGCGCGAGGGCGAACGTTTGCGCGATGAGATCTGCAAGGGTCGCGAACGCGCCAACAATCGAATCCGGAATGTCGACCTCGTCCCGCAGAACCCCACGCACGTGCGTCGCGATTTCGTGCGCGTGGTCCGCGGCGATCTCCAGGTCGCGAGCGATCGCGCGGTATCCTGCGATCTCCAGGCGACTCCGGAGTCCCAGGCGCTCTACGAGCGTGTCGTCGACCTGCGCCGATAGCAGCAGGCGGAGGATCAGCCAGTACATCATGTCCGCGTCGTCCTCCCGCTTCATCGCATCATCCGCGAGAGAGGCATCGGAGGTCTTCAGGGCTTGAAGGGCTTCCGAGAGCATCGTGGCGCCGAGGTTGTACAATCGCTTGATCAGAGTGTCGACGGGATAGTTCGTCGGATCGATCGAGCAGTGGAGCACGACCCGCGAAGGTGTCTCGTCGAGGATGCCGATCCCCATCAACCGGCGCATGGCCCTCCGGACCTCGTCGAGGTGCTCGCTCCGCAGCCGCTGCGCCGAGCGGACGGTGATCTTCTCCCGACCCAATACATAGTTGCCGACAAGGACCCGCTCGAGCATCCCCGGTTCGTCGCAAAGGTCCGCGTCCACGACGAATTCGGTCATCGACCGCTTTCGGGCCGACGCCTCCTGACTCGGGAGGATCTTTAGCGCTTCCCCCTCCTCGACGAGGAACACCGGGTCCCCCCGCTTCAGCTTCCGTTGGGTCACCCAGGTTTTCGGAAGCGAAATTGTGAGTGTCGACGCACCTACCTTCTGGATTTTCCGGCTCTCCATTTCGGTCCCCCTCAATGGGTATTCGGTTGCAACCATGACCATCCCTTGGATAATGAGACCTTCGGTCGCCGCGTATCTCAGCCTTTCTCAGGCGACGAACATACCTGTATATTCAGCCACGGTGGCAAGGCCCTTGAGGGCGGACGCCTTTGCATTCCTCAGGACGAAACCATGTTCGATCTCCGAGGAAAGGTTGCTCTCGTCACGGGTGCAGGCCGCGGCATCGGGAAGGCAATCGCCTGGGCCCTTGCCCAGGGGGGCGCCGATGTCGCGGTGAACTACGTCAGCGAACCGGAAAAGGCGGAGGCGGCCGTCATGATGATCCGCAAGCTGGGTCAGCGATCGATCGCCGTACGAGGTGACGTGAGTAGGAAAGATGAGGTAGACGCCATGGTCGCTCGCGTCGAACTGGAATTGGGGGGAGTCGACATTCTCGTAAACAACGCGGGCATCTTGCTCTTCGAACCCTTCTTAACGATGTCTGAGGCGAATTGGGATCGGGTGATCGACATCAACCTGAAGGGCCAGTTCCTCGTCGCGCAGGCCGTGGCTCGCGGAATGGCGCGCCGTGGAGAGGAGGGAAGGATCCTCAACCTTGCGTCAATCGCCTCCGGACAAGTCGGGATCGGCTATCCGAACATTGCGCACTACTGCGCCTCGAAAGGCGGCGTCATCGCGATGACGGAGGTCATGGCGCTGGAGTTGGGCCCGCATCGCATCAGCGTGAATGCGATCGCGCCCGGAATCATCGGCACGGACATGACGAAGGACTTAACTGCCGACGCACGCGCCCAAGCGGCCCTCCTGGCACGCATCCCCAAAGGCCGCATCGGCCGATGTGGCAGCGCTCGCCGTCTTCCTTGCCTCCGACGAGGCAGACTACTGCACCGGCGCAACCTTCTATGTCGACGGAGGCTGGTTGGCCGGATAGGAACATCCCATGGTCTGGATAAGTCGAGGGGACTGAAACCCCACCGAGTGAGCCCGGCCATTTGGAGCGTCCTGCGGTCTCGCAACGGAATATACATGTATTTTCCTCGCAGTCGATCGGCACTAGCACCGAGTGGACGCGATGGAGAGTCGTTGATAGGGACCGGAAGGCGGGATGATTAAGCAATTACGGCACTTTGAAAAGGGGCTCCGCGCCATCCTGTGCCGGTGAGCTGATGGAAACGAGAACCTCTGAGCGCTGGCTCTGGGTCGTACTCGCGGTCGTTCTTGGGATCGGTCTCCTGGCAATCGTGCCAGCTCTGAGCATGCCGTCGAGCGGATACTACGGGATGATGGGCGGTGGCGGATGGGGGTGGGCTCTCCTGATGATGGGCGTCCCCTTCGTGATCCTGATCGTGGTCTTCTTCGTGGCTTTCGTCGGTCTGCGGGAGCCAGCAGCTCTGGCCGCGTACCCGATCTATGGGCCTCCTGCCTTGGGGCCGCTGGACGTGCTCGACCAGCGCTATGCCCGCGGGGAAGTGAACCGGGAAGAATACCTGCGAATTCGCCAGGATCTCTCCCGGACCTCCGCCCGGCCATGAGGCTTCCGTAATACCAACGATGCCGGGAATATGGATGGTCGACCGTAAGGCAAGGACACGCGCTAGCGGAGGTTCCGCGTGAGTTGCTTCTTGATGTCGACCATCGCCTCGAGGAAGATCTTCGCTCGCCTCTCGTCGACCACGAGGTCCGGCTGGCCGTAGACCTCCGCGGACGTCATCAGGACGCGATCCCGAATCGCCTGGTTCACGATCTGCTCCCCGCGATCCGTCCTCACCATCGCGGTCTCGAACATCTCATCCGGCCCAACGCGACCGACGCTCAGGTCGCTGAAGCTTGCGGAGAAGTCGTAGCACTGGAGGCAGTTCGGGTTCACGAGGCCCGCGACCGAGTCCTGACCCACCCGGCACGAGACGCCCCCTTCCGAGGTGAACCGCAACTCCTCGCCAACGAACTCGACCTGCCGGATATCGGACGGGTCGAAGCCGAGCAGCTCGCGAAGTCGGCGGTTCCCCGCGCCCGCCGGCGCGAAGTTCCCATAGCAATAGGTGCCGAGGGCGAAGGCGAGTTCGTAGCCCGGCATGAAGCGGTCCCACCGGAGTTTCCGGACCGTGTAGGTCTGGCAGGGGCGGCCCATCACGGCGATGCGGGGGTTGAGTCCATGGTCGGTCTCGGCAAATCGCTTGAGCTGGGCGAGGGTCAGGAGGTTTGCCCGCAATCCGCTCCCCGTGAAGACCGCGCGGCCTGGCCCCATCCGAATATCGCCCGCTCGGTACAGGTCGGCTTTCGTGAACGCGACGACCGGCTCCTCGGTGACTCCCTGGTGTGCGAGCAGGACGACGTCCACGAGGTCTTTCTCCAGGAGATATGCGAGGATAGCGGCGGCGGCCTTCGGGCCCGCAAAGAGGCGGAAGTCCCGGTCCCGACTCGCCAAGGTCATGATCCTGCGATACGAACCGAGCGGGCCCGCGGTCGACCCGAATGTCGAGATGAGTTCCTCGTCCGGTCGGAGGATCTCGGGTGCGTTCATGAACTCGTTCAGGCAGGACGTGCACCGGTCGGCGTAGAACGTCACATCCTCCCCCGCGATGTCGATCGTATTCTCCTCAATGCGTTCGAGCGCTCCGCCGCAGTTCACACACGTCGGCATGTCAGGGGAGTCGTGCTCTGATGCCATGGGATCCCTCTTCGCGTCGAGGGATCACCGCGTCCATATACTCCTTGTACGTAGAATATGGACGGCAACCCCAATACGTACGTCGAGGCCCGCCGTCGCAGGGGACCGCCGCCCGAGGCTCCCCTCAGGTTCCACGGTCGCTACCATCGCGTTGCGGGTGTCCAGAGACGCTCATGGGGAACGGAGAACGCACTCCCGCTGTCTCTCGGCAGCGGCCTAGTCCTCCAAGACGACCAGCCAGCCCGTCATCGTCGGTTGGTGGTACGTGCACCGGTACGCGAAGATCCCCGGCGTGTTCGCGACGAAAGAGAATGTCGTGGTGTTGCCGTAGGGCAGCACGTGGTTCATCGTGTACGGTGCGTCCATTGTGAACGTATGGTCCTCCGGCTCTTCCTCCGTATTGAAGAAGTGGATCGTCACCGTATCGCCGAGATTGACCGTAATCCGATCCGGCGCGAAGTAGTCGTGGGAGGGGAAGCCGGGTGTGCTGTCGTTGAACGGGAGCACGACCGTGAAGACCCAGAACTCGCGGGCCTGCGCCGGCTGCCGCGCTCGCGAAAGGTAGCCCGCTGCGTATCCGGCCACGGCTCCCACGAGCGCGGCCACGACAATCGCGATCACTAATGTCCTGCGCACGGAGAGGGAATTGCGTTCCGGAAGTCCCGCCATGAAGTTGCCTCGGTCGCGGGAGCAGGGGGAGGGGCTCTTGAAGGCGCGATACCTACAATCTGTATTTCGCCACCAATACGTATTTTTGCGAGTAGTTCTCCAAGGCCCAGATCGCCGCCGCGGTTTCGATTCGAGCCAGGTGCGCCGCCCGGGTCAAGGTTGGTTCCGGTCCGCCCCTCGGCGCGTTCAGGGACGACCGGGCGCTGGTTTAAGTCGAACGGTGTATGTCCCGACCCTCGGAATGGTCGAGCAGAAGGACGACATCACCGAGGAGCGACGCATCCTCAAGAAGGCGGGCGTCCTCGACGAGAAGCTCCTCGACAAGATGGACATCTACCCCGGAGACCGCGTCCGCTTCCGATTCTACTACCCGCATTCTGGCTTCGAGGAGATCGTCGGCCATTTCATGGGCTTCTACACGCTGTACGAGGGCCCGGAAGGCGGCGGGGACCTCAACCTCGTGATCCGCATGGTGAAGGACGGCCGTACGACGGTCGTCTACAAGGACCGGAACTACCTCGA
>WNGF01005072.1_pt1 | contig 16974 bp, 18 predicted proteins | sample 5400641 | NCBI WGS metagenome assembly WNGF01 (sample SAMN13153371, study PRJNA577476) | soil metagenome | isolation source: 80 cm soil or saprolite under grassland replicate 2 | place: USA:California | collected 2016-06-15
AGGCCCCGGACGCGGACGTCACCGACTGGGCGCAGATCGCGGAGCTGTTCGGCGCTCTGGTCAGGCTCAACCCGTCGCCGGTGATAGAGCTCAACCGCGCGGTCGCCGTCGGCCTGGCCGACGGGCACGCCGCGGGCTTGGCGCTGCTCGAGCCGCTGCTCGGCGATTCGACGCTCGAGCACTACCAGCCGCTGCACGCGGCCCACGCCGAGCTGCTCAGCCGCGCGGGCGACGCCGCGGGCGCCGCGCGCGCGTACGAGCGGGCGATCGCGCTCAGCAGCAACGCCGTCGAGCGGGCGGAGCTCGAAAGGCGTCTGAGCGCGCTGCGCTGACCATTTCCGGCAGCGCAGGACAAGCGCCCAGGGACTCCCATACGGGCCCGGCGTCCCGTAGCGCGTTCAGACAGCGATTGTGCGTGGGAGCCCGAAGCGGGACAGGATGCTGGTGCCCATAAATTGCGTGATCGCTGCGATCCGTTCGCCTTCGAGGGTTAGCACGACCAACCCGGTGGCGTGGGCAATCGGCGCATGTGGGTCGGCGCGGTAAGTCGCGAACGCGGGTTGTGTGTTCGCGCGCGTAGGTACCAGCCGGTAGCGCTGGCCGCGGCGCCAGTTGCTGTTCTCGCGCAGGAACGAAGCGATCACCAATCGGCCCTGGTATTCGAGCGTAGAGGGCGGCATCGTGAGCCACGCCTCCTCGGTGAGGAGCGCGACGATGCCGTTGATGTCGTCGGCCTGGAAGGCGTCTGCGAAGCGTTGCAAGAGCTCGCGCTCACGGAGTGAGTTTGGAAGCGGGGAGCGGTCGCGGTCGGTGGGTGGGAGGCGTTGTTCGAGTGTCGCTCGGGCGCGCTTGAGTGCGGCCTTGACCGAGTCCACGCTGCTGTCGAGGATGTCTGCGACCTCCGCGGCGTGGAAGCCGAGCACGTCGCGAAGTACGAGCGCGGCCCGCTGTCGGGGAGGGAGGTGTTGGAGCGCGGCGATGAACGCCAGCTCGAGTGTCTCCCTGGTCTCGTAGCGCGCGTCGGGTCCGGGCGAAGCGTCGATGATGCCCTCCAGCAGAACGTCTGGGTAGGGCTCAAGCCAGGCGGGCTCGCCAACGCGGGTCGGTTCGGGCGCTTCGAACGGGAGGTCTAGCGGGGGTGGTGGTCGGCGCCGGGCGTCCCGTAGCGCGTTCAGACAGCGATTGGTCGCGATCCGGTACAGCCAGGCGCGCAGCGACGCCCGCTCCTCGAAGCGCTCGAGGCCACGCCAGGCCGCCAGCAGCGTTTCCTGTAGCACGTCCTCAGCGTCTTGCATCGAGCCGAGGATCCGATAGCAGTGGACCTGGAGCTCGCGTCGGTGGGGATCGACGAGCTCGCGAAACGCCTCCTCGTCGCCCTGAGCTGCACGCATCAGCAGTCGCTCGCTCACCACGAAATCCTCGCATGTCCCGTTCCTTTCGCCGCCATCACAACTAATGACTCCAAACGCGGCCGAAAAGAGTCGGGCGGCCAAAAAAAGAGTCGGCGGACCCCCTTCTTGCCCGAGGCCGACCCGTTCTTCCCCGAGCTGGTGTCTCAACGAGCACACCTCGAAACACCAACGAAAGGAGAACCGAAATGGGAAAGATCGTCAAAAGCAACTTCGTCTCGCTCGACGGAGTCGTCCAGGACCCGGCCGGTAACGAGGGCTTCAGGCTCGGCGGCTGGGTCGGCCCGCTCAAGGACCGCCAAGACCTCAGCAAGCTGGCGCTCGACGAGGCGCTGGGCGCCGAGGCCCTGCTGCTGGGTCGGCGCAGCTATGAGTTCCTCGCCGCGTTGTGGCCCTCCCGGAGCGGCGAGCTGGCGGACAGGTTGAACAGCCTGCCCAAGTACGTCGTGTCCTCGACCCTCGAAGATCCCGACTGGAACAACTCAACGGTACTGAAGGGCGACGTGGTGAACGAGGTCTCGAAGCTCAGGCAGGAGCTAGACGGGGAAATTGTCGTCCCCGCCAGCTTCCAGCTCCTGCACACGCTGATGGAGCACGACCTCGTCGACGAGCTACGGCTGATGATCATCCCGGTCGTGCTCGGGGCCGGCGAGCGGCTCTTCGGCGAGACCAGCGACATGAAACCCATGCGCCTCGTCGACACCCAGACCATCGATAACGGCGTTGCCTTCCTCACCTACGAGCCCATCCGAGACGCCTAGCGGGTGGTCGAGCTGGTTGTCGAGCAGTTCTCCGTGCCGATCACGATCAACGCCACCGTGAGCACGCGATCAAGCTCCTCGATGCGCTCAACGCTCCCTAGTTCGACCCTGGACGCTGGTGGACGCTACGTGGACGCCGAATGAGCGAACGTCCGGCGATCCTGAAAACAGAACCGGTCGCTGAGCAGGGAGAAGAACGAAGCCCTCTGACGGACTCGAACCGTCGACCCCCTCCTTACCATCGGACTACCGATTTGCCGCCGATTGCCACCGGTTGCAACCACGGGGCTCCATAAAGATGACATGTAGTGAGACCTCCTCGGCTCAAGCGTGTTACCCACGCGGTGTCGTTCATGTCGATGGAGCTCGAGGAGGTCCCGATGACGATCGTAGTCGCATTGGATGTGCATCGAAGACAAATCACGTACAAGACGCTCGACCGCGAGTCGGGTGAGGTTAGGCGGGGCCGGATCGTGCCCGCGACGCGGGGAGCGGTGCGGGAGTGGCTTGAGCAGTTTGCGGCTTGTGAGGCCGAGTTCGCACTGGAGGGGACGACTGGCTGGCGCTTCGTGGTCGAGGAGATCGAGCGGGCCGGTCACCGGGCGCATCTCGCCGACCCGGCCGAGACGGCTGGCAAGCGCGGACGGAAGCGGCGGGCGAAGACCGACAACGCCGACTGCGACCTGCAGCTGAAGCTGCTGCTCGCCGGCGAGCTGCCGGAGTCATGGATCCCACCCGCGCACATACTTGAGCTGCGCACGCGCGTGCGGATGCGCAAGGTGCTGATCGACCAGCGCACCGCTTGGCAGCAGCGGCTACAAGCACAGCTTTTCCATCAGGGAGTCGCGACCGGGTTGAAGCCGCGCACGCGCGCTGGTCGGGAGGCGCTCGCCGCGGTCGAACTCTCCCCGGCCGGGCGCGAGCTGGTCGCGCTGGCGCTACGGATGCTGCAGACGATCGACGGCGAACTGGCCCCGCTCGACCGGGCGCTGCGCGCGTTCGCCCGCCGCCAGCACGGCTGCCGTGCCCTGATCGCCAACCTCTACGGCGTTGGTGCGATCAGCGCGACCGCGATGCTGGCCGAGCTAGGTGACTGCCGCCGCTTCGCGAGCTCCGACGACGCCATCCGCCATAGCGGCCTGGACGTCACCGTCCATCAGTCAGACAACAGGCGCGCAGCGGGCCACCTCTCACACGAGGGTCCCGAGCTGTTGCGTTGGGCGCTCTTTGAGGCCGCCCACCAGTCGGCGCGGCGCAGCTCACCTGACCATGACTATTACCTCCAGGTGGCGGGCCGGATCGACCACAACCGCGCCTGCCTCTCGGTCGCCCGCAAGCTCTGCCGCCGCGCCCACCACATCCTGCGCGAACTGGGCGATCAAGCGCTCGCCCCGGTCCAATCCGAGCCGCAAGCCGAGGAGGCGATACAAGCTGCCGCCTGACAGGCCAGCACCCGCGCGCGTCAGCCCATCGTCACGCAGATGCTTTGCGGCCGGCTCCCGTACGGAGCCTGCCGCCAGGCCTCGACAGCCTGGACGGCCTCTAAAGACCGAGCGGCCGCAAGCAAAACCCGCGGGGATCACACCCCATCGATCATCTTGTCGCCGGACGATCGCTGTCCGTGCACCTAGGTAAGGCTGGGCGCCCCGCGCCGCAAACTGGCCCTCACTCCGTCCAAGAGGTGAAGCCATTGGATTGAAACAGCGCTCATCCGCCAGACGCGCGTTTGCGCCGCGGTCGCACTACAGGTAAGGCTCCATTCTGCGTCGTCTGTGATGACAACATCTGTTGGGGTCGGCGGCGCGTGCGAAGCTCCGCATCCGCCACCCGCGATGATGTAATTTGCGAGATCTGCGGCTCCCCGATGGCTCGTCGGCGGGGTCAACGAGAAATCGAGAGGGGAGAGGAGTCACATGAGGAGACTCGGTCTGTTGTTCGGCCTTGGCGCGCTCATCGCCGCGGCCTTCTTGGTCGTGCCGGCCTTCGCGGCCGACGGCACCACCACCTGCAACGACACGCTCGCGCCGGGGACCTATCAGCGCGTCGTCGTCCCGCCGGACGGGGTCTGCCTGAGCGACGGGCCCGTCACGATCCGCGCGGGCCTGTTTGTGCAGCAGCGCGGCACGGTCGTCTTCGGCAGCGAGGAGAACCCGGTGCACACCGCCACGATCAGCGGCGGCGTCCATGCGACCAACGCGATGAACGTCCAGATCCACTTCAGCACGATCAACGGCGCCATCGACATCAGCGGCGGCTCCGGCCCGTTCGGCGGTCCGTTCGACGTTACCTGGAACACGATCGAAGACAGCGTGATCAACGGCGGCTACACCGAGGCCGGCTACGATGGCTTCTGGAACGGTTTTATCCGCAACACCGTCTACGGCCCGGTGAACCTGTTCGGCAACGTCGTCGCCGACCCGGACGGCAACGAGGTCGTCACGAACACGATCTACGGAAGCCTGAACTGCGCGGGCAACGATCCCGCCCCTCAGGTCGGCGACTCCGAAGGAAGCCCGAACCACGTGACCGGCCCCGAGACCGGTCAGTGCGTGGGTCTCTAGCTGGAGCGCTAGATGGGGAGGGCCCGCGCGCGGGCCCTCCCCCGTTCTCGACCCGCATGACGGCCCGTGCGCGTTCCGTCCTTCGAGCAGGGACCCCTCGCGCGCGGGGGCGGAGCCGGCACAGACGCTCGGGCCCCGGCGACTGACGGACTCGAACCGTCGACCCTCCTTACCATGGAGGTTTCGAGCTGCGGCTAAACGGCTCCGGACCGGCGCTTACTAGGGCGCTTCCCTGCCGCTCAGCTAGTTCTTCTGCCCGCCGCACCCCTTCCTCGAAGCGCCTTGAGCTACCCCGAAAAGCCTTGAACCTGTCCCCGAAACCTGTCTGTGAGAGTGCGGGCGGTTCCGTCTGGGGCCGTTGCCAGGGTGGTGCCGGTGCTCTTCGTCTGTGACTCGAAACCTGTCTGACCCCCGCTCGGGTGTCCTTTTGGGGATGTGTCCAGACGAGGAGGCCGGTGCCGGCCTGGCGCCCGCTCGCTGGCCTGATCAGAAGCCTGTCCGCCCCAGGGGCGTGACCCGTCACAGTCCTGCCGCGTGCGGTCTTCACCCCCAGACCGACACCGGGATCGTCCCCAACCCGAAGGCTGGAGGTGGAAGAGATGCTTGCAGACGAGCTGGACTACGTGGTCGGCGTCGACCCGCACCGCGACACGCACGCGCTCGCGATCGTTAACGCGGCGACGGGTGCCGCCCTGTTCGAGGCGGAGGTCGCCGCGAGCGAGCGCGGGTACGCGCAGGCGCTGCGCCTGGCCGAGCGTGAGGCGCCCCGCCGACGCGCCTGGGCGATCGAGGGCACGGGCTCCTACGGCGCCGGGCTCGCTCGTTTCCTGGCCGCCCGTGGCGAGCGGGTGCTCGAGGTCGGGCGCACGAGGCGGGAGCGGCGCTCGCACGCCAAGAGCGACGCGCTCGACGCGCTCCAGGCCGCCCGCAGCGTGCTCGGCGAAGCGAAACACGCCGCTCCGCGCGCCGCTGGCGAGCGGGAAGCGCTGCGGGCGCTGATGGTCGCCCGCGCCGGCGCGCTCGCCGCCAAGAAGGCGGGCCTCTGCCAGCTGCGGGCCCTGCTCGTCACCTGCCCCGAGCCGCTGCGCTCGGAACTGCGCTCACTGACGCGGGCGCGGCTGCTCCGTCGCCTTCGGGCGGTGCGCCCGGACCGGCATCGGGACGCGGAGCTGCGCGGCACGCTGATCGCGCTGCGCGCGCTCGCCCGCCGCGTGCAGGCGCTCACGGCCGAGGAACGCGAGCTCAAGCGCGAGATTGAGGCACTGGTCGCCAAGCTCGCGCCGGCGCTGCTCGACGAGCCGGGTGTCGGCCCGGTCGCGGCCGCGCAAGTGTTGATCTCGTGGTCACACCGCGGCCGCTTCCGCTCTGAGGCCGCTTTCGCTCGCCTCGCCGGCGCCGCCCCGATCCCCGCCTCCTCCGGCCGCGTCCGCCGCCACCGGCTCGACCCCGGCGGCGACCGGCAGCTCAACCGCGCGCTGCACGCGATCATCCTCAGCCGCCGCAAGAACCACGCGCCCACGATCAGCTACATCGAGCGCAAGACCCGCGAGGCAAGAGCGTGCGCGAGGCGACCCGTTGCCTCAAGCGCTACCTCGCCCGCCACCTCTTCCGCATGCTCGAGGCAGGCCCGATGGCGGCTTGACACTCATAGAAGCATCCCCAAGAAGTGGTCTTCGAACACCCGAGACGCCGCCGTTTTCCCTTGATGCACGTGGCGAGGAAGCGCCGGCGCGCTGAACTGAATCGAGTCCCGCAGCAGGCGTGTCCATCTCGCGAGCAAGCTCATGTTCGGCCCCGACATCTGGCTGCTCATGGTTTGCGGCGTCGCCGACGTCACGGTCGAGTCCGCAAAACCTATGCTCGCGAAGCGCTATCGCGAAACGCCTGTAGCTGACGGCAACTTGATCGAGGGGTGCATATGCGGCGTTTTCTGACTATTCCTGCACCTAGGCGGCCTGCGCCTCGGCGAGGATCTCCTTCACGCGCCGCTCTGAGATGTTCACCACGTCCGCGATCGCGGCCTCCATGCGTCCTCTGCGGTAGAGCTCCAGCACGTCATGGCGGAGGGATGCGTCCGTCCGCCGGCGGCGCTTGAGCCGCTTCCTCCGCAGGGTGATGTCCTTGTCTGGGCCGCCCTTGCTGGACAGGTTGATGCCTTCCGCCTTCGCCACGTCGGCGATGCCTGACAGGCCGTAACGCTTGGCATGGCGCATGAGCTTCTCTTCGCTGACGGGCAAGGGCCGGGATCTCGGCGCGGCCGTCCTCGTGGGTGACGATCGGATGCACCTTGACGCCCGGTGGCGACGGCGATGTCCTGCGGCGCTTGACCTTTGCGGGGCGAGGGTCAACGTCCAGCCACTCGCCGCGCTGGGTATCGAATAGGACGTTCAATGCTGCGGCTCCTTTCGCTGACCTCGAGTCGCCGTGTAGCCCGGGTTGCGGCGGGCGCAGTGGCGTCAATCGCCCCCACGAGGCATCTGATCCCAGCCCCGGTCCGTCCGGATCAGAGGCTGAAGCGGTAGACGTGGACGTCGTGCGGACCGAACCAGTCGCGAAAGCCGCCGTTCGTGACGCCCACCGATCTGAAGACCTGACGGCCTGCCCCGATCGGCGGAGGCAGAGGGTCCTGGATGTACTCGAATAGCACCTGGCCGTCCGTGATCGCCGTCCCGTCTCGCCTGCGCGGCAGCCCAGAGAACCCGACCCGACTGGTGGCACCGCCGCGCCGGAGCGCGATCAGGTAGAGGAAGCGCGCGTCCTGGCGGACCGCGAACTCGATGTCTTTGGCCGTGGCCTGAACGGTCGCGGTCGCCTTGGGTGCCAGGAGCGCAGGCTGGACCGCGGTCGAGTTGAGCTCGCGCAGAAGCGGGCGCAGGACGAGTTCCCAGAAGGTCCAGTTCCAGCCCAGCTGCGCGTCCGCTCCTCTGGCCACCTGCGTCAGGTGCCCGCCGAAGAAGACGAGGCCGCGGGCCCCGTTGGCGATCGCCTGGTAGGCCATGAAGCGCTCTTGCAGCAGGCTCGGGAAGCGCGGCACGCGATCGGGGCGCTGACGGGTGGGCGTCACCCCGCTCCAGGCGATCTGGAGGGTGATCCAGACCGGCTTCCCCCCGGCAGCCTCGACCATCCTCCTGGTCACCTCGCCGACCACGCTGATGTCGCGATTGGGCGCGTCGGCGTGGATGCCGGGCGGGTAGGAGACGGGATAGATGTCGGCCCCGGTGATGTCGAAGGCCGGGCGATAGGGGACGAGATCTGCGACTTTCCCCCTCGGTGCCTGAATCACCACCAGCGGATGGGCCGGGTCGAGCGTCTTCAGGCGCCGATAGGCCCGCACCAACCCAGCGGCGGGAATGCGATTGGGGCCGCTGAGCGGATTGGCGGGCTCATCGATCCCCTTGTAGGCGCCGAGCGCGGGGTGATCCTTGAGTCCGTTGACGATCCTCACCAGCAGCTGCTCTCGGGCGCTCCCCGCCCGTGTGGGCAGGTTGGGCACCTGGCCCAGCCAGGGCCAGCAGTGCAGTCCGTGCGCCGCCGCCGCATCGAGGCGCGCGCGTTCGGCTGTGATCTGTTCATCGACCGAATCGAGGCTCCAATCGGGCCTGCCTGTGCGCAGCACGCTGGCGCCGGCAGCGGCCAACTCTGTCAGTGCGTCACCGCCGCTCGGAGTCTTGGCGCCAAGCGGCGGCGGATTCGAGAGCACGATCGGAAACAGTCGCTTCCCATCGATAATCAAGGCTCCGGTAGCTCGGTCGATCGTGACGGCACTCATCAACGGGCGGTGACACCCACTCTACGGCCCGGGAGTCGACAGACTGCCTCCTCGAGTGGCAGAGCCTTCCGGCGGCGGCGCCCTGCTTCTGGAAATTGCTTCAAGCCGCGACTGACGTCGTGGTGGAAGGCCGCCGCGTGCCGACGCCCCCAGTCAGTCCTAGCGAGGCTCGCTGCGCCTCGTCTCGGTGCCGGCCTTTTGTCTTCGTACAATCGCCGCACATGTCCGGCAGGCTGCTTGTCCTTCTCGCAGCGGCGCTCGCTGGGGCGAGTCTCACACTGGGCGTCAATTCCGGTCAGCCCGCCGGCGCCAGGACGGCGGTCGTCTGCAACGGCAAGGAACGCTGGGAGATCAAGACGCTCTCAGACCCACAAGTAGGCGCGGTCAAGCTCGATCCCAGCCAGATCAAGCACATCTCGGTCAAGACGCTGCGCACGAAGCAGAAGCCCGCAGGTGCGTCCACCGAGCAGCGGATCAGCCCGGTGGAGACGACGGTCTACGAGCTCGAGGCGGCGCTGATCAAGGCGCGCTGGGTCTGGGATCCCCGCTCGGGAACGCCGACCAAGAAGAAGGGCGACCGCGATATCCATCTGGTCATCGCCGCCCCCTCCGACCACGCCCTGACGATGATCGTCGAGTTCCCCGACCCGGCCTGTGTCGAGGCGCAAGCGGCCTCGGGCATCTCGAAGGCCTGCCACTGCACTTTGTTCGCGGTCGCGAACTCCTGGAAGTTCTCTACTCTGGCGCGACGGTTCGGCTCGTCCCCGGGTCCGAGTGGTCCAAAGGAGTTGGGGTATTCGGCGATCTCGCGCAGCACAGGCTGCAAGCTACTTGCATGCGGATATGTCAGCTAGGTAGTAAGCAGCAAACAACCCCCACTGACTCTTGCCGCCTGGCCGAGCCTGAGAAGAGTCCTGGCGCAGAGGGGCGTCGCCCTCCCCGCAAAAGGCGACAAGCCCTGCGCCCTCTGCGCGTGAGGCAGAGGGGTGAGCGGCGGCGAGCCGTGAAGCTCGCCGCCGCTCGTCCTCGCGCGGGTCGTAGCCGAGGTGGGCCTGCCAGGCTCGAGCCTCGGGCCGAGCTGATGCGGCCGCTGTTGGCGCAGACGAGAACCTCCGCGTCGAGCCTGCCGACGGGATGGCGCAGAGTCCCAACTGCGGCTGACCGCACGTTCGGCGGTCGAGTCAGCGGCGGTAACGGCCCACGAGTCTGGCGACGGCCAGCACCTTGCCCTTTAGCGCCGTCAGGAACTCCGCCCTGTACGCTCCGCCAGCGAGCACGAGCGGCGCTTTGAGCGCGTAGAGGCGGAAGACGTACCTGTGCCTTCCGGAGTCGGGGCAAGGTGCTAAGTAGCCGGTGTTGCCCAGGCTGTTTATCCCCTCGCGTGGAGCATGCTGTCCGGCATGGAGGGAGCGCGTCTTGGCAGGAATGTTCCAGCCCGTCCAGTGCGTGAAGCCTCGCGCATCCGGGTCGTCCAAGAGGAGCGCGAAGCTTCGCGTCCCCTTCGGCGGAGCACTCCAGCGCAGCGGCGGCGAGATGGCCTTGCCGTCGCATGTGTAAGTGCGCGGGATCGTCCCACCCGCGTGGAACGCGGGGCTAGAGAGCGCGAAGAGCGAGATGCTCAGCATCCCGGACGCGGAGCCGCCCGAGTTGGTGAGCGTGAACGTCTGTGAGGCCGTCTGGTTTGGCGTTACCGCCCCGTACTGGTAGGTGCCGCCGCTCGTTGTTGGCGACCAGGTGATGGATGGTGCTCCTCCGGCCTGCCCTCCAGCCGGGACGAGCAGCGCCCCGACGCTCATCAGTAGAACTGCGCCCATCATGGCTCTTCGCCGCATGGCTCCCTTTCGTAGTAGGCGAACGCAGGGAGGTCGTCCATCCGCCCGGCGCCCCCGCGATTCGCTATGCGGTCATTCTCGTACGGGGGGCGAAAGCTGTCTAGTGTCGCCTTCCCATCAAACGACGACGCCGAGGCCGGGGCCATCGCCTGCTGGGCAGTATCCGTAGAAAACCCTCTACTGCGGCCTTGCTCACTTGCCAGGGGGAAGCTTGGAGCCACCCTCGATCCGGGTTAGCATCGCTTGGCCGATGGCATAAGGAAAAGGAGGTTCGTATGGCTGGGGTTGAGGTAGGGGGTTTCGACGCGCCCGACGAGACTCGGACGCCCGACAAGACGAAAGTCGACATCGTGCGCATGGGTACCGCGAGCGCGGCCCGCTTCACGCTCGAGCCCGGTTGGTCATGGGCGGACTGCATCAAGCCGATCGTCGGAACCGACAGTTGTCAACTGCGGCACGTCGGCGTCGTGGTGTCGGGCGCGATGCACATCGCACACGAGGACGGGACCGAGCACGAGATTGGACCGGGCAACGCCTACGTAATCGAGCCGGGTCACAACGCATGGGTGGTTGGTGACGAGGCCTTCGTCGGCTTCGAGTTCGAGTCGCAATCGGCTGAGGAGTACGCGAAGGGCTAGGGCGGCAGAGAAACCGCACGAATTTGGGCGCCTACGGGCGCCCTTTTTCGTCGCCGCGGTGTGGTCCCGGTGTGGTCTCGCGGCAGAGACCGGGGCGGTGTCCCGTCTGTCTTGTCGCCGGCCCGTCTACTGGGCCGCACCCGGACCCTCGACTCGCACGCCTCCCGGCTGCGACCCGGCTCGCGCAACCCGACGCTTCACGGCCTCTTGACCCCCTGGTCGTAGACGAGGCCCAGCGCGGCAAGCATCCGGCTTGCGTCGTGCAGCGCGCTCACCTTCTCCTCGTACGTCGGGCTGGTGATGCCGCGACGGGCGAGAACCTTGTGGGCCTCGTACTCGATCGCACGTCCAGCGAGGAGTGCTCGCCCTGCGGCGACGTCCACCCGGATCGATATCCCGCACATGGTTTGCAGGTATGTGGCCATGTCTGGACCCTCGACCGTCGACGCCGTCGTCGGAGAGTCCTGGGCCACGTGCAGCTGGCTGAGATCATGTGTGTGATCGAGAACCAGCCCCGCGAGAAAAGAGGCCGAAAGTGCGCGCCAGCGCTGAGCACACCTTCGTCGGCCGGAGAGGCGAGCTCGAGACGCTGCAACGTCTGCTCGAGCGTGCCGGAGTCGGTGAGGGCAGCGTCGCGCTGCTCGTCGGGGAGCCAGGGGTCGGCAAGACGCGGCTCGCGCGCGAGTTCGCCACTCATGCGGTCGCTCGCGGCGCGGCCGTCCTTTGGGGAGCCGCGTACGAGGATTGGACGCCGCCGTACGGGCCGTGGACGCAGGCGCTCGCGCCCTACCTCGAGCAGCAGAGCGGCGAGCTCGGCGCCGATTCGGCGGTCCTGGCCGCGGTCGTTCCTACTCTTCGCGAGCGTCATCCCGAGCTTGCAACCGCACCCTTGCTCGGCGTCCGCGAGGAGCAGTTTCGCCTGCACGACGCCGTCTCAAGGGCCCTCGCGAATGACGAACGGACCGTAGCCCTTGTCTTCGACGATCTGCATTGGGCGGACCGGGCGTCGCTCGAACTGCTGCTCGGCGTCGCCCGCAGCGCGGCCGGCGTACTCGTCGTCGCAACGATGCGTGACGGGGAGCGCTCGGAGCCGCTCGTGCGCTGCCTGTCCGAGCTGACGCGCGAACGGCTCGTCCAACGCCTGGATATTCCGCGGCTCAGCGCGGACGAGTCCGTGCTGCTGCTCGAGCACCTGGCCGGTGAGCCCGTCCCCGAGTTGCTCGCGGCCGCGATCTACGCGCAAGCACAGGGAAACGCGTTCTTCACCGAGGAGCTCGCGCGAACGGCGTACGCGTACGAACAGAGCGAGGTGCCGATCCCCGAATCGATTCGCCTCGCTGTCATCGCACGGGTTCGCCGGCTTTCGCCGGAAGCCGCTCGCGTCTTGGGCGTCGCCTCGGTCTTCACCCGGCCGTTCGCATTCGGCGCAGTCCACGCGCTCGCCGAGCTCTCGGAGGAGACGGTTCTCGATGCGCTCGACGAGGCACTCGCTGCCCGTCTTCTCACCATCGCCGGCGCGGAAGCGGAGGCGTACGCGTTCGGCCACGACCTTGTCCGCCAGTCACTCTACGAGGAGCTCAACCCGAGCCGCCGCGCTCGACTCCACCGGCGCGCGGCGCAGGCGCTCGAGCAATTGGGCGGTGGCGCTGACCTGGAGAGGGCGGCCGAACTCGCCGCCCAATATCACCGTTCCGGGAGTCTTCCCGGCGCCATCCGCGGGGTCGGCTACGCGCTCGCAGCCGCCGATGACGCTGAGACACGTCACGCGCATGCCGAGGCGGCAGAGCTGCTCCGGATGGCGCGTGACCTCGCGGGCGAGCTCGATGCCGGTCAACGCGCAGCGATCCGCTGCCGGCTTGCGCTTGCCGAGGCCCGCTCGCTCGACCTAGCGGCTTCGCTGCGGACGGCCGACGAGGCGCTGACCGAACTCGCCGAGAGCGCAACAGACCCCGGGGAGACTGCCGGTTTTCTCTGGGCGCTCGCGCGCACGCTCAAGGATGCGGGCGCCGCGGAGGAGCAGATGCGCCCACTCGTCGAGCACGGTCTGGGTCTCGTCAGCGACGAGCGCGGCCTCCCGTGGGCCCGGCTCAAGCTCGTCCTGCGGCCCGTCGAGCCGCTCGCATCGGGCCGGATCACGGCCGAGCGCTGGCTCGGCTACAAGCCGGACGCGGTCCGGATCGCCCGTGCCACCGGCGACGAGCTCGACTACGCGGCGACGCTCGAGCTGATGGACTGGCGCGACCGAACCGCGATCGAGCAGCTGCTGGAGCGGTGCCGGGGCTGGCAGCAGCCCGTCGCCCGGATCCACGCACTCAGCATCGCCGCACGCACCCTGCTCTATAACCTCGGCGCCCTCCGCGAGGCGCAGGCGGTCTCTCGTGAACTGCTCGCCGAGAGCGAGCGTGTCGGCTCGCTGCCGGGGACCGCGTACGCGCTCGAGCAAATCGCCGACGCGGAGATCGCGTTCGGCGAATTCGACTCGGCGACCGCGAACCTCGGCCGCGCCCGCGCGACCGCCGCGAAGCTCGGCCGCGCCCACCGCCTCCACTTAATCATCGATGCCGTCGAGACGCGGCTCGCGCTGTACCTCGACGGCGACTGGGACGAGATCGCCCGCCGCTGGGAGCTGGCGGCGATAGATCCGCGCTCTCCGTGGCCGTGGATCACGATCCAGGCAGCGGCGTACGCGGCACTCGCCCATGCACGCGCGGGGACGGCGTCCGCGGCAAGGCGCCTGCTCGACGAGCTGTTCCCGTTGCTCGAGACGCTCACCCCGACCACGCTGAACCAGAACGCCAGCGTCGAGCTCGCGGGAGGGGTTGTCTGGGAGCTGCGAGAGCGAAGGGACGCCGACCGCTGCCGGAAGCTCGCGCTCGCACTCGTCGAAGCCGGCACCGGCGACTACGTGGCCGGCTCGCAGGCGCTCACGCTGGCGCGGATGGCGTCGCTGCTCGAGGACGACGCCGGCGCGGCGGACTGGTTTGCGCGCGCGCACGCGCAGCTCCAGGCGGACGGGCGCCGACCGTTGCGTGCGATCTCGCTCGTCGACCAGGCCGCCGCCGCGCTCGCCGCGCGATCTCCGGTCGCAATCAGCGAGCTTCGAGCGGCGCATGATGTAGCCACGGAGCTCGGAATGACGCGCTGGGGCGAGCGGGCGGCCGCGCTGCTCGAGCAGGCCAAGCGGACGCTTCCGGCCGGGCTGACCGGCCGCGAGGCCGAGATCCTCCGCCTCCTCGCCGGGGGCCGGACGAACCGTGAGATCGCGGAGACGCTCGTGCTCAGCGTCCACACGATCGAGCGCCACCTCGCGAATGCCTATCGGAAGATCGGGGCGCGCAACCGCGCGGACGCGACGGCGTTCGCGCTGCGCAACCTCTAGACGATCGAGCGCAGCGGCCAGTGCTCCGTCGCCGCCAGGTGACGCGTTGGTTCCGGCTCGACCGCCCGACGTTCTCGGGAGAAGTAGTACGCCTCGTTCGCGGACTCGTAGTCGTCCCCCGCGTACTCGAGGAGCCAGACGAACCGGTCCTCGCCCTCGACGACCCAGGCCGCCGGAATCGAAAAGCCGAGCTTGCGCCGTAGCGGATAGATGTGCTCGCGCCACTCGGCGACCCAGGCCTCCATCGCGCCGGGGTTGACCGTGTAGACGCGGAGCTCTCGGTACACAAGGGCGAATCTACATAGCCGCCGGGGATCAGATTGCATGGTTACCGTGATGGCAGCCGGGAGCCGCGCTCCTACCGTGCCAGCCATGCACGCGCTGTTCGTCACCTACGCCCTGCGCGACGTCGACCCGGCCCAGCACGCCGAGCTGTGTGAGCAGCTGGCCCCCGCCTTGGCCGCCGTCCCCGGCTTGCTCGCGAAGACCTGGCTGACGAACCCCGAGACGGGCCGCTTCGGCGCCTTCTACGTCTTCGCGTCGAGGCCCGCGTTCGAGCGCTACGTCGCCAGCGAGCTGTTCGACACGCTGCTGTCGCCCGGCTCGGTCCGCGACGTGACCGCGAGCGACTTCTCGGTCGCGGACATCCCAACGACCCTCACCCGAGGGCCGCGCAACCCAGCAGAGGAGGTCACCTGACATGCAATCGACCACGTTGCACCGGCTCGTTGCCGCCGCCGCCGCCCTGAGCGCCGGACTGACGCTCGTCGGCTCCGCGACAGCGGTCGAATCGCCGCCCTCAGGCATCCCGCCGAGCGAGTTCGCTACCCAGTACTCCGGCTGCCTCGGCCAGCTGCGCAGCATGATCGCGCAGGGAGACTTCGCCGGCGTCGGCCCCTTCGGCCAGCACTTCACCGGGCTCGTCAACCCCGGCGCCCACCAGGGCACCGTCGGCGAGGAGGAGTTCCTCGAGATCGTGATCGGGATTCCGGCCGACGAGCTGGCGGCCTTCTGCGCCCAGTTCGCGACCTAGGACTCGAGACGAACCGGGGGGAGATGGGCCGATGCGCTCGCGAACCATCCGCGCCCCGTCGAGGGCCGCCTCACGCGGATCTACGAGAAGCTGGGCGTATGCAAGGTAAGGCCGATCGCGGCGTGGAGACGTTGATGATCCACACCGCGTCCCAGATACAGGAGGGGGATCACATGCGTAAGTTCGTAATCATCGTCTCAGGCGTCTTCTGCGCCGGTCTGCTTGCCGTTGTGGCCGCGCCAGCTTCGGCGAGCACGAGCACCTTTGAGGCAACGTTCCAGCATCATTACGGCGCCGGCGTGGCGCCGCCGCCCTGCCCTACGGGCGACTTCTGCGAGACGGGCACCGTGGCCGGTTACGGCGACGCGACGGACCGCAGCACGATCACGAGCGTCACGCCGATCGTCGGCACTGAGTGCGTCGACTTCACCGTTACCGGGACGATCACGCTTGCCGACGGGAGCACCCTCACTTACGAGGGCAGCGGGACTCGCTGCCCGGTCGGAAACTCGCACGACGCGCCCGGCTCGCAGGTGTCGTACGGGAACCCGTACAGCATCACCGGGGCGTTCACGATCACGGGCGGCACAGGCGTCTTCGCGGGAGCGAGCGGGAGCGGCACGGTCATCGACTATTTCGCGGGAGATGTCGAGGTCACGGTGTTCACCGGGACGATCACGCTCCCGTAGTTGGAAGCGTATGGCGGGTTAGCAGAGAGGCCGGCTCGGAAGCCGGGCCTCTCTGCCGCCTCGAAGTCAATCGAGGCTCGTCGGGACCTCGATAGCGATGAGCTCCAGCAGCGCGGCGTCGTCCTCGAAGCTCGTCCCGAAGGCTGTCCGAAGCAGGCGCGCCCAGAGGTCACGTTTCAGCCGCACCGTGGGGTGGTCGGCATTCGCCTCGTGGAGAGAGTAGAGCTCCGCGTAGTCGATCGCGTGTGCTGAGCTACGGGCCCCTAGCTTTGCGAGCATCAAGTGTGGCAGTAGTGTCCGACACTGACATGACTGCCACCGAGCACCCGCAACCTCGCACCGGGACTAGGACTGCGCCCGACTCCGGCACTGACACGAAACGGCGTCAATACTGACGCCGCCGGCCTCCGGGACGGGTGCCAACGGTCACCGGGCGGTTTTCGGAGGGCCGGATTCGGCTCCTATGCTTGCGCTTCCACTGGCCGCACGGGGACACGAGTCGGCGTGCGTGCGTCGTGTCAGTCGAGCAAGAGACTGACCTGACTGCCACGCGAGCCCCGAATCCCCTGCACGTGGCGGCTTACGGTCCCTGCCAGCATCCCGGCTGCAAACTGCCACGATGACCCGGAGCCCCCCGATTCGAAGGGCAGCGCAGTTTCGCTGAGCTTGCCGGACGCGGCGCGACGCCGGCCGAGGCGGCGAGCTGTGAGCGTCCACGCCCCGCGTTTAGGCGGGCAAGCCAGTCCTTGTCCCCCCTGTCGCAGTTATCTGAAGCAGGGCCAGGGCGAAGCGCGGCGGCGAGTGGTTACGGATGGTGAGGGTGTGGCTGTGCCCGGTCCCTGCGCGGACGCCCGGACTTATCTGGGTGCGCGACCGTTCGGTCGGCGACGGGATGGTGGATGG
>WNGF01005821.1_pt1 | contig 16967 bp, 20 predicted proteins | sample 5400641 | NCBI WGS metagenome assembly WNGF01 (sample SAMN13153371, study PRJNA577476) | soil metagenome | isolation source: 80 cm soil or saprolite under grassland replicate 2 | place: USA:California | collected 2016-06-15
TACGAACAGGAAAGTACACAGAATTGCCTACTGTTGATGGTTGAGGAGGTTGGAGAGCTAGCCCGCGCACTTAGAAAGAAGGAAGGTTTGACCAGACACGGCTCTACAATTCGAAATGCCGAAGATCTAGAGCTAGCGGATGTATTTATGTACGTAGTTCATATGGCAAACATTTTGAGGATTGATCTTGGGCAAGTCGTGCAACAGAAAGAGTTGCTTAATATTGAAAAACTATTGAAACGACTCTGAGACTCAGGTAGAACGAATCTTGGCCCATGTCCGACTTTCAGGATCTAGCAAACCACCGACACCAACTTCAAGAATTCTGCACACACCACGTATCCAGCCTTGACGTCTTCCGCTCCAAGCCTAGCTTTAAGCTTCACGTTAATGACAAGCTAGTGTAGTGTCCAACAAATAGCTGGACAGATAATGGGGTTTCAATTAACCTTAGTCCATGCCCACAACAACAGCCGCCCTGAGTTTGAGCCAGAGCGACGAAGAACAGATTCGACAGTGGCTGGCCGCGCATGGAACACCGCAGCAGGTGGCGCTGCGAAGCCGGATCGTTCTGGCTGCGGCAGCGGGTCAGACCGACAGTGCGATCGCCAGGCAACTGGAACTGAATCGCAAGACGGTGATGTTGTGGCGAGCCCGCTTCACTGAGCAGGGTATAGAGAGTTTGTGGGAGGTAGCGCCAGGTCGCGGACGCAAGCCCACCTATGGTGCGGAAAAGATCAAAGAGATCGTCGTTGCGACGCTCCAAACCAAGCCCCAGGGAATGACGCAGTGGAGTTGCCGACTGCTGGCGGAGAGCCAGGAGGTGAGCAAATCCACCATCAGCAACATCTGGCGCAGCCACAATCTCAAGCCCCACCGGGTGAAGAGCTTCAAGTTGTCGCGCGATCCGCAATTTCTGGAAAAGCTCACGGATGTGGTGGGTCTCTATCTGAATCCGCCGCAGCAAGCCCTGGTACTGTGCGTGGACGAGAAGAGCCAGATTCAGGCGTTGGACCGCACGCAACCGGGCCTGCCTTTGAAGAAAGGGCGCTGCGGCACGATGACACATGACTACCAGCGCCACGGCACGACCACCCTGTTTGCTGCCTTGGAATGCCTGCAGGGGCGGGTCATCGGTCAATGTTATGAACGGCATCGGCATCAGGAGTTTTTGAAATTTCTGCAACGCCTGGACCAGGAGTTTCCCGGCCAGGTGCCCTTGCACTTGGTGCTGGACAACTACGGCACCCACAAGCATCCCAAAGTGCAAGCTTGGCTCAAACGGCATCCTCGTTTCATCCCTCACTTTGTGCCGACTAGTTCCAGTTGGCTCAATCTGGTCGAGCGCTGGTTTCGCGAACTAACTTCCAAGAGTGTGCGTCGTGGCTCGTTCTACAGTGTGGACGATCTGCAAAACGCAATCATGGAGTTCCTGGAGGCCTGGAATGAAAATCCAAAGCCTTTTGTCTGGACGGCTACAGTCGCATCGATTCAGGAAAAGCTCTCTCGCTGTCGTCAGACTCTCGAACAAATTCAACCCGGCTGTACTCAGCCGCGCAGCAAAAAGAGAGGGAAAAAGCTGTCCAGTTAATTCCTGGACGCTACACAGCCTCCTGCGCAGCCCGTTTCTTCGCATAACTGTTGACCCTGCCTGTCAACGTCACAATTCCCTCGAGCACTTCCAGTCCAATCTCGGACCAGGCGATACGCGAGTCCCATTTCAGCTCGCGCAAAACCTGTTGTTTGATCTCACTGTCGCTCTTCCTGTTCATGGCTTTTTCCCTTTCTACCCACACGTTGAGCCCCAAGGGCCTAAAAATCCTCGTGCGCGGGTATACAACTGTTCTGGAAACCAACTCAGACGCCGGCTGCCGCTTGCGCCTGCTGCACTGGAAACCGGCGCTGGCAAATCGACTTGTAGGTGTTCACTACATCGCCGTAGGACAGCTCAGACGCCTTCTTCTCTCTTGCCTCTTCCGCTTTGAGCACCACGTCGTTCATTGACAGAATACCTTCCAGCGTTCCATCGGCATCAACTACCGGAAGCCGGCGCACCTTATTTTCCTGCATGGTTTTTAGCGCGCTGCGAACGTCGTCTTCCGGCTTACAAGCGAAGACTCTTCCGGAAATCACGTCCTCAACTGCGATGTTCGACAAATTCCGGTTCTTCAGAGTCGCCGCCATACAGATGTCACGGTCTGTAATCAAACCGACCACCTTCCCTCCTTCGGCAACTACCGGAATAATCCCACAATCGTTTTTCCACATAAGCCCCGCCGCTGACGACAAATTGTCGGTTAACGTGCAGACCTTCGCGTTTGTACTCATGATTTCTTTAACTTTCATAGCCACTCTCCTTACCGCGGCACACTCGATCAGCTCACAAAATTGAGAGCCCGGCACATCTCTAAAAAAACAAGCGTGTATTTGATCAAACACGCAACGAATGTACCGGGGCAGTCTCCGGAGAAATATCGACAATTGTTAAGTTTGGGAACCGTTTCCTGTGGAAAGTTCCCCCAGGTTGGGGAAAAAACGCGCTATCAAGTGGGCTCACGCAATTCCAAACAAGGCGATGTTAAGGCGACGACGAAGGGAAAAAGGCAGGCATATGCATTGCAATGAACAGTAACGCAATTATTGATGCAAGGATGGTTGTTTATGGTCACAAACAGGTTCTTTTTCGCTCAGCAGCACGTGAAAAAATCCTGCAGGGTGCAAGTGCGCTCGCGGATGCCGTGCGCGTAACGCTTGGTCCAAAGTCGAAATCCGTTTTGATTGAGAAGAAGTGGGCAAACCGATCGTCTGCAACGACGGAGTCACCATTGCCAAGGAATTCGACCTTGAGGACGCCGAAGAAAACCTCGGCGCTCAGATGATTCGCGAAGCGGCGGAGCGGACCGGCGATGAGGTTGGCGACGGAACCAGTACGGCCACCGTCCTGGCTCACGCGATTCTCGCCGAGGGAGTACGGAATGTCGCAGCAGGCGCCAGCGCCGTTGATCTAAAGCGAGGACTGGATCGCGGGCTTCGTGTAGCTGTCACAGCGCTGAAAGACATCTCTCGTCCAGTGAGCAGCCGAAAGGAAAAGGCCCAGGTTGCGACTATCTCTGCCCATAACGACTCGAAGATTGGTGAGTTGTTGGCTGACGCGGTCGAGAAAGTCGGTCAGGAAGGCGTCATCTCGGTAGAAGAGGCTAAAGGCACTGAAACCACGCTCGAAGTTGTCGAAGGCATGCAGTTCGATCGAGGTTTTCTCTCTCCCTATTTCGTTACCGACACAGAGAAGTTGGAAGCAGTCCTGTTAGACCCCCTCATCCTGCTTTACGAGAAGAAGATTACTAATTTGAATGACTTGCTGCCGTTGCTGGAACAAGTCGCCAAGATGAGCGCTTCGCTAGTGATCATCGCGGAAGATATCGAAGGCGAGGCACTGGCAACTCTGGTCATCAATAAGATTCGAGGAGTGCTGCCGTGTGCTGCGGTCAAAGCGCCGGGATTCGGCGATCGCCGCAAAGCGATACTCGAAGACATCGGAATTCTTACAGGAGCAAAAGTAATTGCCGAAGAGCTGGGAATAAAGCTGGAAAACATCACGCTCAATGAACTCGGCAAGTCCAAACGTGTAGTGAGTGATCGAGAGACCACGACAATTTTCGGTGGTGGCGGCGCGAAGGAAGCTATTGAAGCGCGTTGTACGGAGCTTCGCAAACAGATCCAAGCAACGACCTCGGATTATGATCACGAGAAACTCGAAGAGCGCCTGGCAAAGCTGGCGGGCGGCGTTGCGGTCATCCATGTTGGCGCTGCGTCGGAAACGGAAATGAAGAGCCGCAAAGAAGCGCTCGAGGATGCAATCAGCTCAGCTAAAGCCGCGATAGCTGAAGGTATTGTACCGGGCGGAGGCCTGGCGCTGTTGCGCACCATTACTTTTGTGGAAAACGAAGCGGCAAAATGCGAGGGTGATGAACGGGCCGGCCTCTTGATCCTTAAGCGCGCTCTTGAAGCACCGACGAGACAGATTGCCGAGAATTCATCTGTGGATGGGGGCGTTGTCGTCGATAAAATGCGGCACGGGACCGGTAATTATGGCTTTGACGCAGCGCGGGAGCAGTATTGCGATCTCATCGAGGCAGGAATTATTGCCGCGACCAAGGTCGTTCGTGTCGCACTCGAGAACGCAGTCTCGGTTTCGAGTGTACTTCTACTGACAGAAGCCACCCTCACCGAAGTGCCCGACAAGAAGGCGGAACGGGCCGCGTCAGTCGATCAGATGCCGGAGTAAAGCCTGGGCATATAATGGGCTTTGCACGCTCTGTAGTAGGGTGCCTGCTTGCGGGCTTTTACTCACATCATTGGGAACTTTGCGCAAGATCGTTCACCGCTGAAGAAGTTTCAAGCATTAGCGAACAATCCACCCCGGCATAACGGTTGCTCTGCATGAAGTATTGGATTTGACTATTTTGGAGTGCGCCATAAAGTCTCTCCCCACCGGCAGCACTCCCTAAGCAAAGGAGAAAAATGGAAAGCAAAGCAATCGAGAACGTACCCGACGCCGCGATTAACTTAGCGCATTTAACGCACGAGGTGTCCGAAGGCAAAAGTACTAATTGATGACGTCCTTGAGGACGGCAAGCGAAAAGCTGAGCATATGCTGAAACGCCGCGTTGTCGCTGCGGAAGATTATGTCGAGGATACGACCTATTTCATTAAGCGGCATCCATGGCAATCAGTAGGAGCAGCCTTGGGGTTGGGCGCCGGTTTCGGAATCTTGGTAGGTTGGCTAACTACGCGGAGCTGCGCAAGGAACCGCCAAATCTGACGTCTGCGTTCCTGGCTTTGACCGTTCTTACATGAATACCTTCTGTTCCAGTTCGGTCTATCTAAGCTGTGGTTCCAAGCTGTGGCTGCATGGCGAAACCACACGCTGTCTCTAACCGCTTTGCCTTTTGAGGCCAAATTCGTGTACAGAATAGCCAGCACTCGGTTGTGTATGCGCGGCATCAGGATTTATGACATCGTGGTCGGCTGGAGCGCTAAGACCAGAAGCGCAACTCAATGACTTAGAGACGAGATTAGGTCGATTTCCCGCGCAAAGTTTCTTTATCACCGCGATATAAACCGCGCACTGAGCATCTGTAAAGCCGGTTCGAAAGTGGACATAGCATCGCGACCAAACGAACCAGATAGTGGAAAATGTTCAACTCCCGGCACCATGATGTCCACGTAACATTCTAACTTGAACATCCTGGCTGGTGGCTTGCTGCCGGCTAACTTGAGAGTTAAAAAAATGAGCTGGTCTATTCGCAGTGGAATCCAAGTCTGTGCGCTCCTGCTATTGATATTCCTATGCAATCAGAACGCCCGAGCCGACCTCATACAGCCGGTGATTTCGGTGGACAACCCTCTCCAATTCCAGGCCACACTTGATGTCACGCAGTTCACTCAAGCGACATTTTCTTTTTCCTCATCAAACTGGTTAGTCACAGTGCGGGAAGATTTCATCGGTAGCGAAGTCCTGCCAAACGGGTTTGAGATTCGCGCGCAGCATCTTGTTGCTCCACCGGGCGAGGTGGCGCCAAACCCGATTGTCTTGAGCAACATCCTATTCGCGAACAGTTTCTCTCCCGGCGGGCCCCCTCAAGGTCCGTTCACGGTAAGCGCGGGCCACGGCCCGGATCTTGACGTTCTTCGAATTTCCTATGTTCCCATTGCGTCGACCCAATCACGCTTGATCATCGATGCAAGCCACACAACTGCGCCGGTTCCTGAACCATCAACGATAGTTCTGTTGGCTGCGGGTTTGTCAATGGCTTTCTTCTACAGGAGACTGAAAGGATCTTCCCGCATCCGATGAACCGGAATCCGATCTATTGTCGCGAAGGATAAGTAAAGGTTGCTGGAGAGATCTTAACGAGTTGTGGTTTTTACTGCTGACTGACACCTACTCACGCCCATTGAGGCTTCCATCCTGCCTTCTTAAGCTGTTCAATCTTAGTACCAATCGGCGCGGCAAAGTTTGCCGCCCTTTCATCAACAAGAACTGCGAACGTGATTCCGATTACCTGACCTGATTCACCGAACAAGGGCGTTCCAGATGAACCTTCGCTGGTAGCTGCATCAAAGACAATCCGGTTCTTGTATAAATCCGTGATATGCCCCTGCGTGGTGAGTGGCTTGATAAGTTTCCGTTTCGCAAGTTGATCGAGCAGAACGACCAGCGAACCTCCATACTCATTCTCAACGGCAATCGCTTCTTTTTCCGGCAGGAGGGCCAGCATGCGATTGGGTCCCGTGGGATAGCCCATCATCACAACGGCTTTGCCGACCTCGACTGCAGCTGATTGTAGGTCCAGCCGAAGGGCAGGAATATCCGCCGGTATGAGTCACATTTCAAGCGCACAAACGGCGACGTCCTCAGTCTCAGAGGCCGCTCTGAATTTAAGTGGTATAGGCTGGCGATGACCTGGAAAGAAGCCCAACAACTTCCGCAAACGAGGCTTGGCGCCAGTCCTGGAAATGAAAAACTGGGCGCGCGTATCTACATCCCAGGGCTGGCTCGCAATATGACGATTCGTTAGGACGTAGCCGCCACCCACATTAAAGCCTGTACCCACGAATTACATTCCAAAAATGGCGCCGTTGCCTTCCGATGTCAGCGGCACCTGCGTCCTGCTGGTCAACAAGCGCTCCGATTGGCTCAACTTGACCTCGGGGTATCGCTGCGGGCGCCCTGTGGCGCGATCAATGAGAACGTAAGAGACAGATACCGTTGCTATATGAGTTCCACAGCCTGGTCGGCAACGAGAGACTGGAAAGAACAGACTGATTGGACTGCTTGAGATCAAAATTTGTTCTTGTGAGATCGGAGATCTGCTGACTGGTTTGATTGGCCGACTCATTCAAATCCTTGAGGTTCCTGGCCTGCTCATCCATGCGCATGGTCTGCATTTCTGCCAGACTGAGACTCTGCTGCTGTTGAGTCTTGTAACCTGTATTGGCCGCACCTCCAAGGTAGAAGCCGCCGGCGACAAGAAGCACAATGATCAGGAGCGAAAGGATTTTTGTAGCGGGACTGATCTCGCCGAGCAGTTCTCGGGTGAACTCACGCAGGAAGACTTTGGCATCATCGCTCGAGCAGGAGGAATTGGTTCCCACGGGGATCGGCGAAACGCAAGTTGCCCGCGGCACGCTCAGACTATTCTTGTGAGGTCTTGTCCTGCTCGCGACCATTTGGTTCTTTCGCCGCAAAGGGACTGGACCTTTGGCTACCTCCTTCAGCGATGGATCTCCCAAACTTACCTTCACTACAGCTGTTCCTGTGCCCGACGGGACTTGTCCCACGGATCAGCGAAGTATGGATCTGCCGAGTGATCATGTCGGTCGAGTGCCAGCAGCGCTTTCACAGCGGGCAAATCACAAGCTTGAAATTCATCCAGGCTGCCGCTGAAGGCGACTTTTCCCGAATCAAGGACGATGATTTTTGTCTTGGGCAATTCGTCCCGCGGAGCTTCCCGAATCTCGATTTCATCCTGGTCTTTTTCTATCGCGAAATAATTCGTCAAATAGGGAATCTCATATGGTTCTAGTCCCTTGTGTTAGATCCCCATATAAGCTAGTTGATCAATCACCTGCCGCATCATCATCGTCGCCCGCGAATGAGAAGCCTCTACTTGAGCTACCGCTTCTCTGAGCCGGTCACCCAGACTGCTGTAGTGTTGGGTACGATCATCTTCTCTGCGAAGTACCTCCTCAACGTCTCTCGCCAGATTCTGAAGCATCTCTCGTTCCTTAACGTCGAGGGATTCAACCTGTTGAAGTTCAGCGTGTAACTCCTGCAGTTGTTCACGAAGTGTTTGTTTGTCCATCTCTTTCCAGCCTCCATTCCACAGCTGCAAGCTGAAGTATTAGTAAACTGATAACAAGTGCTCCACGTCGCGTCGCAACAGTTCCGGATTCACCTGCTTCCGCATAACCAGCTGGAGAAAAACATCGACCAGCCGCTCAGTTTCCTGGTTGCTGATAGCCACAAGCAGTTCTGCCAGCAGCTCCGCCAGCTAAACGGTCGGGCGTCTAGAAATACGGATCTACCCGCAAATGATCTCGCACTGCACACACACCCGGCGCATGGCTGATCGAGCCAAGCACTGCTCGCTTCTCCTGCCATGAGTGAACGCGACCAAAGAGGTCCACAGCGCCGTCATTGACCTCAATACGCAGCCGCTCGGCCTCGCGATCGGCCCGTCGTTCGAGTGCGTATTCAATTTCCTCGCGCAGTTCCATCGGGTCAACTGACTTAGGAGGTACAGTGATTTCATTAAGCACGCCGATCACGCCCTCGAGGCGCAATACAGTGCGCTCGGCATCCTCGCGCTGATGCCAGAAATCCACATCCCCTTCGAGCGTCACCCAGCCGTCCGATACCGTTGATTTAATCCGCTCATCAGGAACCAGCGCGTCCCATTCGAGAATGTGGCGTACCGCACGTGCGATGTCAGCGTCACTCCTTACGAAGACTCCATCTGGTCTAACTTCAACATCGTTCGCGACGTCCAATACACCGCTAATTCGATGCGCCGCTTCCTGCGCCGCTAGTTTTTTCGCGTAGCTGGAAACGACGCCGGTGAGCGTCACTACCCCATCTATTACTTCGACCCCAATCTCGGACCAGCCGATTCGCGAATCCCATTTCAACTCACGCAGTACTTGTTGTTTGACCTCGTTGTCGGTTTTCTTTCTTTGCATAAGCTAACTCCTCAATCTTCGATAAGCTCAATGCCTTCGCGCGAGGTACGCCGCCACTTGTGGTCGCAACGAAGATCAGTTTCAGTAATTGCAGTTTCGACGCTTTCATTGGCCCATCTGAACTGTTTCTCGTGGCGGGCTCACGACGACGTTCGAGGTTCACCTCGTAGTTCTCAGGCGCAAAGACCTCACTCACACAAGGAGCAACAAACATGCCGAACCAAAGCCGCGGAAACGTTGGGCAACTGTTAGTCTCGACTCTTTACATGTGGAAAGTTCCGCACCCTTCTGCGAGAAAACGCGCGCGGGTGGGGGGTTTAATCTTAGCTATAGCTAGAAATACAAGCTCACAGCCAGTCCCACTCCGTTGACATGGTGAGGCTGTGACCGGCTATCGTTTTGGCGCATGTAATAGATGTCCAGGACTAGCTGTCTCCTCGGCTCCAAGAGGCTCAGTAGCGGGAAACCTCTCTTGAGCGGCACCTGGAGACCGATGGCGAGGCGGTTGCGGTTCCAAGTGTCAAAGCGGCTGTCATAATAGATCTCACCGGAGGCATACGGTGTAAGCTTGCGTTTGCCAAGAGCAAATTCCCTTTCGAGCGTAACGCGATTGCGGTAGCGAGCGCTGAACTGCCCATTAACAAACCGCAAGTCTTCACGGTTGCGGTCACTCAGCAGAATTCCGAGCGGGATCGGCTGGCGTAAGGTCTGCTCCAGAACTATTCGGTGCTCCTTGAAAGGATCACTTCCCGACAGGGAGAAGCCATAGCGATAGCCGGTCCTCAGCGTGAGGTGCTTGTTCAGTAAAAAATCGACGTGGGCTCCGACCTGCCCTTCACTATTCTCTCTCGTTTCCTGGGCTTTGGTAATTGTCCCGAGGAAGAAGAGTCGAATCTTCGGTTTCACAGTGACGAAAACGTCGATCTCTGGCCAGAATTCGCTCCTCGTCTCAACCTCCTGGGCGCGAGCGCCGATGGAGAAACAAGCGAGCAGCGCGGCAAGACAGACTATTCTCCCTGCCTTTGACCTCATTGTATTGAGCGCGCTGTGTCGGCGTCCGGAAACGCATCGCAGCCCGCCAGGAAAACCGTTCTTTGGGAATAGTTAAAGATCATCTTGGGATTGTTAGTTCTGACAGGTTGCAGAGAAAAAAGTTACAGGAGGGAGACCTGAACAGACTCTCTAGTGTCCTGTTTCTAAAGTACGCTCATAAAGGTAGCGACAATCACGCGGTGACTGTCAGCAAGTCTGCGAAAAAGTCTGCCGGCGAAAAGCATGAACCGACGCGTTTTTTTGCCAATGCAAAGACCTTCGGTTTTCACCCCGGTAGGGGTGAGATGTTTATAGTTCGTGGCTCGAATCCCCTCCGGCGCCGTTCGGAGGAGCGGAATGTACTTGAATGCTGAAGATGTAGTTGACTTCCGCTCCTCCGAACGGCGCATGGTATTTTGTGATGTTCAGGTCTATAAATATGTCACTCCTAACGGGGTGAAAAAAATTTAGAACTTAGAATTGCTGAGTCACTACTGTGCCAAGGTTTCGTTCGGTAGGAGCGCGGTCCCAGCGAGTGGCAACGGTAGCTCTCGGCGAATTCTGCGACAGATCAAAGACCGGCTGGGAAATGCCGCGAAGGTACGGGTGATTTGTCGTCATCTAAAGTAGCCGTACTTTGCCTGTGTCCAACTCGTATACTCCTCCGACAATCTTGAGCTGGCCACCTGTGATCTTCTCCTTGAGCTCTGGCGTGTTTTGCAGTTGCTGCATGGACCAACGCACATTCGACTCAACGCCGCGATGAACTCGTTCGTTCTGGTTCAATGTTGGATCGATACCTTTCAGCGCGGGAAGGATGTGGGCCAGCAGTTCCTGAATGTCTTTGGCTTCCTTTTTTCGCGCGGCTTCGGGCTCGAGCGCTGCAGTCACAGCGCCGCAGCTCTCATGTCCCAGCACCAGCACCAGAGGCGTGTGCAGATGCTCCACCGCATATTCAATGCTGCCGAGATCGTCTACGTCCGCTACATTGCCGGCGACGCGTACGACAAACAGATCGCCGAGACCCTGATCAAAGAGCAGCTCAACCGGCACGCGCGAGTCGCTGCAACCGAGCACGGTAGCAAATGGATGCTGCTCGGCTGCCAGTTCCTTTCGCCGGGCTATACTTTCATGTCCGTGCTGCGGACTGCCGGCAACGAATCGCTGATTGCCTGCCATCAGTCGTTGCAGCCCTTCGCTTGCATTTGCCGGAGCAGGCTCTTCCTTTGGTGTCTCTGTTTGGGCAGGGCGCTCTGCCAGCGCTGTATGCACACTGCGTTCGGCCTTGCAGACGAGTGATATAAGGCAAACACCCAGCGCCACGGCCAATACAAGTGTCTTCGAGTAAGTTTCGTAATGGTTGATCATCTTCAGTCTCCTAAACATGCAGTCTGATTGCTGCCTGGTAGACTTTTCTAACGTGCTGCTGGAAAACTCTTTCCTATGGCAAAGACCACCGTACCCTGCGTGCGGTTGCACGCCAAACTCGGGGAGGACTCGCGCCAGGAAATTGAGATGTTTTGTCGGCAGGATCACCCCGAATTCCGGACCAATAGCAAACACACGGTCCTTGTTGTTACGCGTCAGAGCAGGAACAGCCGTGCCCGAATCGTTGGTCAACTATCTCGATGCCGAGCTTGAGCCAGAGCATGATGTAGGTGATCGTCTCCTCGATACCAACTTCTGCTGGAGACTGGACCACCCTTCTGGCTGCTCCTTCTATTAAGCTAAGCAGTACGGGGAATCTTTATTCATCTCGCACCAGCTTCCAACTAACGTCGGGGTTGTATTCCGTTATGGCGGCGGCAATCTCTGCGGTTTGTGGTCCAAGGTTCTTCTCGTACACGCGCCCTTCCTGATTCACAATGAAGCTCATCACGCCGGAGTTACTCCACTTTGCCGGGTACGCAACCAGGCCAAAGCCCGCGATCATATTGCCGTTGATGATGTATTCGTGTTTGCCGCCCGGCGCGCTTGGGCCCTGACGGGTGAGAACCTTGAAGTAGTAACCATGGAAGGGGGCGGCCGTCTGCGTTGCTGCGCCCTTTTTCCTGGTGTAACCTTCCGCTACCGCGTAAGCGACTAACGGACCGAGCGGACTCTCCTCCTCATCACCGACGGCCTCCCAGTAAAGTCCGTCCTTCTTGCCGGGGGAGCTAAGCAGTTTCTGGGCGTATTCCGCCACCTGATCCTCATCCCAGTCTCCATTGTTGAAGTAATCATCCTGAGCGAGCACGTACGCCTGACAGAGGAGCGCAGCATCGATCTCATTTTCCCCAATTCGCCGGTTCAGAATTTCTTCCACTCCGGTGTCGATATCGAAACGCCACTGCTCGCTCGCCTTGACAAGCGGAACCGGGAAAGGCCATTCGTCGTTCCCAATCACCAACGTGACTTTTTGATCGCTCTCCTTTTCCAATTTTGTTCCCTCCGAGATGAAGGCTGAGAAGGCTGCGAAGCCATTAGCGTCCGCGACCGGGTCGCCGGAAAGCAGCTCGCGTAGGCGCGGCCCGAAGATCCGGGCGAGGGAACCCTTGTCCTTCGTCTGCGTGGCGGCCACGAGCGCGCGTGTAGCTTCTTCCGGACTGGGAAAAAGCTGCCCCGGCGCCTGGGCACGCGCGATCGTGGCGCAGGCGAATGTGAAAACAAGGGCCGCAGCCCACAAACCAATTAGAGGCAGGTTGGTTAAAGTGAAGCGAATCTTGCCGTTAGGAATTTTCATATCATATCTCCTCGCTCAACTAAGAACATCTCTCAGTCGGGAAGCGTGGTTTACTGCCGCTGGTCCGCCTTCGCTCAGCTTGGAACCATCAACTACCCCGACTTGATTACAGGCCTCCTTCAGTTTGTCACCACTTCCCGCCATCGGCTCTCTTGGACCAGCCACGACAAACTGAAGTTTGTCGAACACCGATCAGTTCTTCTTTCGACCGCCGCTGGCGCGCCGGCCACTGCCCGAACGAGCTTCGCCACTACTACGATTTCCGCCAGCGAAACGACCACTGGCCGATTGCTGGGTAGTGGCGCGGCTCGCTTGCCCGCGCTGGCTTTGCGCCCGCGTTTGGGCGCCACTCCCGAAACCGCCAAAAGCTGAAGGACGCTGCTGTGTCGCGGGCTGCGCCGCCGGCCTATTCGCCGTGCCCGTTCCGGAATTGGTCGTGCGCCCGCGCATTGAGTCGATGCGAGCGTCGTTAGTATTGATGTTCTGGTTGGCGACGTTGTTCCGGTTCACGTTGTTGGTGTTGACGTTGTTGCGATTCACGTTGTTGGTGTTGACGTTGTTCCGGTTCACATTATTCACGTTGACATTGTTCCGGTTGACATTGTTCACGTTGACATTGTTCCGGTTGACATTGTTCACGTTGACGTTGTTGTAGTTCACGTTACGGCTAACGTTGTTGTAGGTGCTGATGTTGTTGTAGCGCACCGGCTGGTTGACCACGGCGCGGTTAACGTTGACGCTGGAGTAGCGGTTGTTGACGTAATAGTTGTTGTTGACGTGAACATGGGAGCGCGAGGTGGCCACCCAGCCGGTCCCATGCCAGCCATGGTAATAGACAGTGTGTGAGTACCAGTTACAATCATTATTGAGCCACGCCCCCATCGCTAAACCCACACCAAAAGCGACGGCGGCGGTCGCGACAACAGTTCCAGTCGAGGGCCCGGAGGGAGCTGGTTGCTGGACGTAAACTACCTGCGGGTTGTAAGTCGGGACATAAATAACCTGGGGCTGCGCGGGGACGACCTTGATTACTTCTTTCTCAACAATAACTATCTGTTGCTGATTACTAGCGAGATTGCCAGCGGCCTTGGCTTTCGCGCGCAGCCGTTGAATGGAAGTCATTACGTCTGTCGACTGATTGACGTACGCCTGTCCGATCGCGGTGGTCCAATCCAGCTTGTCGCTCATCATGTAGACCACCTGGGGATAGTGGGAGATCGATTTGACGCTTACGTCCCATGGTTGATTGTCGATTTGCGCTGTGTTCTTGGTATTCGCGCGCAGCCAACGCGCCGCCTGTTCTACCTGATCCACAAAGGTGGAGGCGGGGATAACCTGGGCCAGCAACGGGTCTGGATAGAGCGCAATCGGAGCCAGCAGGTTGTCCAACTGCTCAGCCGAGAACTGCTGTTGGTTCTGAGGCGCGTAAGCAGTCGAGTTGTAACTGTCGATTCGCCGCGTCGCTGCTGCGCCGACTAAGGCCGTCGCATTAACTGCCAGACACGAGAACAAAAACAACGCAATGGTCTTTCTCATTTTCACATTTCTCCTCAGTACTTTCGTAAGTTAGCCAGTCGGATGGGGTCGATGCCGTAGTGTTCAATCTCCACCTGGTTGCCGTTCACAATCTTTACCTTCGCGGCATAGAACAGCGTGCCCTCGCCCACCTCTTTCCCTTTCTTGTCCTTCTTTACATCCAAGATCAGAATTCCGAGGTCGTAATCCTTTGACCGGCCCGAGTAGTAGCTTTCCAGAAACCCAAAGGGGCGATCTGTGACAGCGACAATCCGCCGCCCGGTCTCGGTCGGACGGGAGCGAACCAGTTTGAAATCATAAAAGCCAACCCGGCTGCTGAGATTGATACTGCCTATTTCCTTCATCTTCTCAAGTGCCTTCATGAGAGCGTCCTGGCCTCCGTCGATGAGCGTCGCTGCCAGTTGCTGCGTTTCAGCATCTGTCGAGTAACCCTTGATGCGTATGTCCACATGCGAGGCGGTGCGCGCAGCGCCGCGCGGCAGGTAGGCGACCGCTGCAAAGTGCTCCGGCTTCGGCTTCTCTGGCTTCGAGGTTGACTGCGCGAATCCCGTTACCGACAGGCAACAGATTCCAAATGACAGAGCGAGATATCTCTTGGTATTCATAGGGCTTCTCCTTACGAAGTAGTTGGCATCCGTAAACCACGCTCGCTAATCGGCGGTAGACTGATTCATCCCAAAAGTCAATGAACTATGTGAGGACTTTTTTAGTGTCGACAAATATCGAGTTTCACGTCGAAGCTAATCCAAAATCGTCTCGCTCCCCTTGCTGTTCAGCGTCCAGGCCACCCCTTTGAAATCGGGCATTTCGCGACCGTCGTCAACGCCAATCTCTGCCTTGATAACGGCCTCGAGCTTGGCACTCATGGTCATAACGAGATCACTGCCTTGTCCCTTAGTTGCTGCGAGGTTTGTCATTTCGGACGGATCGGTCTGCAAATCAAAAAGCTCAACATCGTTATTTGCGTACAGTTGGTCAAGCGTCTGGGGGCGATTGCGTTGTGTTGGAGCATAGTACCGCGTGAACTTATGACGTCCATCAAAGACGGTGCGAACGTTGCCGCGTTTCGTCAAATTTGGCTGACCCCCACTCTTCAATGCGGTCTGCAGATCCTTGCCTGTCCCAAGGGCTTTTGTAACTTCGCCCAACGGATCGCTATCGACTGTAATGAGCGCGCTGTAAGTGAATAGGGCGCCTTCCCGAATATCATTGACGGCTGCGGCGCCTGGTCTTTGAAGCACAGGCGACAAATCCTTGCCTGGCAGATCTCGTCCCGCAAGTTCAGCAATTCCCCCGGATCGAACGCCGGCCATCGAGAGGAGCGTGGGCGCAATATCGATGTGCCCAGTCAGCGCCTGGCAATTCTGGCCGCCGCGCACGTCCGGGTGCACGATATTAAGCGGTAGATGAATGCACTCTTCGTACGGCGTCGGCCCCTTGCCTCGGAGCCCACCGTGGGCGCCTCCCATCTCGCCATGGTCTGATGTGAGGATGATGATGGTCCGATCGCTTAGTTGGAGTGCGTCGAGTTCATTGAGAATCGACAGCACCTGAAGATCGACAGCACGAATGCTGTTCAGGTAGAAGTTATTCAAACGGCGCCAGCGTTCTTCCTCCAGCGGCACATGACCGAGAATGTAATCCCAGACTTTTAAAAACTCGCCGTGAGCGGCAGGACGGCCTGGCCCATCGAACGGTTGACGCAGGCTCTTCGGGACAGGAATATCCCACTCCTTTTTGTAGAACGCATGGTTCGGCGCTCGCACAGCCTTCTTCATTTGATGACCGGTAACCTGAATGCTCTGACCTGGAGCGTCGGTGTCGAAATACATCACGTCATGAGGGTTTACGAGGCTCACGGTCAGGGCCCACGGTTTGCCATCATCACTCAGCGGCCGACCTTTGTTGCGAAGCCAGGTTATTGCACTACCGGCAATCAAGTGATCGAAGCGATAGCCTCCGAGTTGGTGGCCAACGAGATCGCCGGGCGAGTTGAAATCAGCGAAGCCGTATACCTCCATCTCTTTGTTGAGTAGACGGTCGGCCGCCTCCTGGTCAAAAGCTCGGGTAAGGTGCCACTTTCCTTTGTAGGCAGTGTAATAACCTGACTTCCTGAGCATGTGCCCGATTGTGGGGATATCAGTCGACAAATCCTTGATCCATGGCAAGTCCGCATTCTCAAACATGCGATTGTCGGCAGTTTGCAGTCCAGTCACCAGCACCGACCGCGACGAAGTGCACATCGTGGCAGGGCAGTAGTGATTGTGAAACGTGACTCCGGTCTGCTGCATCCGTTCGCGCCCCGGTAACGCGAAACCGGATGGCCAGCTACGGAAATAGCGCTCCTGGTCTGTAAAAATGAAGAGAATGTTGAAATTGGCGGCAGCCGGCACCGAGCCTCTGGAATTTCCTATAGGTGTAGCAGTCGCCGCAGAAATCGCGGAGGGAGATCCGAGCAGTGAGGCGGCGCCGACGCCTGCCACCGTTAGCGCGGATTGATTGAGGAAGTCGCGGCGCGACAAACCGCTTGCCGGATTCTTCTTACAAGGTCTGTTGTGTTTCATGGTTCAATTTCCCTTCGTCAGCGGATCTTTTATTTCGAAGCGTCTCGTTCCAGGGGAGCCTAAGCTCTCTTCTCAACAAAACAGCACAGGCACACGAAACCGCACACACGGGATTCTAGTGACTGCGGTGGAGGCTTGATACTGTTAGAATTCACAGGTGCTCAGGTAAAAACATCAGAACCGAGCCCGGTAGTCGATAAGGTAGCCACAAAAGAGCGGTGGCTCGACCGCAACGGCCCGTGTGCGCGCCCAACATGACAACAACAACCAGGATCGGCGCGCTCGGAACTGCGATGCTTACCCGAACTGAGGTGGCTCTTTCGACCTGCGCCAAACAGCCCTGAACGCGGGCTACAACGAAGGCATTG
>WNGF01005087.1_pt1 | contig 16952 bp, 22 predicted proteins | sample 5400641 | NCBI WGS metagenome assembly WNGF01 (sample SAMN13153371, study PRJNA577476) | soil metagenome | isolation source: 80 cm soil or saprolite under grassland replicate 2 | place: USA:California | collected 2016-06-15
GGGCGCGAACGTCCAGATCGCGACCGGCGGCATGGGTTGCCAGGTCGTGGCGGGGGCGGTGATCGGGCCGTTCCCGACGGCGGTGCTCGTGCGGATCTGGCTGACTGACTTCCACACTCCCGTGTTCACGTTCTACTCGGACGGAAACCACGCAAGGGTGGTGGGTTCGAACCCGTACCTCGTCTCGATCCGAGACAGCCTCTTCGGCACCATCACGACCGGCGCGCTCGTTCCCCCTCCGGGGGACGGTAACCTGAACGTGGTCGTCACCATCGCCTGAGACGGTCGGTCTCCGGGAGGCCCGCTCCCGCGGGCCTCCCTAGCTTCCCGCACCTGATTCACACGCGAGAGGTCCCTGGTTCGATCCCAGGTGCGCCCACTGGATTCGGAGTGCGCAACAGTTGCACGCTGAGCGGAAACGCGCTCCGCATTCGTAATCGCACCTTCCCTGGCGGCGAGCCGGCCTTCTCAACTCGGGATCGCGCTGTGAAAATGCGGGTGTAGTGGCCGACCTGCCTGACGGAACCGTCACATTTCTCTTTACCGACGTCGACCGCTCGACGGAGCTGGTCAAAAGGCTGCAGGAGCGCTACGGCCCGGTGCTTGCCGAGCATCGCGCCTTGCTTCGGGCCGCGTTTGCCGAGCATGGCGGCGCCGAGGTCGATACGCAAGGCGATGCGTTCTTCGTCGCCTTCAGCGACGCACGTGATGCCGTTGCGGCCGCAATCGCCGCTCAGCGCGCGCTCGCCGACCACCCGTGGCCGGACGAAGCTCCGGTCTCTGTCCGGATGGGTCTCCATACGGGCGAGGCCTACTCCGCCGACGAGGGCTGCGTCGGCGTCGCCGTCCATCGAGCTGCCCGAATCTGCACGATCGCACACGGAGGCCAAGTGCTGCTGTCGCGGTCCACGGCCGGAATCGTCGACGATAGAGACATTCCGGGTTGTTCGTTGCGCGACCTTGGCGAACACCGGCTCAAAGACCTTGATCGGGCAGAGCGGATCTCTCAGCTCGTGATCGACGGGTTGCCCAGCGACTTTCCGCCGCTGCGGACGATCGATCAGCAGATTCCTCTGACAGGGACCGTGACAATCGTTCTGGCCGAAGGGAGGCGAATGATGCGCCTGTCGCGCGAGCTCACCCCAGACCACTTCGGGGCGTTGCTTGGCGAGTATCAACGGCTGCTCAGTGGGCTGTTCGAGCGGATGGGGGGACGCGAGGTGGAGGTCTCCTTCGACTCGGCCATGGCGGCTTTCCCGACCGCCAAACAAGCCGCGTTTGCCGCTGTGCCGCCCAGCGCGCCGTCGCAGTCCACGAGTGGCCGCAGGGACTGAGAGTTGCAATGAGCGTCGCGCTCCATTCTGGAGAGGCAGGGATCGGCTGGGTCGGCCCAGCGGTGTTGCGCTGCGAGCAACTCTGCGACGCTGCCGAGGGCGGGCAGATCTTTCTGTCACGTGCGACGGCGAGTCTGCTCGAGGACGTGAACCTCGGCGAGCTCTCCATACGCGATCTTGGCGAGCAGGAGACCAGACGCACTCACGAGGCGGTACTCGCCCACGAGCTTGTTGCCCTTTCGGTCGGGGAGACAGGCTAGAGCACCGCGGTCAGGCGAGAGCCAGGGGCTCAGCGCCAATAGTGACCAGGTTTGCGCACTGACAAGTTCCGCCCATCGAGGAACCCGCTGGAAACGGCGGGTTCCTCGTTTCCGGAGAGCTGGCAGATCGTCGCGTATGCTCGGCTGCGGAAAGCTCGCGGAAAGAACGCTCGAAGGCGGTCGCGCTCGGCCGGGAGATCGAGCGGCTCGAGCGGGAACGAGCGCGAGAGCGGCAACCAGGCGGGGCGCAGGTGTCGAAGCCGCTCAGTAGACGGGATCAGCATCGAGGCGCGACTGGTTGACCTCGAACGGGAACCCGTACTTCGTCGTGACCGAAACTACTAGTTCGCGCAACCACGCTGGGGCGCCGGGAGCGACGTAGATGCGCTCGACGAGCGTTGTCATGCGTACGGGCACGGTTAAGCCGGAGGCAAGCGCTTCGGCGTCTAGTCGATACTGCGGGGCTTGCTTGTGCTCCGTTCCTGTCGCGTGCGCCAACTCTTGGCGTACGGCACGGAGTTCGCGCTCGTGTTCGAAGCTCCGTCTCTTATGAACGAACGGAAAGAAGCTGTTGTGCTCCGGTATGAAGTCTCTCTCGTAGTCGATGTACTTCACTTCACCCACGTAAACCGAGGGCACGTAGTCAGCGAGCGACTCAATCAGACGGCGGTACGTGGAACGGACCGCGACCCCTTCGCCCGATTTGAGGTACAGCCGCCACATTGCCGCGGATTCGACCTCGTTCATGTGCCAGCAGTTCACGAACGTGAACTGAGGAAGCTTCTCAAAGAACGGCTGGATCCTTTCCTGCATGGAATCGAATCTGTCACCGTAGAGCTCGGGTCGCGCAGCCACATTCGCCGCCGAGTACGAACCTTCGAAGGGGTCGCCCAGCCGGTCGGCTCGCGTGAAGAAGAGCGCTTCGTGATCGAGCAGCCAGACGTACTTCGTGAAGTCCATGTATCGCCAGACGGGTATGTCGGGATCCGTCGGCGGCGTGAAGGCCTCGTGCTCCTCGTACACGGCATACAAGCCTAGAGGCGCGCCCAGCCGGTTTCTCGACGGCCTAATGAGCGCGAGCCTCGATCGAGCGGGCGACTGCCGATACTACGAGGCGGATGGCTACTGTCGAGCTTCCTAGGCTCTTGACGGCCGCCGAGGCCGCGAGACACCTGCGGGTCTCCGTAAGGACGATCCGCCGTCTCGTCGACGGCGGGAGGCTAGTCCCGATCCGCTTGGCGCGGGAGGGGCCGATGAAGTCCAACGTCGAGGACCTCCGGGCTCTGATCGACAAGTCACGCGAGGGGGAGGCGTGACGTTGGGCCTGTACTCGGAGGGGAACCTGACGAGGCGCGAGTTCGTCGAGCAGCGCGTCGCCGCCGCCGAGCCCGAGCAGCAGGAGTTCCTTTACCGGCTCCTTTCCCCGACGAGCGCCGACGATCCGCGGCCGCTCTGGGTGACGGCGTCGCAGCGAGTCCAGCAGGAGCGCGACGAGCAGCTCTACCGCCAATTCGCCGAGTCCTTCGGGATCGCGCGCGCCACCCACGTCACGGTTAAGGAGGATGTCGACGAGATCGACCGAGCCTGGATGGCGACGAGTGTCGGCAGCTCGGCCGTCGCCCCCGAAGGCGATCCCACAAAGCCCCTCTTCGACAACATCGACGAAGCGTGGATCCAACTCTCGACCGGCTGACACGAGAGGAGACGTGCTGAAGGTAGAGCAGCTTCAAGAGCAGGCTCGCGAACTGGAGGCTGCGCTCGTCAGCGCCCGAACGGCAGTCGACGCCGCCGCCACCGCCGAGAAGCAGGCGGAGGGTCACGAAGGGGACCTTCCCGTCATCGCTGCTGAGAAAGCCCTCGGGACGCTCGGCGCCGCCGACGCGGAGCGGCGAAAGAATGAAATCCTCGACGCGATCGAACGGGCGCGCGACGAGAAGAACGAAGCCGAGCTTGTCGTCGAAGAGCTAGAGCGACGTCTCCACGACAAGCGCGACGAAATTGCGCAGGCGGAAGCCCTGCAGGCCGCGTCGAAGCTCGCTGAGTTCGAGCGGAATCGGACCGCGTCAACCGAGCTGCACTAGCACGTCGTTGCGCTGCTGGACGCCGTCGCGATGCTGGTGAAGGAACGCGAGTTCGGCTCGGTACTTGAGGCCGAGGCGAACGCCGAAGCGGAGCGCGCGGGACTGCCGACAGTTGCCGCCCTCAGGGACGAGCCGGACTGGCTTGGAGGGTGTCGACGTTGAAGAGCTGGTCGGGGTTCTTCAGTCGGGGCCGCGTCGTCCACATGCAGCCGCCACCACCGGGCGCGAACGGCACGAACGTGAGAAGCAGCGGCGCAACAACGAGCTGATCAACCAGGCGGTCACGCAGAGACTCCACGGCATCCCCACGCTCATGCGTCGGCTTCCTGAGAAGCTGCGAGCCGAGGCCGAGGCGAGATACCACGCGATCTACGATTCATCGCTTGCGCGCCAAACCGGCCGAACCGGCCACGGCGCTGCTCCCCGCGGCTGAGCGAAACCCATCGATGACGGTCGGAATCCCGTTCCACCCGATCAGACGGCCCGGAACGGCGCACGAACGGGGATGCACCCGGAGACGACGGGGACGTTTTTCTATATCACCCGTGGGTGTGCGGCGGGTTCCCGGAGTACGCGATCGAGTCGGCCAGGGAGGCGGCGGCGCGAGGCGGGGGCGCGGGGATGAAAGACTGAAGGGTGTGGCACCTGTTCGCTTCATCGTTCCCGAGGTCACGATCGAGATCAGCGAGGCCGACGCCTGGAGGCTGACCCACGCGCTACGCGGGGAGGGCGTGGCGAACGACCCGAGCGGGGGACGCCTTGCCGACCTGATCGAGGGCAAGATCAAGGGGAGCGCAGCGCCGATCACGCTCGACGACGACCAACAGCGGGCGCTGTTCGCCGCCCTCGACCTGCTGAGGGACACCGAGCCCCCGAGAACGCTCTCGCCTGAGATGCACCGGCTCCGCGAAGCGATCGGATACGGACTCGGCGCGCTCCCCGCCCCGCCCCCACCGAATCCCGGTTAGGCGGCCTTTCCGCCTGTTCGCGGCGTGGTACGCGATCGAGGCGACCAGGGAGGCTCCCGCGTGTGCCTAGCGCGCTAGTCGATCTCCGGCCAGGGCTCGCCTTGTTCGACGTGTGCACGGATGGCCTCGAGGCCCTTCTCCATCGCATCCGGGACGGATTCGCCGTAGGCGAGGAACCGGCCGACGGTCGCCTGACCGCTGTGCGTCGCGGGGAAGGCCACGGCTACATGCGTGAGCGGCTCGATGTTCGGCGCCTCGTCGGCCGTGAGGCGGTAACCCAACTGGAACGCTTCACCACGCAAGGCCTGTATCCGAAGCAGCTCCTCCTCGTCCACAACCGCATCTTCTCTCATCCGGCGACCGTCGGGAACGCGGAAGGCCGGGCCCCCCGGGGGCCTTCTACACCTCAGCGACCGACTCTTTGAAGCTCTTACCTATGCCTTTGCCCCGCTGCGCGGGAACGGCGAGGCTCCGAACGCGCGCGAGCGCGGGTCGCCCGTAACTTGTTCATCGCCCCTCCTCGCGACTGTCGCCTGGCTCCTCGTCGTCGAGTCGTCGAAGCTGTGTTTCAAGCTCCACCACCTCGCGGCCCCGAACGAGATCGAGAACGATTCGTACGAGCGTCGCAGCTCGGAGGTGCTCCCGGTGGGCCGCGTTGTACGAGTCGAGTCCGCCGCCGTGGGTCAGGAGGTCGCGCGCATGCCAGGTGACCCGGTTGAACGTATTGAAAAGCGCGACTTCTAGCTTCGCCGTCGCGGCCATTACTCGATCATCGTCGGCAGCAGCCGAGAAAACAGACAGCTCGTCCCGGAGGGTGTTGAGGCGACCTGCGAGCGCCTTCATCTCGTCAGGCGTCGTCTCCGGGTTCACGTTGAACCCGACGCGCGCAGGGTCAATGTCGGTCAAAAACGTGCGTACTCGGCCGAGGATCTCCGCCGCGCGCGCTCGTCGGGCGGCCGCTGCTTCGGCCTGACGTTCTGCTCGGGCATGACGGTTCTGTAGCCGCGCGGTTAAGAGGGTGATGAGGCCGCCGATGACGGTTCCTCCGAGCGCCGCCCCCGCTGCGATGAGCGAACTCGTTGTCTCCGCCGCCAGGGCGAGAACACCCACGGGATGCAGGCTCGCAGACGAGTCGGCCGCCACTCCCAGGGGCCGGGTGGCTATCCGAACACGCCCGGGCGCTCGTCTCGCCCTCCGGCCCCGACGTCGAGCGTGAGACGGGCGAGTGGTTGAGGCTAGATGCCCGTAAGGGACATGTCGCCCGGGTCGACTTCGCGTCGCTCTGTCGCCGGTCTTGCCTGTGTTGCTTTCGTGCGACGGCGTCCGGCGCGTACCAGTTGCGTCCGCTCACGCCGCTTCCAGGTAGTCGAGGTAGCGCGCCATGCGCTCGTCGGTGCGCAGCTCGTCCTTCTCGAGCGCTTCGAGACGCTTGAACGTCGCAATGACGCGACGCAGCGCCTGCGTAGAGCGTTCGATCGCGCACATCCACGTCCTGATGTGCAGTCAGAGGCTCATGGCCCGAGGGCGTCAGCTCGTCCGACGCGGTCAGCTCCTTGCGGCGTGCGAACGCGGTCTTCTCGGCGACGTGCCCGTCGTACAGCTCTTGCAGCGCGGCGAAGAACGAGTCGATCGCACGCGTCATGCCCGCGCGCTGACGACGCTGCTCCTGCTCTGTCTCACGTCGCACGCGTCCAGCCAGCTCAGACGGCGTGCCGAACAGAACTCGACCGTTCTGCGTGATCGAGATGTGCGGCTCGCCCTGAGCGCGCTCATGCGTTGGGCCGATGTCCCAGCCGTGCTCTTCGAGCACCGCTCGATGCTCGGGATCGATGTACTCCCGCTCGTCAGGCATCGCTCACTCCTTCGAGCGGCACCTCCTCAAGCGGGACGTCCCACGCTGTCCCCTGCCGCACACGGCGCTGTTCCTTGTCGGCGGCATCACGCTCGGCGCGAGCGCGCGCCCCCTCCGGAACTACGGCGCGCGGCCCGTTCGGAACTGCCTGAACTGCGGCAACGGCGTGCGCGTAACGATGCCCCCACCGCGGTTCCGCAAGGTGCCGTCGGACGAGTGGCTCGACCCCAACAGCGGTGGGAACATGTTTCTAACTGAGCAGAAGCACTACAAGGCACACCGGGACGAGATCCAGCGGGCGATCCTCGGCCGCGAAGACGAGTAGCGGGCCGCCCTTGTACCAGTCGACGCGGTTCGCTTCGAACGGGAGGTGGCGGTCCGGGACCACTGCGTCGTACTTCCTCGCGAGCGCGGCCAGTTCGCTCTCGTCATCACCCGTCACGCCGAGCGAGATCGTGTTCGCGTACGTCCAGAACGCGAACCCGAGTGCGCTGGCGACGAATGCCTCTGAAGGCCCGGCGTTGAAGCTGTAGCTCCCATCCGGGTTCACGTCGACGCGCTGTTGGAGCGAGCGAGCCGAGTAGTGCAGGAGGATGTTGTTCCCGCGGTGGAAGAGATCGTACGTGCGTTGCAGCCTTTCGGCCGACGCCTCGTCCGGCCACAGCGGCTTGACCTGCTTGACCATCGTCGGGAGCGGTCTGCCCGTCCACGAGCCGCGACCGAACAGCTTGCGCAAGCGCTTCTTCCTGCTCCCTGTCCACGTGTGTAGCGGAGTCGAGAGTTCGTAGGCGATGTTGTGCCTCTTGCGCACACGGGCGAGGTGGACGCGCACCCAGTCGTCGTGTCGTTTCAATAAGCGAGCGGCTCGCTTCGGGTAGAGGGTCGCCCAGTGCGCCGAGATCATGTCTTCGAAGAAGGAGCGGTTCAGCATCGACGCTTGATCGCCGTAGCCCATCCGGCAGAGCTTGATGATGCACTTGAACGCGGCGGCTGATCGCGCGATCGTGCCCGCGACGATGAGAGACGCCTCATGCGATACCGGCCCAGGCCGATGGGCCTCGGCGAACTCCTGTAGTGCCTCGCAGGCCTCGAAACTCGCCTCGAACTTCTGCTCGATTCCTGGTTGATCCTTCACGCTGGGAGGGTGCCTGGGCAAGCGGCCGTTTGCATTCCGGCCACGTCCGGCCCCGGCGAGCGGCTCCTAGCTCGGCGGCGTACCGGCCGCTCCAGCCCGCCGGAGGCCCACAGCGGCCGACAGGGCGCGACACGGCGGCAAGATCAGGGCCTACGGCCGCGGTACGGGCACGGCCCCCGGGATCGCCTGTCTCCAGCGCGCTGACGCCGAGCTTCGCCGCGATCTTCCGCAGGGCCCGTGAGGGTCTGCGTGCCCTAGCTTCCAGGCGCGAGAGGTAGGCGTAGCTCACGCCCCCGGGCTCCGCCAGCTCCCGCTGCGACAGTCCGCGCTCCTCGCGCAGCCGTCGGATGCGTGCGCCGCTGAGGAACGACTCCCAACCGATCGCGGCGTTGAGGAATGCGTCGACCGAGGCGTTCTTCCTCAGCTCGTTGCCGCTGATCTGGCCGCACATCTGCGTCCATGTCGAAAGTGAGATGGCGGCCAGGTCCTTGGAAGTCGTCGATGACGTCGTTCGGGTTCTTCTTGCGCATTGGCAGAGGGTCACGTATCGCTCGGGTCGCAGTCAATGCGGCGCTGCCACCCGAAACTGCACCTGCGCCTTCCAGCGCTCTTTAGCGCTCCCAAGGCTCTTTCAGCGTGCGGAGGTTGCGCTTGCGCGGGGTGCCGCGGGTGGTGAAGTTCGGATCGAGACCATGATCCCTGTAGTAATCGGGGTCGGTCGGCGTGTGGCGGGTGCGTGTCCACCAATGGTCTTGGATGGCGTTGAGCCAGCCGTGGAGCTGGATGAGATGGTCGCGGCGGATGTCGTAGACGCGGGCGCGGCCGTCGCCGGGGTCGGGGTGTGCTTCGACGAGTCCTGCCTGTCGGAGGATGCTGAGGTGCTTGCTCACGAGCGGTTGGCTTTGCCGTAGCCGGCGGGCGAGGTCGGTGACGGTGCGCGGCTCGTAAGAGAGTTCCCAGACGATTCGGCGCCGCGTCGGCTCGGCGAGCAGATCGAGGGCGGGGAGCGCAGGGAGCGGTTTCGGCTCGCCCGAGTCCGGTCTTTGCATGTCTCGCAGGTTATACAGTCGCCTGTCCGAACGCGGCTGTCCTGTACGCGCAAACGCCCCTTGCATGCGGGGTTGCGCCGCTCACGTCGACATGGGCGAAGAGGCTCGGACCTTTCTGAGCCCCTTCTGCCGCGTTTGTTATGTGAAGGGTGATTCGCAGCCGGGACGATGTGCGCTGCCGCTGGGCGCTTGTGGCTGTCTGCGCTCCGCGCGGGGCGTCGACAGGCAGCCGTCCTGTGCTGCGCGGACTCGGTCGCAAGGGATGAAGGAGGTTGGTCATACGCATCGGTTTCACCGCTTTCACCGTGTGCTCGCGGGGGCAGCTCACCATCACCACCACCGCCCGCGGCCGCGGGCCCACCTGCCCTGGCTGGTGCGCTTCCCGGAGCAGCTTCACGGGTTCCTGAGAGACCTGCTCGCGCAGTTCGTCCACTATCTCGAGCTTGCCGCGATCGTCTGCGTCGCCGCGTTGGCGCTTGCTGTTGCCGGCGGGGCGGTGCGGCTCGTGCTTCGCCGTCGGGCGGCGGCGCGGGCGGTTCGCTTGCGGGTGTTGTTGCCGGAGGAGTTCGAGCGCGAGGGGCTGGTCGGGTTCTTCCGGACGTTGTCGTCGCTGTTGCGTCCGCGGCTTGGCGGCGTTCCGGCCTGGGTCGCGTTCACCGTCTCGGCGGAGGGGCAGCGGCTGGAGGCGGAGCTGTGCTGCGCGGGCGTGTTTTCACCGCAGGTGGTGTCGGCGCTCGAGGCGGCGATCCGGGGTGTGAGCGTTACACGGCTCACGCCGCGGTTCAAGCAAGGGGAGCTGCAGCGTCGTCGCTGGGCGCGCTGTGTGTTGCGACCGGCTGGTTCGGTCTGGCTGCCGCTTCGGGGTGAGCATCGCCGCGATCCCTCGGCGCAGGTGCTGGCCGCCTTTCAGGGGCACGCGCAGAACGAGTCCGCTTGTGTGCAGTTGGTGTTCTCGCCGCTCGCGCGGCGCGCAGCGTCAGGTGCGCGCAAAGAGGCGTGGGCGTTGCGCGGTGGGCGCCGCAGCGGGTTCAGGCACGCAGCTGTCGGGTTCTCGCGCGAACTGGCAACCGATGCGCTCGACATCGTCACGCCGGGTTCCTCGACGCCGCATAGCGTCGGTGCGGCGGCTGTCCACCCTGATCCCTGGACGGTGCAACAGGCGACAGCGATCGGACGCAAGGCGGCAGAGCCGGCGCTTGCTCTGAGTGTTCGGCTTGTTGCCGGGGCGGCGAAGCGGCGCTGGGCGCGGGAGCGGCTGTCCGGGCTGGCGGCGAGCTTCACCCAGTTCCACGAACTCGGCGGGCTACGCCCAGGCCGCGAGTTCCTGCTGGCGCGGCGGTTTCAGCGGCGGCTGCCCGCGCTGCGGCCGCCGCTGATCGTGACCGCCGCGGAGGCCGCAGTGCTGCTGCCGCTACCCGAGCAGGCGGCAGACACACCGCTGGTTCTGCCGGAGGCGCCGGCACGCTCGCTCGCCCCGGTCGCAGAAGCACCAACAGACGGCGTCCTGGTCGGCAGAGGCGAACAAGGCGGCTGTGACGGTGAACTGCGGATCGCGACCGAAGCGCTGTCCCAGCACGTGCACGTCCTCGGCCCGACCGGGCGCGGCAAGACGACCGCGCTCTGCAACATCTACCTCGATGCGGCGCGGCTCGGCCTCGGCGGCGCTTACATCGAGCCGAAGGGCGACGCCGTCGACGAGATCCTCAAGCGGATCCCGGCCGAGCGGGCCGACGATGTGGTGCTGCTTGACTTCGGCGACGAGCTGTACCCGCCCGCGCTGAACCTGCTCGCCTGCGCCCCGGAGGACGAGGACCTGCACGTCGAGGCGCTGGTCGGGATCTTCCGCCGCTTGTTCGGCCGCTTCTGGGGACCGCGCTCCGAGGACATCTTCCGTTCCGCCCTCGCCACCCTGCTCGCCAACCGAAGCGATACCCGGTCGGCGCCGACGCTCGCCGACGTGCTCGCGCTGCTGACCGACCCGGCCGAGAAGGCTCGTCATCCGGTCTCCGATCCGGTCGCGCTCGCGCAGTTCTGGCGGCAGTGGCGGACATTCTCCGCCAGCCAACGCGAGCAAGCGCTGGCGCCGCTCGCGAACAAGCTGCGAGCCTTCCTCGGCCGCCGCGCGCTCAGGAACGTGCTCTGCCAGGAGGGAGCGCCGGACTTTGAGCGGCTCGTCGGCGAGCGGAAGCTGCTGCTCGTGTCGCTGCCGGCGCGGACGCTCGGCGATGCCGCCGATCTGGTCGGCTCCGTGATCGTCTACCGGCTCTGGCAGGCAGCCCAACGCCTCGGCCCTGACCCGATGCGGCCGCCGTTTGTCTGCCTGGTCGACGAGGCGCACCGCTTTTGCCGGCTCCCCGGCGGCCTCGCGCAGGCGCTCGCCGAGGCGCGCGGCTACCGGCTCGGGTTCGTGCTCGCCCACCAACACCTCGCCCAGCTGACCGACCCCGACCTGGCCGAGGCGGTCGAGGCGAACTGTCAGACGAAGCTCTGCTTCGCGCTGCCCCCGCACGACGCGCACAGGATGGTGGCGCACTTCGCGCCCCGGCTGGACGAGAGCGACCTGCGCCGGCTCGGCCGCTACCGCATCGCCTGCCGGATCAGCCACGACGGCAGACAACTCCCCGCGGCAACCGCGGCCACGCTCCCGCTCCGCAAACCAAACGCGGGCCAGCCGGCCGCGCGAATTCGCGCTACCGCCCGCGCGCTGGCAACGCCGCGGCCGGAGGTCGAGGAGACGCTCGCCGCTCGTTACGGCAAGCCCGACCCCGACGGCGGCGGCGGCAGCGCCGCCCCCGATGCGGGTCCTCCTACCGGTCCTCCGTCCGGTCCTCCACCCGAAGGAGGACGTCTACGGCCGCTGGGGCCGCATGGACACGGCGATTCCTCCGTGCGGGAGAAGTCCGACAAACATCAGCTGAGAGAGGATGAAGGTGACCGGCGCGCGGCTGCCTAACCGGCCGCTGCTGCCGGCGCTGACCGAACGCGACCGGGCGCTGCTTGCCCAGCTCGCCGAGCACGAGCCGCTCACAACGTCCGAGCTGCGCCTGCTCTTCTTCAGCGGTCCAAGAACGTGTCGCGTCCGGCTCGCCCGGCTCGAACAGCAAGGCCTGCTCCTCCGCGTCTACCCGGCCAAGGACCGGCGCGGCTCGGCAGAGGCGCTCTGGTTCCTCAGCCCGCAAGGCCGAACACTCCTCGCGGCACCCACCCGCCGCGTCCCCTCGCTCTCACTCCCCGATCTGGAGCATCGTCGGGCGGTGGCCCGCTTCTTCTGCTCGCTGGTCGAGCGCAGCCTCCGACGTGAGCGGGAGGGGCTGTGGTGCTGGTATGGGGAGGCCCGCGCCCAACAGGGCGCGGGCGGCAAGCTACGCCCGGACGGCTACGGCCGCTACCTGCTCCCCGACGGCGAGCTGAGCTTCTACCTCGAGCTCGACCGCGGCAGCGAACCCGGCAAGCGCGTCGGCGAAAAGCTCGCTGGCTACACGGCCGCACTCGCCAGCGACGAGGACCGCGAGCGCGGCAACGTCCTGCTCGTGTGCCAGAGCCGCCGGAGACTTCGCAACCTCGCCGCGCACGCGCCGCACGGTCCGCCGTGGCTCTGGGGCACGCTCGACACTGAGCGGTTCCATCTGCTGCCGGCGCTGCGGGACGAGCGGCCGCTCGAGCAGCTGCCGCTGTGGCCACGCGATCCGGCCCGGCCGACCGCTGCCTGTCTCGGCCGGCGCTGGCAAGCCTGGGGCCTCCGCCGATGGCACTCGCCGAAGGAGGCCGCCTGAGCGGCCGTCGGCGCCTGCGCGCCCTCCCGGTCGGCGCCCGCGCCGACGCGGCCAAGAGCACCTCCAGCCCCGACCAGGGCGGCCAGACGGCCGGAAAACGCCCCGGGGTGGCCGTTGTCCGCTCCGGCCGTCGCCTCGTCGTCCAGCCGCCAAGGTTCGTGCCCGGTTCGGAGGAGCGGTGGGCGGAAGCGATGCGGGCGCTGCGCCTGCTCTACCGCGACTTCCTTGAGGGAGGCGGACTTGACGACGTCCGGCGGCGATGGTCTCCTGTCCAGCCCGCCGACCACACCCGGGAAAGGAGGGCAGCGTGAGGATCGCCACCTACACCCGCATCTCGACCGACGAGGAGCACCAGCCCTACTCGCTCGAAGCGCAAGCGACCCGGCTGCAGGCGTACGCCGACAGCCAGGAAGGCTGGAAGATCGGGCGCCGCTTCTCCGACCAGGCATCGGGCGCGACGCTCGAACGACCCGGACTCGAGCGCGCGCTCACCGAGGCGGCGGCGAAGCGGTTCGAGCTGCTACTCGTCTACCGGGTCGACCGGCTCGCCCGCTCGGTCCGCGGGCTCGCCCAGATCCTCGAGCGGCTCGAACAAGCGGGCGTGCTGTTCCGCTCGGCGACCGAGCCGTTCGACACCGCCAGCTCGGCCGGCCGGATGATGGTGCAGATGCTCGCCGTGTTCGCCGAGTTCGAGCGGGCGACGATCGTCGAGCGGGTGATCGCCGGCATGGAACGCAAAGCCGCCCGCGGAGAATGGAACGGCGGCTCGGTCCCGTTCGGCTACCAACTCGACGCCGAACGGCGCTTCCTCGTCGCCGACGCGGGCGAGGCGCCGCTCGTCGCCGAGATCTTCGCCGCCTACGCGGAGCGGCTGCAGGGGGCGCAGACGATCGCCCGCCGGCTGTCCCAACAGGGCAACCGCACCAAACAGGGCAAGCCGTTCAACCCGCAGGCCGTGCTAACCATCCTGCGCAACCGCGCCTACCTCGGCCAGATCAGCTTCCGCGGCCAAAGCTACCAAGCGCCACACCAGCCGCTCATCGACAAGCCGCTGTTCGAGCGCGCACAGCAGATCCTGCGCGAGCGCGGCGAGGACTGCTCGCTGCGCCGCTCCAACCAATCCGACTACCTGCTCACCGGCCTGGTCAAGTGCGCCCGCTGCGGCAAGCGCTACATCGGCGCCGCCGCCAACGGCAACGGCGGCCGCTACCGCTACTACGTCTGCTTCTCCCGCCAGCGCTACGGCCGCAAAGCCTGCGACGCCGACAGCCTCCCCGCCGAAGAACTCGAACAAGCAATCCTCGAACAGCTGCACACACTGCTCGCCCGCGAAGACCAAGTCCGGCAGGTCATTACCGAAGCCTTCGCCGAGCTCGACGCGCAACGCCCCAAACGCGAAGCGGAAGTCGCTCGCCTCGATGCCGAACTACGCAAACTCAACGACACGCTCGACCGCTACTTCCGCGCCTTCGAAGAACAGACGATGCCCGAACAAGCCTGCGCACCACGCATCGCGAAACTCACCCGCCGACTCTCCGAGCTCGAAGCCCGACGCGCCGAACTCACCGCCGACCAAGACGACGGCCCCGAGCCACTCTCCCACGACGACCTCCACGCCCTACAAGCACACGTCCACGAAGTGATCCAAAACGGTGACAAGCCCGCGCGCAAAGCGCTGCTCCAAGCACTACTCGAAGAGATCCGCGTGGTCAGCCGCGCCGAGATCTACCCCTTCTTCTCTTTACCCGTGGTTCGACCACCATACGGGTCAGTGCGCCTGGCAGGAATCGAACCTGCCTGCAAATCGGGCGCTTCCTAGGCTCGAGGACAGCACCGAGGACAGCACCATTTGCTCGCGCGCGGCGGCGTTCGAGCAGTTTCCGCGTGGTTTGGCTAGCGCGAGCTCGACGCGTGGGCGAGGTTCGTGCGCGCCTCGGCGTAGAGCGGCTCGGGAGCCATGTCGAGGCCGTCGGGCCAGGCGATCGTTCCGGCCTCGCGGTCGACGGCTACCCGTGCGAAGTACTCCGGATCGCGCAGCGGCTCGAACACGCCGCCCCACGCGCGTCCCGCGAAGTCGACGTCACCGACCGTCCCATCCGCGAACGTCAGACGCAGTCGGTACTCGCCGATCACCTCGACGCCGGTGATGTCAACGAGTTGCTCCACGAACACCATGTTAGGGCAGCGGCTCGATGGGCTGGAGCGGCTCTTCACAGCGAGCCCGCTCCCAGTTTGCGGCCAGCTCGTCCTGATGGAGGGCCGCCCACTCCGCCACGAGAGCCAGCGCGCGCCGCGGCAGCGAGCCGGCGATCAGCTCGCCTGAGAGATCGATCGACGCGGCCTGACCCGCGTAGCGGGCGTGGAAATGCGGCCGTGCGTGCGCGCCTTCGTTCCAGTACATCCAGATCGTGATCCCGTAGAAGAAGCTGATCCGCGGCACTCTGGAACCCTACGGTCCTCGGCCGTCAGGCCCGCCCGAGCAGCTCGGCGTAGTCGAGCTCGGCCTCGTCGGTGAGGACGTGCGTGTACGTGTTCGCGGTCACGGCGAGGTTGCGCTGTCCGACGAGCTCGCCGATCCGGGCCCAGGGGACGCCGCGCAGATGCTCGAGCGAGATACGCCTATGTCGCAGGTCGTGGGGAGAAAACGCCGGCACGCCCGCGGCAGTGCACGCGCGCGCGATCGAGGTGCGGAAGCGATCGCCGCCGAAGTCCTGGAACACGGACCGCTGGGGCGTGCGGTCTTCGCGGGGGACGAGCTCGAGCACGGCGTCGAAGATCGCCGGCGGCACCTGCACCCACCGCCCGCGGCCGGTCTTGGAGACGGCCTGCGAGACGCGCCAGCGCTCGCGCGGCTCGTCGACGTCGCCCCAGGCGAGCCGCTCGAGCTCGCCTAGGCGCATCCCGGTCGCGTCGAGCACGAGCAGCGGCAGCCGGTAGCGGCTCGGGAGCAGCGCGTGTACGGGGAGCACGTGCGCGGCCGCGGGCGGTGCGATCTCCGGGCGCTGCTCGCGCGGCAGCCGGATGCGGACGCGGTCGCGCGCCGGGTTGGGCGCGACGCCAGCATGGTCGAGGACCATTGCGACCGCGTTGACGACCTTCCGGATCGACTCGCGCTTCGCGCCCTCTGAATCCAGCCGAGAAACGAGGTCGGCGAGGTCCTGGGCCGTGATCGTGTCGAGCCGGCGCTTGCCAAGCACCGGCAGCGCTTTGCGGAGCGCCGTGCGGTGCTGCAACTTTGTCGCCTCGGCGACGTCGACACGCGACTCCTGCCAACGCCGCGCGGCCTCGGCAAGCGTCGGAGCAAGCACCGGCTCGCGGAGCAGCGTCAGGTCGGGGACGCGGAGAGCTGCGAGCTCGCCGGCGATCCAGTCGCGGCGAACCTTCGCCTCGCGCGTCGTCGTGAAAGATCCGCCGTAGTGGCTGCGGCTCTCGCGCCCGCCGAGCCGGTACTCGACGCGGTAGCGCCTGCCGCCGCCCTTCGTCGGCCGCGTCCTGATCCAGACGCTAGCCACGAGCGTCCACCTGTCGGCCCATGGCTCCTCTGACGATCCTCGTCATCTTGAGCTCACGACGCTCGCGCTATCGGGCGGACTCGATCGTCACGAAAGGTGTGATGCTCAAGGAGCTCGAGGTAATCGTGGACGCGGATCATCGGACGCGAGTAGCCGGGGAGCGCCACCACTGGGACCGCTCGGAACACGGCGTCGACCGCCCGGCGTTCGAGTCCGAGCTCGCGCAGATGCGTGCGGTTGAGGAGCGATCCCGGCGTCTCGAGGAGCTCCTTGGCCACCGGATGAGATCGAGCTCCTTGCTCAGCCACCGCTTTTGCGGATGTGCCCCGTGCCCCGTGGCCCATCTTCGCCGGGCCGACCGAGGTATGTCCATCGGTGCTCGTCGCTGGGGGACGTGGCCTCTCGGGCGCTGCGCGACTCGTGTTCAGCATCTTGGCCCAGTCGTCCAGCGTCAGTTGGCGGGGAGCGGAAGTGTGGTCTGCGCGAGCGCATGCCATGAGAGGATCTCCTGCGGTCGTGGCATGATGAAGCTTGGAAGCATATCAGCCACAGATGACGGAATGCGGTCGGAGCCGTAGAATCGGCTCGATGCGAAGCGCCGACGTGATCCGCGAGGCGCGCCTGCGCGCGGGCCTGACGCAGTACGAGCTGGCGGCGCGAACCGGTCGCGACCGCTCGGTGATCGCCCGCTGGGAGCAGGGCACCGTCGCTCCCAGCGCCGAGACGCTCGTCGAGCTCGTGCGCGCCTGCGGCTTCGACCTCCCCCTCGAGCTCGTCCCGTACGAATCCTCGGACGCCGCGCGACTGCGCAAGAACGCTCTGCTCTCGCCCGAGCGCCGCGTCCAGCGGTTCCTGCAACCCCACGGCAGGGCCGGCCGCACGTCGTGAGCACGGAGCCGCAGTCGTTCGACCCCTACGCGCTCCTGACCGCCCTCGAGCGCCAGCGCGTCACCTACGTCCTGATCGGCGGCTTCGCCCGGATCATCCA
>WNGF01006756.1_pt1 | contig 16952 bp, 11 predicted proteins | sample 5400641 | NCBI WGS metagenome assembly WNGF01 (sample SAMN13153371, study PRJNA577476) | soil metagenome | isolation source: 80 cm soil or saprolite under grassland replicate 2 | place: USA:California | collected 2016-06-15
GGTAAGAATTGCCCGATGAACGATGGTAAAGCATGCAATTGCGGAAAGAGTTGTGATTGTTAGCGGTCCGGGCGCCTCTCTTCTGATTGCGGATGACGCCTCTCACAGAGAGGCGGCTACAGAAGAAATTCGCAGCGCGGAAGCGCGTCTTTAGGCGAATTTGGCATGCGAATCGTTACAATTTGATCGATCGCAGGCGAAGCGCATTCACGATCACCGAAACCGAGCTGAAGCTCATCGCGGCACCGGCGATCATGGGACTCAGGAGCAGTCCAAAAAACGGATAAAGCACGCCGGCGGCAATCGGCACGCCTAGCGCGTTGTAGATAAACGCGAAAAACAAATTTTGCCGGATATTTCGCATCACCGCGCGACTGACGTGGATCGCTTTAACGATTCCCATCAGGTCGCCTTTCACGAGCGTAATGCCGGCGCTCTCGATCGCCACGGCGGTCCCCGTTCCCATCGCAATTCCGACATCTGCCGCCGCCAAAGCAGGCGCGTCGTTAATTCCGTCCCCCGCCATGGCAACAATCGCGCCTTTGGATTTAAGATCTTTAACGATTTCGATCTTTTCATCCGGCATTACTTCAGCCTTGAACTCATCGATGCCCAGTTCGCGCGCAACAGATTCAGCCGTCCGCAGATTGTCGCCTGTGCACATGATGATCTTCAAATCCATTGCATGAAGCTCACGGACGGCCTCTTTCGTTGTCGGCTTGATTGGGTCCGCGATACCCAGAACGCCAGCTGCATCTCCGTTTACCGCGAGCCAGACTGTGGTTTCTGCTCTTTCCTGCAAGCGACGAGCCTCTTTCGTTAGTTCCTCAGGAAATCTGACATTCGAATCGGCCAGAAATTTTTCTTTTCCGATAAGGATTGTTTTACCTTCAAGGTTGCCGGAGACGCCACCGCCGGTGGTGGACTGAAAATCGGTTACTTCTCGCAACTCGATTTTTTCTTTTCTGGCGCCTTCTACGATTGCCCGCGCCAGCGGATGCTCACTCTGGGATTCGACTGATGCCGCAATTTGCAAGAGATCGCGTTCACTTACGGTGTTTGCTACGATCCGGCTGACCACTTCCGGTTTGCCGGCCGTCAACGTGCCCGTTTTGTCCGTGACCAGATGCGTGACTTTTTCAGTGACCTCGATTGCTTGTGCGTTTTTTACCAGGATTCCGGCTTGCGCAGCACGCCCGACACCGACCATGATCGACATTGGTGTTGCCAGTCCGAGCGCGCACGGACAAGCAATGATCAGCACGGAGACTGCGTTTACCAGCGCATAAGCCATCGCCGGCGCAGGTCCGACGATCGACCAAACAACAAACGTAACGATCGCAGCACCGATCACCGCTGGAACAAAATAACCGGACACTGTGTCCACGAGTTTTTGAATAGGGGCGCGGCTGCGTTGTGCGTCGGCCACCATCTGTACGATTTGCACGAGAACGGTCTCCGAACCGATGTGCTCTGCGCGCATCAAAAACGAGCCGGTTTGATTCATGGTTGCGCCAATCACTTTCTCGCCTTCCCGTTTGCTTACCGGCATTGATTCGCCAGTGATCATTGATTCGTCGATGTTGCTTTTCCCATCGACGATCACACCGTCGATTGGTACTTTCTCGCCCGGTCGCACGCGGAGCACGTCGCCTTTCTGAATTTCGTCCACCGCGATTTCCTGCTCCTGATCATCATGAATTCGGTGCGCAGTTTTCGCTGCAAGTCCGAGAAGTGCTTTGATCGCATGCCCGGTTCGGCTCCGCGCTTTCGCCTCGATCAGTTGCCCGAGCAGGATCAAAGTCGTAATCACCGCTGCTGCTTCAAAATAAAGATCGACTTCTCCGTGACGCCGGAAAGAAGACGGGAAAATTCCAGGCGCGATTACTGCAACAGCGCTGTAGACGTATGCCGAGCCAACACCCACAGCGATGAGTGTGAACATGTTGAGGCTGCCTCCAGCCCAAAGGACCACTGGCGTTGTTAGGGCAAACTCAATCCATTTTCCGATTCGCTTTGGAACAATTGAATCGATCTCCAAGCCGGGAATGGCATGACCCATTGCCAGCAATAGCACCGGGATCGTGAGCACCAGCGCGATCCAGAATTTTCGTGATAGCGATCGCGTTTCCCTTTGTTCCTCTTCCTCCGCACCGACGTCCTTCGGCTCCAGCGTCATTCCGCACTTCGGGCACGCCCCCGGGTGATCTTGCTCGACCTCCGGATGCATTGGGCAGGTGTAGATCATTGGAGAAGTCCGTATCCTTTAAGCGGGCGACGCGGTGTACGATGCTCCTACGAGAGTCACAGTGCGATATCTATCAAATGACGAAGCACGAATGTCGAATGACGAAGGAATGACGAAACGGGGGAAGCCAGTGAACCGGCCGTCTCGCCGTTTCCCCCTTGCGCCGTTTCGCCGATTCGTCGCGTCTTACGCCGCCTTCGCGGTTTCCATCTCTTCGGTGTATTTGCCGAAGCGCGCTTTGCTGTTGCACCAGGCGCGGTGGTGGAACGCCTGCTGTGCCTTGGCCACATTGGCCTGTTCGCCCTTCCAGGCTTTAAGCACTGGAGCTTGTAACGCGCGACCATAGGAAAAGCTCAATTGCCAGGGCAAGTCACCGAACTGATTCATCGCGTTGAGATGCTCGGTAGCCTGCTGATCAGTCTGCCCGCCTGAAAGAAACACAAGACCGGGGACCGCCGCGGGAACCACGCGTTTCATGCAGCGCACAGTAGCTTCTGCCACTTCCTGTACCGAAGCTTGCTGCGGACAATCTTTTCCTGAGAGAACCATGTTCGGTTTCAACAGCATCCCTTCCAGTGAAACACGATGCTCGTACAAAGCATGAAAGACGCTCTCCAGCGTTTCCTGTGTGACGTCGAAATAACGCTCAATCGTGTGCGTGCCATCCATGAGCACTTCCGGCTCGACAATCGGAACCAAATCCCCTTCCTGACAAAGCGCCGCATAGCGCGCCAATGCCTCCGCGTTTGCGGCGATGCATGTTTCCGTGGGAATGTTCTCCCCAATAGTGATCACCGCGCGCCATTTAGAAATTCGCCATCGCCTTCGCGCCCTTGTCCACTTTGATACCAGGGATGATCCCCTGCTCTTCCAGCGCTTTGACAAAAGTGCGACCGTCGCGCGTCTTCTTCCGAATCGTCTCGTCAAAGAGAATCACGCCACTAATAAATTCGCCCGCGCCTTTTGTGGTAAATAAAATCTCGCGATATGCCCGCCGGTTTTCTTCCGTCGAAGGAACGCTGATGCTTTTCAACCGCTTCTCGATTGTTCCCGAGCTTTCATCTGCTGCCAGAATCCCTTTTCCCGGTGCGACGAGCTTTTGTGCTATAGATTCTAAACTTTCAGTTTTCATAATTCTCTCCTAATAACAAAATCAGAACTTTGTTCCTCGCAAACTGCTCGCAGAAATGCAAACGAAAAACGGTGGCGAACTTAAGTCAGACAGCTGAATTGCCCAGGTTCGGACCCACGGAACCTGCGCAAACTCAGATATCGCTGGACTTCCTACAAACGATGCAGTGCTTTTGCCAATCCGTGCCAGCACGATCTTCCATGCTCGCTAATCTCTCCCAATCATGTGTTTGTCGTTAACCTGTTCTCCGAATTGGGGCGAGACTAATCCCAAGTGAATACGCGAACCGATCCGCTCAACGTCCATTAAATGCACATCCGCTGTGAGGTCCGGCTCGATCGTGAGGACATGATTGGTAGCAACTCGAAACCAGTCCTCTTTATTTGAAGTCAATCGCTCAGAAGCAATGATGATGGTCTTTTCGCTTACATCACATTTGCAAAAGCTACAGATGCCGTCGCGGCTGCATTGGTACTTGCCGGCAACCGAATAATAAAGCGACTGTGGCTCCAACGTGGGGTCAGAGACATAACGCACGGCGGCAACGCTCCGCCCGTCGGTCACGGCGAAATTGTAGTAGGAAGGTTCCGACATGCCGCTGTCCCAGGTCCATTGCTCCAGCTGCTCGATTGTTGTCACCAGTGCGTTACCAAGCTCATTAGCTGAGTGTCCGTCCTCAACATCGCCAAGCAGGTGCAGAAAAACTGCAAACGCATGTTCAGAATCAGTTGTGCCTTCAATATTGTGATAGAGCTCATCCGGCAAAGACGCGCGCAGCCGGCGTTTGATACGCCAGAAGTCTCTGATGATGCCGTTGTGCATCCAGAGAAAGCGCCCGTGCTGAAACGGATGGCAATTTGCTTCGCTTACACGCATTCCTGGTGACGCCGCGCGCACATGGGCGAAAAAACAGCCTGATTTCACGTGTTCGCTAAGCCGGCGCAGATTTTGATTGCTCCATGCTGGAGTAACACTCGCGAAAATACACGGCGTTGAACTGATCTGGGGCGCATACCAACCGACTCCGAAACCATCGCCATTGAGCGGTTCTGTTCGTTCTTTGGCGTGAAAGCTTTGTCGAATCAGCGAGTTGGTAGGTCGATACAGCAAATCGCTGAGAAGAATTTCCGGGCCTCTATAGCAGAGAAATCTACACATGCTAAGCACCGCTCCCGTTCTTTGCGTCGCGGCGGATGTAATCCTCGGGATGCCTTTGAAATTCAGCTCGGCATCCGATTGAGCAGAAGTAATACGTACGCCCGTCAACGACGAGCGATTCTCTGATCTGTTCGCGACCAAGTTGCATTTTGCAGACTGGATCGACCGCAGTCTGTTCGCGGCCATTCATAATGGGTTCCCTGGTTCCTTACCTCTTTACACGACCGAAACCCCGACCGCTCTTCCGTAATTGCTAAACACCAATCGTTTTTTGCGCGTTCACAGGAAGTAAGCTTTTTGGACGTATTGCTCGAGCATCCGCTGCGTGTTGAAGAACGAGCCGTTAAGCGCAATGTGATCGCGGCGACGATGCCGCCGGCGATCGGATTTAGCGAAATTATACATCGTTCGGGATCACTTTCGGCGAAGGCGGCGCAAGCTTAGATAGCGTTTCGGGTACTTTTCAAAGTTCTCAAAGCACAACGGGCAACAGATTGCCACCATTTCGCCTTCTACCCGCATGTGGCAAAACCCTTCCCCATCTAAAACGGACTTCCCACAGACGATGCAGTGTTTTTGCCAATCCGTTTCCCAAGCCTGCGAGTCTTCCATGCTCATAGTTAGTGAATTATTGTCCTAAAGGTCGTCACCGCGTTCAGTATCACTGAAAAACGGAACTCCAGCCACGCATCTTTTGGCAAAAGCTGGGCGTTTTCTGGGGGAGATTTGGGGCGGCACGTTGTCATTCAAATACCGTGAAGATTTCGTAGACCGATCAGCATCGATATCGCGAGAACTGCCACTCCAAACACCCGTTGGAGCTTTGAGCGATCCAGTCGTCTACCGAGTCTTGAACCAAGTTCCACCCCGACTACTCCGCCCGCGGCGAATAATGCGATAAGCCCGAGCGACGGTCGTTGACCAGCGATCAGATGACCAGTCATCGCAACAGCACTGATCAGTACGACCACCGGAAGCGACGTCGCAATTGCGGCGTGAATTTCAAGGCCACCGAAGAAAAGCAGCGCTGGGATAATGAAGAATCCGCCGCCCACCCCCAGCATTCCCGACAGGACAACCGCAATCAGACCCACCAAAATCATCAGCGTCAGCTGTGCGGAGATACTTTGAAGCCCCGCTTGCGGCAGGGACAGCGACTGCGCGCCGTTGCCTTCAGAAGCTTTTCCGCTAAAAAGCGTCCAAAGGCCGATCACGGCCGCAAGCACCGCAAATAACACGAGTAGAAGATTCGGCGAGAGTTGCTTGTTAAGCCACACGCCGGCCGGCGCACCCACGGCACCGCCCGTGGGCACCGCAGTGCCTACCCGGATCTCGATCAGCTTCATACGAGATTTCCCCATGGAGACAACAAGCGCCATAGCGGCGATAGCAGCCATCGAGACGCACACAGCGACGTGCGGCCCGAGTCCCAATCCGTAAACAAGAAATGGCACCGCAAAGACCGACCCGATCCCTGTAAGTCCTACCGCGAGGCCGACAAGCGTCCCGTAAAGAAAGGCAACTGGATCGAGCGTTGTCAGCACTTTTTGCGGTCAGTCACACTTTTTGGAAAGCTGGAGAAGCCGCGGCGTTCAATTGATCCGGCGCGGAATCTTTGAGTCGGCGCGAGCGCCAAAGGAAAAAGATCGCGGGAAAAACCACCAGTTCCATGATCGTGGAAGTAACGATCCCGCCGATCATTGGCGTGGCGATGCGTTTCATCACATCTGCACCGGCGCCGTGGCTCCACAGAATTGGCACGAGGCCGCCGATAATGACTGCAGCGGTCATCGCTTTGGGACGCACGCGCTTCACTGCGCCGTGATAGATAGCGTCGCGCAAATCGGCAGCGTTGCGCATTTTTCCTTCGCGTTGCCATTGATTGTAGGCGAGATCGAGATAGAGCAGCATCACCACACCTGTCTCCGCGCTGACGCCTGCAAGCGCGATTAACCCGATCCAGACAGCCACGCTCAGATTGTAACCATCCAGATAGAGCAGCCAGAACGAGCCGACTAACGCAAGCGGCACCGAGAGCATGATGATCGCGGTCGCAACGAACGAGCGTGTGTTGAGATAAATGATCAGGATGATGATGAGCAACGTGATCGGAACCACGATCATGAGACGCTGTTGAGCGCGCTGCATGTATTCGTACTGGCCGCTCCAGAAAATGTTGTAGCCGCTCGGCATGGAAACACGTTTGCTCGCGATGGCTTCGTTGACTGCGCGTTGCGCCATTTGCACGTAGGTGCCGATATCGATGTTTTTCACATCCACGTAAATCCAAGCATTCGGGACCGCGCCTTCGCTTTTCACGCCCATCGGCGCGCGCACGACGTTCAATTTTGCAAGTTGACCGAGCGGAATTTGCGCGCCGCTTGGCGTGGGCACGATAATTTCACGAAGTGCTTCAAGGTTTTCGCGAAAATCGCGGTCGTAGCGAAGATTAACGCTGTAGCGCTCCAGCCCTTCGACCGTTGTCGTCAGCGGCATCCCGCCAAGCGCTACTTCCAGCACTTCCTGAACGTCGGCCAGCGCGAGGCCATAGCGGGCGATCTCGTCACGGTTAATGTTGAACTCGATGTAATTGCCGCCCATTACTCGCTCAGCAAAAACGCTCGACGTGCCGGGTACTTGCCGCACGACTGTCTCGATTTGCGAGGCGATCCGTTCAAGTTCGGCGAGATTCGGCCCGGCGACTTTGATCCCAACTGGGGTTTTGATGCCGGTGGCGAGCATATCGGTCCTCGTCTTGATCGGCATCGTCCACGCGTTGTTCAAACCGGGAAATTGGATCGCGGCGTTCATCGCTTCGGTCAGCTCGTCCACCGTTCGTTTCCGATGAGAAATCGTTTTGCCGTTCTGATCTTTGATATCGACCTTCGGCCAGTCTTTTTCGTCTTTCAGCATGATAGTCGTCTCAACCATGTCCATCGGCGCTGGATCCGTGGCGGTTTCAGCGCGTCCTATTTTGCCAAAGACATGATGCACTTCGGGAAAGGTTTTAATGATTTGGTCGGTCTGCTGGAGAATCTCGCGCGCTTTGGTGGTCGAAATGCCGGGGAACGTGGTTGGCATGTAAAGCAAATCGCCTTCATAAAGCGGCGGCATGAATTCGGAGCCGAGACTTTGATAGGGGAAAAGTTTGCCCACATACCCCGCGAGCGAGCGCAGTTTGCCTTCGGAAAGACGGTTTGTGATCAGCCAGTTCCACGGAAAAAACACCCATAGAACGACGGCTGCAGAAGCGGCGATAACCCACCAGCGCCAGCGGATCACGAAATCGATCACCGGATGATAAAGCCTGATGAGGAAGCGATTAATCGGGTTCTTTTCTTCCGGCGGCAATTTGCCTCGAATGAAGTAGCCCATAAGAACCGGCGCGAGCGTGACCGAAAGCAGAGCAGCGGCGGCCATTGAGTACGTTTTCGTGTAGGCCAGTGGCTTAAACAGCCGGCCCTCCTGCGCTTGCAGCGCGAACACCGGAATGAATGACACAGTAATGACCAATAACGAATAGAACAGGGCCGGACCGACCTCGATGGAAGCGTCGCGAATGATCTGCCAGTGAGGCTTCCTGCCACCGTCGCGTTCAATGTGCTTGTGCGCGTTTTCGATCATGATGATTACCGCATCGACCATCGCGCCAATGGCGATGGCGATGCCGCCTAACGACATGATGTTGGAGCTAATACCCTGGCGATACATCACGACAAACGAGATCAGAATTGCAATCGGCAAAATGACGATCGCCACCAGCGCACTGCGAAAATGCAACAGAAACGCAATGCAAACGAGCGCGACGACGATACTTTCCTCGACTAGCTTTTCTTCCAACGTGGCAACGGCGCGATCGATCAGCGCGGTGCGATCATACGCGATCGTGTAGCTCACGTCCGGCGGTAAACCTTTCATTGCCTGATCGAGTCGTGTTTTAACGCGCTGAATTACATCACGGGCGTTCGCGCCATATCGCACGACTACAATGCCGCCCACTGTTTCGCCCTCTCCATTCAACTCGGCGATGCCGCGGCGCATGTCAGGGCCGAGCTGAACATTCGCAACGTCTCGAAGCAGAATTGGAACACCGTTGGCGCCTGTGCCAACCGCAACCTTTTTCAAATCCTCGATCGAGTCGATGTATCCCCGAACGCGCAAAATGAATTCTTTCTCCGCCATCTCAATCGAGCGGCCGCCGACCTCACCATTGCTCTTTTTGATCGCCATGCTGACCTCGGCGATCGAGAGATTGTAAGCGCGCAGTTTCGTCGGATCGACAGTGACTTGGTACTGTTTCACGAAGCCGCCGATAGAGGCGACTTCTGCTACTCCTTCCACCGATGTCAGTTGGTATTTCAGGTACCAATCCTGCATTGATCGCAGCTCAGCGAGGCTGCGCTCTTTCGAATTGATCGAATACATGAATGCCCAGCCGACGCCCGTCGCGTCCGGACCGAGGCTTGGCGAGACACCTTGAGGTAGACGTCCGCTCAACCCACTAAGATACTCGAGCACACGACTCCGCGCCCAATATGGGTCAGTACCGTCTTCGAAAATTACATAGACGAACGAAAAGCCGTAGAATGAGTAGCCACGCACAACCTTCGCGCGCGGGACGGACAGCATTTTGGTCGTGAGCGGATACGTGACTTGATCCTGCACGATTTGCGGCGCCTGGCCCTGCCACTCCGTGTAAATGATGACCTGCGTGTCAGAGAGATCGGGAATGGCGTCGAGCGGAATGTTGCGAAGCGCATAGATACCAGCAATGGTCAGCGCTCCTGTGGCCAGCAAGATCATGAACCTGTTTCGCAGGGAGAAATCTATGACTGCGCGCAGCATGGATCGTTACGGTTGATGTTGGTGTTGCATCGGCGTCGCAGTCGGCGTCGGTGATGAACTATCCGTGTTATCACTCGGAGCGGGAATAAGCGTCATTCCGCAAATCGGGCATTTACCAGGATGGTTATATTTGATTGTCGCATGCTCTGGCATCGGGCAGACGTAGGCTGTCGGTGTTGGTGTTGGTTCCACGAGTCCCGTTACTGGTTGCTTTGGTGACGATTTATGCGCCGAATGATCTTGCGCAGGCGTCGGACTCGCATTCGGATTCAACATCTTTTGAATCGCCTCGCGAAGCTGACTCTCCGAATCGAGCATGAACTGACCGGAAGTCACGACGCGCTCGCCTTCCTTTAGGCCACTCACCACTTCATAAGTGTTATTCTCGGCGCGTGGTCCGAGCGTCACCTCGCGTGGTTCAAAGTGGCCATAGGCTAGGGCGACAAAGACCGTGTTCTTCTCACCGCTTCGAAGCACGGCCGAATCGGGCACAAGTAGCGCGGATGCGTCGATTTCGGCGTTCAGTTCTACAGTCGCGAACATCCCCGGCTTCAAGAACAGTCCCGGATTATGAAATTCCATTCGGATGCGCGCCGTTCGTGTTTTCTCGTCCACAGTCGGGTAGATATAGGTGACGCGGCCACGAAATTTGCGGTCGGGTAGATATGACAGGGTCACGTCCGCTTCCTGGCCAAGTTTCAGCAGCGCCAAGTCTTGCTCGTAGATCTGGGACTGCACCCAAACGATGCTGAGATCGGCCAGCCGATACAATTTCATTCCCGCTTCGACCATCTGGCCTTGCACGGCCATTTTCTCAACCACGATGCCGTCGATTGGGGCATCTACGCGCAGGGTTCGCTGCGGCTGGCGACTCTTCTCGAGTTCCGCGATTTGATCGTCGGTAACGTCGAACAGCTTCAGTTTCTGCCGCGCACTCGCTTTCAGTCCCCCGCTGCCTTGATTGAGCGCAAGCACGTACTCGTTTTGCGCGCTGTAAAGCTCCGGCGAGTAAATATCAAAAAGCGGCTCGCCTTTGTGCACCTGTTTGCCGGTTGAATCGACATAAAGCTTCTCGATCCAACCGCGAAACTTTGTGGTCACGTCGGCCAGCGCGGTTTCGTTGTAATCGATCGTGCCTACTGTGCGGATGACTCGACGCAACGGACCTTTCGTCACTACCGCGGTACGCACTCCCATTTTCTGCACCGTCGATGGATCGACAGTGATCACATTCGTCTCTTCCTCGCCTTCGTACACCGGCACCATGTCCATGCCCATGCTGTCTTTGCGCGGCCTCTGGCTGATCTCGCCCAGCATCATGGTCGACTTGTAGTATTTGATTTTGCGACCACCGACAGCGCTCGATTGTCGATCTTGCCTGCCAAGGGACGGAGTCGCCGCAGCGAGCGCGGTCGGTGACGGCTGCTTGCGCACTGGCATCAACTTCATTCCACAAATCGGGCAATTGCCAGGATGATCCTGGACAATCTGCGGGTGCATACTGCATGTATAGAATGTTTTTTCCGCAGGACTGGCTGGCCCTCGTTTGGAACACGACACCGCGAATGCCGCCATCAGCAAGATGCAAATGAGGTAAAGGAAACGTGAGTTCAATGTTTACCTCCTTGCTCAATGAGCGGGCTTGCTCGCCCGATAATTGCGTCCAATTCTGCGACAGCGGCTTCATATTCGGCGAGACGGTTTAGCGCAGCTGATTCCGCGTCCTGCAATGTGCGGCGCGCCGTGATCAACTCCAGAAACCCGCCCGTGCTGGCTTCGTAGGCAGCCCGGCTCGCTTCTACGGCCTGCCGCGCCAGAGGCAGAATATTGTCACGGTAGAGCTCATATTGATTTGCTGACGTCTGAATCTTTTTGAGCTGATCACGCACCAGACCGAGCGTTTCTACACGTAGTGCACCGAATTCCCGCTCGGCCTCTTCCACGCTGTTTCGCGCTTCCAAAACTCCCGCGGAATACTTCTTCCAGTTCAGCCACGGAACAGGAAGGGAAATGCCGACATCTACTTCGCTGACTGCCTGGGCCGCCGAATTATACCGCTGCGCTTTGACGTTCAGTGCTGGATCGGGAAACCATTGGCGGTTCGCCAGCTGGAGCCGGAACCTCTCCACGTCGATCCGATCTTGCGCTCGTAGCAACTCTGGTCGCAACGCAACGGCGATTCCCTGCAGCTTTTCCAAAGAAAGCGTTTGGGATGTAAAGACAAGTTCGGAAGGCCGGCTGAGCGGTGCTTGCGCGGGGCGGTTCATTAACACGTTCAGCGCCGATTGCTCTTGAGAGATCTGGCGCTCAATGTCGGCCTGCGCTTCGAGCAACTTTGCTGAGTCAGTCTGCGCAAGGAGAACATCCGCTTGTGTCGCCACACCGGCCTCATATCGGCTGCGGCTAATTTGCACAAATTGGTTGAGCAATTCGCTGTTACGGTGATTGACTTCGAACTGTGCGTAACCATTCGCGAGACGCGCATAGGCAGCGCGCGCGCGCATGATAAGATCGAGTTCTATGCGCCGAAGATCCTCGAACGCTGCACGAGCTTCAGCGGTCGCAACGCGCGAACGACTTCGGTTTTTTCCGGTGATTGGTACCTCTTGCTCTAACATGCCTGTTTGATCCATAAACGAGTTAGGCGGGATGTTAACGGACCTTTCTGCCGTCCAATCCACACCGGCTCGCAAATCCTCCCATGCTCTGGCCTGCGGCACGCGTGCTTTCATCATTTCCCACTTTGCAAGAGCCGCTTTGAGGGTCTGGTTTTCTCGCAGCACTGCGCGGACGACTTCACGCTCCGTCAAAGTCTCGGCTGCTTGCGGTCTTGCAGAGACTGTAAACGCCGCAGCGACTGTGAGAATAGCAGCAGCGATTTTCGCGCAGTTCCACTTTGCTGTATCGGCACTTTCTAATTCGCTCATAAAATTTCTTTCTGACTTCTGCTTTCCTGAGTGTTTGAAGTTGCGTTAATTGCGCTTTGCAATGCTTTCGACGGGGCCGGCGGGAAAGCGTCGCCGGTCGCGTGATGGCTATGCGTCGAGCAGTAACGACTACGATGAATCCCGCTGCCGCGGGCAAAGAGTCGTTAAACTATAAAGGGCGGAGCGTGAGCAAGAATGCTCCGCTGCAAAACGGATTCGGCAAAGGTATTCGCGAACGGCGGCCCGGTATCGAGCTCAAGAACACGCGGCGTTGCCATTGAATCATTCGCCGAAATGATGGGCCTGACAAAGTAAAGCTGTAACGCGAACAACGAAGTATCGTAGCCGACAAAATCCTTTGCACCTCCCGACAAGGTTGCGCGAAGTGTTTTGCAACATTCGATTCCGCTCTCCTGCTTGCTCTTAACGGGAGATTGATTGCCACAGCAATGTTGATGACAGGTCGCTTCTGCTTTCGCCGCGCTTTTGAATTGTGCCAGTACGCAATGATTCGAGATGACGAACCATCCCAAGGCCGTGATGATTGCGATCAGGAGCCGAGCTATCCTCGCGCTGCGGGCCTCACTCATTGACTAATTAGTAATGGTATCCGGCAAAACGTTCAATGCCTAATGTCTACGTCACATGCGTGATTCTGCCGAGGCCGAGCGATCTCCAGCCGCAGCTTCGCCGTGTTCGGGTCCGCAAACATTTGGCTGGAATTACGCAACCAAGGTTGTATTTCTGTGCAACGTGAGAGGGCTGAAGATTGTTGCAGCGAGCGCACTGTTGGTGGCTTGGATACCAGCGACGTCGCTGTGTTTGGCTGAGAAGGCGGGGCTCGTCGGGAACATTGACCACTGTCGTGACTGTCCTTCGCAACAGACGTCGCCTTGCTGTGTACTGGCTTCCGGTGCTTACAAGACTGATGACAACGCCTCCGCAGTCGTGCCGGGGCTCGGGCATAAAGTGTCGCTCTTTGGCCATACCTTCGATGCTCATCCTGGAGTGGGCGCATCAGCGCCGCGGAACGGTTCTGAGTCGCCCCCAGAAGTGCGAAGCAGTTGGCAGTTTTGCATTCGCGCGGCCGCAAATCCGCGCGCTCCTTCTTTCGCCTCGTAACTGAATCCTCGTCCTGAGGATTGTCGGGCGGCGTTTTCTACGCCGCGGTCTGTTTCGTTGGATTGCAGTTGTGCAGCCGTTATGAGGCAAAATATTTTGGGACTTTTTATCGGTGTGTTGATCACTGGCGTTGCACCGGCGCGCCCGGAGGACGCACCTGTCGCGTCCAAGCACACGACGCCGGCGGCGCTGGTGCGACACGCGCTCGCGAATAACCCGGAATTGAAATTTTACGTCGCCGAGATTGCCGCGACGAAGGGAACGCTGAAAGCAGCGGGAACGATTCGGAATCCAGAGCTCAATACGCAGGCTGGATACAAGAACACGCGGGACAACTCCGGCGGTCCTAGTGGCGAAGGAGCAGCATGGTCGGTTTCCCTCAATCAGACGTTCGAATATCCCGGGCGAATCACGTTGCGGAAGGCGATCGCCAAGGGCGATATCCATCTTGCCGAGCTTCATCTCCGGCAGTTTCGGCTCACACTCGCTGCGCGTGTGCGCACACTGGCATACAGCATTTCAATTGCGCAACAGCGGTCGATTGCGGCGCGTGAGGTGGCCCATCGATTTCAGGCGTTGAGCGATGTTCTGGCTCAGCGCCCGCCTGCCGGTGTGACGCCGTTGTTGGAAACGAGGATCATCGACGCGAACACACTGAATTTCCGGCCGCAGGAACGTGAAGCAGAGCTGGCGGCAAAAACAGCGGCAGCAGAACTGAATCAACTGTGTGGCACGCCAGCAACTGCCGCTCTCGAAGTGATCGCCGGCGAGTTGAATTTTCTCAAAATGTCGCTGCAAACAGTCGTCGATGCGGCACGCGCAAACGCATTTGATATTCGCATTCGCGAAGCGGAATTAGCGCAACAAGGATTCAAGGTGGCGCTGGCGAAGAACGAACGTTTCCCGGCCATTGCAGTCGGGCCATATTACTCACAAGAGAACGCGGCGGACAAGGAACAGCAAGTCGGGGTGGGCATATCGTTGCCGTTGCCGCTGTGGGACCGCAACGCTGGAAACATCGAGGCCAGCAACGCACGTGAGGAACAGGCGAAAGTATCGCTCCTAACGACGCAGCGAGAAGTAGAACGACGGGTTACTCAAAGCGCCGCGACATTCGAGGCCAAACGCGAGCAGATCGCGAAGTGGCAGGCGGACACAGTCGCCAAATTTCGTGAGGCCGCCGAGCTCGCGGATCGCCATTATCGACTCGGTGCTGTTGCGTTGCCCGTGTACGTGGAAACGCAAAAGCAATATCTCGATGTAGTCGGTGCGCTACAGGAGATGAAAAAGGATGCACTGCAAGCGGCGCAAGAACTGGAAATTCTTACGGGCTTAAAGCTCTACCGCGACCAGGAGCGACCATGATCGATAAGATTCTGGAGTTCGCTGTGCGCCAGCGCGTGCTCGTGTTGATGGGGGCGCTCGCACTGCTGCTAGTCGGTCTTTGGTCGGCAAACAAATTGCCGATGGATGCGATTCCCGACATCACCGGAGTACAAGTGCAAGTCAACACGACGGTGCCGGCGCTTGCACCGGATGAAGTGGAGAAACTGGTGACAGTGCCGCTCGAAATGGCGCTCGGCGGTGTAGCGGGCGTAACGGAGATGCGATCGCTTTCGCGCTTTGGTCTGTCGCAAATTACGTTGCAATTCACCGACAAGACTGACGTATATCGCGCACGTCAGCTCGTCACCGAGCGCTTGCAAGGCGCGGCTGATTCGTTGCCTCCCGGGCTGACGCCAAAGCTCAATCCGATTACGACCGGCCTGGGCGAAGTCGTTTATTATACGGTGGACTATTCGCCGAACGCCGCGCACGCGCCTGCGACGCGTGAAGCGCAGCTAATGGAATTGTGGCAAATCCAGGAATACATCATCAAACCGCAACTGCGCACCGTCCCCGGAATCGCCGAGATCAACGCCTATGGCGGTTACGTCAAGCAGATCGTGGTGCAACCAAAGATCGACAAGTTGCGTGATGCTGGGCTGACCGTAAATGATCTCGCCCGCGTCGTTTTTCGGCGTGCTGATCATCGCGATTGTTTATCTGCCGATCCTGGCCCTTTCTGGCATTGAGGGAAAAATGTTTCATCCGATGGCGTTGACGGTGATGCTGGCGCTCGGCGGCTCGCTCGTTCTCGCGTTGACCCTGATGCCTGCGCTTTGTTCCTTCGTGCTGCGGGGAAGAATCGCGGAACGCGACAACCTGGTGATGCGGTTCTGCAAGAGAGTTTACGCACCGGTGCTGCATCTCTCGCTGCGATTACGCTGGCTCGTGGTGCTTGGAGCGGTGGCGCTGTTTGCGTTGGCGATTGTAATCTTCAACCGGCTGGGCGCGGACTTTATTCCAAAGCTCGACGAAGGCGCATTTACCATGATGGTTTTTCGCGCTGCCAGCATTAGCCTCGACGCAACGCTCGAAGCGCAACGCAAGACTGACCTCGAAATCAAAACGCGCGTCCCTGAAGTCGAAGCGGTGTTTTCGCGTATTGGCAGCGCCGAAATCGCCACCGATCCGATGCCGCCGAGCGACTGCGATTTTTACATTTATTACAAACCGCGCAGTCAATGGCGAAAGATCGATAATAAACCGATCAGCAAAGACGACCTGGCAAAAATCATTACCAAAGAAATCGAAGCAATTAATCCCGGCGCATACGTCATGGTTGCTCAACCGGTCGAGATGCGCTTCAACGAAATGCTCGAAGGAATCCGCGCTGACATCGCGGTAAAGATTTTTGGAAACGATTACGATGTGCTGGAGCGCCTTGGCGCGGAGGTGAAAGAAGTGCTGGAGCAGATTCGCGGCACGCGAGAGGGCGAGGGCGAGGTGGAATTTGAAACGACCGGCCGCGTGCCAATGCTTGAAATCAGGGTGAAGCGCAGCGTCCTCGCGCAATACAATCTTCACAGCGGCGACGTTAATCAGACGATCGCAGCGGCTTTAGGCGGACAGACGGTCGGCACGTTGATCGAGGGTAATCGCCGGTTCGACATTGTTGTTAGGCTTAACGAAGCGGATCGGGAGAATCTCGAGACAATCCGCGCATTGCCTGTTCGTGTTGGTGAAGCCGGCATGCTGCCGCTTGGCGCAGTCGCGGATATCGAACGGGTCAAGACAGTCTCGCCAATTATGCGCGATTCGGCGCAACGACGAGCGGCGTTAATGGTAAATCTGCGAGGCCGCGACGTGGAAAGCTGGGTGCGTGAGGCTGACGCAAAAGTGCGCGAGCAAGTGCAGCTCCCGGAAGGCTACAGCGTTACGTTCGGCGGCCAATTCGAGAATCTGCGCGAAGCCAAGGCGCGACTCGCCGTTGTGGTGCCGACCGCGTTGGCCTTTATTTTCGTGCTGATCTTCATGGCCTTCGGCAGCGTGCGACAAGCGCTGCTCGTTTATTCCGGCGTCCCACTGGCGGTCACAGGCGGCGTGGTTGCGCTATGGCTGCGGGGCATGCCATTCAGCATCTCCGCTGCTGTGGGCTTCATCGCTTTGAGTGGCGTCGCCGTTCTTAACGGCGTTG
>WNGF01005092.1_pt1 | contig 16945 bp, 19 predicted proteins | sample 5400641 | NCBI WGS metagenome assembly WNGF01 (sample SAMN13153371, study PRJNA577476) | soil metagenome | isolation source: 80 cm soil or saprolite under grassland replicate 2 | place: USA:California | collected 2016-06-15
CAGGTAGACGAGCGGCGGATAGGCCAGCGGCACGCTCGTGAAGATGTCGCCGCGGTTGAAGTACCACAGCGAGATCGAGAACGAGAGCAGGACGAGCAGGTCGAGGTTGCGGAGGCTCAGCGGCCGGCGCAGGTCGGCCAGACCGAGCAGGAAGAGCGCGCAGAACGCGAGCCAGAGGGACGGATTGTTGATCTCGTTGCCTCCGAACGCGCCCTTGCCGCCGCGCGCCATCTTCCACGCGACCTGGGGACCGGTCCAGGCTTCGAGGACCGCGCCGCTGCGGTCGTCGACCGTCCCGGTGGCGATCTCTCCCGCGGCGCCGCGCCAGACCTTCACCGTCCAGACGCCGTCTTTGAACGTCGTCTCGACCGTGCGGTGGCTCTGGGGATAGCGGCGCAGCCACGAGGCGACCTTGCGGTCGGCGAGGAAGATCCGGGTTGCGTCGGCTTTCGCGAGCCGTTGCGGGGGCGGCTGGAGCCGTGCCGGGAGCGGCTTGCTCCGCCCGTGGCCCGTGCCGGCGAGGGCGACCGCCGGAACCGTGAGCGCCAGTGCCGCAAGCACTGCTCCGAGAGCGCGCATCGGCCGCAGCGTAGCTAGGGCCGGATCCGGAACGACCAGAGCTTGTTGCCGATGAAGTTGAGCGGCGTCACGAGCACGACGGCGATCGCCTGAGCGAGCACCTTGTCCACGTCGAGCGTGACCAGAGCCGTCAGGAACAAGAGGTTCGCCCCGTACGCGACGAGTGCGACGACCAGGAAGCGCAGTCCTTGCCACCCGAGGTGGCCGCGCTGGTCGTGGAACGTCCAGAGCCTGTTCCACGTGTAGTTGTTCGTCACCGCGACGGCGAACGAGCACGTCGCGGCAAGCGCGTAGTGAAAATCGGCCCCGCGCAGGAGCGCGATGTAGACGGCCAGGTTGACCACATAACCGCTCGCGCCGACGACGGAGAACTTCGCGAGCTGCACCCAGTTGCGACCGCGGCGCAACGCGCGGCCCGCGCGCGAGCGCGCCAGCGCGACAGCAGGCGAGAGCGGCATCGGTCGGCGAGCCTAGCGAACCTCGAAACGAGTCTCGCCGACCGGAGCCTCGTCGGTCGTCTCGACACCCTCGACCTGGGCCCCCCTCGGCCCGCGCCGGCACCACTCCACCATCGACTGGACGCGCTCCTCGTCTCCCTCGAAGACCGCCTCGACGCTGCCGTCCGAGAGGTTACGGATCGACCCGCCGAGGCCCAGCGACTCTGCCCGCGAGCGCGCCTCCCCGCGGAAGAACACGCCCTGGACGCGTCCCCGTACCCGGACGCGCACACGCTTCCGGCTCATCCCTCGAATCCCTCTTCGCCGACGAGCGGCACGAAGCGGCACGGAACCGAGTGCACGACTGCAGGTCCCTCCGGGCTGCGCACGATCACCTCGAGGCGCTGCGCGCGCGGCCCGCCGACCGGCACGACCAGCCGGCCGCCGGGACGAAGCTGGTCGTAGAGCCGCTGCGGCAGGCCCGGGGCCGCCGCGGCGACGCCGATCGCGTCGAACGGCGCTCGCTCCGGGACGCCCAGTGTGCCGTCCCCGACGACGACCTCCACGTTCTCGTAGCCCACCCGGGCGAGGTTGTCGCGCGCTTGCTGGGCGAGCTCCGGAATCCGTTCGATGGTGACTACGTCGGCGCCGAGCTCCGCCAGGATGGCGACCTGGTACCCGGAGCCGGTGCCGACGTCGAGCACCCGCTGTCCGGGCCGCACCGCCATCGCCTCGCAGATCCGCGCAACCATGTACGGCTGCGAGATCGTCTGCCCGTGGCCGATGGGGAGGGCGGCGTCGTCGTACGCCCGCCGGCGCTCGCGCTCCGGCACGAAGAGCTCGCGCGGAACGCGTTCCATCGCGCGCAGCACGTCCTCGTCGACGATGTCCCGGGCGCGGAGCTGGCGATCGACCATTTCGCGCCGCGCTTCGGCGAGCTCGTCAGGCGGCATCGGCGACGCCGAAGTGCCTCAGCGCGAGCGGAGCCAGGTCCGCGATCTTCCTCGGGACCGGCCCCTCGACGCCGACCGTCAGGATCGGAACCTCGGAGTCCGCCGCATCGAGCGAACCGTGGCTGCCGCCGCCCAGATGGCCGCGGCCGGCAAGATCGAGGAGCTCGACCCCCGCCGGCGGCGAGACGAGCACGTCGCCGGCGTTCGGATTCGCGAGCGCACACCAGGCCCGCTCGAGCGCGTCCGGCTGGTCGAGCAGAGAGAGATCGCCTGTGGTCAGCCAGGACCCGTCGGAGGGTGAGAAGCGGAGCTCCTCGCCGTCGCGGCGAGCGACCGCCTCTGCGCCTTCGCGATAGAGGACGACCTCCGCCGCCTCCGAGCCGTCGAGACGTCGCGCCAGCGCCCCGGCGTCTTCGCGGCAGCCGGGCAGCCGGTAGACCATCCCGGCTCGGTTCGAGGCGGTCACGACCACGTCGTCCACCCCCGCGTACTCCGCCTCCAGCGGGATCACGCGCTCCACGCGCGTCTGACCGTGGTCCGAGCAGACCACGACCGCGTAGCGCTCGAGGAACTCCTCCGGGCCGCCTGCCGCCTCGATCAGCGCCGCGATCGCCGCGTCGCTGCGCGCGAGGGCTTCCTGGGTAGCTCCCGGGCCGAGCGCGTGCGAGGCGAAGTCGTAGTCGGGGAGGTAGTAGAAGAGGAAGTCGAAGCCGTCGCGCGTCACGAGCCAGCGCCCGACGGCGGCCGCGTAGGCGTCGATCGAGCCCGCCGAGCGGCCGAACACGGCCACGGGGGCGCCGGTCACGTCGGACTCGAACAGGTTGTAGAAGAAGAAGCGCTTCGGGCCGAACGCCGGCCGAGCGAGGCCGGGCAGCAGCGAGCGGTGGCGGTTGCGCCCGCGGTAGCAGGTGACGTTCACCGCCCCAGCGGTCAGGCCGGCGTCCTCGAGCGCCTCGAAGACGGTCACGGCTTCGGCGCGCAGATGCTGCTCGTTCATGTTGAAGATCGCGTCGAGGATCGAGCGGCGCGTCCCCGCGGCACGGATCGCGGCGAACGAGGAGCCGTACTCGACCAGGCGGCGCTCGCCGCGGTGGTACCAGATGAGGTGCGGGATCCCGTGCACGTCCGGCAGAGCGCCGGTCGCGATGGTCGTCAGGCAGACGGGCGTCAGCGACGGGAAGGCGGAGACACCGCGTCCGTAGCGGCCGTGCCCCGCGAGAAACGCCAGCGCCGGTGCCGAGCCGGTCCCGACGGCCTCCTCGAAGACCTCGGGCGTCAGACCGTCGATGACGACGAGGATCAGCTTCCTGGGGGCGGACACTCAGTCGCGCGCCAGGCTGCGCAACCCGGCGTAGCGGGCGGGGCGACGGCGTTTGGCCCGTGCCGCAACCGCGGGCACGAGCGCCGCTTCCAGGTAGCCGACGAACGGGATGAGAGCGATTCCGGCGACCAGCAAGGCGCTGCCGCCGACGAGCGCGGCGGTTCCGCCTCGCGTGCCGCCGCGGTCGACCGAGCCCGTGACGAGCCCGCCGGCCGCGAGCGCAGAGAGGGCGCCGCCCGCCGCTCCGGCCACCGCCTCGTGCCAGCCGCCGATCGCGTACCCGATGCCCCCACCGGCCGCGGCGGCTCCGGCGCCGACCGCGACGAGCAGCGCACGGCGAGGCGCCAGGAGGCCACAGAGGAGCAGCCCGAGGGCGATTCCAAGGCCCAGCGAGAGCCCGATTCGATACGCCTCCCACATGTCCGCGTGAGTGTAGACGCGCTCCCCGGGGCGAGTTTCAGAGCGGCGTTTGCAGGGAAAAAAGTGCATCCAATGGCGGTCGACGCCCGTCCTCTCCTCATCTTCTTCCGCTCCATGCGCTCGGGGCCGGCCCGGCGGATGGAAAGCCTGCTCGCGCACCTCGAGCGGAAGGAGCGGACGCGGCTGAAGGTTCGGCTGGTGGACGTGGACGAGCAGGGGAAGCTGGCGGAGCGCTTCCGCGTCACGACCGTGCCGACGCTGGTGCTGGTGAAGGACAAGCGCGTCGTCGGGCGACTCGAGGGCCGGGTGAGCGCGCCGCGGATCGAGGAGCTCCTCGAGCCGCATCTGGCCGAGCTGGCGGCCGCCTAACTAGGCCGCTCGAGCCGGCGGATCACCGCGAGGCCGAAATCGGCTGCCCGCGCCCCGTCGATCACCCGGTGGTCGAACGTGACCGAGACGTAGCCGATCGGCCTGACGGTCACCTCGCCGTCGCGGACGGCCGGCCGCTCCGCAACGCGCCCGACGCTGAGGATGGCGACCTCCGGGTGATTCACGATCGGGGTCGTCAGCAGGCCGCCGAGCTTGCCGGCGCTCGTCACGGTGAACGTCGAGCCGCGTAGCTCCTCGGGTTTGAGCGTGCCCGCGCGCGCGGCCTCGGCCAGCCGTTCGACCTCCGCGGCCAGCTCGTCCGCCGATGCTCTGTCGCAGCCGCGCACAACCGGGACGACGAGCCCCTGCTCGGTCTGGACGGCGACGCCGAGGTCGTAGCGGTCGAGGTAGACGATCTCGTCGGCTTCGAGGCGAGCGTTCAGCTCCGGAAACTCGGGGAGCGTCTCCGCGACCGCCTTCAGGGTGAGCGGCACGAGGCGGCCGAGGTCGACGTTGCCGAAGTCGCACTCCTCCACCCAGGTGACGGACGGCACCTCCGCGTGCGCGCGGGCCATGTGCTCGGCGACGAGGCGCCGGACGCCGCGCAACGGCTCGCGCCGTCCCTCCTGGCCCTGTCCGAGGGACAGTCCCTCGGCCGCGGCCGCTCGGCGCACGTCCTCATCCGTCACCCGCCCCTGCGGCCCCGTCGCCTCGACGGAGGAAAGCTCGATTCCGAGCTCCTGTGCCAGGCGCCGAACCAGCGGCGTCGCGCGGACACGTCCCTCCGGGGCGCGGCCCGGGGACTGTCCCTCGGACACGTCCGAAGCGGACGGTGCGGGCTCGGCGCGTGGCTGTTCTTCGGGGACGGCACCGTCCTCGCCTATCACGACCAGGACCGTTCCGACCGGGACGACCTCGCCCTCGCCGACGAGGATCCGCGCCACCGTCCCGGCCGCGGGCGACGGGATCTCGACCGTCGTCTTGTCCGTCTGGATCTCGACGAGCGGGTCGTCCTCGGCGACCTCCTGGCCCTCCGCCACGAGCCAGCGAGCGATCTCCCCCTCGGTCAGGCCCTCGCCGAGATCCGGAAGCTTGAACTCGTAGGCCATCCGCCTCAGACCCTAGACGAGCGCATCGTCGCGGAGCACCGCATGGGCGCCTTTGACACCGTTCACGAGCTGCGTGATGCGAAGGTCGACGACCACGCTCGCCAGCGCGAGCGCGTCCCGCCGCTCGAGGTCGTGCTCCCGCCGCATCAGCTCCAGCATCCCGTCGACAGCCTGCGCGGCAGCCTCGTCGAGATCCTCGTCGAAGCCGAACGTGAGCCATGCGCCGTCGACCCGCGCGATCGGGTTCTCGAGCTCGAGATCGACGAGCGACGGCGTCACGCACGCTCGCGTCAGCGGCGCCTCGATTGCGAGCGCGGAAACTTCACCGTCCCCCTGTCGAGCGTGGCCGTCGCCGGCCGAAAGCAACGCGCCGTCTACGGGGATCGGGAGGTAGAGCGTCGCGCCGACGCCGAGGTCGGTGCAATCGATGTTGCCGCCCCAGCGCCTCGGCGGGTAGGTCGGATGGACGCCCGGCTCCGGCGGCGGCATCCCGATCACCCCGAGGAACGGCCGGAGGACAACCGTGCGGCCGAACTGGTCTCGACCGGTCACGGCGTCGGCGTCGAGCCGCCAAACGAGCGTGTGCGTGTCGCCGTCGCCAACTCCGAGCCGCTCGTTCAGCGCCGAGGGCCAACCGCCCGCGTCCGTGAATCCCCACGAGCCGACGCGTAGCTCGTCCACACGCACTGCGAGCGTGCCGCCCGCACGCGCGCCCCGCACCTCGATCGGGCCGAGCAGCGGGTGGCCGGCATCGAGCTCGGGATCCCGCGGCCCGAACCGCTCACGCGTCCCGCCGTCATCTGTAGGCGGGCCGATTCCCCAGCCTGCGTCCGGAGCCGAGAACGCGACCGAGTCGCCGGGATCGATTGACAGTACGGGTGGCAGGTCCCGGGAGAAGTGCCCGTGCACGGTACGGCGCTCGAAAGGAAGCTCGTGGACCACGTCAGAGGAGCCGCGAGCCCAGCGCGTCATAGGCCTCGAGCTCCGCGGAGGCCGCCGGCGTGCCCGGGTAGGTGTCGCGGAAGAGGCTGAAGACGATCGCGTCGCGCGGCTCGCCCCCGGGCGCTGCATAGAGCCGCCGCCGAAGCAGGGCCTCCTCGCCGTAGCCCAGCTTGCGGGGGATCCTGATGCTGCGCTCGTTCTCCGGCTCGCAGTGGATCTCGATCCGGTCGACCTCGCAGACCTCGAACCCGATCCGCGTCAGGGCGGCGGTGACTTCGGTCGCGAGCCCCTCGCCCGCCCGCGACGAGCGAATCCAGTAGCCGATCTCGAAGGCTCCCTCCCCGACGCGCCGGTGGAAGCCGCTCCCGCCGACGACCTCCGACTGGTCGCGCGAGAAAAGCCCGTAGACGAAGTCCTCCCCAAGGTCGAACTGGCCCCGGAAGCGGCGCAGCAGCTCGACCTTCTCCTCGAGCGTCTGCGGCTCGTTCAGCGCCCAGGGCATCCACGGCCTCAGCTCGTCGAGGCTCGAGTCGATCGCTTCTTTGAGCGCCGGAGCGTCGCTCGGCTCCCAACAGCGCACGACAGCGCGCTCCGTGACGATCCGATACGGCGCAGGCGTCAGAACTCGAGCAGCCTTCGTGCCGCGTCCACGACCCGCTCGACGGACGGCATGTAGGCGTCCTCGATCTGCCAGTACGGGTACGGCACGTCGTACCCGGTCACGCGTACGACCGGAGCCTGCAGGTCGAGGATCGCCTTCTCGGCCAGGATGGCTGCAAGCTCGGCGCCGTACCCCGCCGTCCGCGGCGCCTCCTGCACGATCACCACGCGCCCGGTCTTGGCCGCAGCAGCGAGCAGAGCCTCTTCGTCGAGCGGCTTCAGCGTGCGCAGGTCGAGCACCTCGGCCGACACGTCCTCTTCCGCCAGAGCGTCGGCGGCCTGCTCGGCGAGCGGCACCATCGCGCCGTACGCGACGAGCGTCACGTCCGAGCCCTCGCGGGCGACCCGCGCCTCGCCCAGCGGGACGACGTGCTCGCCCTCGGGAACCTCGCCGCGCATCGTCCGGTAGTGGAGCTTGGGCTCGAGCACGACGACGGGATCCGGATCGCGAATCGCCGCGGCGAGCAGGCCCTTCGCGTCGGCAGGCGTCGCCGGAATCGCCACCTTTACCCCCGGCGTGTGGGCGTAGTAGGCCTCGGGCGAGTCGTCGTGCAGCTCGGGCGCGCGCACGCCCCCGCCGTACGGCATCCGGACGACGAGCGGGAACGCCATCTTCCCGCCGGTCCGCCAGCGATAGCGCCCGACATGCGTGATCAGCTGGTCGAGGCACGGATACGAGAAGGCGTCGTACTGCATCTCGCAGACGGGGCGCCAGCCGGCCATGCAGAGCCCGACAGCGCTCCCGAGGATCCCGGCCTCGGCCAGCGGCGTGTCCACGCAGCGGTCGGCGCCGAAGCGGTCGCGGAGCCCTGCAGTCGCCCGGAAAACGCCTCCGGCGCGCCCGACGTCCTCGCCCATCACCATCACGTCCGGGTCGCGCTCGAGCTCGACGTGGAACGCGTCGTTGACCGCTTCCACGAGCGTCAGCTCAGGCACCGAGGATCCTCTTCAGCTCGGCGAGCTCCCGCTGGAAGGACGCCGGCGGATCGACGTAGGCGTGCTCGAAGAGCAGCGACGGATCGGCCGGCGGCTCCGCTTCAGCCTGTGCGATCCCCTCGCGCATCAGGTCCGCGGCTTGCGCCCGGACCGCCTCGGCGGCCTCGTCCGAGAGCAACCCCAGGCGGCGCAGGTACGACTCGTACCGGCCCAAGCACTCGCGCTCCTTCTCCTCCTCGACTCGCACGGGATCGATGTACGCCGAAGGGTCGTCGGCCGTCGCGTGCGGCGCCGTTCGGTAGGTGACGGCCTCGATGAACGACGGTCCCTCGCCGGCCCGCGCCCGTGCGACGGCCTCCCGCGTCGCCTCGTAGACCGCCAGCACATCCGCCCCGTCCACGCGCACGCCGGGCATCCCGTAGCCGACCGCCTTGTCGGCCAGGGTCTCGGCCGCCGTCTGAGCCTCGAGCGGCGTCGAGATCGCCCATTGGTTGTTGTTGCAGAAGAGGACGAGCGGCGCTTTCATCACCGCCGCGAAGTTGGCGCCCTCGTGGAACGAGCCTTCCGACGTCGCCCCGTCGCCGAAGTAGACGATCGCGCAGCCGGGCTCGCCGCGAAGCTTCTTCCCCCACGCGAGACCGGCCGCGTGCGGGACGTGGGTGCCGATCGGGACGCAGATCGAGGCGACGTTCCAGTCGAGCGGGTTCCACCATCCGGAGGGGTGCCCGCGCCACCAGGAGAGCACCGTCGACGCGGGCATCCCGCGCAGGAGCCCAATCGCCGACTCGCGGTAGCTCGGGAAGATCCAGTCCTCGCGCTCGAGCGCATACACCGAGCCCGCCTGCATCGCCTCGTGGTTCCAGTAGATCGCGTAGGTCCCGATCCGCCCCTGGCGGTGGTAGACGAGCGAACGCTCGTCGTAGGTGCGAAGGAGCACGAGCCACCGGTGCAGCTCGAGCAGGTCCGCCTCGGAGAGGCCCTCGACCTCGCCGTCCGGGACGGTGTCGCCGTCGCCTATGACGCGCCGGAGATCGCGCTCTGCGGGCAGAACCTGAGCCATGCCTGCTCGAATCTATCTCAGGGCCGGTCTTCCGCTCAGTCCGGTTCCCTGACGGGCCGGCGGGCGAGCGCGGCGACGACCGCGACCGCAGCGACCGCAGCGGCGACGCCGACGAGCTCGAGCCCGACTCCGCCCTCCAGCGGCGAACCCGCCGCGACCACGATCAGCGCCGCCAGAGCGGCTCCGGCGGCGCAGAGGGCGACGATCACCAGCAGGCGCCGCAGGACGACGCCGGGCTGGGACCACGCGGGCACCCGCTGCTCGATCGACCACCACGCCAGCTCGGCCGTCAGCAAGAGCCCCGCCGCGTAGACCGGCGTCCAGGGGTCGACCGAGCTCGGACCGGTAGCGAGCCGGAACGCCTGCTCGGCTCCGAGGAGGGCGATCCCGGCGGCCAGCGCCGCGCTCCACCTCGCCGCCAGACCGATGCAGAGCATGACGAGCGCGGCTCCGCCGAGAATGAGCAGCAGCACGTCCTCAACGGAGGCGCCCTGCGGCCGGGCGGCGGCGAGCGCCGCTGCGGTGAGCAGCGCACCGACGGCAGTCGCTAGACGCGCGCTACGCGGACGTGGCGCTTGAATCTCCTCACCTCCTCGAGCGCAACCTGCAGCGAGGTGTCGCCGCGCCATTCGACCACCGGAACCCCGAGCCGGAGGTAGCGCGAGCGCAGAGCCTCCCGCCGCAACAGCCACAGCCGGTACGCCAGCTCGTCCAGGCCGCGGCTAGGCTCGGGCGCGAACGGCACGGGCGAGATCTCGATCACCGTCAGGTCGAACCCGCGCGCCCGCAGGTCCAGCAGCGCCCGGACCGCCCGTTCGTCGAGGAGCGGCGAGAGCGCGAACACGAGCGCGTCGGGCGGCAGCGCGCGCACGGGCAGGTGGTCGATCTCCTTCCATGCGTAGCTCAGGTAGATCTCGGCGTCGAGCAGGGAGTCGAGCACGCGGTAGAGCTGCACGAAGCCGCTCGAAGCGGTGAGCCAGTTCGTCACCCCGCCAAAGGAGACGAGCCCGACGCGGTCCTTCTCGCGCAGGTAGTGCGCGACGATCGAGGCGGCGGCGCTGACCGCCAGGTCGAGGGTCCCGGCGTCCTCGCGGCGTGCCTCGAGGAACGTGTCGAGGAAAATGACGACGTCGGAGTTCCGGTCGGGATGCGTCTCCGTCACCCACGGCCTGCTGCGGCGGGCTGTCGCCCGCCAGTTGATCCGGCGGACGCGGTCGCCGGGCACGAACTCGCGCAGGTCGGCGAACTCGATCCCCTCGCCTCGCGCGCGCGGGACCTGGTTGCCCGCGAAGGTCTGCGTCTCCATCGGCCGCAGGAGCCGCCGGAGCGCCTCCCCGCGCGGGTAGACCTTGAGCGGGCGCGCCCGCTCGAGCGACCACTCGTGGACGAGCAGGCCGAAGTCGTCGCGGCTGCGCAGGAGGAAGTCGCCGACCACGTAGCCGCCCCAGTGCTCGCAGCGCAGCGTGCAGCCGAGCTCGCGGCGCTCGTCCGGGCGGAGGCGCAGGACCTGCGGGTTCGGCGTCTCGGCGACGAGGCCGCGCGGAAGGTCGAGCAGGAACTCGAACGCCGTCGAGGTCCTCGACTGCAGCTCGAGCTCGCCCGTCACGGTCTCGTCTTCGACCTGGCGCTCGTGCTCCAGCTCGAACGCGACCTTCACCTCCGGCGTCTCCGCGAGCGAGAGCCCAGCGAGGAGGACGACCGCGAACGGAGCCGCGAGCGCGACGAGCTCCGGGCGGCCCACGACGAGCGAGCCGAGCAGGCCCAGGCCGGCGAGGGCGGTGTAGGCGCCGAGCTTCGCCGTCGCGGTGCGCGTCATTCCGTCGCGGGCTCGACCTCGGCCTTTGGCGTCGGCACGCGGTCGAGCAGCTCGGCGACGATGTCGTCCGGCCGCAGCCGCTGAACCCAGAGCTCCGGCCGGAGTGCGAGGCGGTGGGCGAGCGCCGGCACCGCGACCGCCTTCACGTCCTCCGGGATCACGTAGTCGCGGCCCTCGAGCCCCGCGCGGCAGCGCGAGAGCTTGAGCAGCGCGAGCGAGCCCCGCGGGCTGGCGCCGACCTGGACGCCGGACGCGTTGCGGGTCGCGGCCACGAGGTCGACCATGTACAGCCCGACGCTACGGTCGACGTGAACCTGCTCGATCGAGCGCTGCATCTCCAGGAGCTCTTCGCGGCCGACGACGGCGTCGAGCTCGATCTCGTCGGCGGCACGGTCGAGCCTCCGCTCGAGCACGTCCCACTCCTGCTCGCGGTCGAGGTAGCCGACGCCGAGCCGGAGCAGGAAGCGGTCGAGCTGCGCCTCCGGCAGCGGGTACGTGCCCTCGTACTCGATCGGGTTCTGTGTCGCGAGCACGAGGAACGGCCGCTCGAGGAGGTGCGTCACACCCTCGATCGTGACCTGGCGCTCCTGCATCGCTTCGAGCAGCGCCGCCTGCGTCTTCGGGGGTGCGCGGTTGATCTCGTCCGCGAGCAGCAGGTTGGTGAAGATCGGGCCCGGCCGGAACTCGAAGTCGACGTCGCGCTGGTTGAAGATCGAGGAGCCGGTGACGTCCGATGGCATCAGGTCGGGCGTGAACTGGATGCGCGTGAAGCCGATGCTCGTGACCTGCGCGAACGCACGCGCGATCAGCGTCTTCGCGAGGCCGGGAAAGTCCTCAAGCAGGACGTGGCCGTCCGCGAGCATCCCGAGCAGGACGAGCTCGAGCGCCTCGCGCTTGCCGACGATCGCCCGTTCGAGCTCGTCCAGGATCTGCTCGGCGCGCAGGGCCAGCTCGTCGATGCTCACGGCCGCACCTCCCCAGGCTGAATGGATCGACCGGTCGGTTCAGACGGACGCACGAGCGAAGCTCGTGCGTCCTGAAGTCGGCATCGCAAGCGATGCCTCACAGCGACTCCAGCCTCTCGATTATGAGACGCAGGGCCTCCGGCTCGACCCCGGCGCCGAACCGCCGCCTCGGCGCCTCGCGGTCCGGCCGCACGATCGCCCAGAGGTCGGGGCCGAGCGCCTCCTCAACACGGGTGCCGCCGGCGTCGAGCGCAAGGCCGCGGCGGTCTCCGAGCCGCTGCTCGGCGACGTCGCGCAGCATCGGCCGGAGCCGGAAGTGCAGGTCGAACGAAGCCGACGTCGCCATCGAGAGCACGCGCTCGGTGCGCTCGAGCTCGGGCGGGGCCACCGCCTCGCGCGGCTCCTCCTCCAGGGCGTCCGCGATCGCCGATCCCTCCGAGACCGGGAAGGCGCGACGCGCGGCGAGCACTCCCGTGAGCGTCGCCATCCCGCCGACGACGAGCACGTAGATCTCGAGCTCGAGCCCGCGTGAGCCGGGGAGCAGGTACAGCAAGACGATCAGGGCGATCGTTGCGAGCCCGGCGCCGAGCGCAAGGCCTCCAACCAGCGCTTTCACGCGGCTTCCTCCCCCTCCTTGTGCTCGAGCTCTGCCTTCAGGCCGGCGAGCGCGTCGATCGCCTCTTCCTTCATCCCCGTGTCGATCTGATGCGGGCTGAACTTGGCGCGGGAGAAGAGCTGAGTGACCTTGCGCACCGAGTAGACGCTCACGTTGAGGCGGTCGAGGACCCGGCCCACGTACTCGAGCGGCGCCTCCGACTCGTCGCGCGGCACGCCGTAGGCGGCGAAGGTGCGCTCCATGCGGGCGTAGGTCCGGATGACGGCGCGGCGCGGGTCGCGCTCGGCGCGCAGGTCGTCGAGCGTGTCCGTGAGGACTTCGTCGAGCGCGGACAGCAGCGCCGCCTCCTCCTCCCAGGCGTCGCCGTGCTTCCTGCGCCAGTGGACCGCGAGGGCGACGGTGGCACCAATGGTCAGCACGAGCGAGCCGAGCACGAGCACCGGCAGCCACTGGAAGTGAGCGGGCTCCGCGGGCTGCGAACGGCCGGGCGGAGCCTTCTTTCCCTTCGCAGGCACGGTATTGGCCGGCGGGACCTTCGGGATGGTGATGGGCGTCGACGAGCCCGGCCGGAGGTGCCGGACGGCGAAGAAGGCGCCGACGAAGAGCGGGATCATCACGAGCAGGAGAGCCGTCGACCTGCGCCAGCTCCGCTCGCCCGCGAGCACCTTCTGCCGGCGGCTCTGGGCCAAGGCCAGGACGATCGCGATCATCGCGAGCGGGAACAGCACGATCATCACGCTCGCGGCGTACTCCAAGAGGGTCCTCGGCACGTGTCCGGACGAGGCGCCGCTGCCGCCACCGGGCTTGTGCGCACGGCTGGCAACCGCGACGAGCGCGAGCAGCGCCGTGAGCGCAACCCCGCTCAGCATGAGCCTTCGGACGCCGCTCATCGGCCAACCTTCTGACGGACACCGTCTCGACCGGTCGTTTCAGACGGCCGAACGGGCAGAGCCCGCTCGGCCTGAAATCGACATCGCAAGCGACGTCTCATTGCGGGGAAGCCTAGATAAGTACGGATACCGCGCCCCGCTCGGCTTCGAAGACCGCTTGCTCGACGTCGCCGAGGTCTTCGCCGTCGGCCTGGAGCGGAAGCGGGCCGTCGCACCTGACGTCGATCCGGTCGAGGTCGTGCCCGTAGTGGAGATCTGCGGCGCCGGCCTGGCCGCGGCCGGTCAGGAGGTAGGCCAGTAGCCGCGGCACGTCCAGGGGCGAGACCTCTGCCGGCGCGACGACGTCCAGGCCGAGCTCGAAGCGCGCCTCGGGCGCGACGCGGACGGGAAGCGAGCCTGCGTATGTGTACGGGTCCCCGTTCGCGACCAGCGCGAAGGCCGCCCGGCCGAAGCCCTGCAGCTCGAGCGCCGGCTCGAACCGGCCGCGACGGCGCGCCAGGAGGCTCGCCGCGGCGCGGACGAAGGCGAGGTCGCCCGGCCTGCGCCCGTCCGCAGCCCGCCCGAGCTCGTCCACCCGCCGGACGAGCTCGGCGTCGAATCCGATCCCCGCCGAGAACCCAAAGCGCCGGCCGTTGGCCCGCCCCACGGAGATCCGCCGCGTGCGACCCTCGTCCAGCGCCTCCCGCAGCCGGCGAGCGGCGGCAACCGGCGAGCGCGGGAGGCCGAGCCCGCGGGCCAGGACGCTCGCACCGCCTCCCGGCAGGAAGCCGACAGGAACGCCGGCAGGCAGACCGTTCAGGACCTCGTTGGCGGACCCGTCTCCGCCGTAGACGACGATCGCGTCCACGTCGGCCGCGCCGGCCGTGAGCTCAGTGGCATGCCCTGGCCTCTCCGTCAGGACCGTCCGCGCCGGGCTCAGGATGGCCTCGATCTCGCGCAGCCGCTCCTCCGTGACGTTCGTCGAGAACGGGTTGACGATCAGCAGCGCCCGCACGGCGCAGATCGTACGGCAGGCACTACGCTCTGCCGGTGCCGCGGATCGACCACGCAGCATTCGAGACACCGGATCCCGACGCGACGGCCGGCTTCTACGAGCAGTTCCTGGGTGCGCGGGTCGTGAAGGTGGAAGGCCATCCGGTGATGGCGTATCTCGGGAACACGGGCTTCGCCTTCCACGAGGCCGGCGGGCCGGGTGCTCACGTCGCCGTCCGCCTTTCCGAGGGCGAGCGCGCCGAGCTGAAGCGCCGCCTCGACGAAGCCGGCATCGACTGGGAGGAGCGCGACCACGGGATCGCCAAGGGCGTGTTCTTCCGCGACCCGGACGGCAGGCAGCTCGAGGCGATCACGTACGGAAGCGGCGACGACCCGCGCCGGCCGTGAGACGCGCCGCGGCGGTGGCGCTGACGCTCGCGCTGGCGGCGGTCGTGACGGGGCTGCTCCTCGGCCGCGATGGCGGCGGAAGCGACAAGGCCGTGGCGCACGTCGGCGGCGAGGCGATCACGAAGCACCAGCTGGACGCGGTCGTCGAGCACTTCCGTCTCGAGGCAAAGGCCGAGGGCGTCGCGTTCCCCGCCGAGGACAGTGCCGCCTTCCGGCGCATCCGCAACCGGCTCGTCGGCCTGCTCGTCTACCGCACGGAGCTGAGGCAGGCGGCCCGCCGACTCGGCGTCGTGGTCAGCCGGCTACAGGTCCTGAAGCGGATGGGCGCCTCGAGCACGGACGAGGAGGCGGGCCGTGACGCGTTCGATTACGGCTCGGCTGAGGCGCAGCTGCTCTACGAGGCGATCTTCAGGAAGGTCACACGAGGCGTGAAGGCCCCGGCGCGGGCGGAGCTCGCCGCCCGCCGGAACGAGGCGATGAACCGCTACGTGGCGCGCCTCCGGCGCGAGACCAGGGTGCGCTACGAGCCCGGGTTCGGTCCGAGCTCGTAGCGCCCTGAGCGTCCTAGCAGGTCGCTCCCCCCGTGGACGACCCGAGGACATAGTCGAACGACGGCGTCGCGTCGACGTCCGCGTAGAGGTCTTCGGCGGCATTGCGTCCGCCGGAGAGGGCGGTCACGTTGTAGAGCAGCGGCCCGGGGATCGGCGCGCCGAACGCCGACAGCGGGACGTCGGCGACGAGCGTGTTCCCGCAGACATGCCCCGTGACCTGCTGCTGGGCGGGGTAGTTGACGACCTTGCAGTTGCCGGGGGTGCTGTCGGTACAGGTCCCCGTGCCCACGAAGAAGCTGGGCGTGAGGCCGCCCGTCGACTCGGCGCCGACGTACAGGATGCGGTAGGCCTCCTCGCCGGAGTCGCCGGTCGAGAGCGCCTGGAAGCGCGTCAGCCAGAAAGCGCTCGTCTTGCCGAGCGGAGGCGCGAACGAGCTCAGGTTGCTGAGCGACATCCGCACCCGCAACGTGCCCGCATTCGGCTGGCCGACCTGGACCCCGGTGAAGTCCATGTTCGGCTGGTTCGCACCCGCGCCGGTCGGCGAGTAGTGCGGCCACTGAGCATCACTGGTGGGATCGGTTGCCGGATTGCCGGCTTGCGTGCCGCTGATGTTGCCGCCGAAGATCGACCGGCCGCCGATCTGCCGGATCTCGAAGAGGTGCGCGCCGTGATGCTGGCTCGTCACGTCGTTGTAGACGATCCGCATGCCGCCGGCGCGGTCGGAGGCGAAGCCGAAGAAGTCGGCCATCGTGCGGTCGCCTCCCGAGACGGAGCAGCCGATGCCCTGGTTGCAGATCTGGCCGTAGTACATCGGCTTCTCGGTGAACCGCTGCTGGGCAATGGTCGCCCTCGACGTTGTCGCGCCGGTGATCACGCCCACGTAGCCCCACCACTTGTAGGCGGTCGAGCCGTTCGGGTCGTTGAACCAGCTCGGGAAGCTGTCGGGCTGGCCGACCGCGTCGGTGCCGTACCAGGCGATGGCGACGGTGCCCGCAGATCCGCCCTGCGCCCAGATGAACTCGTTCGTCACCGACGGCCAGGAGTTGACCTGCACCGGGGTGCTCCAACTCTGCCCCTGGTTGGTCGAGGACGAGTAGTAGACGTTGCTGTCGTGCGTGTCGATCCAGGCCGCGTAGACGTTCCCGCCGCCGTCGACCGCGACGGCGGGGAACAGATGGCCCGGGCCGCCGCCGCCCGGCGAGACGGGCAACGCGATGTTGCGGTAGGCGATCCCCGTCCGCTGTCCGGGCGCCACGTGCCCGATCGTCATCCGGACGTGATTGCCCTCGTTGCACGCGTAATAGAGGTTCCGGGAGAGCGGGTCGAACCGCGGCTGAGCGCAGGTCGTATCGCTCGCCAACGGCATCGGCGAGTTCGCGGACGAGTTCTGCCAGACGAGCCCGCCGACCGGATCCGCCGGCCCCGTCGAGCCGGGGCTCGAGTAGATGAACGTGCCGACCTGCGCCTCGTGGAACGCGAGGAAAATCGTGTTGTCGGCGGCCGAGGACGTCGTCCCGTTGTCCATTGCGTACCACTGCCGGTCGACCGCCGTGTTCTCGACCGCAGCCGGATTCTTCCGCCAGTTGTTGCCGCCGTCGTTGGAGACCGACGTGCCCAGGTTGACGAGCGACTCGAGGTCGACGAAGTACTCGTTGCCCTGGTCATCCGTGGTGATATCGGTGTCACCTCCACCGGGGCCGGGATCAGGCCTCAGGCCTGCCGGGCTGTCGACATGGAACGAGAGCCCGCCGTCGGTCGAGCGGTGGATGAACGAGTTGTTGGTCGTAGTCCCCCAGGGCCCGGACTCCCAGATGTTGCCGTTCTGGTCGAAGTGGTCGAGCGGCTCGCCCTCCGTGCGCTGCGCGTCGACCACCGTCGCGTTGCTGAACAGAAGCTTCCCGGTGACCCGCCTGATCGTCGGCGGCCCGAACTCGTCGCCGG
>WNGF01005097.1_pt1 | contig 16937 bp, 15 predicted proteins | sample 5400641 | NCBI WGS metagenome assembly WNGF01 (sample SAMN13153371, study PRJNA577476) | soil metagenome | isolation source: 80 cm soil or saprolite under grassland replicate 2 | place: USA:California | collected 2016-06-15
CAATTTGTGCTGATTTTGCAAAAGAAGCAGCGGCTTCATGCTCATTGGTAAATTCATCATCTGTACCTATTGTAAATGCTTTCACATGCTGATGCTTGTTTGACCATACACTTATTAATCCACTGTCCACACCACCCGAGAGATAAGAAGCAACAGGCACATCACTTACTAATTGACTACTGGTCGCCTGCTCAAAGACATCCTCGTTTATGTTCTCAGAAAGTAGATTCAATCGTGTAGTAACAGAAAAATATCTTTTCAATTGAAAACCCAGCCTGTTTATGATCGCATAATGCCCGTGCGGAAACATGAGCGTATTTTTAACCACCCCCATATTATCAGCCATATAGCCCAATTGTAAGTAAGAACCTATTGCTCCATAATTCAAACCCTGGTCACGGATGGAATTATAATTAATAACATGATCATATTGCGAGCTATATATTAATCCATCGTTTGAATCAAAACCAATATATAAGGGTTTAACCCCTACCCTGTCTCTTGCAAGTATCAGTTCATCTTTTAACCTGTTGTAAAAAGCAAAAGCAAAAATTCCGTCATACTCCTCCAACACTTTTTCTATACCAAGATGAATCAGCCCGTACAACAGCACTTCAGTATCTGAGGTTGACTTAAACACAATACCTTTGTTACTCAATAAAGATTTAAACCTATCCGAATTATAGATCTCACCATTGAAACTAATACAATAATTACCGCAGGCAGATAGCATGGGTTGGTTACCCTGCTCACTCAAATCGCGTATGGACAAACGTACAAAACCGGCAATATAATTTTGTTTGTTGTGCCATGTACCTGATGCATCAGGACCACGACGCCGCATCGTTTGCAAACATTTCTTAATATAAGCCTCTTCCCTTACAACAGGTTTTTTATAACTATAAATTCCCACTATTCCACACATACTAAAATGTTTCCGCCTTTTTTGTTTTTTTAATACCCAGGAGTTGTTTGATCTTATATTTAATACGATAAGGGCTAACCGTATAAGGCATAACACCAAAGTAAGGAATGATAATTCTTTTGCAATGATACTTATTCATCATTCTTGCTTTTTTATCCATTTTTTCAAAAGGCAGCATCACTGTAGTTAAAGTATTCCAGCGCTCTCCCAACCGCTCATGTATCACTTTTATTTCATTGTACGCAATCCCAAACGAATGTGTACCATAATAATTATATTCAGAAGGAAGTGCCGCTATTCTTACCAACGAGGCGTTTTTTATAAAAGCCTCCCTGAATGAGGGCATATCTGCTTTTACTTTCATTTGGTGATGAATTGTTAACCAATCATCCAATAATTTTTTTACACTTTCATTGTTATGATAAACAATTAAACCCGTATTATACTCTGGCAAAACGTTTTCAAATCTTAATTGAAAGGATGAATTATAGTGCTGAAAAAAAGCATAACTATGATTATACTTGTCTACCGTCATGGCCAAATCAAATATATCCAGTATCTGAAAAAGCTTATCAATAGGAGCGCAAATAAAAGTATCAGAGTCTACATAAATCGTTCTTTCAAATGGCGTTCTTTGCATTCCGATTATTTTTGACACAAAATCCCTCTCTCCCTTTTCTATAAGAACAATGTCAACATATTCACTGCTATAACCTTCCTCATCTGTAATTAAACAAACAGGCAGGTTAGTAAACCGCTTTAGTGAACGCGCAGAAATTTCCGCCTCCTGCAAATAACGCTTTCCAAATGCCACGTATAAAAAACCTTCTTTCATAAATAATTACGATTACTTATTTAATGTATGATATTTTGTTTTCTTATCACCTGTTTTATTACTCTGTTAAAACTTTTTTATAAAGTTTCATAATTGATGCTATTTGTTTTTCAGCGTTAAAATCAGATCTTAACCGTTCAAATTTCTTCTCGTTGCAATTATGATTTTTCCCTTTATTGTTGATATCCTGTTTCAGCAAAGATGCAAGTGCCGCTGCATCCCCTGACTTTAGGGGAATGCCGCCGTATTTATCAATTATTTCACCGGAACCAAAATTATTAACTGCAATAACTTTCTTTTTACAAAGCAATGATTCAACAATTACCAAACCTTGTGGTTCGGGCTTTACCGAAGTATGCACAACTATATCAGATATATTAATTATTGCCGGAACATCATCCCTGTTTCCTGTAAAAATTATTTTACTCTGCAATCCGAATTTTACAGTCATTTGTTTCAATTCATTTGTATATATTTTTGAACCTACGCCATCTTCATCCGGCCCGACCAACAAAATTTTGATGTTTGAGTTTTTATCATGCAGCATATTTACAGCCTCTATCAATATGTGCTGACCTTTCCATTTTGTAAGCCTTCCGATACAAGTAATAACATGTTCACCATCTCTTATGCCCAGCTCATTTTTTAATGCAATATCCGGCTCGGCAGGCTTATACCGGTTGATGTCAATAATATCATGCATCACAACTGAATTGCACTCTCGCAGACGAAATAGTGTATTAAAATGATTTGACACTGCCTGAGTAATATTGATGTGGAAATTGATTTTCTTGATTAATAAACGATCAAGGAAGAAATTAACCCTGTCATTTCCATAACCTGCCAGTGAACGGTTATGTATAATTTGCGGTATGTTGGTTTTATTGACAGCCCTTACACAATTCCTGTTAAGGAGAATATCATTGTTATGGTGAATGATATCAGGTTTTTCTTTTGTAATAATATCATATAATTTTCTGACTTCTGTTTTGTCTGAGAAAAGAATTTTCTTTATTGCTGTCAGTTGCAAATTCAAATAGTTGATAATACTATTATAACTTTTACCAGGAGAAGAATTAATAACCGGAGATTCCAGGTTTTCAAAAAGATAGATCACTCTGCAGCCTTCTATTGCTTCAAGTTCAATACTGAACTTATTTTTATAATAACAAAGAATTACCGGTTCAATCAGCTCTTTATCCAAATGATTGACCATTTCATATAAAGCATTCATAGAGCCTCCGCCCGGAGGGACCTGGATGTATAGAATTTTTATTCGTTTACGATTGTTATAATGATTTATGGCAGTCACGTTTATTATAGAATATTTTTGATGCTATATTCCAATTCATCGTTAATTAAATTCTCCTACTATATAGTTTTTGATCTCTTCAGCAACCCTGTCTGTATTTTTTCCATCGGGATAGGAAATTATGTTTTTCAATAGCTGTCCTTTCATTGTGTAATTATTTTTTCCATTCTGCAGCGCATCATTGATAAGCCGTATCATTTGACCTGGAGATGTAGCCAAACGCAAGCCTCCTGAATTAAGTACAGGCATAAAATGCTCCTGCATGTACATTCCTTGTAATAGTTTTTCTTGTCGTTTATTATTTTTAACATAAGCGGGACCAATTTGTGGCTTGTCAAAAGCGGTACCATCTACTGTCATTGTTGAACAAAGATTAATGTGTATGTCCGTGTAAGCAAGTGTGGAGCAAAGTTTTTTAATGTCATTTACGGTGATATTGGTATTGCCCGGTTTTTCTTTACCTGTCCATGAAATATCAAAAACAATATTGTTACTCTTGTCTGTCACGTCCTTCCATCGCTTTATTCTATCAATAGGATGACATCGAAACAATACTAAGGGGTTGCCTTTGATCAAGCCATTGCTTATTGCTTCATCAATCTCTTTCAGGTAGAAAGGTTCATAAGGAAATAAAGCTTGAGGACCACCCGCATATAAAATAATTTTCCTATTATTAACTGTAGGCAATCCCATTATACTTTTCCATTCCTCAAACGCCAATAGAAATTCTTTTCTAAAATAAAAATCAAACTGGGCCGCTCCTGTAACATAAACAGGTTTATTCAACGTAAAAGGATAAATATGATGCAGTTGTTGTTTATTGTTTTCATTCCACACCATATACAAATCATAATCAATAGGTATCCATCCACGTTTTGTGATATTATCAAATGAAAGAATTGAGGTAATCATTTTCTTCCCTTTCAATTTACACACTCTTAATAAAATATCTTCCTGGCGGTGAAAAGGAGTTACAGTAAATACAGCATCAATATTTAGAGTATCTATGAAAGAAGAAAGTTCATGAAAATTAGTTGCCGTATCAAGTAGTAATTGTTCTTGCTTAAACAGTTTTGCCTTGTAGAAAGGCAGGTATAATTTAGCAATAGTGTACCACTTTCGAAGATTACTAAGTACTTTTTGCTTATAAGGTATAAACTGATTTAGATATCTCTTTTCTATTTTTCGCGAATCACTTTTCAGACAAAAATGATCAAACCAGAAATCAATTTTTTTGCGCACATCATTATACAAAGGTTCACGTTTGTTTTCAGGAATCACATGCACTTCAAAACCGTCTCTTTTTAATTCTTCAATCAGTTCTTCTTCATTCCAGGTAATTCCAATTACAGGCACGCAAAACTCTTTTAATTTATTCAAAAGTCCTGTTCTTACAATATACCTTATCGAAAAGCTGAAAGAAATCGTTACAAGTAAACGAGGTTTTGGCATTGAGACGCTAATAAATTTTATTTATAAAGAAGCTTTTCTACTTTAAGACGCCGCATAAGAAAACGGAATTTCTTTTTCAGGTGATTAACGCGATCTGAAAAAAATGTAACCAGGTGAAGCTTTACTGAAAAAGCTTCGGGATAACCCTCTTTTCTATTGCGTTTATAGTTTTTATCTATCGCATTTGTTTTGTAATTATTAAGATTTTCACGAACAGTTGCGGGCGAATTATGAGCGGTTAATATTATTGTTTCAAAAAAAAACTTTTTGTCCTTTCTTACTTTATCAATATAAGCGGGACTCACAGGACGATGATTGTACAACAAGGATTTTTCCAGTTCTTCCGGTCCAAGCCCTGTATGCGTACTTGTATAAAATTTTCTTAGCATAAATTCCTTATCAAAACAGCCGGAATATTCAAATTGAATAATATTTCGCCAGCCCTTGCGTAAAATGCACCTGTTCTCAAATCTTACCTGCGAGAGCTTTTTGTTATTTGCGAGCAAATATTTTTTATTACACATAGCATTGCCAATAAGCACCCGGTATTCATTGTCAAAATCATACCAATATCTTTTAGTGGGAACTTTCAAAAGCCCATCGTTGGATGATTGCATTTTTGATATCAGCTCGTTGTAACGACTGTTGTCGGTAAAATCCATCATCTCATCCACATCTGAGATCATGATCCAGTCACAGGAATTATAGCTATTGATAAAATGTTCGTAAGCAAAATCACGTTGCACATGTTCTGCCTGGAAAGAAAATTCATCCATCATTACATGCCTCGGCAGCAATTTTGTTTTGTATTCTTTTTCAATAACAACGATCTTACTTAAATAAGGTAAAAATCTTTCATCAGATTGTATGACCTGTTTTGCATGAAAACCTTTCCACGCCCCCTGTAGTGTGTAGGCATTTTCAAGAATTATCCATTCATCAATTCCTTTGTTTTCTAACTGGAGTTTTAGCAACAGCAATTCCTTTTCATAAGGTTCGCTGAATAAAAAAGAATCAACGATCCTGAAAGTTTTATCACTCATAAAAATATAGTGGCATATTTTACTTTACCTCGCACCCTTGAGAATAGTCGGATCAGGAATATTTTCATACAGAGATACAGGTAGCCTTTGCGCAGCAGGAAAAGTAAAATTTCATTTAAGGAGTTAGCATTATACGCTGAAAGAGTTTTAAGATATTGTGCTATTTTCCACTTCAGTTGCCGGCGCACTTCAGCATCTTTAATAAACTTCAACGCTTGTTGATTTGATAATATCCTGTCCCTGCAATAGCGTTCTCTGTTGCTTGCATTAATTTGGTTATGTATAGAGGAATATTGTTTAATGCGGTAAACAAGACAGGGGTAATCGCAATATTTTACTTTGTAGCATGCCATTAGCCGGAGCCAGAAATTATAATCCTCAATCAATACTCGTTCATCATATAGACCCACCTTATCATACACAGACCTTCGGATTAAAGAGGAGGGAGTTACAAAGGGTAAATTACCAAACACATAGGAGCGCAACACGTCACCCTCAAATATTTGCATGCCGGGATTACACACACCTGTATTTTTCCCCTCTTCATCCATTGTTGCCGCGTTGGCATAGCACATTCCATACTCCTCTCCTGCCTCTTCCAGAATTTTCACCTGTCTTTCTATCTTTTCTGGCAGCATAATATCATCAGTGGCAAAAAGATCAAGATACTTACCCTTAGCCATTCGCACCAGCACATTGGATACCCTCGTGATACCGAGATTTGCTTTGTTTTGTATAAAAGTACACTGAATATTATTTGCGGAAATCCAGGATTTTATTTTATCACAGGTTAAAGATTCTGTTGAACAATCATCAATAATGATGAGTTCAATGAACGGGAAAGTTTGCGTGAGTAACGAGTTTAGGGCATCGTCTATATACTGAGAATAGTTATAGGATAAAACCCCAATGGTTACCAAAGGAAAATCATTAAAATTTTTTCCTGTTCTGAAATCTCCGGTTGAACTTTTAATTATTATACTTTCTTGCATCAGATCTTTACAATATCAGTAAATGCTACTTCCTCCTGTTGTTTTAAATAGAGTTTCAGGAGTGTTGACTTACGTTGAAAAAAAGACAATGATCTAAGATGAGCAATAAGACCTTTCCTGATCTTTGATTTTACTTCCTTCACAATCGAATCATTAATGCAAATACCATAATCTTTCATGGCATTAAGTGCAGTTAATTTCTTCTTCCAGTAACGGTAGTATTCAAAAGGAAAAACATTCACATCATCAGTAATAATAGATGAACGTACCATCCTGGACTTATCAGTAAAATTCTGCCAGATTGCTTTTGTTTCCTGAGCTGAATGCAACCTGTATTTCAGCAGAGGTTGCCTAATCAAACCGATCCTATTATATTCACCCAGCTTTAGACCTATCCATTGATCATGCAGCATTTTTCCGTCCTTTGGAAAAGGTAAAATAAAATCAAGCGCTTCTTTTTTTATTGCCAAACAAGCTCCCGTAACCACATTTCTGTATAAAAGCAAATACCGGAATATATCGGGGTTTGTATCTATTGAGATAGCTTCATTGAACTGCAACAATTCCCACAAAGTTTTATTGCTAAGAGTTGATGTATCATCCATCAGTTCCGCATCTGAAAACACACCATAACAATTAGAATTGTTTCGAAAAAAATTCAATCCTGATTCAACCTTATTATTGTTCCATATATCATCCTGGTCTGTCAGAAAGATGATATCACCTGTACAAAGAGAAATCGCCTTTTCAAAATTTTTTACAATACCAAGATTTTTTGAATTAGTATGGATTATAAACAGATGTGAATGCCTTGCTTTATATTCCTGCAACACTGCAAGAGTATTATCATTTGAATGGTCGTCACATACAATGATTTCATTGATAAGTGTCGATTGATTTAAAATGCTATCTAACTGAGCCTTTAAAAACCTTTCGCCGTTATAAGTACAAAGAGCTACGGAAATTTGCATTACCTAATTTTATGAATTGTAATAATTTTCTTAAATAACCTGCTCAAAATATTTCTTTTTTTAGTCTTTCTCGAAACTTGCCCCGGTAATGGGTAATCGAAATTATTAATAGGGATAATTTCTTTACCTGTACGTTTAGATAATGGTTGTTGTATTATTCTCTTTTCAATTACTACTAAGCTATCATAATAATGAATACTGTATGTACTCCTTGTAAAATTATTTACCTGAAATTTTTTTTCCTTCGAATGCCATGCATTGAGATAATCAATTAAATTTTTAGTGTACTCCATAAAGGTTTCAGTTCTTTTATATCCTCCTCCATAAATTGGCCAATACGAAGTATGAACATCTTCACAGAGATAAATGCCATTATCATTTACATGATCAAATAATTCTTCAAAGGAGACAATTTGCTGTTGCATCGTGTGACCGCCGTCATCTATCAAAATATCAACCTTAGGAATTTTATTTTTGATACTTCTCAAAAAAATTCGATCAGATTGAGAGCCAATAAAAATTTCCACGTTATCCTCCTCGAATTGTCGGCATAACGGATTTACATCTATAGCATAAATCTTACATCGCTCACCAAAATATTCCTTCCACATCTTTAGTGACCCCCCTTGAAAAATACCTATCTCCAATATTATAATTTCTTTGCCTACATATTTAGAGAAATACCTATCATAAATTTCGAAATAATGAAGCCACTTATCAATCATGTTCCCTGAATTATTCTCAAAGATGCTTTGTGATCTCGTCATAATCATTTAAACGAATTTAGTCAAGGAAATTAAATAGTTAAAACTAAGTCCCATAAAGAAAGATTCTCCTCGTTTTTAAGCCATAGCTTCAACAGTATGTATTTTCTTTTGAACCAGGAATTATTTTTTAAATGTATCAATAAACCTTTTTTTCTCTCCTGCCAAATTTCTTTTAGAAGATGGTGGTCTATTGTAAATCCGTTTGCTGATAGTCGTTCTACTGCTGCGGTTCTTCTTCTCCAATGCTTATAATAATCCAGGGGATATAAATGAGCTTGTTTTTGAATAAAGCTATTGCGTTTTTTATTTTTTTCTTCGCGGTCTTCCCATAACCATTTTGTTTGCTGGTTATTGTGCATCCTGTATTTGATCAACGGTTCATCCAGAAAATAAATTTTATTCTTTTCTCCCAATTTCATTGCAATCCATTCATCATGCCACATGTCCTCTATATATTTAAAAGGAAATATCAAATTCATTGCCTCTCTTTTTATAGACAAACAACTGCCTGCGATCATGTTTCCGTAAAGAAGCATAAACCTGAAGATATCTTTTAACTGCATTTCTTTTTTTACATTATCAAATCCAAGTACTTCCCATAAAGTTTTATTTGTTGGTTGCCCTGATTCTTCCATCATTTCCGCGTTCGTAAATACACCTAATACTTCCGGTGTGTTGCCAAAAAAATAAAGACATTTTTCCACTTTGTTTATTTCCCATATATCGTCCTGGTCTGCAAGAAAAATAATATCACCCATGCAAAGTAAAATAGCTTTTTCAAAATTTTTGATTACGCCAAGGTTCTCTGTATTGATATAGATTTTAAACAAGTTGGAATATGCTCTTTCAAACTGCCGCAGTATAGTGACGGTATTATCAGTTGAACCATCATCACATACAATGATTTCAGTAACAGGAAAAGTTTGGTTTAAAATACTTTCCAATTGTTCATTTAAAAAACTTTCACCGTTATAAGTACATAACGCAACTGAAATCTTCATATCACAATATTCTTTTCGAATCTTTTATTTAACATTCAGTGTAAATCAATTCTTTTCTTCATAGCCTTACAACTTTTAGCCCCTCTTAATTCGCTATCAATTACATTGATTATCCCCGTTGAATTATCATCAAATTTTCGTGCAAACAGGTAAGAAGTGTTTTGGATAATAGGGATATGTGACTCATTGATGATGGGAGGTGTATGATTTCTCCAATCAATATATGTTAAATAATGAGCGGCACTTTTTAAAAATTCCGAATTACCTATCAGGGTCAAAAAGAATGATTCGCTTGGGAACCTGCAATACCTGAAAAATTTTGCGTATTGTTTGTTAGTGCGTACTTCATTAAGAATATATTTTACACAATTACGGGTTAAAGCAAACCACTGACCCCCCACGTATAATTTATAAGGAATTGTTTTCTTTATTCTTAAACTTCTGAGCAGCTTTTCAAAATTTCTGAATATGATATATTTAACACCTTTTGATTTCCCATAAAATTGCTGAAATAATAATACTTAAAATAAGAGATGGGGTGAGAAGTGTGTTTAGATTGCTCCAATATATGTATGAATTCGTGGCCATAGCTCAGCCTGTTCTTTATTTCTTCGTTGGATCTTATAGGATAATCAACACCACTTATTAATACAAAGTAATCATTATCGTCTCTGATAGCACTATTAAGCAAATTTAAAGTTGCCTGCACTTCCGAAAAAGAAGACCATATGACTTTTACTCTGTTTTTAATAAAGATTACATTATCCGCTTTAATATCCGGCATCGGTGACTTCTTATCAATATGTAAAATCTGCAATCCGGTGTTGATAGTGCATTGATTAGTCTTTGCAGATGAAGATAATTGTTGTGTGCCAGAATGAGATAAGCAATTTGCATAAACTCTCCAAATCTCCCTAAAGGGAGACTTCAAAAATTATTTTAGCGATAATAAATATTTGAGTGAAACTAAGATTCATTAACACCATTAAACACTCTTTCTTTTATTTGTTCTAAAAATGCATAACCCCATTTTCTGTCAGGCTCGAGATAATTTCCTTCTGCCCATTCATTCCATGATTTTATAAAAATGAATCGTCGTTCTTCAGGCAAATGTTTCACTTTATTTATTGCCTTGTCCAGTTGCCTGCCGAATAACTGCGGGGTTGCATTCAAAAATACTCTTCCCTTTTTGCCCGTACGCGGTGTATTGTCCCAGTTGGGAATAAGACAGGGATAATAATCAAAATTAAACCCATGGTCGGTGATCAATTCATCGACGATATTTTCAAAGTTGATGACCTGTGGTTTTCTGCCGTTTGAAAAAAGTTCTTTTCCTAACTTTTGATTGATGTATTTTTTTGTTTTACTGCTCCACTTATTTTCTCGTTTGAAAATCTCATGTTCCCAATAATGAATAAAGAGAGAGTCGGAACCTATAACCCCTGAAAAACCGTGTTGTAGCGGATTCCATTCCATGGGGCAGCGGCTCGCAATGAAATGGATACCATTAAAACCCTCTTTACTAGCCAGCGATTGAAAAGTATCCACAAATTCAGCAATGGACGGAAGGTCAAGTGGCATATATACATTAAAGATAGGCTTGCCATCTACACATATATATCGTTTATCTTTAAATGCAGGAAGCAGGTAATAAAAATGTTCTATATAATCTTTTTTGCCCGGGTAAGTTTGCTCCATAAGCGTTTTACCGGTAAACTCTCCAAACCATACGCCCTTCCATGTTTGATTTGCCCAGCACAAACAAAAAGGAACATCAGGTTTTTTCAATCGCAGAATTTCTTGTAATGGCTTTTCAAGCAACAGTTTGCCATTGCCAAACCAGTAATGATAATACATAAAGCCTTCCACACCATAAGCCTTTGCAATCTCTGCCTGTTGTTCTCTTACTTCAGGAATCCTGAGATCATAATATCCGAGATCTGCGGGAAAATGTGGCTGCTCGTGTCCTTTAAAAAGCGGTTTTGCTTTGGCAACATTTGTCCATTCGGTAAAACCTTCACCCCACCATAAATTATTTTCCGGGGTAGGATAATATTGCGGAAGATATAAAGCTATTGTGCGAACGTTCATATTACTTCATTATACACTGTTTTCAAACGCTGCAGCACGACCTCATGCAGGTTATCAGATTTGATTATTTGTCCTGTATGTTTATCATTAGAGTTTATTGTATTTCGTGTTGCGCCCCAGAAATGTGTTGCATATTTTGAATGAAAGGGCTCTGGAAGATTCACAAAAAACAAAAACCGATCGTACCTTAAATATTCGTAGATGTCCGCACCGGTGTCATAAAAAATTTTCTTTGGGTAAGAGAGAAAATACCGTTTCCTGAAAAGATCGGGTGATTCTTTTTTTATTATTTTAAAAATCCTTCTTGTAATACCCGATAAACCAGAAGGTAATTGGGCAAACTCGTTATTCACCATTTTTTCTGCAAAAGAATGACCCGCATTCAAAGCTTCTTTTACATATTGCACTTTCCATAGAACGATTGGCATGAACGGACGTTCATAGTACAATGCATTTTCATACGCGGTTCCTTTTAAAGTTTCATCTTTCAACCAACCCGGACCATTTAAAAAACCACTGGCGAAAACTTCTGGCGCATCAATGTCTTTGTTTAAAAAAGAAATAATCCTATTGTCAAGTATTTCCAAATCGGAATCTATTAAGAGTAATTTATCATCTTCAATTGAAGAAAATATCCAGTCAAGTGTATGTCCATGTTTTTTCAATGGTGCAGTCATCAAATCAAAATCATATTTATCCATCACTGACTCAAAAAATGCAAAACTTCCATCGTTGGATGCGCAGTCAATCAACAGAACAGGAATATTCGCATAACGCAAAGCCGATAACAGAGCCAGAAAGGTCACCCATTTTGTATTGTGATTGATAATAATGGCGCGTTGAGAAACGGGTGTGAGTTGAGATATTTCCTTAATGATCATCAGAGTATTTTTCTATAATAATAGTAAGCACTGTGATAGACATAAATTTTCTTGCTGCTATAATATCATTGATGAATAATCCCTTTTAACCAATTTTCAAAATAGTCAATTTTTTCTTGAAAGTTTGGCGTTAGATATGAATTAGAAAGGTTCACCGCATGAATCCACTCATCATCCAAACACTCATAATAATCTGTATGAATATTGCTATCATCTGAATCTCTGAATTTAACCTTACTATACTTAGCCAGCTCCCCAGGAAAAGATATTTTTTTAAATACTGTATCCCATAATCCTCCGCCGGTATCTAATTGCCCGTTTTCTGTATTTCTCACAAAAAAACTTATCTTATAAACATTCCTATCATACAATAAGTCTGATTTCAAGAAACAAAAACCTGCCCAAAGTGACCAATATGGTTGTTTATTTGTAACAGTCTTACCCACAGGACGATAATCCGGTGCTATTACCCTGCCATAAATATTATTTTTAAGTTTTTTAATTATGGAACAAGGTTTTATAGGAAAAATATCATGATCAAGAAATCCAAAGTATTTATTTTTTCTCTTTCTAATTACATTTTTGTAAATCCAATGCATTGCCACAGCATGGGAATCATTCCTTAAATAATTGTGGACAGGTATACTTACATAATGTACTCCCAAACGATTGCATATTCCAAATATTGATTTTCTTACACTTGAGTCATTAGAATTATCGGCAATTATATGTGTGAATTTATCTGTAACATTTTTTCTCATTAAGTTTATTTGATACTCAATCATTAATGGATTATTAAATGCAATTGTTATAATATCAATTTCGGAATTACCATAATTTGAAATCAAAAGATTTTTTGATTGAATTTTAGATTTGGTATTTAAGAATAAATAATACTTTGCTCTATTATAATATCTCTTTTTAAAATTTTTTGCCCTGCTATAAAATAATTTGACTGTCATCCTTAATATTATGGTTAATCTTTAATAATTGTTGATTCAGGTTTAAGAGATCCTCCTGTTAAGCAAGTAATGATCCCGCTACGCGGAATCTCATATTATGATTGGAAATGATCAACGCTTCCCTTGGCAAATGCACAATCAGTCAACAAAACGGGAATATTTATAATAGCGCAAAGCAGATAAAAGTGAAAGAAAGGTAACTAACATCGTATTATGATTGATAATGATTGCTCCTTATTTTAGGGGTAGGCCGGATACATTTGTAACGATCATTTCTAAAATTTATTCGCCATATTCAAACTTAAAAAAATCAATCTCTTCCTTATATAAACTGTAAACAAGATCAATAGTTTCTTTGTCATAGAAATCGGTATATCTGTTATTATTACTATTATATAACCTTGGTAAACTGGTATCTGAGATGCCTACATTTTGACAAACAAAAGAAAAATCTTCCTCGAGCTTTTCAAACCTTCCGATAAAATCGAGTGGTATTTCTCCCTTTTTGTTTTTTATCCAGCTAAGTTGCGATTGCAAGCCCCAGTCAAAACTCTGCTTTTTTAAAAACTCTTTTAAAGAAATGTTATTAGAAATATCAAATTCTTTTTTATGAGTATCATCACGCATTACATTGTAATACCATGAATATACTCTTGACCATGAATTCCTCACAAAGGAGAATTTAAAATATTCGTTGTATTGTTTCTCTGTGATCTCAGGTAAAAAAAACTTTTGAAACTTTTGAGAAGCATCGCTAATCCTGATTCTTTTTATATCCTTTTTTATACTCCAGAGAATATATCTTTTGTCAAACTCCTTTTCAATCCTTCTGATACTTCTGTGATCCTGTACACCTCTTTTTAGTTCCTGAAAAAAATTGAATTTCTTTTCAATACTGGTACCGGCAGTTTTAGGAATATGAATAAAAACACATTTATATTGATGAGAGATCATGATAGAAATGCAGCCGGTGACTGAGATAAAGAATTGCTTCCATTTTGTAAAACTTTTAGAAGTGCATCATTTAACTGAGTTATGATTAACTCTTTATTCTGATGTAGTCGTTTTACTTTTTCAAAAGATTTTGTTCCATAAAGCTCAGGCAAATTGTTGTTCTGATAATAATTGATCAATGCATCAGCCATCGCATCAATATCAAGATAAGGAACAACAGTTCCCGCATTATCTTGTACAAATTCAGGAGTACCACCTGCATTTTCAAAACAAACTGTAGGTACTTTTTCAGCGGCAGCTTCCAGCACAACCAAAGGATAAGGATCTTCTCTTGAAGAAAGCAGTAAAACAGAAATATTTTTATAGAAAGCAGATGTATCCGGTGATGCATTTACCATCACTACTTTTTCCTGCAATTCCAACTTTTCAATATCATAATTAAGCCTGCTGGTTTCAGGATCTGCTGAATATCCACCCATCCATACAAATTGAATATTTGCGTCTGGCATTTTCTTAAACAGGGTGGCAGCTACCAAAACAAAAATATCTGCTCCCTTTCTCCAGCCGATGGTTCCTATGCCTCCAACAATAAATTTTGCAGAATGATCACGTGCTGCTTTGAACGATGCGGTGCTCTCTTTATCATCTGCAGAAACAGGTATATAATAATTCAATGGGTTAATCTTTTTTTCCGGAATCCCATGTGTGAATTGAAGATGTTGTTTTACTGCATTGGAGGGAATAAGAAAATGGTTGGTCATTTTGACGGTTACATCAATCGAAGCAGGTGTGCTGTATAAAGCTTCGCCCATCTTAAGTTCATGAACATAGCTTATAATGGGCCCTTCATAATGCTCTCTTAATACCTTAAGCACGTCTCCATTGGTAATTGTATTGCTTAACACAAAGTCAACATCTGCCGTATAAGCCAACATATCAAAAGGCTTTACCCTTCCCCGCAACCTGTTATTCAGTTTTGAAATAAATCCTGCACTGTTAGATATTCTGAAATGTCCACAAACATCAGAGAGGGCTTTAAATTCATTTACCAAAGGACCACCATTTCTAAGAATAGTGTTGAAGCTATACCCATGCTTCTTCAAAACCCTCATAAGGCGCAACAATAAAATAGGAGCGCCATTCAAATTCGCATCGTGCGATATAACTAAAACTTTTTTAGTTGACTGCATTTGTTATTGCTTTCTTCAGTAACCTGAAAGCGAATTTCGCCTTTCTATTCAGAATAAAGTTTTGAAACCGCCACTTGCCTTCAAAATGTTGTGCGAATGCATTACGAATGTCACGTGCCTCACTGCTTTTGTATTGCTCTTTACGATTATTGTATTTTCCGTAACAGCGTAATAGAAGCGCTTTATATTCTTTGCGCGTTATGATCTTCTTTTTAAATAAAACGGCGATCAATCTTGTTTCTTCAATTAGGTTTACACCTGTAGCAAGCGCTTTGCCGGTAACGTCATTATCATGCTTACGGAAATAATTCAATGATTGCTTGCTGACATATACATTGCCCCTGCATGCAAGTTCAATCCAGAAAAGCCAATCCCCGCAATAAGTATATGAAGTATAATCTTGCGGAATTTCATCAACAAATTTTCTTCTGAATATTGCCATGCTTGCATTTACAATGGAGTTTTTGTACATCATGTATTGCCTGGTGAATGCTTGTCTATCTACAGGAGCCGAGTTGTCATTATGGTACGTATGCCACTTAAATTTTTTGTTACCATCAACGCATACAGATTGAGCATAAGCCATGCTGCAATCGGGATTTTGCTCCATGGCATTAACCAATACTTCAAGAAAATTGTTCTCGCACCAGTCATCACTCTCAGCGATCCAGATATATTCTCCGGTTGCATATTGCATTCCGCGCTGCCACTGTTTAAAAGCAGAACCGCTGTTGGTTTCATTGTACACAATGTGCGTCACTTTCTCATGATCCCGGTATTGTTCAATGATACTCCTGCTGTTATCATCAGAACCATCATCAAGAATGATCACTTCATAGTTCTGATAACTTTGATTGAAAACAGAATCCAGTCTTTCCTTTAAAAAACGCTCGTGATTATAATTCGGTATTATCACAGAGACTTTTCCTGAGGAAATTGCACCTCTCTTTATTGATCTATTCTGTTGATCTGGTTTGTCGCACAATATTTCTTTTGTTGTCTCAAGATATTGCATACCCCACTTCATACATGGCTCCAAATGGTTTCCCTCTCCCCATTCATTCCATGCGTTGATGAACAATAAATTCTCCTCATTGCTGAATGGTTTAAAGCTTGAGACAATATGCTGCAGCCATTTCTTGTATAGTTGAGGTGTGGAATTATAAAAGATTGCAGGATGCTGAGCTCTTCTCGGAGAATTATCCCACATAGGCATCAAACAGGGATAACGTTTATAAGCCGGAACATCTGCCCGCAGAACAAAATCTACATAATCATTATAATCAAATCTATAATTGTAAATAATTTCATTTTCCAGTTTCTTTTTATACTCATTGTATAAACGATAAGATAATCTTTTCAAAAGATTTTTGTAAAGAAGGTTTTTAGCCTTAAAACTGAAAGATATTGTTTTTCTTTTTATGATTCTCGCGTGATAATTCCTGCTATCCATTCCCCAGGGCTGAAAATCTATTGCGGCATCAAAGCCTGCTTTTAAATATTCCTCTCCTCCTGTATGATGACTTTCAAATCTGCAGATATATAATTCCATACCTTGTTT
>WNGF01006814.1_pt1 | contig 16932 bp, 16 predicted proteins | sample 5400641 | NCBI WGS metagenome assembly WNGF01 (sample SAMN13153371, study PRJNA577476) | soil metagenome | isolation source: 80 cm soil or saprolite under grassland replicate 2 | place: USA:California | collected 2016-06-15
CTGATTCTCTTAGTTGAGCGACCCATCGAGGTGGGTGACCGCGTGGATCTCGGCAACGTGAACGGAGAGGTCGTCGAGATCCGCACCCGCGCCACCGTCATCCGCACGAACGACGACGTCCAATTGATCGTTCCCAATTCCCGCTTCATCTCGGACATGGTGACCAACCGCAGTCACGGCGGCCCGAGCGTGCGCTACAGGGTCCCCGTGGTCGTGGCGCACGGCTCCGATCCGCTACAGGTCCAAGCGGCCCTCCTCGAAGCCGCGAGCCGATGCGAAGGGGTTCTGGCGCAGCCCGCGCCTTCTGTTCGGTTCGCGAACATCAGCGAAAACTCATTGGAGTTCCAATTGCTCTGCTGGACGTCGAAAATGCTGCACCAGCCCGGCGCCTTCCGCAGCCGGCTCAACTTCGCCGTGTACGAGGCCTTGAAGGCCCGCGGAATCGAACCGCCCCCGCCGCCCCTCGTACAGCTGGACCGGATCGCTTCGCGGGCCAATTAAACTTTCTGAACCGGAGGGCCGCGAGGCCGTCGCCTACGACTGCTGGGGTCACGAGCGCTCGCCTGCGGAGGGAAGTTTCGTCAGCGCCTTCCAGACATCAGGTGCACCACGCCGACGAAGAGAGCGGAGCCGATGATGGACCAGAGGATCGGGAACGGGTGGCCTTCGATCGTCACGACGAAGAGCTCCGGCAGCTTGAGCTGACCAGCGATCCACACTCCCAAGAGCGCGCCGATGAAGCCCACCGCCATCGACACCACGCAGCCGCCCCGCGAGCCGCCGGCGATCGCTCTCCCGATTCCGCCGCATACGGCCGCCACCAACAGGAGCACGAGAAGACCCAGAAGGGAAAAATGCATGTTCTCTCCCCTGGCGACGCGGTCCGCCAAGAGCCGCCCTCCGCCGCCGGCGTCTGCCGTGCAGGTTCCATGCCGGTGAGCTTCCGGCGATCAGCGTCGGCCGTGCCGGCGGCCTCGAATTGATATGCTGCGGCGTTCGCGATGCCTTCCGAAGAGAGCCGCTGGTCCCGCGCGAAACACGCCTCCCGAACGATCCTCTTCCTCGCCGGCGTCGGGTTGGCCGGGGCCCTGGTGTGGACGACGGGATGGCCGGCAATCCAGGCGAATCTCGCCTCGATCGGGTGGCGATTCGGCGCCCTCGTCGCCCTGTATCTGCTGGCCGAGATCGCGTTCGTGCTCGGCTGGTGGTCGGTCATGGATCCCCGGCCTCCTCTTTCGAGCCTCCCGGACCTCCTGCGCATCTACCTCGCCGGCAACTCGCTGAATTACTTGTCCCCCGGCAGCGTGGCCGGTGAGCCCCTGCGGGCCAGCCTGCTGCGGGACCGGATGAAGACCTCCAGCGCGATCGCCTCCGTGACCATTTTCAAACACGCGCACCTTTTCTCTCAGTCTGTTTTCCTGGCCGTCGGCGTGGCGATCGCCCTGATCTTCTTCGACTTGCCTCAAGTCGTGCGCTGGGTGGCCCTGGCGAGCCTGGCGGTGCTCTGCGGGCTCCTCGTCCTGATGACCTGGGCCCTTCACAAAGGCAGCTTCGCGCCCCTGCTCGCAGGCCTCTCCCGGTGGAAGCTGCTGGCCCGCCGGCTGCGTCGCTACCAACAGGCCGCGCTCGACCTCGACGAGCAGATCCGGCGCTTCTACGTCGACCGGCGGCCCCACTTCTTCTCGGCGGCGGGCTGGTGCTTTCTCGGATGGTGCGGGGGCCTCCTCGAGACTTACCTCGTCCTGCGCCTGCTGGCTCCTTCGCGCGGGTGGGCCACGGCGTTCGCCGTCGAGTCTCTCGCGATGGTCTTGAACAACATGTTCCTCTTCGTTCCGGGGCGTGCCGGGACGGCGGAGGGCGTTCGGGCCGGCGTGTTCGTGCTGCTGGGGTTGCCAGCCCCGACCGGCGTGGCCTATGGGCTCGTCCGCCGCGCCCGCGAGCTGCTGTGGGTTCTGCCGGGCCTCGGGTTTCTCGCGCGCCGGCCCTCCGGACGCTCCCGGCGTGATGCCGTCGCCGACGGCCAGGCTCGATGACCGCCTCTTCCCCCATCCTGCCGAAAACGTCCGTCCTTCTCTTCGACTTCGGCGGCACGCTCGACGCGGACGGAATCCCGTGGAAGGACCGGTTCTTCCGCCTCGCCCGATCCGAAGGACTTGCGATCTCGCAGGGGGACTTCGATCGCGCTTTTTACGCGGCGACAGATTCCCTGGAGGGCGCGTTGCCCGTCGATGCGGGTTTTCGCGATACCGTTCAGGGCGTGACGGATGGGCTCGTGGCTCGACTCGGACGGGAGGAGGCTGTCGTCCGGAAAGCGGGAGAGCGGTTCGCCGACGAGGCCCTCGGCCACCTCGCCGCGAGCGCCGGCCTGCTGGCGCGTCTTTCGGTGCGCCACCGGCTCGGCATCGTCTCCAACTTCTACGGAAACCTCGAGGCCGTTTGCGCGGACACCGGCTTGACGCCCTCGATCGGAGTGGCCGTAGACTCGACCCGCGTGGGCTGCAAGAAACCGGACCCCAGGATTTTCCAGGCAGCACTCGATGCCCTCGGAGTCGCGCCCGCGGAGGCCGTCTTCGTGGGCGACTCGCTGCACCGGGACATGGCGGGTGCGCGAGAAATGGGGATGCGTCACGTCTGGCTCTCTCCCGAAGACGCGGTTCGCGACGGCAGCGCCTGCTGCCCGGGCGACCCCGTCATCTCCCGGCTCGTCGAGCTTCTCGGCCTCGACCTGTGAGCGGCAAGAACGCGGAAACGCCGAGCTGCTGGGGCATCTTTCGGGAAGCCGAGCACTCCCCCGGGCGTGAAGCCGACGATGCGGAGATCCTGAAAGAGACCGGACGCAAGCTCACGGCCGCAGGATTCGCCGTCACCTTTCACACGCCGGCGCAAATCCTGGGACAAAGAGAAGCGCTGCCTTCCCTGGCGTTCGCGATGTGCGAGGGTCTCCCGGCGCTCGAGCGTCTCAGACAATGGGAGAGCCCCTGCTGGAGCGCGCGGGCATCCCGACGCCGGAAAGCCTCGTCATCGACACCGGCGGATCCTTGCCGCGGGGACGGCAGGAAGAGAGCCTTTTCGGGGCTTGCTGGGTCAAGCAGGCGAGCGAGCACAAGACGCGGGAGGGCGATGTTCTGTTTGCCGCGGATCGGACCTCCGTCCTCAAAGCCCTCGACCGGCTGCGGGACCGAAGTCTGCCGCGCGCCGTCGTTCAAAGGCACGTGGCCGGCGACGTCGTGAAGTTCTACGGCGTCGGAGCCCCGCCGCCGGCTTCGGACGCCGACCTGACTTCCGACGCCCTCTGGTTCCAGTGGTTCTATCCCCGGGAGCATCCCGTCACCGGGCACGCCTTCGACGAACGGGCGTTTCGAACCGTCGCTTGTCGCGCGGCGCGCTCTCTGGGCCTGGACGTCTGGGGCGGCGACGCCATCATCACGCCCGAAGGCCAGACCTTCGTGATCGACCTCAACGCCTGGCCGAGCTTCGCGCTCTATCGGGATCCCGCCTCGAGTCACATCGCCAGCCACCTCGCGGCACGCCTTCGCCGATTTGCGGGCGTGAGCGCATGACGGGGGCGCCGGAGAGCTCGTCGGCAACGCTCATCCTGGCAGATTCCACCCCGGAGGCCCAAACGTCGATAAGCCCCGGGACCTCCCTGCTGGGATTGCCTCTGCTGCGCCGCGCCGCCCTGGCGGCCTTCCGTGCCGGCTTCGACAGGGTCTACGTGCTCGGAAGCGACGCCCAACGGGATCTTTCCCTCCTCGAGGGAACCCTGGCGAGTCCGTTCCCGCGCGAGCTCGCCGAGTCTTCGTTGCCAGCGGGGCGCATCGTCCTGCTCTCCAACAGGATCGCCGCCGAGCCGCGGGGGCTGCGTTCGCTTCGCCTCACTCCGGCCGAGCCCGAGCGCCTCCATCGGATCGACGCAGGAGCCATCGTCGAGACACGCGAGCCGCGGCGGCTCGTCGGCTCCCTGACGAGGCAGTCTCTCCTCCCTTCCATCCTCTCCGATTGGGCCGCGGTCCTGCCCGAGGCCTCATCGCCTTTCGGCGCGGACTCGCCCGCGGAAGTCACCTCGCCGTCGGAGCTTGCCGCGGCGGAAACAACACTCCTGCGGAGTCTCGTCAAAGAGGAAGACGGGTTCCTGGCGCGTCATGTCAACCGCCGGATCTCGCTGGCCGTGACCCGGCGGCTCGCGGGAACGAACGTGAGCCCCAATGCCATGACGGCGGTGAGCGTGGGTCTGGGCCTGTGGGCGGCCGGCTGCTTTCTCTCCCCCGTCCTTCCCCGCCAGATCGCCGGCGGAATCCTCTTTCTCCTCCACTCGATCCTGGACGGCTGCGACGGCGAGCTGGCGCGTTTGAAGTTCCAGGAGTCTCGCCTCGGCGGGACACTCGATTTCTGGGGAGACAACCTCGTGCACGCCGCCGTGTTTTCCGCCTTCGCCGTCGCCTGGAGCACCGCAAGCCGACAGGCGTGGCCTCTGGCTCTCGGCGCGCTCGCCGTTCTCGGGACGCTCCTGTCGGCGGTCTTCGTCTACGTCCAGGTGATGCGGCCCAAGAAGGGCGACGGCCCGCTCTTCACTTCAGTGGCCCGCTCGCAGCCGTCGCGTCTCTCGCAGGTCACGGACGCCCTCGCGCGCCGCGACTTCATTTACCTCGTGCTGCTCCTCGGCGTCTTTGGCAAGGCCTACTGGTTTCTCGCCCTGGCGGCTGTTGGAACTCCGACTTTCTTCCTCGTCTTGCTCGCCGTGGCATTCGACCGCCGCCAGCTCCGCCAGGCCAGCTAGTCAAGAGCTGGAGAAAGGCGGAGGGCGCCAGGAGAGAACTTCCAGGCACGCTGAAAGCGGTTTGGTGTCCGGCATCGGGAAGGTAGGCGGCGCCGGCTCGAAGCCGATCTCGCAGCGACCGGGCGCGACGCCGACGCCGATCCATTTCTGGCTCTCCGGCCCGATCGTCTGGCTGTCCTTCGACGCGCAGCTCGAGGTCATGCGCACCTGGGAAGGCCCGTGCGGGGGAACCGTGACGAGCAGGCGAACCGTCCCGGCTGCCGCCGCCTCGACGGCGACCGACGCCGCTCCCGTGAAACAGCGCCGCGCCAGCACCTGTTTGGTGGCCACGCTCTCGGCGGGCTTCCAGGCGCCCGAGAAACCGAACTTCGGGGCCGACGGGTCCGGGCCTGCGACCTCGACCGTGGCAACCTGATATTCGCGCCGGGCCACCTCCGGCCCCGCCGTCTGCAGCGGCCACCGATAGCCCCACGACTCGTCGTAAAGTCCGAGGGAGAGGGCGTACCGGCCGGGCGGGATCGGATCGGTCAGGGAAGACTGGTACAGGTCGATCACGTCGTTCTGCGGCTGCCCCGCGTTCCAGGCTTTCGGAAGAGCGTGGTCGAACGTGCGCACGAGGACGTTCTTCTTCTGGGTCGGCAGGATCAGATGCACGAACGCGATCGGGCGGCCATGCTGGCGGTCGAGGGCCCGCGCCGGCTGCCAGTCGAGGCGAAGCGGAACGCTCTCTGGATAAGCGAGGCGTATCACGCTAGGCTCGGCGGTGACCCGGCCGGCCGGCTCCGAGCCACGGCTCTTGCAGGTCGACGCCCCCAGTGCGGCGAGCGCGAGCATAGACAGAAAGCGGCCCGGGCTCTTCATGGCGACCGAAGGCTATCGGTCGGCCAGCGGGCTGTCAAAGAATCCTTCGGTCTCCGAGCCGCCTGCTAAGCTTGAGGCGCTTCACCGAAGGGGGTGCTTCCATGGCGACCGTGGCGATCGTGATCTGCGACAAGTGCGGCTCCGAGCGGGTGGACGTGTCGTCGTTTCGCGGCACGGGCGAGCGGGAATTCCGCCTGAAGTGTTTCGGCTGCAATCACGAGAGCGTGGTCACGGGCTTCACGCTGGGACGCGCGGAAGTCACGGACGCCGCGCTGCGCGAAGCCCGCTCAGGCCGGTCGGGCCACGGCACGACCAAGTTCCCGAAGGTGACGGGCTAGCCGGAGGACGCAAGACGGGAGACGCACCGCGCGCCTGGGGGTCGGATCGGGCTGAAGCCGCTCCCGACGGAACTCTCCGCCTCGAGACGACCGTCGGAAAGGGTTGGCGCCCGCGCGTGGCCGGCTCGCAGACCCGCTCGGAGCATCCGGGCACGGCCGTCGAGTGGGCCGGCGAAGTGTACGAGGTGCTCGCCGTCGAGCCGCTCGCCGGAACCGCCGTCTGCTACCGGCTGGCTCCGTGGCAGCACGGCCACGCGATCCGGCGCATCGAGCACTACGACGAGGCGAACGAGGCGGCACGCCACGTGGCGCGCGTCGAGCTCCACAGCGATCGGAACACGCGCATCCTCGCAATGCTCTTCTCCCCCGTTCTCGGCCATCTTCCGGGCGCCGTTCAGGCCAAGATGGAGCGCGACTACGGCGCGTCGGCCAGAACGATGACCTTCGTGTCCGCCCTGCCGCTCTTCGTTTTGGGCGCGCTGACGACGCTCGCGGCTCAAGTCCTCCGATTCGGCGGCCCGCCCATCGTCCCGGAGTGGATGGTGGATCACTCTCTGTTGTTCACGTACCTCGCGGTCGAATCGGCTCTGCGCATCTACTCGGCCTGGATCGCGGCCGAGCCCATGGGCTCGCTGTTCGGTTTTCTCGCCTATGGCGCCTGGACCTCGCTACGCCGCCGGCCGGCGCCTCCCGCCGCCGCGGTGGCGCCCACCGCCGCGCCGGCGGCCGAGCGTGCCCTGGCCGACCGCTACACGGTGCTCGAGCCGGTTCTGGGGCTGCTGGCTCCCGCGGACCAGGAAGCTCTCGAGATGCGCTTCGGCTTCGACCCTCTGCGCTGGGGACGGACGACCTCGCTGGTGATCTTTTTCGTCGCGGGCGCCAACGTCCTCATCTCGGTCGCCGCTTTTCGCTCGGGAACCGACGTCTTCCTCGACTTCGCCGCGCTCGTCGTCGGCGGCTTCTTCGTCGTCGAGCAAGTCACCCGGCGCCGAAGGCTGGCGGAGGGCAAGCCGGCCGGAAGCATCCTGGGCGCGATCGTGCGGCCCTTCGCGCGGCCGTTGCTCGATTCGGCGCGGTCCTGACCTTTACTTCTTCGGTTCCTCTTCGGGAAGAAGCCACTTCTTCGACAGCGCGGTTACGCGTCCCTTCGGCTCGCCCGGTTCGCCGGGAGCGAGGTTCCTGGCGGAAAGAAGCGTGACGTCCGCGTCGCCGTCCTGTGGAACAGCGGTCGCGCTCGCCGCGTTTGGCGCCGGGGTCTCCGTGCCCATCAGTCGGCGCAGAGGTCTCGCAAAAATGAGAAGGACGATACCGGCTACCGCGCTGACTTTGGCGACCGCCGCGAAGAGCTCGCCCACCGACATCCCGGCGAACCCTCCGGCCGCCAGACCCGCGATCAAATTGCCGAGCGCCGTGCCCATGAACCAGGTTCCCATCATCTGGCCGACCAACCGCCTGGGAGACAGCTTCGTGACGCTCGAGAGCCCGACTGGGCTCAGGCAAAGCTCCCCCACGGTGTGCAGCAGATACGTCGCGATGAGCCAGTGCATGCCGACCAGCGTCCCGCCCACGGTGTAGAGCGCTCCCCAGGCGAGGACGAGGAAACCGAGCGCGAGGAAAATGAGTCCCCAACCCATCTTGGCCGGCGCCGCAGGCTGCCGATTCCCGAGCCGAATCCAGAGGGCGCCGAAGACGGGCGCGAGAAGGATCAGGAAGATCGAGTTGACCGACTGCAGGAAAGAAGCGGGCATCTCCCAGCCCAGGATCATTCGATTGGTCAAACGGACGGCGAAGAGGTTGAAGGAGGAGCCGGCCTGCTCGAAGCCGGCCCAGAACAGGACCGCGGCCATGAAGAAGACGAAGATCACGACGATCTTCTTCTTCTCCGCCGTGGTCAGGCCCGAGAAGAGCAGAACGGACCCGAAGTAAACGATGGCCAGGCCGAGCATGAAGAAACCGGTTCCCCTGGCGATCCCATAGAGCGTCAGATGGAGGAGTCCGACCGCTTGAAGGACGATCGCGAGAACCAGGACGCCGAGAACGACCGCGACGCCCCCGAGGAGTCGGCGTACGGCCTTGCGATCGTCGCCGGTCGAACCCGGCTCCGCTCGCCGCAAGCCGGCGTCGCCCAAGTACTTTCCGCCCAGTTTGTATTGGACGAGCCCGAGGATCATTCCGACGCCGGCGGCGCCGAAGCCTAAGTGCCAGTTGATCTTCTCTCCCAGGAAACCACAGACGAGAGGACCCACGAGGGCGCCGACGTTGATTCCAGAATAGAAGACAGAGAACCCCGCGTCCCGGCGGTTCCCCCCTTCGGGATAGAGGTCGGCGACCATCGCGCTGACGTTTGGCTTCAGAAGGCCCGTTCCAAGCACGATCAAGACGAGACCGGCGTAGAAAGAGGGGACCGTCGGGACCGCCATCGAGAAATGGCCGGCCGCGATCAAACAGCCTCCCAGGAAAACGGCCTTCCGCTGGCCCAGAATCCTGTCAGCGACCCAGCCGCCGGGCAGGGCCATCAAGTAGACGAATCCCACGTAGAGGCCGTAGATCGCCGCACCCGTCTGATCGGTCAAGCCGTACCCGCCGGTCTTGACGGACGCGACGAGAAAGAGGATGAGCAGCCCCCGCATCCCGTAGTAGCTGAATCGCTCCCACATCTCCGTGAAGAAAAGCGTGGCGAGGCCGCGGGGGTGGCCGAACCACTGGCGGTCGGCGGGCGCCGTTGAGCTCATGGGAAAACTCTACACGCCTTTTCGTCCGGACGGCTGGCGTTAAAGTGAACGGGCATGCATGTCCCCGCTTTCCTCGCGCCGCTCGCCATCGTCTTTCTCGCCGCCTTGGCGTCGGCCTACGTCCTCCACCGCCTGCGACAGCCTCCGCTCATCGGGTTCCTGCTCGCGGGCGCTCTCGTGGGACCCTTCGGCCTCGGACTCGTTCCCGACGTGGAGGCCGTCACGACGCTCGCCGAGGCCGGCGTCGTCCTGCTGCTCTTCACGGTCGGTCTGGAGCTCGAGCTGCCCAACCTGAAACGCCTCGGCCGCATCGTCTGGTTGGCCGGCCCGATTCAGGTCGCCGGCACAATCGCGCTGGTCTCGGCCGTGGGTCTCCTGGCCGGCTACGAGCTGAAGCGATCGGTCTTCTTCGGATTCCTCGTGGCGCTGTCTTCCACCGCGATTCTGCTCACGCTGCTCGTGGACCGCCGGGAGCTCGATTCCCCGCATGGGAAGCTGATCGTCGGAATCCTCATCTTTCAGGACCTCGCGGTCGTTCCGATGATGCTCGCCGTGCCCTCGCTGGCGGGCGGTCCGGGCAAGGGGCTCCCGGCGGCTCTCGTGGCGCTCGGCAAGACGGCCGCCGCTGCGGCTTTCCTCGTCGTCGCGGCGCGCTTCCTCGTGCCGCGTCTGCTGCGTGTCCTGGCCGGCACGCAGCAGAAGGCCATCTTCGTCGTGGCGGTGCTCTTCCTCGTCCTCGGCGCCTCTTTAGCCACGGCATGGGCGGGCCTTTCCGCAGCGCTGGGCGCCTTCCTCGCGGGTCTCGCCATTTCGGAGTCCGACTACGGCCACCAGGCCATGGCCGACATCGCGCCCTTCCGCGACGCCTTCAATGCCCTTTTCTTCGTTTCGATCGGAATGCTCTTCAACCCGCGCACACTCGCCGCGCGGCCCGACCTGGTGATCGGCCTGATTCTGCTCATCCTGGTGGGCAAGGCCGCGTTCGGGGCGCTGCCCGCTTCCCTGCTCGGCTTCGGGCCGCGCGTGGCCGTCGTCGTCGGCCTCTCGTTGGCGCAAATCGGCGAGTTCTCGTTCGTCCTCTTGAGTCAGGGCTTGAGCTTCAGCCTCATCTCTCCTGCGTACTACCAGGCGTTCCTCGGCGCCGCGATCCTCTCCATGCTGGCGACGCCTTTCCTCTCCGAGCAGAGCCACGCCGTCGCGGCGCGTCTCGGGAGAGTCGCGCTCAAACGATCGGACCAGGCCGGCGAAGGGTCCGCGCTCGCCGGCGAAGGGCACGTGCTCGTGCTCGGGTTTGGCCACATGGGTGAAACGCTCGCGCGAGTGCTGGCCCGGGCGAAGGTCCCGCACCGGGTCCTCGACTTGAACCCGGAGCGCGTGGCCCGGGGCAAGGATAAGAACGTCCCGATCGAGTACGGAGACACCATGAGCGATGTGGTCCTGAAAAGGGCCGGAATCCAGAGGGCCCGCGCGGCGATCCTCCTGCTCTCCGACCCGCGGGCGACTCGGCAGACGCTGCGCCTCTGCCGTCAGCTCGCTCCGAGCGCCTTCCTGCTCGTGAGGACTCGCTACCTGGCGGACATCCCGAACCTCTCCGCCCTCGGCGCGGACGAGGTCGTCGCCGAGGAGTTCGAAACGTCTTTCGAAATCTCCCGCCGCACCCTGGGGAAACTGGGTTTGCCCGTTCCCTGGATCGAGGACGAGACCGCCGAGATGCGGCGCTCGCAGGAGGACGCGTTCCGGCGTCTCACTCCTTGAAAGCGATCTGCAGGCTTTCGCCGGCGGCGCGCGCCGTGCGCTTCAAGTCGGCGTCGGTGTGGGCCGTCGAGACAAACCAGGCCTCGAACTGCGCGGGGGGCAGAAAGACGCCGCGCTCGCGCATGGCGTGGAAGAAGATGGCATAGCGCTTCGTGTCCGAGCGCTTGACGGAGGCGAAATCCGTCATGGGCCCCGGGCCGAAGAAGAGCGTCAAGAGCGATCCGACGCGCACGAGGCACAGGTGCTCGCCGAGGCTCCGCTTTGAAATCTCTTCGCGAACCAGCCGCTCGAGCAGCGCGCCCTTCGACTCGAGCGCCGCATACGGAGGGCGCCGGGCGATCTCCTGCAGCATCGCGATGCCCGCCGCCATGGCGAGCGGATTGCCCGAGAGGGTGCCGGCCTGGTAGACGGGCCCCGCCGGAGCCATCTTCTCCATCAGCTCCCGCGGTCCGCCGTAGGCTCCCACCGGCAGGCCCCCGCCCAGGATCTTGCCGAGGGTCGTCAAGTCCGGCGTCACGCCGTACAGCTCCTGCGCGCCGCCGGCCGCGAGGCGGAACCCGGAGATCACCTCGTCGAAGATCAGGAGCGCGCCATGCTGCCGCGTCAGCTCCCGGAGTCCTTCCAGGTAGCCGGACTGCGGCGGGACAACGCCCATGTTCGCGGCCAGCGGCTCGACGATGACCGCCGCGATGTGATCGTGAAACTTCCGAAATGTTTCCTCCAGGGCCGGCAGATCGTTGTAGGGCACGACCGTCGTCTGCTCGGCCACCTCGTCGGTCACGCCCGGGCTGCCCGCGATGGCGAGCGTCGCCACGCCCGACCCGGCGGCCACGAGGAACTGGTCCGCGTGGCCGTGATAGCCGCCCTCCATTTTCACGATCCGCTTGCGGCCGGTCGCTCCCCGCGCCAGACGCACGGCGCTCATGGTCGCCTCGGTGCCCGAGTTCACGAAACGGACCATCTCGATTCCCGGCACCATCGTCGTCCCCCGTTCGGCCAGCCGCACCTCGGCTTCAGTCGGCGCGCCATAGGAGGTTCCCCGGCGGATGGCGCGCGAGAGAGCCCGATTGACGAAAGCCGGCTGGTGGCCGAAGAGGTGGGGTCCATAGGACATCACGTAATCGATGGAGGACCCGCCGTCGGCGTCGCGCACGCGTGCGCCCTTGCCCGACGCGACGAAGAACGGCTCGCCGCCCACCGAGGCGAAGGATCGCACCGGCGAGCTGACGCCGCCGGGCATGAGAAGGCGCGCGCGCCGGTACAGCGCGGCCGATCTCAGCCCTCGCGGAGCCACTGCGCCGCGTCTTTGGCGTGGTACGTCAGGATGAAGTCCGCTCCGGCGCGAACGATGCCGGTGAGGATCTCGAGCGTGATCCGCCGCTCGTCGATCCAGCCGTTGGCGGCGGCGGCCTTGACCATCGCGTACTCCCCGGAAACGTTGTACGCGGCGATCGGGGCGTCGAAACGCTCCCTCGCCTCGCGGATCACATCGAGGTAAGCGAGCGCCGGCTTGACCATCACGGCGTCGGCTCCCTCCGCGAGGTCGAGGGCGATCTCCCGCATCGCTTCGCGACGGTTGGCCGGATCCATCTGGTAGCCGCGGCGGTCGCCGAACTTCGGCGCCGAGTCGGCTGCTTCGCGGAAAGGACCGTAGAACGCGGAAGCGGACTTGGCCGCGTAGGACAGGATCGGGACCTGCGCGAACCCGGCGCCGTCGAGCGCCGCGCGGATCGCCGCGACGCGCCCATCCATCATGTCGGACGGCGCGACGACGTCCGTTCCGGCCCGCGCCTGGGAGACGGCGCACTTCGCCAGAAGGGGCAGCGTGGCGTCGTTGTCGACTTCGCCGTCCACGATCACGCCGCAATGGCCGTGCGAGGTGTATTCGTCCAGACAGACGTCGGTCATCACGAGCAGGCCCGGGGTTTCTTTCTTGAGCCGCCGCACGGTTTCCTGCACGGCCGCCCGGTCGCTCCAGCTTTCGCTCCCGGTTTCGTCCTTCTTCTCCGGGATGCCGAAAAGGATCACGGCGGGGATTCCGAGGGCGAGCAGCTGCTGGCCTTCGGCCACGGCCTCGTCGGGCGAGAGCCGGAAGACTCCGGGCAGCGAGGAGATGGGCTCGCGCAGGGCATTGCCGTGTCGCACAAAGAGCGGCGCCACGAAGCGATCCGGGGACAGCCGCGTCTCTCGGACGAGCGCGCGCGAGGCGGGAGTCCGGCGCAGCCGGCGCAGGCGAAGAGCGGGAAAACTGGTCACGGGTTCAAGAATCCTCCGGCCTAGAATCTATGCCCCGGCCGAGACCGTCGCAAGCCGCTCGAGTAGCTTCACCGCCGCCGCGAAACGCTGCTCTTCCGTCATTTCGATTCGCTCGACGCCGTGCGAGTCGAGAAAGCGGCGCGTGAAACGCCCCAGCACCACCGCCGGTGTGCGCCGGAGCTTTTCCGCAGCAGGCTCCGGGAGGCCGTCGAAGAGCCAGCGCGCCGCCGATGGCGACGTGGCGCAAAAGGCCGCGAAGGGGTGCTCGAGAACCTCCTCAGGAAGGCTCTCGTCGTGGGGTCGCTCGACTTTGCGGTACAGCACCGTCCGTGTCACGTGCGCCCCCCGATAACGAAGACCCTCGGGCAGGTCCTCGGAAGCGTCTTCTCCGCAGGGCAGGAGCACCCGCCAGCCAGCGAGCTGCCGCGGCAGCAGATCCAGCACGCTCTCGGCCGACCCGCGCGCCGTGAGCTGGACCCAGATGCCGTGCCGGCCCAGAGCCTCCGCCGTCGCGTCCCCGACCGCGGCCACGCTCCCGTTCGCCGTGGCCCTTTGAAGCGCCGAAAGTCGCCGGGCGTCCGCCGCGGCTCGCTCCACCGCGATCTGACTCGTGAAGACGACGAGGTTGAACGGTCCGTCGAACGCGTTTTCAAGCGGCTCGACGGACTCGATCGCGTGGCTGACCTTCTCGACGATTTCGACCTTCACGCTCTCCCCCGCCGAGGCGAAGGGGTTCATCCCGGACCGCACGACGAGAACGCGCGGGCGCGTCATCGCGAGGTCGCTGCCATCAGCTCGGCGGCGCCGCGGGCCAGCAGCTTCTCCGCCACGGCTTGTCCGAGGGCGATCGCCTCCGCGGAATTTCCGGAGAGCTTCTCCTTGAGCGCCCGCGACCCGTCCTCGGCGAAGACCGCGGCTGTCAAGACCACGGTCTCGTCTTTGGCGCGCGCGAGCGCCGCCACCGGCGCCCGGCAACCCGCCTCCAGCGCGGCGAGCAGGCTCCTCTCGGCGAGCACCTCGGCGTGGGACGGAGCGTCGTCCACCCGGCCCAGAAGCGCGCGCACTTCGCCGTTGTCGGACCGAGACACCAGGGCCAGGGCTCCCTGTCCGACGGCGGGCAAGAGAACGTCCGGCGGGAACAGCTCGGTCATTTCCGCCAGGAGCCCGAGCCGTGCCAGACCGGCCCGCGCCAGCACGATCGCATCGAAACGGCCTTCGCGCAGGCGTCGGATGCGCGTATCCACGTTGCCGCGGGCTTCCAGCACACTCAGATCAGGGCGCGCGGCCAAGAGCTGCGCCTTGCGCCGCGGGCTCGACGTTCCAATGCGCGCACCCCGCGGCAGCTCCGAGAAGGGCCGGGGAGGATGGGCCACCAGAGCGTCGCTCGGATCTTCGCGCTTCGGGACTGCCGCCAGGGCGAGTCCCTCGGGCAATTTCGAAGGCACGTCCTTCAGGCTGTGAACGGCGAAGTCCACGCGGCGTTGGAGCAGCGCTTCGTCCAGCTCCCGGGTGAAGTCGCCCTTCCAGGAGATGGGAGCCCCCTTGGCCGAGAGCCGGTCGCCGGTTGTCTTGACCTTCACGATCTCGATCTCGGCCCACGGCGCCAGACTCCTGGCAACCAGACCGGACTGGGCCAGGGAGAGGGCGCTGCCCCGCGCGCCCAGGCGGACTTTCACTTGCCGTCCAGGTCGAACAGGTGCCGCACCGCTTCCACGCGGTCGAGCTTGCGTCCGGCGTCCGTTTCCGATTTCAACCTCCGCATCGGCTCATGCAGTAGCTTTGCCACGATCGAGTCGGCAAACCGGCGGAAGCGCTCCTGCTCGGCTTCTGGCACCCGTGCCAGCTCGCCGTCGCGGATCTGCTCCAGCCGTCTCCGCAAGTCCAGGACGGTCGGCACGATCGACAGGTTACCAAACCACTGGAGGAACTTCGCGAGCTCCTCTTCCAGGATTGCCTCCGCTTGAGGCACTTCGCGCGCCCGGCGGCGACGGTTGTCCTCGGCCACCTGTTCGAGGTCGTTGATCGCGTACACGTACGTGTTGTAGATGCCCTTGATCGCCGGGTCGATGTCCGCCGGCACGGCGAGATCGAGGAGAAACATCGGCCGCCCGCGACGTTCGTGCATCGCCTGCTCGACGGCCGCGCGTTGAACGACGGGAGCCGGGCTCGCCGTCGTTCCCACCACGATGTCCACCCTCGGAAGCGCCCGGGCGATCTCCTCCCAGGGCACGACGCTTCCGCCAACCTTCCCGGCCACTTCGTCGGCCCGCCCGGGCGTGCGGTTCGCGACGAGCAGATCGCGCACGCCGGCCTCGGAAGCCTGCTGCGCGAACTGGCTGCCGGTGTCGCCCGCGCCGAGCACGAGCAGGGTCTTCGAGGACAGGTCGCCGAACACCTTTCCCGCCAGCTCCAGCCCGATCGACGTGACCGACAGGGGGTGCATGCCGATCTCGGTCTCGGTGCGAACTCTCTTTCCGGCCGCGAGCGCGCTCTCGAAGAGTCGGTGGAGGACCGCCCGCGTGGCTCCCGATTCGCGCGCCACGCGCAGCGCCTGGCGCACTTGCCCCAAGACCTCGCTCTCGCCCAAGGCCATCGAGTCGAGGCCGGCGGCCACGCGATAGAGATGGCGCGCCGCCTCGGGGCCTTCACGCCGGAAGCTCGAGCGCGCGATGTCGGTCAGCGCCAGCCCCCGCCACTCGGCGAGGAATCTTCGGACGGGCTCCTCGCTCGAGTCCGGCTCCACGACGCCGTAGATCTCGCTGCGATGGCAGGTCGAAACGATGACGCTCTCCGCTGCGAGGCCCTGCCCCACGATCCCGCGCAGCGCCTCGCGCACCTCTTCCGGGTTGAACGCGACGCGGTCGCGCACGGCCACGTCGGCAACGCGGAAATTCCAGCCGATCAGGAAGAGCCGGGCGTCCGAAGCAGCGCTCATCGGAACTGGTGGGCCGTGTGGAACGCGAGATTCACGACCGTGTACGAAAAGAGGATGACGCCGAATCCGAGGATCGAGAGGATCGCGACGCGAGGCCCGGCCCATCCCCGCCGGTCGAGCCACAGCAGCAGCGCGTAGACGATGAGGGTCACCACGGCAAACACGATCTTGGGGTCCGCGAGGGTGGTCCAGAGCTCGTTCGCGCGGACCAGCCCGGCTCCGACGGCGAACGTCAGCGCCGCGAGACCGATCGAGACGCTCGTCCGGTTCATGCGCCCGATCACCTCGAGGGCGGGCAGCCGGGCGAACAGGACGCCCGTGTGTCCCTTGCGGATCTGCCGGTTCTGAATCAGGTAGAGCAGCGACAGAACGAACGAGAAGGTGAAGGCGGCGTAGGCCAGGATCGCGAACGTGACGTGCAGGGCGAACAGGGCGCCCCGGGTCTGGTCCGTGGCGGGAGAAACGCGCTCCGGCAGGAGCATTCCGATGGTGGAGGAGAGGATGACGATCGGAATCAAGAACGGCCCGATCGCCCGCTCGCGGTGGCGCATCTGCAAGGCCAGATACGCGATCGCGAGCATCCAGCCAAAGAGCGAGACGGAGCCTTCGAGCGTCCGATACGGGACCGAGCCGAGCATCCGAGCCCGTGCCTGCAGGTCGGCGAAGTGAAAGGCGAGGCCGGCCGCCAGACAGACCGTCGCCGCGATCGCGGGCAGCGGCTTCGGGCGCCGGAGCAGCACGATCGCAAGGACCTCCGCCGCCACGTAGAGGAAAACGGCGATCCAACCGAGCAGGTGCGCTTCCATCGCCGCCCGAATCCTACGACGGAAGGGACCGGGCCGGCTAATGCAGGTGAATCAAGGACACCCGAGCGGGGGTTTAGCAGGCTGCTGAAAAATGGTGTGGGGCGGCGTTGCGAGCGCCGCGGGGCCGGATGCCAGGCGCCGCGACGACGGCGATGCCGCGGCGCATCGCAGAGGAGCGGCAAGACTTTCGGCTGCGGCGGTCGCGTTGCGACCGGCAGCCGAGAATTTTCTAAGGGGTCGGGGCCCGCTCCGGTAGCAGAACCTCTCGGCCGCCGTTCGCGAAGCGAACGCATGCGGCCGAAAGCCACGCCCGCATCCATTTTTCAGCAGCCTGCTAGTGTCCTGAGTTAGAGATTCGTCTACAAAATCTGGCGACGGATTCGAGGATTTCGTCGGCAGTTTTGGTCCAGACGAAGGGTTGGGGGTCTTGGTTGTAGGCGTCGAGGTATTTGCGGATTGCGGTTTCCAGCTC
>WNGF01009334.1_pt1 | contig 16930 bp, 12 predicted proteins | sample 5400641 | NCBI WGS metagenome assembly WNGF01 (sample SAMN13153371, study PRJNA577476) | soil metagenome | isolation source: 80 cm soil or saprolite under grassland replicate 2 | place: USA:California | collected 2016-06-15
GAAGGCGCGCATCGCGCGGCGCCTGCGGCAGGAGACGACTATGACGTTGGCGTGGATTGCGCAGCGATTGCAGATGGGAAGCGTGAACACATTGAAGAACACGCTACGCTTGATTAATAGCCGGGACTGACCCGTTTCCGTTTCTCGTTTCCTCCCCGCAACCGCTTGTCAGCAGGTTCGGATTCATAACCATCTATTGCCCGTTCAGGCCCCGCACGTCAAGTTGGCAAACGGTCGGCAAAGCGGTACTTCCCAGGGTGAGTTCAAGAATCGTCGCAAGAGCCGTAGCCGCCAAGGTTGCGAGGCGGAAGTGTTTTTCATGCCAAAATCCGCCTCCTTACGTCGGCGGCTACCCTTCTTGAACTCACTCTCGGGTCCTTCCGGGCAATGTTTCCACCGGACCGTGCGGCATCCCGGCGCGGAGCGGGCAGCCGATAGCCGGCCGCGCTCCACAAGCGTCAGACAGCGATTCGTGTAATTCGCGGATTGAAATCAAACGGCTGCGGCGGCGAGCGCCGTCTCTGCGTCCGTCTTTCGACCGGAATCGTTCAGAATCTGTGCGAGCACTGACAGAAACGCTTTCACGTTCGCTTTGCTCGAGGTTTCGCCCATCAGGCCGACCCGCCAGATTTTGCCCTTGAGCGGGCCGAGGCCGGCGCCGATCTCAATGTTAAAGTCGGAAAGCAACCGCTTGCGGACCGCGGCTTCATCGACCCCTTCCGGCACGGTGACCGCGTTGAGTTGCCAGAGTTGATGGCCTTCCTGTGATGCAATCGGAAGTCCCATCGCCTTCAAACCGGCCCGGAGCGCAAGATGATTCTGTTCGTGCCGACGCCAGCGGTTTTCCAATCCCTCCTCCAACACCAGCCGGAGCGCTTCATGGAACGCGTAGTTCATCGAAATCGGCGCTGTGTGATGATAAACCCGGTCCTGGCCCCAGTAGGACGCCAGCAGATTCACGTCGAGATACCAGCTCTGGACTTTGCTCTTGCGCTTCGTGGCGACTTCGAGCGCGCGGGGGCCGAGAGATACCGGCGCCAATCCGGGCGGACAGCTCAGGCATTTCTGCGTGCCGCTATAGACGGCGTCCACCTGCCAGTCGTCAAGGCGCACCGGGCAGCCGCCGAGCGATGTCACGGTGTCGAGCACCATCAGCGCGCCGGCGTTGTGCGCGAGCCGGGAGATTTCCGTGACCGGGGTCAGCGCGCCCGTCGAAGTCTCGGCATGAACGATGGCGACCAGTTTCGGCCTGGAAACTTTCTTGAGCGCATCGGCGATTTGCTGCGGTTCGATGATGCGGCCCCAGTGCGCTTCGACCTTGGTGACGCTCGCGCCGCAGCGTTCGGCCACGTCGCACATGCGCGTGCCGAACACGCCGTTGACGCCGATGATCACCTCGTCGCCCGGCTCCACGAGGTTGACGAAACAAAACTCCATGCCGGCGCTGCCGGTGCCGCTGATCGGGAAGGTCATATCGTTCTTCGTCAGGAACACCTGGCGCAGCATGGTTTTGATCTCCTCCATCATTTTCACGAAAACGGGATCCAGGTGGCCGACCAGCGGGCGCGCCATGGCTTCGAGAACGGAGGACGCGACGTTGCTCGGGCCGGGTCCCATCAGCAGGCGAGGTGGCGGTTGAAAAGCGGCGAACGTTTGCATAACAGCACACTAAAAGGTTCGCTCGACGCCGGCAACGAATTTGCACCCTGACGTTGAAGCGTGAAATGGTTGAACCGTTGAACGGTTAAAAACGTCGATCCCGCGATTTGGCGCACCGCGCCTTCACGGTTCAACGTTTTAACGGTTCAACGTTTTAACGAATCCCGCTACTGTGCCGGCGTGCCAGCGACGAAACTCGACGTGATCATCGTGGGCCTGGGTGCGATGGGCAGCGCCACGGCGTATCAACTGGCCAAACGCGGCAAGAAAGTGCTCGGCCTCGACCGCTTCACGCCGCCGCACGCGTTTGGTTCATCGCACGGGAAGACGCGCATTATTCGCGAGGCCTATTTCGAGCACCCGCTTTACGTGCCCCTCATCCAGCGCGCTTACGAACTGTGGGCGGAGTTGGAGAAAGAATCCGGGCGCACATTATTTCAACAAACGGGCGGCCTGATGATCGGGCGGCCCGAGGGCACGGTTGCCAACGGCGCGAAACGGAGCGCGGAGGAACATGGTCTCCACCACGAAATACTCGCGGCGGCTGAAGTGCGTCGGCGTTTTCCGGCGCTCCAACCCCTGGACGAAATGGTCGCTGTCTGGGAACCGCGCGCGGGAATCCTGTTTCCGGAAATCTGCATCGAAGCGCACCTGACGATGGCGCGACAGCACGGCGCGGCATTGCACACGGAGGAACCGGTCAAGCGGTGGCGACCGGACGGCAACGGGGTGCGCGTGTTTACAGCGAAAGGCGAATATCCGGCCGACCAGCTTGTGTTCACTGCCGGGAGTTGGATTCAATTGCTGTTGCCGGACCTGAAACTGCCGTTCGTCGTCGAACGTCAGGTTCAATTCTGGTTCGCGCCGAGGCATCCGGCCTGGTTTCAGCCGGACCGCTGTCCGATCCACCTCTGGGAACATGAGCCGGGCCGATATTTCTACGGCTTTCCCGATCTCGGCGACGGGGTGAAGGTCGCCGGCCATCACGAAGGCGAAATCACCGGTCCCGATTCCATCAATCGCGACGTGGCGGGGCGCGAAGTCGAAGCGATGCGGAAAGTGGTTGGCAAATTTCTCCCTGACGCCAATGGTCCCCTGCGTTCCGCGGTGGTTTGCCTGTACACGAACACGCCGGACGGTCATTTTCTGATCGACCGGCATCCGGCGCACCCGCAGGTGCTCATCGCCAGTCCGTGTTCCGGGCACGGGTTCAAGTTCTCCAGCGTGATCGGGGAAGTTCTGGCCGATCTTCTGGCGCACGGCGAATCGCGTTTCGATCTGAGCCTTTTCCGCAATCGCGAGCGACGCGGGCTCGACAGCGAAGGTCGATTTGACTAGCCTGGCATGGATGCCAGCGCCGACAACCCAGAGCGCGCCGCAACTCGCCGATGAACTTCGCGCCATTGCCGGCGACGACGGCGTGGTGTCGAAACCGGAGGAACTGCTGGTGTACGAATGCGACGCTTACACCCTGGAAAAAAACCTCCCCACCGTTGTTGTTCTGCCCAGGACGACGAAGCAAGTCGTCGCCATCGTCAAGCTTTGCGCCGAGCGAAACATTCCCATCATCCCGCGCGGCGCCGGCACCGGCCTGAGCGGCGCCGTCCTGGCGGTCACCGGCGGCGTGATGATTACGTTGTCGCGAATGAACAAAATTCTTTCGGTGGACCATCGGAATCGTCGGGCGCTGGTGGAAGCCGGATGCGTCAACGCCTGGATCACCAACGCGGTCAAATCACGGGGTCTGCTCTATGCGCCCGATCCGTCAAGCCAGCCGGCCTGCACCATCGGAGGGAATGTCGCGACCAACTCCGGCGGTCCGCACACGCTCAAATACGGCGTCACCACCAACCACGTGCTCGGCGTTGAAATGGTGCTGCCCGACGGCGAAGTGGTCTGGCTCGGCACCAGGCCGGAAGGCGGCGAGGAAGTGGACGGCTACGATTTGCGAGGCGCCGTCATCGGCAGCGAAGGGATGTTTGGCGTCGTCACCCGCGTGCTCGTGCGGCTCGTCCGCGCGCCGCAGGCTTACAAAACGATGCTCGGCGTGTTTGAAAGCGTCGAGGACGCCAGCCAGACCGTCAGTGACATCATCGCCGCGGGCATGGTGCCCGGGGCGCTGGAGATGATGGACCAGCTCATCACGCAGGCGGTTGAGGCCGCGTATCACTTTGGTTTTCCGCTCGATGCGGGCGCGGTGCTGATCGTCGAACTCGACGGGCTGGCCGCCGGGCTCGAACCGCAGGCGGAGCGGGTGGTCGAAATCTGCCGAAGGAACCGCGCCCGCGAAGTGCGTCGTGCCAAAACGGAGGACGAGCGGGCGTTGCTCTGGAAATGCCGGAAACGGGCGTTCGGCGCCATTGGCCGGCTCAGTCCCAATTATCTGACGCAGGATGGCGTGGTGCCGCGCTCGAAGCTGCCCGAGATCATGCGGTTTATCCGCGCCACGAGCGAAAAATACCGGCTGCGCATTCCCAACGTTTTTCATGCCGGCGACGGCAACATCCATCCGCTGGCGTTGTACGACGAACGCGATCCCGACCAGGTCCGCCGCGCGCTGGCGGCCGGCCACGACATTTTGGAGCAGTGCATCGCGTTGGGCGGCAGTGTGACCGGGGAGCACGGCATCGGCGTGGAGAAGATTGATTTCATGGAAAAGCAGTTCAGCAAGCACGACCTCGACGCGATGCGCGCCTTGCGCCGCGTGTTCGATCCGGACAACCGCTGCAACCCGCATAAAATGTTTCCCGGCTCGAAACGGTGCGCCGACTTCGCCCCGCGAAAACAAATTGCGGCGTAGCCGCTCACCGGCAGAACCGAAACTCGCCCATCAACGCCGCCCCACTGCCGTTGAATTAAGGCGCACCGTCAGGTTCTTAATCTTAATCTTAATCTTAATCTTCCACGCAATCCTGCTCTCCCGAAGCCGTGGAGAGATTAAGATCAGGAGCAGGATTAAGATTAGGAAGGCGACGACGGCCCGAATGATCCGGGCGTCGCAGTCCGGATCGGCCCCGGAAGTGCCCATTGGCTCCCGGCACATTCAAACCCATTGCATTTTGGGTGGATCGGAAATAGCGTGGCGCAGATCTGAACAATTCCACAACATCGGGCGAAACCGAAGGCCTTCAGGCCGAATCGACCATTGAAACCAGCATCACGGTGGTTCGGGTGGGCCGCCGGGCACGTCTGCCCTTTTTGCAACAGATCAAGGGTCAGGGCGCCCCGAAAAAATTCGTCTTGAACAAGCCGGAGATGGTCATTGGCCGGGATGACAAGGCCGATATCACCTTGCCGTCGGCCAACGTGTCGCGCCGTCATGCCCGGGTCAAATGCCGCCCGCCGGAGGTTTCAATCCATGATTTCGAAAGCCGGAACGGCATCTTCCTGAACGGAATCAAGGTGCATTCGGCCGTGCTGCGCGACGGAGACATCATTCAACTGGCCGATGTGGTCTTCGAGTTTTGCGAGGATTAACGATGCCGATCTACGTCAAATTCTGGGGCACGCGGGGGTCCATCCCGACACCCGGGGACCGCACCCGGAAATATGGCGGCAACACGTCCTGCGTGGAAATTCGCTGCGGCAGCGACCTGTTCATTTGCGATGCGGGCTCGGGCATCCGCGAACTGGGCGCTGATTTGTCCGCGCGCGCGAACGGCCCCATCGTCGGACACTTTTTCTTCAGCCATGCGCATTGGGACCACATCCAGGGATTCCCCTTCTTCGTTCCGGCCGACCGGGCCGGCAATCGTTTCCTGATCTACGGCGCGAAACAAGGTGACGATCGCTTTTATCAGCTCTTGTCCGGGCAAATGAAATCGGACTACTTCCCGATCGGGTTCGGCGCGCTCCGGGCCGAGATCATCGCCGATCATCTCGATGCCGGGCGCAAGGAAATCGGCGAGGTCATGGTGGAAAGCTTTCCCTTGAACCATCCGGGCGGCTGTCTCGGTTACGCGTTTACTCGCCGGACCAGGAAGATTGTCTATGCGACGGACAACGAGATCGAAATCGACTCGAGCCAGCCTGAATCGAAGGGCGAAGTGAAGCTGCGAAACGCCCGGCCCGCGCTGGTGGAGTTCGTTCGGGGCGCCGATCTGCTCATCGCCGACGGCCAATACACCGATGGCGAGTACCAGTTAAAAAAGGGCTGGGGCCATACCAGTTGCCTGACCGCAGTGGACTTCGCGGTGCAGGCGGAAGTCAGGCAACTCGCCATTTTCCACCACGACCCCGCCCACGCGGACAGCGTGGTGGACGAAATCATTGAAAGCTGCCGCAAACGGGTCAACCGTGTCGGCAGCAAACTCATCGTTTTCGCCGCACGAGAAGGGATGGAACTGGTCTTTTAGTGGCAGTCGCTGAGAACGGCAGTTGATTTCGGCGTAGCGGCACGGGCGTCCCGCCCGTGCGAACAAGGCAACGAACACACGGGCGAGACGCCCGTGCCACTACGCCCCGCTTTCTCAGACCGAGCACGGCAATGATTTCGCCGCCATCGTCCCGGATCGGCGCCGCCACGCACATCAGGGGGAGGCCCGTCTTGAGCGCAACCTGTTCGTCCGCCAACAACCACAGACTTGCAAAAGGGCGGGAGACGGTATCGAGCTTACCGGCCCGAGGCCGAGCGGATGAAGCGGGCGAGGTCGGCCTTCTGTTTCTTCAGGTCAGCCAGGTTCAGATACATCATGTGGCCGGCGGTGTAGTCGTCGAGCGTGATGTTCCTGGCGAGAGACGGGTCGATGCTGAGATGGCTGAAGGTGTAGTGAGTGGCGAACCACGGGGTGGCCATGTCGTAGTAGCCGCTCGAGACATGAACCTTGAGAAACGGATTTCGCGTCAGGCTTTCCGCCAGCGTTTCCGCCACGTTGAGGTAGCTGTTTTGTCCGCCCCAGTTCCAGGGCTGAACGCTGCCGGTCAGGATCTCGTATGGCAGATCGCTTTCGTATTTGAGTTCGGCGCGAAGGTATTGGTTGAACGTGGCGGTAAACGCGCCGAACACGGCTTCGCCGCTCGGATCATATTCCATGTTGTCCGACAGGCGATCGCGCACGTATCCCTTGTAACGGCTGTCGAACCGCCCCAGCACCCGGCCTTCGTTGCGCAGCAGTTCCTCCGCAAACCGGGCGAGCGGCACCCGCAGGTCCGCGCGATCGACGTATTCCTCGCTCAAGCCGGAGAAGCGCGCGAATTCCTTAACGATCTTCCTGCGCTTGTCGGGCGGCAACGATCCCCCGCGCAGCAGAGCATGGTTGTAATCCTCGGCGGCAAACGTCTCGGCTCTGGCCACAACCTCCGAGACCGGGAGCTTTTGCAGGTCGGCGGCAAGCTTCTTGTGATACCAGGCGGTGGCGGCGTAGCTGGGAAGATACAGGATGTACGGCAGATCGTTGCCGCGCGCGAAGGAGATTGTTTCGAAATTCAGCACCGTGGAAACCAGCATGATGCCGTTGACGTACATCCGCTGATGTTCGCGCAGCTCGCCGGAAAGCCCGGCCGCGCGCGTGGTGCCGTAGCTTTCCCCGATGATGAACTTCGGCGAAGCCCAGCGCGTGTTTCGCGTCGTGTAGAGGCGAATGAATTCAGCCACGGAACGCAGGTCGCCCTCCACACTGTGGAATTTCTTCGCATCGTCCGGCTTGACCGCCCGACTGAATCCGGTGCTGACCGGGTCGATGAACACGAGGTCCGTTTCGTCGAGCAGGGAGTATTCGTTGTCCACGGTCCGGTAGGGCGGCGGGAGCGGGCTGCCGTCTTCCTCCAGTAGGACGCGCCGCGGTCCGAGCAACCCCATGTGCAACCAGACTGACGACGAGCCGGGACCGCCGTTGAACGAAAATGTGATGGAGCGCCTGGCCGGATCGCCTGCGGCGTCCTTGGTGTAGGCAATGTAAAAAATGGCGGCGGTCGGTTTGTCTTCGTTGTCGCGGAGCAGAATCGTGCCGGCCTTTCCTGTGTAATCAATCTTCTCGCCGTTGATCGTGATGCTGTGCTTGCTTTCAACCAGTTTCTCCTTCGGTTCCCCGGGTTTGGACTTGTCTTTGTCGGATTCGACCCCGGCCTTCTCCGCGGATTTATCGGACGGTTTCTCGGCGGGCTTGTCGTCGGCTTTGGCAGGCGGCTCGGCGGCCAAAGAAGTCCCTGGAGCGGCCGCAACGGAGACGACGAAGGCGAGCAGCAGCGGCTTCAGCAACATGCGCGCATGCTGCCGGTCGAGAGCGCCGAATGCAAATCGAAACAGGGGTCAACCACTCAAAATGGCCATGACAACCTTTTGTTGCATATGCAACAAAAGGTTGTCATGGGAATTTTATGCAACGTCAGGGTTTACATTCGCGGCAATTCGTGAAATTCGCCTAAGGCACGATTCCCTTCGTGTGCATTCGTGGTCAAGATCAGCCGCCTCATTTCCTCGCTTCCGGGGTCGCTTTCAGTGTCACGCGCCGGCTCTCGCGCTCGACGACAATGTCCACCGGCTGGCCGATCTTCACGGCGTCCAGCGCGTAGGTGTAGTCGTAAATGTTCGCGATCTTCTGTCCGGCGAACTCGACAATGATGTCGCCGCTTTGGAGGCCGGCTTTTTCCGCCGGGCTGCCGCCGCGCACGCCCGACAGTTTGACGCCCTTCACTTCGGTGGTGTAATCGGGGATGGTGCCGAGATAAGCGCGCAGGGCGTCGCGCCCGCCGCCCCGGTCGCTGCGCTCGACCTTCACGTAATCCGGCCGCGCCTCGTCCGCGGCAAGGTCGAGCACGAGGCTGCGCGCGAAGCGCGTGATGCGCTCCAACCCTTCGTAATTCACCTTGTCCGCGACATCGGTGGGCCGATGATAGTCATCATGGCTGCCGGTGAAGAAGGCCAGCACCGGAATCTGTTTCGGATAGAGCGCCGTGGTATCGGTCGGCAGATACGGGTCGTCCTGCAGGATCAGATCGAAGCCGGCCGCCAGGTTGCGCTTTTCAATCAGTCGGCGCCACCTGTTGGAAGAGCCGATGCCCTGCAGGGTCAGCTTGTTGTCGCGCAGCCGGCCCACCATGTCAAAGTTCAGATAAGCGACGAGGTTCGAGAGTCCCAGCAACGGATGTTCCGCGAAATAAGTCGAGCCGAGCAACCCAAGCTCTTCGCCGGACCAGAATGCCACTGCGACGCCGCGCCGGAATTCGTCGGGCTTTTGCTTTTCTTCGTCGGCCAGGGAAGCCGCCAGTTCCAGCACCGCGGCCACGCCCGAAGCATTGTCGTCCGCGCCATGGTGAATCTGGCCCGTCTCCTCGCCGGTTTCCCGCGAACCGGAGCTTTCACCGCGGCCGAGGTGGTCGTAATGCGCGCCAAGCAGGACGTATTCGGTCGGCCCGGCGGCTTTCCTGGCGGGCGGGATGAGGCCGATCACGTTGCGGTCGGTCTTCCGGACACGTTCCACAGCCAGGGCGATCTTCACTTTGATTTCCGGAATGATAAAGCCGCCTTCGGCGTGCGGGCTTTCGGAGTCAAGCGCGGTCTGGAGCGATTTAAGGTCCTTGCCGCTCCCGGCGAGGATCCCGTCGGCGATGTTCGTGTTGATGGACGCCGCAAGGATGTCCGAGCCGGACAGGCTGCCGTCGGAGCTGAGCGACACGAGCGCACCGGGGTTGGGCGAGTTGGGGCCGGTGACGATGAGGACGGCTTTGGCGCCGTGCTCGCGCGCGACCATGGCTTTGTAGCGGAGGGCGGCATAAAGGTTGAGTTCCTGACGGCGCTTTGGTTCAACGTTCTCCGGCACGTAACGCAGGACCAGGACAATTTTGTTGGTGACGTCCAGGCCGGTGTAGGAATTGTAGCCTTCGCCCGCCTTGCCCGGAGCAGTCAGTCCATAACCGGCAAAGACCACTTCGCCTTCGAATTCGCCGTTGGAAGTGAACGACAGCGGACGGAAATCCTTTTCGACCTCGAACACCGTCGGCGTCTCGATCGCTCCCGGGTGTACCGTGAGCCGGTTGTCATTGGTGACAACCTTGACGCCGGCACTGAATTCAAACGGTTGAAAGTAGCCTCTCTCCCGGTTCATCGGCTTGAGGCCGGCACGGCGCAATTGGCCGGCGATGAATTCCGCGGCGAGCCAGCCGCCTTTCGATCCGGTCAACCGGCCTTCGAGTCCGTCGGACGCCAGGTAGCCCACTTCGCCGTGCAGGTCCTCGATGCGGATTTCCGGGGCATAGGCGCCGACCGGGGGTGTCGCGCCCGCTTTCGGGCGGGAGTCAGCCATGCTCTCACGAGCGGGACCACGGTCCTGATGTGTCGCGAATGCGCCGCGTGAGGGCGACGCGCCGATCGCGGTCAGCGCCGCCCTGTGGTCCCAGTCCGCGAGGAAAAGTTGCGATTTGCCGTCCGGGGTGCGGTTCGACGTCCAGCACAGCTTTTTGCCGTCGGGCGAAAAGGTGGACAGTCCGTCGAAGCCGTCCGTGAACGTCACTTGGACCGGTTCGCGCCTGCCGGCGGCATCGACGATGAACAGTTCGAAATTGGAAAAGCCAAGCTTGTTGGCCGTGAAGACGAGATATTTGCCCGAAGGATGAGAATAAGGCGCCCACGACATGCATGCGAAGTCCGTGATCCGCCGCGCGTCCGAGCCATCGGTCTTCATCGTATAGATGTCGGCATTGACGCCGTTGGTGTCGAAGCGGCGCCAGAGAATGCGCCTGCCGTCCGGCGAAAAGAACGGTCCGCCGTCGTAACCCGGGGTGAAGGTGAGGCGCTTCTGGCCGGTGCCGTCGGCGTTCATGATGTAAATCTCGCCGAAGTAAGCCGGGTCGGTCTCGAGCCGCTTCCGGTCTTCCGGGGACAGCTTTTCGGCCGGATAGGCGTCGCGCAGCGAGGAGAACACGATCTTCCGGCCGTCGGGCGAATAGGACGCTTCCGCGTCGTAACCCGGGGCATCGGTCAGGCGACGGAGCGCGTTGCCGTCGCGCCTGGTGACGAAAATGTCGAAGCGCTCGTCGTAATCCCAGGAATAACGGCGTTCCTTGCCGGCGGCGCGGAATTCGAGTTCGGCCTTCTGTTTCGCCGCCGTTTCCGCATCCAGGTGTGTCGAGGCGAAGAGAACCTCATCGCTGCGCGGACGAAAAAAGGCGCAGGTAGTCTTGCCGGTGCCGGGCGAGAGGCGATGACAGTCGCCGGTTGCGAAATCGAGGATGTAAATCTGGTAGAAAGGGTTCCCCGGCTCGCGTTCGCTCTGAAAAATGAGCGACTTCCCATCCGTCGAAAAATAACCTTCACCGCTGCGCCGACCTTCGAAGGTGAGTTGGCGGATGCGCGACAGGAACTGCCCTTCGCCAGGCGAATTGGTTTCCGCCGTTTGCCCGGAAAGAGCGGTAACCAGCCACCACAGCCAGAGACAGAGTTGAATTTTCAGAAAAGTTGATTTCATAACCCGGCGTCATTAGGCCGGAAAACCATCTCAAATGCAGTGAAGAATTTGGCGAGGAGGACACAGCCTTCGCATGCGACCAAAGTCGGGGGACGCCGCAGCCGGGATCAGGGGAAGCCCACTCTTCCAATGGGACCTGCTCACCGACCATGAACCGAGCTCTGTCCGGCACTCGCAGCAGCCTCCATCGGCCAAAAATTCGAGGCCTGGCTCGGAACGACTTCAACAATTCCGGTCCACAGGACGGTTCATGGAAAGCCCTCTTTCGCTTTTTTTCCGCATGCGTTGGGACCATGAACCAGTTCGTCCTCGTGCCCGTCGTCGTCCTCGTCCTCGAAGCCAAGCCATCCGATCGAGGACGAGGACGAAAGGACGGTTCATGGGTAGCCCTCACGACTTTTTCGTCGCGCATTGGGACCACGAACCCGATTGGACAATTTCATGTCGCATATGCAACACGAATCTGTCCGAGCGCTTTGTACGGTTCATGGGTAGGAGAGGTCTGCGCGCGGGTAGTCCCCGCATTTTCCGGGACACGCCACGACGAATGTTCTCTCTCATCACTGTCAATTTCGGCCGTGATTTGCGGATTTGCCAAACGCGATGACATCGTCTATACACCCGCCGGCAAACCGGCTATGTTCTGGACGCGAAAAAACAAAGAGGAACACCGCTACTATCTTCTGCCCGGAATGGGCCGCTCGAACCGCCGCCGGCACCAGCAGTTCGTACGATGGGCGATCGTTGTTGGCACCCTCGCTTCAGCCGGGTTTGCCTACCTCCTTTATTTGCTCAGCCAGATCCATTGAGCGGCCATCCGCCCGCAGGTTTCTTCCCTTCTTCAAAAAACCGGTTCCGGAGCGATTGGGGACCCGCGGACAGGACGATGAACCAGGGCCGGAGGTGGCACTGGCATTTCCAGCCGGCGCAACCAGCCCATTGGCCTTGCAAAAGAGGCTGATCGGAAAATACTTCACTGGATGACAAGAAGTCCGGAAACGAGCGCAGAACCTCTCTTTCTCGGGATCGAATGCGGCGGCTCGCGCACCTCCGTTGTCATCGCTCAAGATGAACCGACCATTTTTTGGCAGGGCAGATTCGGACCCGCCAATCTGCGACTGCTCGACGATACCCAACTGCTGCGTCATTATCGCGCCATTGCCAGTGCCCTGCCGAAGCCGGCCGCGATCGCCATTGGCATGGCCGGCGCGCGCACCGAAGCGGACCGCAAACGTATTCTGCGCGCCGCGGCTAAAGTCTGGCCGCACGTCCCCTGTTATGCGACCAACGATCTGGAAACGGCGCTGGCGGCGGCGGAAACCGCGCCGACCCGACCCGCTCCCCGCGGCACCGGCCGCAACGCGCAACTTGTAGCCTGCCGTGTGCTTGTCTTGAGCGGCACCGGTTCATGTTGTTTCTGCCAAACCGCCGACGGCAAAAGCGCCAAGGTCGGCGGCTGGGGCCACATCCTCGGCGACAAGGGAAGCGCTTTTGAAATCGGCCTCCGCGCGTTGAAAGCCGTCGTTTATTACTACGACCGGGACGGCGAGTGGTCGGAACTGGGCCGGCGGATACTGCGCAAACTCCAACTCAATGAACCCGACGATTTGATCGGTTGGGTGCAAAAGGCCGGAAAAGACGACGTCGCCGCAGTGGCGGTGGAAGTCTTCAACGCGTGGTCCAATCGCGATAAAATCGCCGCGGACATTTTGGAAGGGGCGGCCCACAGCCTGGCCGGGGACGCCGTGAGTTGCGCGCAACGGCTCGTAAAGCCCGGCGCGCCGGTCCAGTTCGTCCTTGCCGGCGGGGTGCTGCTCCGGCAGCCGCGCTTCGCAAAAAAGGTCGCCGGTCTCCTGCACAAATCCTGGCCGAACAGCGTCGTGACTCCGCTCCTGCGGGAGAGTGTCTGGGGCGCCGTCGAACTGGCCAAGCGCCAGTTTCCAAACGCTGGAGCGAACGTCCCCGCGAGCCCCGGCTCGTGGGCCAACCGTCCGACTTCCCCATCAGATCGTTCCCCATTGGACCGGCCCTCTTTCCCTTCGCTGGAATCCTTGCAGCGTTCGCCGACCGAACAGCGCAATCCGCGCTCCATGAACCTGGATAAACTTTCCATCGCGGAAGCCATCATGCTGATGCTGACCGAAGACGAAAAAATTCCGCCGGCCATCCTTGCGGAACGAAAGAGAATTGAGCTGGCAGTGAAGTTCACCGCGCGCGCATTCCAGCGAGGCGGCCGGTTGTTCTACATCGGCTCCGGCACGAGCGGACGGCTCGGCGCGCTGGATGCCAGCGAATGTCCGCCCACCTTTCGCGCTCCGCCCGATAGGGTGCAAGGCATCATCGCCGGCGGACAGCGCGCCTTGTGGGAATCCGTTGAAGGCGCCGAAGACGACGCGCCCGCCGGCGCGCGGGCGATCCAGTTCCGGGACGTGAATCGCCGGGACGTGGTCGTCGGCATCGCCGCCAGCGGCCGGACGCCATTTGTCTGGGGCGCGTTGTGGGCGGCAAAGAGGCGCGGCGCGAAAACCATTTTGCTCTGCTTCAATCCGCACCTGGAAATTCCCCGGCGCAACCGGCCCGACCTCGTCATTGCGCCGAACGTCGGCCCGGAAATCCTGACCGGCTCCACGCGGCTTAAGTCGGGCACGGCAACGAAACTGATTTTGAATATCCTCACCACGCTGGCGATGGTGCGGACCGGCAAAGTCATCAGCAACCTGATGGTGGACCTGAATCCAAGCAACCTGAAGCTGCGCGACCGGGCCGTGCGAATCGTGCGCGAACTGGCCGCCGTGGACCCGGCAACTGCCGAAGAAGCATTGGAAAAATCCGGTTGGGTCGTGAAAGAAGCGTGGCGACGGCTGCAATCCAAGGCGTGACACCGGAGTGATCGAGCGCGGACGCAGTGAAAAGAAAAAAGGAGAGAAAAGGTTCAGTCCCGGTTCAGTCCCCAAAAACCGACACCTTTCGGAACGGACACCTTTTCTTTCCGAATCATCCTTCCCGCCTCGCTGCGGGTATGGGGTGAAGACCCCACCCGGCCGCCTGGAACCCTGAGTTCGATGCCCTGCTCTCATCTAATATGATTATGAAAACTCGCGAACAAAAAAAACTGGTCACTGGTTTGAAATCGACTCTCTGCGCGGCTCTCATTGTGGGGACGCACGCAGCATGGAACGGCCAGGCTCAAGGCACCGGTCCGCGCCTTCTCCATCCGCATTTGGGCGTGCGCACCATCACGACGAACCTGGACTCGCCCACCAGTCTGGCATTCATCGGCGCCAATGATATGCTCGTGCTCGAGAAAGCAACGGGGCGAGTCCAGCGGTTTGTGAACGGCGAATTGACCTCGACCGTGCTCGATTTGCCGGTCAACTCCAACTCCGAACGCGGCCTGCTGGGCATCGCCCTCCACCCGGATTTCCCGTCCAACCCGCGCGTTTACCTTTACTGGACTGAAAGTTCGACCGGCGCCGACACGTCCGTGGTCACCAACACTCCGTTGTTGGGGAATCGCGTGGACCGCTTTGCCTGGGATGGCTCGGCGCTCAGCCTCGAACAGAATCTCATCCACCTTCACGCCTTTCAGGCCGACGCCGGCCAGACGCCGCGCGGCAATCACAACGGCGGCGTGATCCGCTTTGGCCCCGATCGCAAGCTCTACATCGTCATCGGCGACAACGGGCGTCGTGGCTCTTTGCAAAATCTTCCTTGCGGTCCGGCCGAAACCTGCCCCGGTCCGATCGTTCAGGACGACCAGTTCGGCGGACCGGAACCGGATAACGCGCATCTCACCGGGGTCATCCTCCGTCTGAATGACGACGGCACAGCGCCCGCCGACAATCCGTTTTTTGCCGTGGGCGCGTCCATGTCGGGCGAAGTCGGGGCGAACCTGCAAAAAATCTTCGCTTACGGCATCCGCAACACCTTCGGCATGGCGTTCGATCCCAGGTCGGGGCAGCTCTGGCTTCAGGAAAATGGCGACGACTCGTTCGACGAACTCCGTCGCGTGGATGCCGGACTGAACGGCGGCTGGATACAAATCATGGGCCCGGTCAGCCGCGTGGCCGAGTTCAAGGCGATTGAGACCGACCCGGCCTTTTTCGGGCTGCAACAACTCCGCTGGCCGCCCACGCTGCTGGCCGACACACCCGAAGAAGCGTTGTCGCGGCTGTTCATGCTGCCGGGGGCGCATTATCGCGACTCGGAATTCAGTTGGAAATACGCCGTGGCCCCGGCGGGAATCGGGTTTGTGAACGGCAAAGGGCTCGGACCCGAGTTCGAGGGAGATTTGTTTGTCGGCGCTGCGCGGCCAACCCTGGCCAATGGCTACCTCTTTCGTTTTCGATTGGCCGGCAATGGCCGCACGATTGTTCCCACCGATCCGCGCCTCGAGGATGGCGTGGCCGATAACACGGCCAAGTTTAATATCACAGAGAGCGAAAGCCTGCTCATCGGGACGGACTTTGGTGTCGGCACCGACATCGAAACGGGACCCAACGGCAATTTGTTTGTCGTCTCGCTCTCGAATCACGCGATCTACGAGATCTTCCGGCGACTGCCCTCCGGGAAGGGGTAGCCGGCAAATTTCCCGCCGCGGCGGAGACACAACCGAAGGTACGCGTCGAGAAGCACGGCGAAAGCCAGTGAAGTCTTCCTTTAGGGGTCGGTCAGCAATGGGCCCGCATCGCCGCACCGCCCGGCGCGGCGGCTGAGAGCGCCTACAAAGCAAGACCGCGACCCCGACAACCCGACAACGCCCCGCGGCAACAGGGTTGCTTTTTCTTGTTGGACGGAATTGGCGGTCTTTGCAAAATTCCGCAATGAAATCTCCCCTCCAATTCCCTTTTCCGGTTGTCCTCTTCATTGGACTTGCGCCGGCGGCACCGGCCGTCAGCGGCGCGGAACCGCCGCCGGAGGCGAGTGCCCTGCGCGCGGGCACAAATTTTATCGCCACGCGCGTGTATTCGGCCGACGAAGATCAAAAGCTGCTCGAGGCATTCCAGGGCTTGCGCGTCGCGGATGTCTGCGACGGCATGGACGCCGTGGGTTTGCAGAACGTCGGTTTGATGGACGCAGACGTTCACCCGCTCTGGCGCGATACAGAAAAATTCGCCCACCGGTTCATCGGCATCGCCGTCACGGCTCGTTACGTCCCGACTCAGGAAGCGCCCGCCGGGCAACGCAGTGTGGAGGATTATGATCGTTGGGCATCGGAATGGTATCGCCACCGCTCCGGCGAACCATTCAAGTCCGTGCTGCGGCCGGGCAGCGCTTTGGTGATCGAAGACACGTCGAATGCCGACGTGGGGTCGATTGGCTCGAACAACATCATGACCTGGAAACTCGCCGGCTGCGTCGGAGTCGTCACCGGCGCCACGGCGCGCGATACCGATGAAGTCACCACCGAGAAAATGCCGCTCTACTTCCGCCGCCCGGGCCGCGGCATTCGGCCCGGTCGCAATGAAATTGAATCCATCAATCGTCCGGTGGTGGTGGGCGGCGTGCTGGTCCGGCCGGGTGACGTAATCGCGGCCGATGGCGACGGCGTTATTGTTGTGCCGCGTGAAAAGGCCATGGCCGTCGCCACCTACGCCCGGAAAATTCTCGAGACCGACAAGGTCGCGCGGCGAGGTCTCTACAAAAAACTCGGCCTGCCCGCGGATCCGTCCGTCAAGTAGGCGGCGGGACGGATTTCCGGAGTGAACAAGTGTTTGGCCGGACTCCGTTCCCGGGACTCTGCTCCCGGGTCTGAGTCCGGGACTGCACGATAGCAAATCAAGTCCAACAAAGTCGGAGTTCCCGTTTTGAGGGTGCGAGAAACGGAAATGAGAGGTTAGCTTGTCCAGCAGCCTGAGTTTAGCCACCGG
>WNGF01005103.1_pt1 | contig 16923 bp, 19 predicted proteins | sample 5400641 | NCBI WGS metagenome assembly WNGF01 (sample SAMN13153371, study PRJNA577476) | soil metagenome | isolation source: 80 cm soil or saprolite under grassland replicate 2 | place: USA:California | collected 2016-06-15
CGGTACGAGACGAGGGCTGGGCGTCAATGCCAAGCTTGATCATGAGTGCGTCCGACTTTCTGAGCGCGAGCGTCACCTGATTTGCGAACGAGCGCCAAGCCGAAGTGTACGGCCAGGCGCGCTGCGCGCTACCGCTTCAGTCCACAGCAGCAGTATGCTGCACTCTGAAAGATGCCCCGGCCGACGTACCAGGAGCATGTGCCAGCCGTCGCCCGTGCCGTCCAGGCGCTCGAGCACCTCGCTGCCGCCCAGCGGCCGCTCTCGCTCAGCGCGTTGAGCCGAGCGCTGGAGGTCGGCCCAAGCTCGCTGCTGGCCATCCTGACGACGCTCCGCTCGGCCGGCCTGGTGAGTCGCTCGGCGCGCGACGGTCGCTACGCGCCTGGTCCGGGCCTGGTCGCGCTGGGCACCGCGGCGGCGCAACACCTCGAGCCCCTGCAGGCCTTCGATGCCCTCGCCGCGGACCTGGTCGAGCAGCTTGGCGAAACCGTCCTGCTTTGGATCCAGCAGGGTGATGGTCTGGCGCTGGCCGCCGCCCGCGAGGGCCAGCATGCGTTGCGTTATGTGCCGCCGCTCGGGCTGCGACTGCCCGCGGGCTGGGCCCGCTATGTCGATGGCGCCGTCGTCGAAGGCGAGCTCGAGTCAGGTGTGTGGATGCTCGCGGTGAGCCTTGACGAGCGGGCTGTCCTCGGGGTGGTCGGTCCAGCGCCTCGCCTGCGAGGGTCCGCCGGCACGGTCGCCCGCCAGACCCTGCATGCCGTAGCCGGTGGCGATTCCGCCTGGGGTCCGTCGGGTCCGATCCAGCCGAGCGAGCTTGACGCCTTCTTGAGCCAGGCTCTGGTCGCGAGCCTGTCGTATCTGTCGCGCGATGGGTATCCCGCGAGCGTACCGCTCTGGTACGACTGGGACGGCACCGCGTTCTGGCTCGTGCCGTCGCCAGGCGCCGAGTGGGCCGAGCACGTCCGACGCAACCCGCGCGTGTCGCTCGCCATCAGCGAGTCGACCCCTCCGCTGCGGCGGGTTTTGGCTCGAGGTCCGATGCTGCCGGTGGACGATGCCGACGCCGCGCAGTGGCGCGCGGTGGAGGGTCGCCTGGCGGCACGCTATGCCCGCCTGGATGCCGCGCGCCTCTTGGCCGGTCGCCCGGGCCAGCATCGCGTGCTGCTGCGCCTGCTGCCCGAACGGCTCATCGCGTGGCGTGGCCTCGTGCGCCCGAGCGGCGAGCGCGCGGCGCTGCACGAGGATCGGGGCGACGCATCTATTTCGGCCAGGCTGGCCTGACCCCCTCCGAGAGCGATAGAGATGAACCCGCTCGAGCTGTGGCCGGTCGTCGGTCTGGGTGAGATCGTGCCGGGCAGCGACCTGGCAGCTGCAATCTCCGCGGCCGTCGAGGCCAGTGGCGATCGACTCGTCGACGGCGACATCGTGGTCATCACCCAGAAGGTGGTGTCCAAGGCCGAGGGCTGCCTGGTCGACCTGGCCACGGTCGAGCCGTCGGTGCTGGCGCTGGACTGGGCGCAGCGTTGGGCCAAGGATGCCCGCGTGGTCGAGCTGGTGCTGCGCGAAAGCCGCCGCATCGTGCGCATGGAGCGCGGCGTGATCATCAGCGAAACGCGGCATGGACTGATCTGCGCCAACGCTGGCGTGGATGTATCCAACGTGGGTAATGACCAGGCGACACTGCTGCCGCTGGATCCGGATGCGTCCGCCGTGCGCCTGCGCGCGGCGCTCGAGGCTGCCAGCGGAGCGCGGCTCGGGGTAATCATCTCCGATACGTTCGGCCGCGCATGGCGCGAGGGCCAGACGAATATCGCCATCGGCGTCTCGGGCGTCGAGGCGCTGCGCCATTTCGAGGGTCAGGTCGATCCAACCGGGTACGAGCTGCGCGTGACGATGCTGGCGACGGCCGATGAGCTGGCTGGCGCGGCGGAGCTGGTGATGGGCAAGGTCGATGGCGTGCCGGTGGCGATCGTCCGTGGCCTGGCTCGAGCGCTAGCCGAAGGCTCGGCCAGCGAGCTCATTCGCCCCGCGGCGGCCGATCTCTTTCGTTGATGATCCGGCCGTTTGAGCCACGCGATTACGAACCCATCGCGCGCATCGGCTACGTCATCGATCCGGACAGCGCGCGTGGAGCGGACTGGCTGCGTGCTCGGGATGAGACCTTCGACCCCAAACTGCTGCGCGTGCGCGTGGTTGCCGAACGCGACGGGCAGGTCGTCGGTTGGGGCCAGGTCGGCCATCGTTGGTGGGCGTATCACCCGCGCAAGTTCAACATGCGCATCGAAGTCGAGCCTGCTTGGCAGAGAACCGGCATTGGATCGGCGCTGTATGCGAAGCTCGCCGAGACGCTCGCGACGTGGGATCCGCTCCTGGTCGAGGCCGGGACACGCGAGGGCAGGCGGCACGCCATCGAGTTTCTCGAGCGCCGCGGCTACTCGGAGCAGCGCCGTCGCTGGCAGTCGCGGGTCGCGCTCGACGAGGTTAACCTCGACAGTCTCCGCGGCGCACGACAGCGACTCGAACGGCAGGGCATCGTGGTCACCACAATGTCGGCGGAACGCGACCGGTGATGACCTGCTGCACGATGTATTTCAACTCGAGCTGCGGGCCATGACGACCGAGCCTGGCTTCGAGCCGGACACGAGCATGCCGTTCGAGCAGTTCCTGCAGAACGAGCTGTTGTGCGCGGAGTCCATCCCCGAAGCGGCATTTCTGGCGCTCGACGGCGAGCGTGTCGTGGGCATCAGCCGCCTGCAGCGCACTGCGCGGCCCGACGTGCTGGATCAGGGATTTACTGGCGTCGATCCGGACTACCGCGGTCGAGGGATCGCACTGGCGCTGAAGGTGTGCACGATCGACTATGCCCGCGCCAACGGGTTCAGTGCGATTGCGACCCAGAATGACACGACCAACGAGCCGATGCTGCACATCAACGATCGGCTCGGCTTCCATCGTGAGCCGGCCTGGATCGTCTTCGAGCGTCACTTCCCGACCTGAGCGCAGGCCATCAATACCATTGCTCGCAATGAGCGCCAGCCCCAAATCACGTTCGACGATTTTGCACGCGTCGACGTTCGCGTCGGTCGCATCGTCGACGCTCAGCCGTTTTCGGCCGCGCGCAAGCCGGCGTACCAGCTGCTGGTCGACTTCGGTCCCGAGATCGGCGCGAAACGCTCGAGCGCGCAGCTGACCCAGCGCTACACACAGGAGGAGCTGCTCGGTCGCCAGGTGCTGGCCGTGGTGAACTTCCCGCCGCGGCAGATTGCCTCCTTCTTTTCCGAAGTCCTGGTGCTGGGTGTGCCTGACGGCGATGGCAATGTCGTGCTGATCGAGCCACACGCCGAGGTCCCGCTGGGCGGCCGCCTGTACTGATCGTTATTTCAGTCGCTGTTCAGGCCGAAATTGATGCCCTTCGGCGTTTCTCAAGGTGACCGGACCTAGTGTGAGGCAGCCATGACCACCTTCTCATCACTCCCACCGAGCGGCAGCTCGCAGATCCCGCTGGTACCCGGCAGCAAGGACGGTCGCGGCTGTGCCGATCACGACCAGCCCTACACGTTCGGTCGTCGCCCGCGGGGCGTTGGGCCGTTCCCGTTCACGACCCGACAGTACGCACGCTTGCTAGCGCTGCGCGGTCGGATCGCCGACGGCCTCGTCGGCGCTGACGACATCGACCCGAGTGGCTTTGCGCCGTTTGCGCCGGCCGTGTTCGCGATTACCCGGACGCGCATGTTCAACCAGTGCGTCGTGTGCGGCGCGGTGGTCGCGGGCGCCTACCGCGGATCGTCGATCATGACTTGCCCCAAGTGCGCACAGGACGGCGGGCGCGATCAGGCCGCGCGGGCGATTCTGCTGATCGCGGGTGTCCTCGAACTGCTGGACGACGCAAGTTCGGCGGAAGCGGACGCCGCGGCGGCGTGACGTGGCGTGACGCTCAGGCGACCCGTTCGAGCGTGAGCACGGCGCTGCGCACGACGCTGCCAGCGATGGTGCGGCCCTCGACCAGGCGGAGCGGCTCGCCGATGCTCGCGGGCTCCCAGCCGTCGGTGGTGGCTTGACTTAAGGCATCGGCCGCGAGCTTGCGCGCGGCGGCCAGTCCAGGCGGGTCCCAGCGCAGCCGATACGGCAGCAGATTGACCACCAACTCGCGGCGCTGAAGACGGCGCGGCGTGGGTGGGCGCGGCAGCTGATCGAGCGGGATCATGTAGGTGCAGCTCGGGCAGATGCCCGCGCCGAAGGGAATCGTGGCGCGGCAGCTTGGGCACGGCGTGCCGGCTTGCGCCTCCGCTGGTTCCGCATCGTCCAGGACGGCCGGCTGCGCGTCGGATGTGGAAGGCCTCCGGGCGGCAGCACCTGGCGGACCGACCGTCTGGGCGGCGGCGCCGGGTGGTGCGACGGGTACGGGCGCACGGAACGCCCGATCGGACCATGGACCAGTCTGGTCATGCGCGGTGAAGGCGTCGCGGAACGCGCTCGCGAGCGCGCCGCCGCTCTGGTACCGCTCGTTGGGATCCTTGGCCAAGGCGCGCTGGACGACGGCATCAACCTCGGGTGACAGATCAGGCCGCAGCGGGAGCAGCGACGGCACCGGCGCCTGGAGGTGTTTGAGCAACACGCCCAGCGGCTCGGCGGCGGTGAACGGGCGCTCGCCGGCCAGCATCTCGAACAGCACAACGCCCAGCGCATAGACGTCGGTGCGGTGATCGATGCCTTCGCCTGAGGCCTGCTCGGGGCTCATGTACTCGGGCGTGCCAATCACGCCACCGACCATGGTCAGATGCGCGCCCTCGAGGATCCACGCCAGGCCGAAGTCGGCCAGCACGGCTCGACCGTCATCGGTCATCAGGACGTTGCCTGGCTTAACGTCGCGATGAATGACGCCTCGACTGTGCGCATAATCGAGCCCGGCTGCGATCTGATCCAGCAGATCGGGGATGCGTACGTCGTCGAGGCCAAAATCCATCAGGTCGGCAAGCGTGGCACCCTCGATGTACTCGAGCACCAGGTACGGCACCCCGCGCTCGTCCTGTCCGAAGTCATGGACGGTGATGACGTTCGGGTGCCGCATGTTGGCGGCTGTGCGCGCCTCGCGTCGAAAGCGCTCGAGGAACTCCTCCGAGGCAGCCAGGTTCTCAGACAGCACCTTAACTGCGACGATGCGGTCGAGCGTTTCCTGGCGTGCACGATAAACGACCGCCATCCCGCCGTGCCCAAGCGGTTCGAGCAAGGTATAGCTGGCGATGCGGCGCGGTTCCATAGCCACGTGTGTGCGCTGGTGATGATGGAGTACGCATCAACCGCGCCCAAGACTTGGCGTACCTTCGACTTGCCTGACCAGTACTTTCGGCGCATTGGGTCCCGGTCACCGATGTGCCAAAACGCGGCGTTAGCTACATAGAACGCGCTGTGAACTGAGGGTGCTCACCAGAATGACCGTTGCCAATCGACCTGTATCGACCGTTGCGTACGCTGAGGACCTGGTCCGCCGCATTCGAGCCCAGGAGGCCGATGCGTTTGACGAGCTGTACTCGCGCTATTCACCACGTGTTTTCGGCTATCTGTACCAGCGCCTGAACGGTAATACAGAAGAAGCCGAGGATCTCACGTCCGAGGTCTTCGCCAAAGTCTTCGAGAAGATCGAAGGCTTCCAGGTGCAAGGTGCGCCGCTGTCCTCGTGGCTGTTCCGCATCGCGCACAACCGACTGATCGACTCGGTGCGCCGCCGCCCGCGCCAGACTCAGGTCGCACTAGACGATGCGCCGCCGATCGCCGCCGGCCCAGTGTTCGGTGGTATCGATCAGGCTGTGGCGCTCGACCAGATCAAGGTCGGCCTCGCGCGGCTGACCGAGGAGCAGCGCCAGGTGATCGTGCTGCGCTTTCTCGAAGGGAAGAGCCTGGCCGAGACCGCGGCCGCGGTCGGCCGCAACGAAGACGCGGTCAAGAAGCTGCAAGCACGCGGCCTGGCGTCGCTACGTCGCGGCATCGAATGCCTCAGCGGCTGCTGGCGCGTGGAGCTCGAAAGGGCGGCCTAGCCGCCAGACCTCAAGAGGCCGATTGTTCAGCGCGCGTTGCAAGGGCGGAGCCAATGCTGGCTTCGCCCTTTGTGTTGCGTGGAAGTGTTGCGTGGAAACGCCAGCATGTCAGGCCGCGGCAGCGCTGGGCTGAGCGTTGACGGGCCAGGTCCAGCGCAGGCTTGTGGTCAGGTTCCAGCCCATCGCCGCCCCGATGCCGACAGCATTAGCCAGCACCGGCGGCAGACCCATGGCGGTGAGCGCGTGCAGCGTCAGCAGCTGGAGGACCAGGCCGCCCAGCGCGGTGACCTGGTAGCGAGCGAATGCCGTCGGCCAGAACGATGCGCGCGTGGCGAAGGTCCAACGATGGTTCAGCGCGAAGTTGCTGGCCAGGGCGAGCTCGAAGGCGCACGCCGCGGCGAGCACGGCGGGCAGGCCCAGCGCGGCGCTTAGCAGCCAGAACGCGGCGATATTGAGGGTGGCGCCGCTGGCGCCGACCAGGCCAAAGCGGGCGAGCGTACGCATTGACCGCCCTCAGGCGCCAGCCGTCACGGCCGACGTGGCGCTGACCAGGCGCGCGGGCGCGAAGAAAGGTGAGCAGTCCCAGGCCAGTTTGGCCAGGTGGTGCAGGAAGCGCAGGCCCTGGCGCAGGTCGGCCTTGCTCTCGCCGTGCTGGCGCGGCATGAACTGGTACGGCACCTCGCGTGCGGTGCGCCACGAACAGCGCACCAGGATCTCGAGCAGGATCTTGTAGCCGATCGGACGAAGGTCGGCACCGTCGACCACGGATCGGTGCAGCAGGAAGAAACCGCCGAGCGGGTCGCTGATGCTGGCCAGTCGACGCGGAAATACCACCTGCGACAGCCGCTTGAGGCCGCGCGAGTACAGCTGGCGCAGCGGGCCGTCAAGACCACTGGCGCTGCCGCCGGGCACATACCGACTGGCAACGACGACGTCCGCTTGGGACTCGCGCGCCTCGTGCAGCATGGTCGGGATGCTCGATGGCGGGTGCTGCAGGTCGGCGTCGATCACACACACGTACGTACCGCGCGCAACCGCGAGGCCATCGACAACCGCGCCGGCCAGGCCACCACGGTTCTCGTCCCGATGCAAAAGCCGTATTCGAGCGTCGGCAGCAGCGAGCGAGGCGATCAGCTCGTCGGTGCCATCGTTGCTGTCGTCGACGAAGACGGCCTCCCAGCGCAGCCCGGACAGCGCACCAGCAAGCTCCTCGAGCAACGCGGGGAGACCTTCGCGTTCATTAAAGGTAGGGATGATGAGTGACAGCTCGGGCGAGCTCATGCCTGTGCCTCCTCGGCCCGGACGTAGATGACGCCCTGCGGGTCGGCATAGACCAGGCGCCAGCGCGGACTGTGCCACGCGACGTCGATCAGCGACCGGTCATTTTCGTGCGACAGCATGAGCACATCGGCGTCGTACCGGTCGACCATTTCCTCCCATCGCGCGTTCGCCTGGTGGATCGCGCGGAAGTCTTCCCAAACTTTGGGCGGGTGGATGTCAATGGCCGAATCGACCATTGGTTGGTAGCGCGGCCACAGTCGCCAGTCCACGTATGCGCTCCAATAGTGGTCCGCCAGCACGCGTGGGCCGTAGGAATGCGCGACCAGGAAGTCTGCGCCAGCCTGTGGATAAATCGACTCCACGAGCTCCGTCTCGCGCGCGTCGAGAAGAGGGTTCATGGCGCGCGTCCACGGCAACCACATGACGACCGCGAGGACCAGCAAACCGGCGCGGATTTGGCTCATTCGGCCGCGATCCGGACGCCGCAGCCACGCGGCGGCAGCGATGAGAACGCGTGGCGCTCGCCAGTCGGCCAGGTAGCGCGCCATGAGCGGCGTGCAGATCAGCCCGAACAGCATCGTATTGCGATATGCCTGCAGCCCGAGCACCGCGAGAACGGCGAGCAGCAGCACGTCGCCCGGCAGGGCCTGGCGGCGCGAGCGACTCATGACCGCGATGACCATGCCGATCGCTGCGAAGAACTGCATGCCTTCGAGGCTCGCGATGGCCGTGGGTTGCCACTCGGAGATCCTGTCGCGAACTGTGGGGTGCGAGGAGACTCCGGCGGCATACCGATACAGGTCGAGTCCAAATGGTGTGGCGAGCGAACCGGCGACCTGTAGCAGCATGGCGGCGAGGAGGAACTGGGTTCGACCGTCGCGAATGAGCTCGCGCAGCTTGCCTTCGCGCAGCGCCTCGAGCGCGTGACCAGTCAGAACGATAGCGGTCAACAATGGGCCCATGAAGAATGAGCCGTGCTGGTTGGCCCACACCACTTCAGTCGCTCCGAGCGCCAGAAGGGTGCACACGCGTGATTGGCCACACAGCAGGAGCCACACCGTGGCCATGAGCGGCACCAGTGCCAGTGACTGCGCACGCGGCCAGATGAACCACGCCGCCGGTAATGCAAACAGCAGCATCGCGCACGCAGCCGCGGTCAAACTCCGTGAGTACCGCCAGGCGGCGTGCAGCAGAATGGCCAGCGCGATGGTGCACATGACGGCGTTGAACACCATCACGCCCTGAAGGTCGAGCAGCTGGTACGCAGCGTAGAACACGACCTGGCTGAGCCACTGCGCGTTGAGGAAACCGGCCGAATGCGGCGCGAACGTGAACGGGTCGGCGGTGGGCATCTGGCCGGTCAGCGAGAGCACGCGGCCATACGCCAGCGCCCACCACACGTCACCACCTAGCGGGCGGTTGGCGAGCACGACAAACGGAATAACCAGCGTGAGTAGCGCGAAAGTCGCGGTGCGGCTGAGGCCGCCGATTGCGGCCATGCGGCGTGGCGCCACCACGGTCGTGAGGCTTGACCTGGGCAGCCTGAGCACAGAAGCGTGAGTACTCATCATCGTGCATCGGAAAACGCAGTTGATGCGACGAATGGGACGGGCACCCACGCGCGTGCGTGGGCCTTTACAGGCGCGTATAGGCGGTGGCAGCTTGAAAAACTTCCTCGTCTTTCCCGTCACCTCTATCCACAAGGCTGCGTTTACCCACACGTCAGATACGACGGGCTCACCGCAAACGGTGGAGCAAATCACAACAAGAGGGACTATTCAAATGCAGATCATCAAGAACTTCCTGGTTGAGGACGAAGGCGCCGAGATCGCCGAGTACGCGCTGCTGGTTGTCATCCTGGCGCTGGGCCTGCTGGCTGCCGCCCCGAACTTCACGGCCGCGTTGACCAGCGCCTTCTCGCGCACCGGCAACAAGGTCAGCACCAACGCCGGCAACTCGTACCTCAACTAACAACCACCTCTATGACCGATTGACGAGGGGGCCGCGCGGCCCCCTCTCAACCGCCCGTACCCCGAACCGCTCGCGGTCCGGGATTCGGGCGTTAAAAGCCATGCCGAATCTGTTCATCAACCTGGTTCTGTTCGCAGTGCTCGCGCTGGCCTGCGTCACCGACCTCCGCTCGCGCCGCATTCCCAATGCCCTGACCTTCGGCACGGTGGCGCTCGGCCTCGCGCTGAATGGCGTGCTGTTCGGTTTCGACGGCCTGCGCGAGAGCGCTCAGGGCACCGGTATCGGGCTGGCGCTACTCATGCCGCTCTTCATGCTGCGCTGGATGGGCGCCGGCGATGTCAAGCTGATGGCCGCGGTCGGCGCGTTGAAGGGACCGGAGTATGTCTTCTTCGCCTGTCTGTGGGCCGCGGTCTTCGGTGGCGCAATCGCGCTCCTCGGGCTGATTCGCTCGCAGCGCCTCGGTCTTGCCCTGACGCACCTGTACTACTCAGGAGTTTCGCCGAACACCGGCGGTAGCTTCATGAAAGCTGCGTGGCGCATGCCATACGCGCCGGCAATCGCGCTTGGGTGCACGGTCACGCTGATGGGTGTGCGATGGATCGGGCACTGAGGTCGCGCGGGCGCGGCGACGCTATTGTCGAGTTCGCGCTCCTGGCGCCGATGTTGGTATTGATCTTGTTCGGCATGCTCGAGCTGGGGCGGGTGATCGATGCCTGGCTGGTCGTGCACAACGCTGCTCGTGAGGGCGCGCGCGCTGGCGTGTTGATCTACAGCGACAGCGATGCAGCAACCGGCGCACAGAGCACGACCATCGCGTATCTCAACGCGGGGCTGAGCGGGCGCACCGATATTGCAGCGAGCACCGCACCCAATGTGCAGGTGACAACTGACAATGTGCAGGTCACCGCTCAGGCGGACGTGCGCCTGTACACGCCGCTGTTCGAAAGCATGCTTGGCGTCAACCCGGTGCCAGTGCGCGCGAGCGCCAGCATGCGGAGGCAATAACCATGCGGCATCGACAAGCGGCGGTCACGATCACGACCTTCGCGCTCATCGCGCCCGTCTTCCTGTTCATCATCTTCGGCACGATGGAGATGGGCCGCGTCCTGAACGCATGGATGGTGCTGACCAACGAGGCCCGCGAGACGGCCCGCTATGCCGCGGTTACGTATGACGCAACCGCCGATCAGACAACCGAGCTGGCAAGTCAGACAACAGCCGTGCGTACGTACGTTCGGCAGCGGCTGAATGGAGTCCTCGACCTGAGCGACATGATTCGGGAAGCCGACGTTGCATATGTCCCGACGGGCACGAACCAGAGTCCGCTCGTGCAGGTCACGCTCTATTACAGCGTGCCGCTCGTGGTGCCGCTGGTCAGCCAATTCTTACCGAATCCGTTTCCCATCCAGGCGCGTTCGGCAATGCGCGGGGAATGACTGGTCTCATGCACGCTTCTCTTTCAGTACTGCAACTACTCCGCGTCCGAGACCGTGGTGCCATCGCACCGATGGTCGCTCTGCTGATCATGGTCCTGGTGGGCTTCTGCGGTCTGGTACTCGATTTCGGAACTATTTACGCCAACCGCCGGGCGATGCAGAATGCCGCGGACGCCGCGGCGCTGTCCGGCGCGCGGGCCATGGAGGCCCAGTTCTTCGGCGACACCGACGATCCGGTCGCCGATGCGCTGACCTGGGCGAGCAAGAACGGCGTCACGACCAGCGGCGCAACGTGTAGGGATGATGGCAAGGCCACAGTCACCTACAACCAGCCCAACAACACGCGGCCGAACAGTTGGCAGGTGAGAACCAGCCGACTGGTGCGACTCAGCTTCGCACCGGTGATCGGCATTTCTAGCCAGTGCGTCACGGCAAGCGCCACAGCGGTGGTGACCAGCGGCATGGCGGCCAAGGTGTTCCCCTTTTCACTGTTCGCGAACACCGAAATTTCGCCGTTCGCGAGTCCAGGTACGACGCAGAGCTGCGACCCCAACGCGCCATCACTGAATCAGTATTGCTTCGTGTTGAAAGAGGGCGCGAGCGGCAGCGCCTCGGGCAACTTCGGCATCCTCGACTTCCTGTGCACGGGCAATCAGAACAAGTCCAACAACTACATCTACTGGACCGAGAACGGCTATGGCAGTCGGCCGGGCGAGACGATTCCAGGGCCTATCCCTGATAAGCGGTGGACGGTGTGTACGTTCACGGGCAACACGGCAAGCGCGAATAGCGAGATCGACAACTGGGTCCTGGATACGCTGCGCAATCCGCCGCCGTCCTGCCCCAAGGCGCGCATCGATCCCGATTACAAGGTGCCCGACTTCAACTGTCCGCTTATCGGGTTGCTGCCCATCCTCGAGGAAACCTCGCTCGGAACAGGCAGCAGCGGCACGGTGACCATCGTCAATTTCGCGGTCTTCCAGATGGTGGGCCTGACAGATGACCACGCCACGGGGCACAAAGCTATCGTGGGTCAGTTCCTGGAGTGGGCGAAGACGACGGGGCCGACGCAGCCTCAGGATCCGAGCGGCAAACTCACCGGCGCGATCACGATTCGGCTGGTCGAGTAGATCCGTAACTCACTGACGAGGTCAGAGTGCGTGCCAGGCGCGTCATACGCCTGGCACGTTGGCATTTAAAGCATCCACGGCCGGTTAGGAAGTCGAGCATGGCGAGCATCACAGGCCGTCCCTTGTGGCCCTCATGGAGCGTTCTACGTGCCAGCTTCCCGACATCGGGAGACATCGGAGGCTCTTACGAGACTTTATGCGAATTTTTGCAGGCAAAGGGGCGGTCGTAGCGGCACTGGCGCTCGGCGGTCTCACCTCAGTTCTCACCTGGCGCTACGTCGACCAGGCCAGCCAGAACGCACACAACGTAGAGATGGTGCCGGTCGTCGTCGCGGCGATGCCCATCTCGGCGCGCACGGTGCTCGCACCTGAGATGCTGCGCATTCAGCGCATGCCCGTCGACACGGTCGATCCGTTGGCCGCGCAGTCGGCCGAGGACGTCGTCGGCAAGGTGGCGCGTGCGCCCATGACGATCGACGAGCCTGTGCTCAGTAGCAAGATCTTCTTGCAGCGCGCTGAGTCCGGTCTTGCATTCATGATCCCCGAGGGCATGCGCGCCGTCTCGGTCGGTTTCTCGGAGATCGTCGGCTCGGGCGGCATGGTCACGCCTGGTGATCACGTCGACATTATCGGTGTCTTCGAGAAGACCCACCCGTCTGGCTCCAAAGAGGAGGCGACGCAGGTCGCCACGCTGGTGCTGCAGGACGTGACCGTGCTGGCCATCGCGCAGCGCCTCGAAGGCGAAAACACCAAGCCCAAGGACATGATCCAGGTTCCCGGCAGCAGCACCGAGAAGCCGAGCCAGGTGCGCTCGGAGCCGACGCCCCAGCCCGCGGCCAAGACGGCTACGTTGGCCGTGAACCCGTCGGACGCGCTGAAGGTGGTGCTCGCGGAAGACCGCGGTCGCATTCGGCTAGCGCTGCGTCGCGCCGAAGACAAGAGCACGCCCAAGGTGGAGCAGGTAGCGGTCAGTGCGCTACTCGAGCCAGCAACGGTTTCGGCATCACAGCCGGCGAGCACGGCGCAGTCGACGACGGCACAGCCGGCGAGCCTGGCGCAGTCGGCCCCGGCGGCCCGCTAGAGCCAGGAGAGGGAGACACATCCATGGCTGCTGCGCAGCAAATCAGCATTCTGCTCGTCGACGACGCGCCCGATAGTCGCGTCACACTCAAACGTCTGCTCCTCGCCGGTGGCTTGCAGATCGCGGGCGAGGCCGGCACCGGAACGGAAGCGGTCGGCATGGTGCGCGACGTGCGCCCAGACGCCGTCGTCGTCACTCTCGAGGAGCCGGTCGCGCGCCCGCTCAAGTCGATCGAAGCGCTGACCATCTCGGCGCCCGAGACGCCGGTCATCGTCGTCTCGTCACTGCTCGACAAGGAATACCTGCGCCGCGCGATGGTCTCGGGCGCGCGCGATTTCGTCGGCCACCCGCTGACCCAGGAAGAGCTCGCGCGGACGATCACCACCGTGGTCGAGGTCGAGCGCAAGCGGCGTTCGCTCAGCCAGGACGTGCTCGAAAACGGACAGCGCGGCGAGCTCGTCGCTGTCTTCTCGGGCAAAGGCGGGGTTGGCAAGACCACGCTCGCGACGAACCTCGCCGTGGCCATGTCGATCGAGGCCAAGCAGAAGCAGCGCGTCGCGATTGTCGACTTCGACGTGCTCATGGGCGACGTGGCGATCATGCTCGACGTCACCCCCGAGCGCACTATTGCCGACCTGGTGCCGCTGATCGAAAAGCTCGATCCCGAATTGCTACGCAGTTTCCTGCACGTGCACTCCTCGGGGACCAAGGTGCTGTGCGCGCCGACGCGCGTCGAGGACAGCGAAGCGCTCAATCCGGATCGGATCAGGCGCATTCTCGATGTGCTCGCGCGCACGTTCGACTACGTCGTCATCGACCTGCCGCGTACCTTCGACGATCGCATCGTGACTGCGCTGGACATGTCCAGCACGATCCTGCTCGTTGCCAACTACGACGTGCCGACGCTCAAGAGCACCAAAGTGTGCCTCGATACGCTGCGCTCGTGGCGCTACTCGGAAGAGAAGCTGAAGCTGATCGTCAACCACGCCAATCGGACCAATGGCTTTGCGCCGGGCGAGGCCGAGGGCGCGCTGGACTATCCCGTGTACTGGAAGGTGCCCAGCGACTACGCCGTGGCTGGGACGTCGAACCACGGCAAGCCGTTCGTGCAGAACACGCCGACCAGCAAGATCGCCCAGAACATGACTGCGCTCGCGGCGAACCTGATGGGCGCGCACGCGCAGGGCAAAGGCGGCCTGCTGTCGCGGCTCCTGGAAAGGGATTAGGACGAGCAGTCAGCAGTCAGCCGTCAGCAGTCAGCAGTCAGCCGTCAGCAGTCGGCAGTCAGCCGTCAGTCGCCACTGGCACTCGGCAACGGGCCGGTGGACGGCAGACTTGAGACGGTAGACATCGCTGATAGCTGATAGCTGATGGCTGATAGCTAAGGAGACGAACTATGTCAATGCTACTTCAACGCTCGCAACCCGTGTCAACGGACGCGGCCCGTTCGCGGGCAACCATCTTGAGCGAGGCGGACTCGGCTCCGCCCGATGCCTTCGCCGACGTCAAGGAACGCGTCTACCAGCGCATGCTGCGCGAGATCGATCCTCAGAAGATCAGCGGTCGCGACAAGCACGAAGTCCGCCCTGAGATCGAGTCTATGGCCGGCAATATGCTGGCGCTCGACGACGTGCCGATGGCACGCGACGAACGCCTGCGCTGCGCGAGCGATATTGCGGACGAAATGCTGGGTTATGGACCGATCGAGCCGCTGCTCGACGACCCGGCCGTGACCGAAGTCATGATCAACGGGCCGCGCAAAGTGTTCTTCGAACAAGCAGGCCAACTGCACCTGAGTGACCGAGTGTTTCGTGACAACGACCACATCATGCGCATCATCGAGAAGATCGTCGTGCCGATCAATCGGCGCATCGACGAGTCGTCGCCGATGGTCGACGCGCGCTTGCCCGACGGCTCGCGCGTCAACGCGATCATTCCGCCGCTCGCGGTCGATGGTCCGACGGTCACCGTGCGAAAGTTCTCGCGCGATCCGTTCAGCGTAGAGGATTTGATCGGCTTCGGGACGCTAATTCCCGAAATGGTCGAGTTCTTGAAAGCGTGCATCAAGACGCGCTTGAACATCATCGTTTCGGGCGGTACTGGCTCGGGTAAGACGACCTTGTTGAATGTCTTGTCGTCGTTCATTCCAAGCAACGAGCGTGTGGTCACGATCGAGGATCCGTGTGAGCTCCAGCTGCGCCAGCGGCACGTGATTCGACTCGAGACACGTCCGGCCAACGTCGAGGGCAAGGGCATGGTCGCGGCCCGCGAATTGGTCCGCAACGCGTTGCGTATGCGGCCCGATCGCATCATCGTCGGCGAGGTTCGCGCCGGCGAGGCGTTCGACATGCTTCAGGCGATGAATACGGGCCACGACGGCTCGCTGACCACGGCGCACGCCAACTCGCCGCGCGACGCCATCGCGCGTATCGAGAACATGGTGCTCATGGCTGGTCTCGACCTGCCGGTGCGCGCCATTCGCGAGCAGGTCGCGTCGGCGCTGGACATGGTGGTGCACGTCAACCGTATGGCCGACGGCACGCGCCGCGTGACGCACGTGACCGAGGTCGTGGGCATGGAGGGCCAGACGGTCACCCTGCAGGACGTCTTCCTGTTCAACCAGACGGGCATCGACGCCCGCGGCAAGGTCCAGGGCAACGTTGTCTCGACGGGCTTGCGGCCGCACTTCATGGATCGCCTCGAGGCAGCTGGCATGCACTTGCCGGCCGACATCTTCGCGGCAGGCCGGGTCTGGTAGGCGGTTTCATGGACTTCTCATCGATGATTCCGCTGCTGGCGGGCGGCAGCATGTTCCTGCTGGTGTACGGTCTGCGGACCGCGAACCAGCGCTCGGAAAAGCTGGCTCGTCAGCTCGGACGCTTTACGAATCGGCCGACGCTGACTGCCGAGCCCATTCAGGCCGGCGGATTGTCCCGCGCGCGGCGGCGGCTGAGCCGCGTGCGCGAGCTGGACTCGTTCCTCGAACGCAAGGGCTTCTCGGCTGGCGTCGACAAGGAGCTCGCCGCGGCGGACATCCCGCTGCGCGTGGGCGAGTACATGCTCATTCGCTGGCTTGTCGCGCTGGGTCTGGCGGCTGCGTTTGGGGTGGCGTTCCGACTGCCGCTGGCGGCCATTCCTGGCGCGGCCGTTGGGTACATGATCCCGGGCGTCTACGTCGGCTTCCGTAAGAAGCAGCGGATGGGCCGGCTCGACGAGCAGCTGGTCGAGGCGCTGATGCTGATGGCGGGCGGTTTGCGCGCTGGCTACAGCTTCCTGCAAGGCGCTGAGGCGGTCGTGCGCGAGCTGGATGCGCCGATCCGCGACGAGTTCGGTTCGATGCTGCAGGACTTGCGCGTCGGTGTGCAGGTCGAAGAAGCCTTGATGTCGCTGGCGAAGCGCGCGGGCACTGAGGAGTTCGACATGATGGTCACCGCGATCCTGGTGCAGCGCACCTCGGGCGGCAACCTGGCCGAAATCCTCGAGACCATTGCGCACACCATTCGCGAACGCATGCGCATCCGTCGCGAGGTGTCGACGCTGACCGCGCAAGAGCGCATGTCTTCGTACGTGGTTGGTGCGTTGCCGATCGTCGCCTTCCTGTTCCTGACATTCATCAATCCCGCCTATCTCGACATCCTGTTCGGGACGGATATGGGGCGCCTGCTGCTGGCCGCGGCCATCGGGCTCGAGGTCATCGGCTTCTTCATCATCCGCAAGATCATCGACATCAAACTCTGATGGACTACCGTTCACTTCGTTCCCGTCGCGGCGGTACGCCAGCCGAGGCTCCGCCGCCATCAGCCCACGCGCCTGCGCGCCAGCGAGCTCCACTCCGTGGTGGCTGGGGGCTGGGTCTTGGTTCAACCGCATTCCACTCCGTGGTGGGCAGCCACGTGGGTCTCTGCTCAGCCGCCGAAGGCGGAACGCTCCGCGGAGGTGCCTGACATGTTGTTTATGCCCTTTTTGATTCCGGTGCTCACCTTCGTCACGACGGC
>WNGF01008306.1_pt1 | contig 16916 bp, 14 predicted proteins | sample 5400641 | NCBI WGS metagenome assembly WNGF01 (sample SAMN13153371, study PRJNA577476) | soil metagenome | isolation source: 80 cm soil or saprolite under grassland replicate 2 | place: USA:California | collected 2016-06-15
CGTTCGCGTGCTCGGGATTGACCTCCGCCAGGATGAGCGGCACGTCCTCGTCCATGCGGTGCGTCTTCACGTTGGAGAAGACGTGGTGGCCCGCCTTCGCCAGCGCGGCCTCCCACTCCTCGGCCGCCTCGTTGGGGAGGGCACTGAAACAGATCTCGGCGTCGATCTCGGGCCGTGTTGACTCGAGGCGCATGTCCGCGATCTCCGCCGGGATCGCCTCGCCGAAGTGCCAGGGCGTGACGTCGCCGTACCGCTTACCCGCCTTCGCGTCGGATGTCGTGAGGACGCTGAGCTCGAACCACGGGTGGCCGACGAGCAGGCTGATGAAGCGCTGTCCGACCGTGCCGGTGGCCCCGAGGACCGCGACCTTCCGCTTCTTCACGTCGGTAGTGTGACGTAGCCGCTAATTGCCGAACTTCAGCTCCCCTACGACTGGCCAGCCGGTGACGCTTGGGGAGCGCTCGAGACTCTTCGCCAAGCCCAGGACCACGCTCGGCACGACGAGCGGGAGGTAGTAACCCTGGTCGTAGAGATAAGCCCAGGCGTCTCCGAGCTTCCGCGCGCGAGTGTCGAGGTTCGTCTCGGCTTTGGGGGCGTCATAGAGATCCCAAGCAGCTGCGCCTTTGTCGAAGTTCTTCGCGAACCGACCCTCGGACTCCAGGATGAAATCGGGGGCGTTCAGGAAGACGTCCGAAACCCTTACGCCGCGCTCCGGACCTTGGGTTTGAAGATATTTCGTGTCCTCTCCCGGAGCCAGGATCAGTAGGTTCACCTTCAAGCCCGTCTTGCCGAACATGGCCGACGCCGCCTCGCACAGCTCCCGGTCCTTCGGTCGCTTTCCGCTGACACACGCGAGGATGATCGTCTTCCCCACCGCGTTGGCTTCCGTGGTGAGCGACTTGGCTTTCTCGAGGTCGTACGCACGCGGGGTGATATTCGGGTTGTAGCCGAACTCCCCGGGAAGGGCGAGCTGCCCTCGCAGGGCTACGGCCTGTCCAGAAAAGAGGTTCAGCAGGGCCTGACGGTCGATCGAATAGTCCAGCGCGAGGCGGATCCGCTTGTCGGCGAGGATCGGGTTCTTCTGAACCGCGGTATCCATCCGGAGCCCATACCGGTCGGGGATCGTCAGCAGGACCTTCTGGGGCGCGCGACTAGCTTCCTCGAGCGGTAGGTCGTAGACCCAGTCCACTTCGCCGGCGAGAAGCGACGCCAAACGGACGCCGGCCTCCTTGCGCCACGTGATCTCGACCTTCGCGATCTGCGGCTTGGTCCCCCAATAATCCTCGAACCGCTCCAGATCGATCTGCTTACCCGCATCCCACTTCACGAACCGATACGGTCCGGTTCCGATGGGCGCGCGGATCACCTGCTCCCGCTTCGCCTTATCGGTCGCGACAGATGCGGGAACGATGTCCAACCAGATCTGCTGGATGAGGAAGAGCGGCTGGGGATTGGCGAATTTGAGATCCACGGTGTAGTCATCGACGAGCGCCGCTTCCGTGACCGGAACGTAACCGTAGATGCCGCTGGTGCCGGTCGCCTTCGCATCCTCGATCATCCACTTCGCCGTCTCGACGACGTCCCTGGCGGTCAAGGTATCTCCGTTGTGGAACGTCACGCCCTTCCGGACCTGCACGCGCCACGTCTTGGTCGAATCGCGCGACTCCGCCGATAGCGCCAATGCCGGGACCGGCTTGCCCGTCGGGTCCAGACGGAAGAGCGGCTCGAGGACATTGCTGTCGATCGTCTCTTTGAGGAGCTCGCGTCGAGCGACCGATGCATACGCCGGCGGTTCGGAAGGGATCATCATCCGCAGTGTCCGCGCCGGCGCGGCCGACTGGACCGCGGGAGCAACGGGCTGACCACAACCTGCGAGCAGTGCCGCAAAGACAACCGCCCGCAGCGCGACCCTGGCACTCATGCGACTCGCCCTCCCACGCCGATCCATCGGAGATCAGCGCCAGCCAGGGAGTCTAAAGGTATGATGGTCAGTCTTAATGACGATCTCCGAGCAGCTCTCTCGTGAGACTCGCGAGCTGACCTTCGACACGCTGCCGGACGTAGTCGTGCACGAGTCGAAACGACGTCTCCTGGATACGCTGGCCTGCGGTATCGCCGGATTCGACAGTCCTCCGAGCCGCGCATTGCAGGCCCTCTTCAAGGAGACCGGCGGTCCCGCGGAGGCAACCCTCTACGGGAGCGGCTTCCGCACCTCAGCAATGAATGCGGCGCTCGCCAACGGTGTCATGGTCCGTTTCAGCGAGGCGATGGACCTCAGCCTCGAGAGCGCGAACGGCGTCACGTTCCACGGACATCCGGGCGAGGTCATTCCAAGCATCCTCGCCGTCGGCGAACGTCAACACTCGAGCGGGAAGGACATCATCACGGCCATCGTCCTCGGTTACCAGCTGCTGAATCGACTTTCGTATGCCATGGGCGGCGGACGCGCGATCGAGCACAACGGTTGGAAGAACGAGATCCGCGCGGGGCTCATCGTGCCGCTCGTCGTCGGCAAGCTCATGGGTCTCACCGAACAGCAACTGGTGAATGCCGTCGGGATCTCCGGCTGCTTCTCTAGTGGTCTTGGCCTGCTCGACCACGGTTCGGAAGAGGTCACGATGTCCCGAGACCTGAGATTCCCGCATCACGCCTATCAGGCGATCCTCGCCGCGCTGATGGCCCAGAAGGGATTCGAGGGCCCCAGCCGCGTCTACGAGGGACACAACGGCTTCAACGAGGTGATATCGCGCGGAAAGATCGACCTGGCCCTCCTCAGCCAGAGCGATGGCGAATTCAACATCCTCTACACCTGGACGAAGGCCTATCCGGTGAACATCCGACTGCTCGGTCTGACCGAGATCCTGCGGGGGATGGTCCGCGATCACCATCTCACGCCCGAGCGGGTCGCGCGGATCCGGATCAGGACCACGCAGCGTGTCCTCGAGGGAATGGGCAATCCCGGGACGCACCGTTATCCCCAGACAAAGCAGACCGCGGATCAGAGCGCGTACTACGTCGCCGCGCTCGTGATAGCCGACGGTACGGTCCGCCTCGGCCTCGATCAGTTCACGGCCGAGCGAATGCGGGACCCCAAGCTGCGCGCGGTCATCGACAAGATCGAGCTGATCGCGGTCCCGGAGTGGAAGACCGACGATGCCCCGACCGAGGTCGAGATCACCACGGTCGATGGGGCGACCCATAGCGGCCGCGTCGATCACCCGAAGGGTCACGTTCGCAACCCCATGACCGACCACGAGCTCCGGGACAAGTTCAGGGGGATGGCGAGCCGCCTCATGGATGAGGCCAAGATCAAGAAGGTATTCGCGGCCATCGACGGTCTCGAGGAGCTGAAGGACATCTCGAAGCTGACGAGCACGCTCGTCGTCGCGTGATCGTGGACTCGGAACACTAGGCCGAGCGCACCAGTAGCTTCATCAGTGCGCCGATGTCAGAGGTGTTCTCCAGGTCGTAGATCGTCTTCAAGATCTGGTCCATCTGCCGCTCGTCCATGAACGCTTTCGCCATGGTGCGGAATTTGGCCTCGAGGTCGGCGTCGGTCATCGGGTTGAGCGGATGACCCTTGGGCTGGAGGATCTCGCGCGCGTATTTCGCGCCGCTCTTCATGATGATCTCGACGATGCCGGGTGAGATGTAGCCCTCCAGCGCCGGGTCTGCCTCGACGGAGACCTTGTCCGCGAGCGCCTGCACATTCTGATCGCGGAGCCTGTCATCGGCGAACTGCTCCGGACCGACGGCGCGATCGATGATCGCAACGGCGGTGCAGTAGTAGGAGCTGTGGTCGGCGGTGTACTTCGTCTTGGGCCGACGACGCGTTGCGGGATTGGCCATGCGCCGGTAGGTGTGAGCGGTCGTCTTGACCCTCACCTCAGCGACATCCTCGGCTTTGATGTCATGATCGTTCACAAGCCCAATGGTCGCCTCGATGTGTCCGTGCATGCGGCCCTCGGTCGCGAAGTTCTTGATCCACGTGTTCAGAATCGTCCACTCCCGCCTCGGCTGTCGCAGTTTCTCGAAGTCCATCTCTCCGCCGGCGACGACCTCGGCGATCCCGGTGTGCCCTTCGAACACGTTCAGCGGCCCCTTGAAACCCTTCTGCGCCAAGAGCGCGCCGAGTATGCCGTTGTGAGCGGCGAAGGAGAACCTCAGATTCCGCGCCATGGTCAGCTCTTCTTCGCCCGAATGCAGGATGCCGAGCTCCTGCGTGAACGATGCCGCGACAGCCAGCGCGTTCGCCATCTCCTGCTCGGTGAGCTCAAGAAGCCTTCCCGCGACCAGAGCCATCACGCTCGGGACCCGCATCGTCTCGGGCGCCCAGCCGCGGTGATCGATGACGCCGTGGTTTCCCCCGACCGAGTCGGCAACTTTATTGAGGAGCTCGTAGGCGGCGACGATCGCGGTGATCACATCCTCACCGCTCGAGTGCTGCCGCTCGCCCAGCGCCAGGATCGGGACGATCGACTCGCCATGGTGGCCCATGTCATTGACGGCCTCTGGGACGAGGAACGCCCGATCCATGTAGTCGAGGTAGCGGACCATGGCACCGTTGGCCAAGGTCGCATAGAGGCAGGACGTCCTGAGGCCGCTGACGAAGACCGTGGATTCGGTCGGCCCGCCGACATCCCTGATCAGGCTTTGGATGATCTGGCTCGGTTCGCTTGTGTAGCCACCGAGGCCGATGGCGACGCCGTCCAGCAGCGAGCGTTTCGCTTGATGGACGACCTGCGGCGGAAGGCCTTCGAACGTGAACGCCTGGGCTTCCGCCGCCAAGTGCTCGGCGATCGTCGCCGTCGCTAGTGTTTCGACACGCAAGTCATGATAAGATAGCCTCCAGCACAGGGTTGGAGGTCGGGCGATGGCCGCACCCGCACTGGCGATCGTTCTCAAAGAATCCGACCGCAGGGCGCTCGAACATCTGCAGCGCGCCGCGGCCGGCCCGGCGGGGCTGGCGCGGCGAGCGCGGGTGGTGCTGTTGATCAGCGGGGGCCTGGGCGGGGTCCAGGTTGCCGAGCGCACCGGGTACACCCCGGTGCAGGTGAGCCGCATCCGCCACCGTTTCGCCCGCGAGGGTCTCGCCGGTCTTCGCGATCGAGCCCGTTCCGGCCGTCCACCGGTGTATGGCCAGCGGACCCGGGCGAGGGTCGTGGCGCTCACCCTCAAGCCGCCGCCCGCAGGCCAGACCCACTGGTCGACGCGGGACCTCGCCAAGGAGGTCGGCCTCTCGCGCGAGACGGTGCGCCGCATCTGGCACGACCACGCGCTTCAGCCCCACCGCAGCGAGACCTTCAAGTTCACCGCCGACCCCCGCGCGGCCGAGAAGATCGAGGACATCGTCGGCCTCTACCTGGCGCCTCCGACCAAGGCGGTCGTGCTTTGCCTGGACGAAAAGACCCAGATCCAGGCCCTCGAGCGGACCCAGCCGATCCTGCCGCTGCGTCCGGGGATCCCGGCGCGGCAGACCCACGACTACCGCCGCTGCGGTCTCACTGACCTGTACGCCGCGCTCGAGGTCAAAAGCGGCAAGGTCACCGGCGCGCTCGCACCCTCCCACACCGGCGCGGAGTTCCTGCACTTCCTGCGGACCCTCGGCCGCCGCTACCGCCGGCGCGAGCTGCACATCGTGCTCGACAACAGCTCGACCCACTCGGTGCCAGCGGTGCGGGACTTCCTCGCGGCGCACCCCGAGATCCACTTCCACTTCACCCCGACCGGCGCCTCCTGGATGAACATGGTCGAGGCCTGGTTCGGGATCCTCACCCGCAAGTCGATCCGCCGCGGCTCCTTCCCCAGCGTCGCGGCGCTCATGAAGCACATCAAGGCGTACATCGCTCGCTGGAACGAGCACCCCACGCCCTTCGTCTGGACCAAGGATCCCTCCGAGATCATCAAGAAGGCGGTCCGCCGCGGCGTTAACAAGACTTCGCGGGCGGCACACTAGTTCTTGAACTTCAGCTCCGATACGACGGGCCAACCCGTGATGTTCGATGACCGCTCGATGTTCTTCGCAAAGCCCAGGACCACGCTTGGCACGACGAGCGGGATGTAGTAACCCTGCTCGTAGAGGTAGGCCCAGGCCAACCCGAGCTTCTCTGCGCGCTTCTCGAGGTTCGTCTCGGCTTTCACCGCGCTGTAGAGATCCCAGGCGGCCTGGTCTTCGTACGCGACCTGCGAAGCGCCCTTGTCGAAGGACTTCCCGAACCGACCCTCGGATTCGAGGATGAAGTCCGGGGCCTGCTGATGTATGTCCGAGACGCGGATGCCACGCTCCGGACCCTGTGTCTGCGTGTACTTCGTGTCCTCACCGGCGGCAAGGAGGACCAGGTTCACCTTGAGGCCCGCCTTCTCGAACATTGCCGCGGACGCTTGGCATATCTCACGCTGCTTCGGCCGCTTGGCTTCGCCGCACGTCATCTGCACGGTCTTGCCGACGGCGTTCGCTTCCGCGATCAGCGACTTCGCCTTCTCGAGGTCGTAGGCGCGAGGCTTGATGTTCGGGTTGTAGCCGAACTCCCCCGGAAGGGCGAGCTGGCCTTGCAGGATCACCGCCTGACCCGCAAAGAGGTTCACCAGTGCCTGCCTGTCGAGCGCGTAGTCGAGAGCCAGGCGGATCCTCTTGTCAGCCATGATCGGATTCTTCTGGACCGCCGAGTCGAGGCGGAATTCATAACGGTCGGGCGTGGTCAGCAGGACCTTCTGAGGCGCCCGATCGGCCTCTTCGAGCGGAAGGTCGTACGCCCAGTCCACTTCGCCGGCGAGGAGCGCCGCCAGACGGACGCCCGGCTCCTTCCGCCAGGTGATCTCGACCCTGGATGCCTGCGGCTTCGGCCCCCAGTACGCCTCGAATCGCTCGAGCGCGATCGATTGGCCGGCATCCCACTTCACGAACTTGTACGGTCCGGTGCCGACGGGGATCCGCTTCGCTTGAAGGCGCTGCGCCGGGTCGCTCGCGATGGAGGCGGGATAGATATCCAACCAGATCTGCTGGATCAGGAACAGCGGCTGCGGGCTCGCGAACTTCAGATCGACCGTGTAGTCGTCGACCTGAACGGCGTCCGTGATCGGGACGTAGCTGTAGATCCCGCTGGTTCCGGTGTCCTTTTGGTACGCAAGCATCCACTTGGCTGTCTCGACGACGTCCTTGGCGCCAAAGCTGTCCCCGTTCTGGAATTTCACGCCCTGCCTGAGCTGTACACGCCAGGTCTTGGTCGAATCGCGCGACTCGGCCGACAGCGCCAATGCGGGCACTGGCTTGCCGGACGGATCGAGACGGAAGAGCGGCTCGAGGACATTGCTGTCCATCGTCTCTTTGAGGAGCTCGCGGCGCTCCGTGGCCGCGTATGGCGTCGGTTCGTTCGAAAGCATGAGTCGCATGACGCGTGGCGCCGCGCTCGATTGCGCCGAAGGCGCGGCCTGCTGGCCACAGCCCACGATGAGCGCCACGACAGCAACTGCCAGCACCAACCGAGTACGCATCGTTTCTCCTCCCATCGCCCGCGCGCGGTCGGCTTGCGCCGGAATGGTAGGACCGTTAGCCGGAATGGTAGGACCGTTAGGCAGTGAGAAAGCAAGCATCACGTTTTCTTTACCGATACTGAACTCGCGGATCGAGCCACCCATAGAGCAGGTCGATCAGCAGATTGAGGACGAGAACGAGGGTGGCGACGAAGATGGTGATGCTCGTGATCAGGGTCCAGTCCCTGCCGTACACGGCATGGACCAAGAGGAAGCCGATCCCTGGCCACGCGAACACGGTCTCGATGATCGCGGACCCGTTGACCATCAACGCGAACTCGTAGCCGACGATGGTGATGAGCACGATCCCGGCGTTCCGTGCGGCGTGAAGCACGAGGATCTTCGACTCGGAAAGGCCCCTTGCCCTCAGTGCGGTGATGTAGGGCTTGGCCAGCTCGCCCATGATCGCCGGACGCGTGACCTGCGCGATCCGGCCTACGGGTCGGAGTGCCACGACGATGGCCGGCAGAACGAGATATCGAACGTCTCCGTAGCCCGACGTCGGAAGCAGGCGGAGCTCGACGCTCACGAAGAAGATGAGCATCAGCGCGATCCAAAAGTCCAGCGACGTGACCGCGATAGTGCTGAGCCCCATCACGAGCTTGTCGATGCGGGATCCTGGCTTGAGCGCGGCGACCGCCCCCAGCGGGAGCCCGATGAGCGCCGCGAGACTCGTCCCGACCAATGCGAGCTGGAACGTCGCGGGCAGGCGCCCGAGGATCAGCTCCAAATTCGGGAGGCCAGACACGATCGACGTCCCGAAGTCGAGCTGAACAAGATTCACGACGTATCGGAAGAATTGGACGTAGAGCGGATCGTTCAGCCCGAATTTCTCGCGGACCCTTTCGATCGCTTCGTAAGGCGCGTCGGGGAACATCACTCTGACCGGATCGCCGATGGCGTGCGTCAGGAGAAAGACGACAACGATTACGGCGAAGAGTGTCGCGACCTGATTCAGAACTCGCGCGAGCAGGTATCGCTTCACTTGTAGAGGTGGCAGCGGACGGTGTGGCCGCCGCTCTGGTTCGTTTCCACCGGCTCTACCACCTCACAGAGCCCCTCGATCTTCATGGGACAACGCGGATGAAAGCGACAACCCGTCGGGATGTTCACCGGGCTGGGTACGTCGCCTCGGAGGACGATTCGTTCCCTGGAAGCTTCGAACGCAGGATCCGGAGACGGAACCGCCGACCACAGCGCCTGGGTGTAGGGGTGAAGCGGATTGCGTGAGATCTCGTCGCTCTCCGCGGATTCGACGATCTGCCCGAGGTACATCACGTGGATCCTGGTGCTCATGTATCTGACGATGGCGATGTCGTGAGAGATCAGGACGTAGCTCAGCGCGAGCTCGCGCTGGAGACGCAGGAGAAGTTCGGCGATGAGCTCTTGTGTCACCGCGTCCAGCGCGGAAAGTGGCTCGTCGCATACGACCAAACTGGGGTGGAGCACAAGGGCCCTCGCGATCGCCACGCGCTGGCGTTGTCCGCCGCTCAGCTCATGCGGGTACCGGAGACCGATCTCCGGCGACAGGCCGACGAGCTCGAGCCAGTGACGGGCCTCGTCCCGCAGGGCCTCCTTCCCTCGTGTGATCCCTTGCACCATCAGCGGCTCGCTGACGATGTCGTCGACGCGCATGTGCGGCGTCAGGCTCCCATACGGATCCTGGAAGATCATCTGGAAATGACGGCGAAGCGATCGCAATCGATCACTCGCGATGGCGCCGAGATCGGTCCCGTCCAGCACCACCTTGCCGTCGGTCGGCCGGATGAGACCGACGACGCACCTGGCCACCGTGCTCTTGCCGCTCCCGCTCTCGCCCACGATGCCAACGGTCTCGCCGCGTTCGACGGTGAAATCAACGCCATCGACGGCGCGAACGTGGCCCACCGTGCGAGCGAACAGTCCGCTCTTGACCGGGAAATGCAGCTTGAGGCCTTCGACCGAGAGCAGCGGACGCGGTCCCTGCAGCGTCATACGACGCGAGCCGCGGAGCGATCTCCGGGCCTCTGGAAGTGGCGGGCCGAAGCCCAGAGCCTGCGGGTGTACGGATGTGAAGCCGCCGCGTAGAGCGCCGCGACGGAGCCCTCTTCGACGATCTTGCCCTGGTACATGACGTAAGCACGATCCGCATATCGGGCGACGATCCCGAAGTTGTGGGTGACAAGCAGCACGGCCATGCCCAATCGCCGAGAGAGCCCGCGCAGCAGCTCCAGGATCTGCGCCTGGGTCGTCGAGTCGAGGCTCGTTGTCGGCTCATCGGCGATCAGGAGCCTTGGCTCGCAGCTGATCGCCAACGCGATCATCGCCCGCTGCAGCATGCCGCCGCTGAACTCGTGGGGGTAATTTCGATACCTCCGTTCCGGGTCCGCGATGTCCACGAGTCGAAGCAGCTCCACCGCGCGAGCTTTCGCGTCGCGAGAGGTGAAACGCCGATGCGCTACAAGCGTCTCGACGATCTGCTCGCCGATCGAGACGGTCGGATCAAAGGCGGGCCCGGCTTCCTGGAAGACCATCGCGATCCGGTCGCCGCGGATGGCCCTCATCTGCTGCTCCGGCAGCGACAACAGATCGAGCCCCTCGAAATGGATCCGGCCGGCCATGATCTGGCCCGGCTCGCGGATGAGACGCATGATCGAAAGACCGCATGCGGTCTTTCCGGAGCCGCTCTCGCCGACGAGAGCGACGGTCTCGCCGGCGTCAACGTGAAGGGACACGTCATCGACCGCCCGAACGGACCCATCCGGCCCGTGGAACCACGTGCTCAGGCCTTCCACACGAAGTAGCGTCTTGTCGCTCATTGGTGCACCCTCCTCGTGCGTCGACCTAGAGTCGGCGCGCTTCGGTGCCCATCGGAGGAGGACCTGTGTCGCTTGTCCCTCGAGGACCCGCATGAGACCAGTCCCCTCCGGTGGACCGGGCGGCAGGAACCGGCCACAGGAAGAAGCGCCCTGCAGCGCCGCTCAATGAGCACCCGGGCCAAGGCCGTCCCGGCACCGGAGGGGAACTCATCTTCGCACGGGAGGGCAACGTGGACCACTGCACCGCGGGACTGGACTGGGCGAGTGAAGCCCACGCGATCTGCATCGTCGACCGGCAGGGCGCCGTCCGCGAGTCGTTCGCGGTCGCGCACGACGCCGCAGGCCTGGGCGAGCTGGCGCGCCGGCTGCGCGGCTACCCGGGGCTGCGTCTGGCGATCGAGCGGCCCGACGGCCTGCTCGTCGACACACTGGTGGATGCGGACATCGCCGTCGTGCCGATCCACCCCAACAAGCTGAGGGCCGCGCGCGACCGGTACACCAGCAGCGGCGCCAAGAGCGACGTCGGCGACGCCTACGTGCTGGCCGACCTGCTGCGCACCGACGGCCACCGCTTCCGCGAGCTCACCGCGCTGAGCGAAGCGACCCGCGCGCTCCGCGCCCTGGTGCGCAGCCGCGATGACCTGGTGAAGGCCCGTGTCGCGCTCACCAACCAGCTCGCCGCGCAGCTGGCGGTGTTCTGGCCGGGTGCGGGCGAGATCTTCTAGCGCCTGGACTCTCAGATCGCGCTGGCCTTCCTCACGCGCGATCCGACCCCCGAGGCCGCCGCGTCCGTGGGCGAGCGGCGCCTGGCGGCGTTCCTGCGGCGCAACGCGTACAGCGGGCGCGCGCCCGCAGCCGCGCTCCAGGCCAAGCTGCAGGCCGCCGCGGCCGGACGGGTCGGCCCCGCTGAAAGCGAGGCCCGCGGCGAGTGCGTGAAGGCCCTGGTGCGTGCGCTCGAGGTGCTGCTGCCACGGATCAGCGCGCTCGAGGGCGCTATCGCAGTGGCGCTGGACGAGCATCCCGACGGCGGACTGGTGAAGAGCTTCCCCCGTGCCGGCGAAGTCAACGCCGCGCAGCTCCTGGCCGAGGTCGGTGATGTGCGCGAGCGCTACCTGAGCGACGACGTGCTGGCGATGGAGGCGGGGGTGGTGCCGGTGACCAAGCGCAGTGGCAAGGCGAAGAGCATCGGCTTCCGCTGGGCCTGCAACAAACGACTGCGCCGAGCGCTCACCAGCTGGGCCGACAACAGCCGACGCGCCTCTCCCTGGGCCCAAGACATCTATCGGCGGGCTCGTGACCGCGGCGCCGATCATCCGCATGCGACGCGCATCCTTGCGCGCGCCTGGCTCCGCGTGTTCTGGCGCTGCTGGCAGGACCGCGTGCCATACGACCCGACGCGCCACCTCGGCGCGGCCGCTTTGGCCGCATGAGGTTGACACAGGAAGTCTCATGCCGGGACTCCGGTCTCCTCGATGCCGCTCTTTGTTTCTCCGAGCTGCGACTCGAGGAGCGCCCGTGCCTTGATCACGGTGCCGGATGGCACGTGCCGACGAAGGGGATCGGTCGTCGAGCGGAGCCACGCTCCGAAGATCGTGACGGCGAGAACGCTCACGCTGATGGCGATACCCGGCAACGCGACGATCCACACCGCGACCGAGAGATATTGTCGGCCTTCCTCGAGCACCAGGCCCCAGCTCAGATCCGGAGGCTGCACGCCGAAGCCCAGGAAGCTCAGGCCGGCCTCCGCGATCATGAATCGCCCGATGTCGATGACGGCGAGGCTGACGATCACCGGGATCGTCGTGGGGAGTACATGCGCCAACAAGATCCTCGAGTCGCGACACCCCGTGCAGCGCGCTGCCTGGACGAAAGGCGCCTCCCGGAGGGCGAGCCCCATGCCTCGAACGACACGCGTGAAAAGGACCCAGCCGGTCAGGCCGAAGACGATGATGAGCGTCTGGACGCCAAAGCCGATCATGATCGTCACGACGACGATCAGCAGAAGATTCGAGAAGGCCATCTTCGCGTCGACGACGCGCATGATCAGAGCGTCGGCCTTTCCGCCGTAGAAGCCCGCGATCAGACCAAGGACCGTGCCGAGGCTGCCAGCGATCGCCACCGCCGCGATCGGGATGAGCAGGCTCAGTCGGGTGCCATGGATGAGCCTCGCTGCCAGATCACGCCCGAGCGAGTCGGTCCCCAGGACGTGTCGCCCGCTTCCCCCGGCCCAGATCGGTGGCTGCAAACGCTGGCCGAGCTGTTGCTCGTTCGGATCCAGACTCCCGAGTGCCAGCGAGAGCAGCGCGATGACGGCCAGGATGACCAGAACGGCGAAGGCTCCGAGCGCGGCCGGGTCCTTCGACAGCAGTTCGAAGAATCTCCGCACCCGTGTCAGCGCGCTCGTTGCGCTAGCCCCGCTCGACGCTAGGCAATGACTTCTTTCCCCGCCCGGCGGGCTTGCGGATCGCCTTGACGGCGAGTGTCGTCGTCAGCTCGCCGATGTCGTCGAGCTCGTCCAGGTTCCAGACGACGCGGAACACCTCGCGCATCTGCGCCTCGCTCATCAGGCGGCCCGTCATGCCCACGAACTTTTCTTCGATGTCGGCGTCACTGAGCGGATTGAGCACGTGACCCTTGGGGTAGTCAACGCGGCACCGATACGTCGTGCCATCGATCATCGTGACCTCGACCTCCGACGGGGCGTGCTCGTCGATGGGCCAACCCGGGATCGCGACCAGCTCGATCTTGTCGATGACCGAGCGCACCCTTGGGTCCTGCAGCCGCTGCGGCGTGAACTGGTCGAGGCCGAGCCGGATGCCTCCGTCGATGACGACGAGCGCCGCGACGAAGTATGCGCTGTGATCGGCCGTCTCTTTGGTCTGCGGATAGCGATGCGTGCTGGGGTTGCCCATGCCTTCGAGGACGCGCGGTGATGTGGTGATCTTGATCCCCGCGACCTGCTCCGGCACAAAACGATGCTCCGTGACCAAGCGCACGAGCGCCTCGGTCTGGCCCTGGAGCCGGCCGTTCACTGGAAAAGCCTTCGTCGAGGTGTAGAGGATGTTGAAGTCGTCGTCGCGACGCACCAAGCGAGCGACGTCGATCTTCCCGTGGAGGATCACCTCGTTGAAGCCCCCGTGACCCTCGTAGACCTGGCTGGGACCCTCGAAGCCGCGCTGGGCCATGAGCGCGGCAAGGATCGCCTGATAAGTGGCGTACGGAAAGCGCAGGTTCCGGGCCATCGTGATCTCTTCGAGTCCGTGATCGAGGAGGCTGAGCTCGCCGGCGTAACAGCCGGAGATGCCCACGGCGTTGACGAGCTGCTGTTCGGTGAGGCCCATCAGCTTCCCCGCGACGAGCGGAAAGATCATGTTCGCGCGAATCTCGTGCTTCATGCCCTCGAGCTCGATCGAACGAGCACCACCCGCTGCGTAGGAAAGCCGGTTCAGCAGCTGGTAGCCCAGCACGATGCCGGTGATCACGTCCTTCCCGGACGAATGCTCGCGCTCGCCGACCGCGATGACGCCGGGGATGACTTCGCCCGGATGCCCATGCTGGTTACGGCCATCTCTTCCCTCGATGGCGCGATCCATCGCCTCGGTGAAGCGGACCATGACCCCGTTGACGAGCGCCGCGTTCATGCAGGAGGTCCGGTAGAGGCTGCCGTACACCGTCGACTCCGCTCGTCCGCCGAGGTCCTGGATCAGACCCTGGAGGATGACGCTGGGGCGGCTGTCGAAGCCGCCGATCGCGCACGCGAGCGTGTCGAGGACACGGCGCTTGCTCTCGTGCACCACAATGTCGGGAAGGTGAGCGAAGGTGAGCTCGCGCGCTTCGCGGGCCAGCTGCTCGGAGATCGTCACTCGGTGCCCTCCCGCTTTGCCGCCGTCGAAATTCGTCAGTCTTACTGACGGATGAGCCTAGGAAGGGCACCTATCATTGTCAAGATGGCTCAGCGTCACCCGCCTCGGTTATCGCCCACCCGTCGGCGCGCGGCGGTGACCGCGGTGAAACAGTCTCCTCGCCTTTCGGTCGTCACGGACGCACCCACGGTCGTTCCCTACTCCCAGACTCTCTGGGGGCTCATGCGCACGCCGTTCCGCCAGCTCGTGGCCCAACTCGAGGACGGACTAGGTGCCGCGGGATACGACGGGATCCGGCGAGCGCATTTCCGCGTCCTACGGGCCGCGAGCGGCGTGGAGGCGTGCAGCCTCAGCGAGCTCGCCAAGCAGGCGCGCATCACGAAACAGTCCGCCGCCTACCTGGTCGATCATCTCGAGCAACACGACTACGTGGAGAGCGTCGCTGATCCTCGTGACGACCGGGTCCGCATGATCAGGCTCACGCCTCGCGGCCGAAGGGTCACGCGAGAGATGCACCGACTCATCCAGCGCACCGAGAACGAATGGGCCGCTCACCTCGGCCGACGCCGCTTCGGCGTATTCCGCAAGGCGCTCGTCGATCTGGTCGACGCGCTCGGCGATAACCCTCGACGCTAGCCACGTCCCGTGGACGGCGTCCGCTCCTGATGCGACCGGCGCTGCCGCCCGTTCTCCGTCACTCCGACTTCCGGATCTTCGGCATCGGCTATTCGATCTCGTCGATGGGCAGCGAATTCACGTTGCTCGCGATGGCCTGGCAGATGTACGAGCTCACGAACTCGCCGCTGCAAGTCGGCCTCATCGGCCTCGCGAGGGTCGTGCCTCTGATGTCCATGGTCCTCATCGGTGGAGTCCTGGCCGACGTGTTCGACCGGCGCCGGCTGCTCATGGCGACGCAGGTCGCGCAGTTCACGATCTCCGCCGCGCTCGTGGTGGTGACCGTCACCGGTTCGGCGACGCCACTGATCCTCTTCTGTGGCGCCGCCGCGCTGTCGCTCTGCTCGGCGCTCGACAATCCGACACGCGTATCCGTCGTGCCCAACCTCGTCCCCCAGGAGCATTTGGCTAGCGGGATGGCGCTGATGCAGCTGCAGACGAAGCTTGGGTCGGTCATCGGGCCCTCTCTGGCGGGGGTCGCGCTCGCGATCGGCGGACCCGCTCTGTGCTACGCGGCGGATGCCGTCTCGTGGCTGGCTCTGCTGGTGGCCCTGCTGCTCGTGCGGACGAGCACGCAGACGCGCGCCGTGCGCGGCGTCCTCTCGCTGCGGTCGATCGGTCCGGGCCTTCGTTACGTGCGCGCGCAGCCGGTCATCCTGTCGATCTTCGTGCTGGATTTCGGAGCCCAGCTCCTCGGTACGAACCGCGCACTCTTGCCGGTGTACGCGCGCGACATCCTCGACGTCGGTTCCACCGGGTTAGGACTGCTCATCGCCGCTTCGTCGTTCGGCGCCGTCGTGACGGGGATGCTGGTGGGTCTCCGTCCACCGACTCATCGGCTGGGCGTGTGGGTCCTCCTCGGCGTCGCGATGTATGGGGTGTGCTCGGCCGTGTTCGCGCTCTCGCGCGAGTTCTGGCTATCGCTCGCGATGATGGCGGGCGTCGGCGCCGGGAATGCCATGAGCGTCGTTCTGCGCGGCACCGTGAGCCAGCTCGATACGCCGGACGCGCTGCGGGGACGCGTCGCGTCAGTGGGCAGTCTCTTCACCGGGGCGGGCCCGCGGCTTGGGCAAACCCAATCGGGCATGGTGGCGGAGATCATCGGCGCGCCGCCGGCGGCATTCGCCGGCGCCATCGCGACCCTCGCGCTCACCGCGCTCATCGGAGCGGTCACGCCGCTGCGCGGATACGAGCCGCCGAAAGCCGCGGATGTGCGCGAGGTCGTCGCGACCGAAGGGCAGACCGAACCCGGACTCGTTCAACCAGGCTAGACAGTCTTCCTGACGAAATCCCTTGACACCCTCCCCGACTGGGATTACTCAGTACCGCAGGTCTGGGCTTTTTCGCGGGGAGGGTGCTCGTATGACACGCCATAGGTCCGACGCGCTCACGCGACGTGAAGCGCTGCAGCTCTTGGGTCTGGGTGGAAGTGCCGCACTGCTCGCGGCGTGCGCGCCGACGGTGACGGCACCCGGCGTGAGTGCGAGCGCCACGCCGGCCGCGCAGGCAACGCCCGCGGTGCGGACCGGCGGGACGGTGATCTGGCTCACCGACCGCGACCTCAGCAGCTTCGATATGTATCAGGAGAACTCGGCGCCGCTGCTCGCGCAGCTCGCGCCCGGGTATAGCAGCCTGCTGCGTTACGACCCGCTCGATGCGACGAAGCTGCTCCCCGATCTGGCCGAGCGCTGGGAGGTCACGCCGGACGCACTGCAGTACACGTTCTTCCTGCGTCAGGGTGTGCGCTTCCACGACGGCACGCCGATGACGTCGGCCGACGTGAAGTACAGCCTCGACACGCTGTACAAGCCGCGCGTCGCGGCGATGAGCATCCGCAGGGACTGGCTCACGATGATCAAGTCGGTCGAAGCTCCTGATCCAAGCCGCGTGGTCATCGCGCTGAAATATCCCGCTGCCGAGCTCCTGCCGATCCTGGGGATGGTCTGGACCAACATCGTCCCCAAGCACGTCGCCGAGGTCAAGGGCGACATGCGCAAGGACATCGTCGGGACCGGCCCGTTCAAGCTCAAGGCCTACCAGCCCGGCACCA
>WNGF01013830.1_pt1 | contig 16914 bp, 22 predicted proteins | sample 5400641 | NCBI WGS metagenome assembly WNGF01 (sample SAMN13153371, study PRJNA577476) | soil metagenome | isolation source: 80 cm soil or saprolite under grassland replicate 2 | place: USA:California | collected 2016-06-15
CATGTCGTTGCGGATGGACCTGACGGTGAGCCCGAAGGACTTCGAGGACCAGCTGCGCTATCTGCGCGACAACGGATACAACTCGATAACGACGAAGGACCTCTGGTGGTCGCTCGACCAGACCGCACCGCTGCCGCAGCGGCCGGTCATGCTCACCTTTGACGATGGGTACGCCGACGCGTACGGCGTCGTCCTCCCGCTGTTGCAGCGCTACGGCTTCACCGGCGTCTTCTTCATCACCGTCAACCTCGTCGGCCGTCCCGGCTACATCACCCGTGACCAGGTGCGCGCGCTCGCCGACGCGGGGATGGACGTGGAGTCGCACGCCATGGATCACGTGAGCATGGCCGGGCGGACGCTCGCCGACCAGCAGTACCAGATGTGCCGCGCCCGGGAGTATCTGAGCGCGTGGACCGGCCAGGATGTCCGACACTTCGCGTATCCGTCGGGCGACTACAACGCCGCGTCGTTCCCCGCGCTCCAGAGCTGCGGCTACCTCTCGGCGTACAAGAAGGGCGGCGGCTCGATCCAATCGTCGAACGCGATCTACCTCCTCCAGCGCGCTCGCGTGCGCGGCCAGGCGGGCCTCGGGGCGCTGCTCCTCGCTTTGCAGCAGTGAGGTAACGGCACCCCCTCTGCCGGCCGGTCACGTTCCGAAGCCCAGCGAACGCTGACGGCCGACAGGGCGCGCGCGGCGGTCAGGCGCTGCGCTCGGCCGAGATCTGCACCTGACCCGTCCAGCCCCAATCCCACCCGGCGAGCTCCTCGAGCAGCTCGTGGCTCGTCAGGTCGAGCGCGATGGGCGTCACGCTGATCTTGCCGTCGCGCACCGCCGCGATATCGGTCCCCGGCTCGGCCTCGCCCGCGACGGCCGGCCCGCCGACCCAGTAGTACGGGTTGCCGTACGGATCGAGCCGCTCGATCAGCTGATCCCGGTAATTCCGCCTGCCGAGCCGGGTCACCTCCACGCCGGTGACGGCCTCGCGCGGGAGATTCGGCACGTTCACGTTGAGCAGCGCATCGGGCGCGAGGCCGCGGGCGAGGATGTTCCGACCGAGCAGCATGGCGAAATCGGCCGCGACCGAGAAATCGATGTGCGCGCCGAACGCCCCGATCGATATGGCGATCGAGGGCACGTTCGACAGCAGGCCCTCCATCGCGGCCGCCACGGTGCCCGAGTACGTGATGTCGTCGCCCATGTTGGCGCCACGATTGATGCCGCTCACGATGAGATCGGGCCGCTGCGGCAGGAAACCGAGGACGGCCAGGCGCACGCAGTCGGTGGGTGAGCCGTCGGTCATGTACGCCTCGCGGCCGGAAGCGAGACGCGTCGGGCGGCAGCGCAGCGGCCGGTAGAGGGTGATGCTGTGGCTCGCGCCGCTCCAGTTCCGTTCGGGCGCGATGATGTCCACGTCGCCGAGCGTCGACAGGGCCGATGCGAGCGGGTCGAGCGCGTCGCTCTCGATGCCGTCGTCATTCGTTACGAGGATGTGGCGCGTCGGCGCTTCGTCGATCACTTCGCGATCTCGAGCGGCGCGGCCTCCTCCATCAGCGCGGCGGCCTCGATGCGCTGCCGCCGCCCCGAGGTCACCTCGAGGAAGTAGCGGACGAACGTGTTGATCACGCCCGCGACCGGCACAGCCAGGACGAGACCCCAGAAGCCGGCGAGCCGGGAGCCGAGCAGGAGGGCCAGGAACACGAAGATCGGATGGATCCCGATGCTGCGCGACATGATGCGCGGGCTCACGACGTTGAGCGCGACCTGCTGGAGCGCGATCGTGAGCACGAGCACCGCGATGAAACGGTCGGGCGCGCCGAGAAAGGTGATCGCCAGTACCGGCACCATCGCGAGGAGCGGCCCGAAGAACGGGATGATCACCACGAGCCCGCTGAACACGGAGAGCACGCCCGAGAACGGCACCCCGAGCGGGGCCAGGATGAGCAGCGTCGCCACGCCGTAGATGAGCCCGAGCAGGAGCGAGCCCCGGACGAACCCGCCGAAGGCCCGGTCGGCGCTCATCCGGAGCAGCTCGGCTTCGCTCCGGAGCTCCTCGGACAGCAGCGCGGTGAACTGGCTCCAGAGCGTGTCGCCGTCGATCAGCATGAGGAACGCGATGATGAGGACGAGGGTGACGTCGAAGAGCGTCGTCGCCGTCGCCGATACGACGCCCAGCGCGTCGGCGGCGAAGGCCCCGGCGAGCTCGCCGATCTTCGCCGGGAGCGCTTCATACAGCGGGATGAGGTTGATCGGCATGCCAAGCCGTTCGACCGCGGCCTGGAGATCGTGGGCCGTCCGGTCCGCCGATGCGGCCAGCTCGGGCGCTCGGATCGACAGGTTCGCGAGCTGGTCCGCGAGCGCCGGGATCGCGACCGCCCCGACCGCCGCGAGCAGGATCGCGATGACGGCGTAGACGACGAGCACCGCGCCCGTCCGGTTCAGGCGGGTGGCACGGTCGAGCCGATCGACAAGGGGGGAAAGCAGGTACGACACGGCCCACGCGGCGATGAAGATGAGGATGACGTCGGCGACGCGCGCGATGCCGACCCACACCGCGGACACGATCTGGAGCGCGAAGAACACGATCAGCAGCACGACCAGCGCGGTGAGCAGTTGCCGCTCCCGCGTACTCATCTTCACGATCGCGAATGCTACGCGGCACCCGTGGCGCGACGTAGCATCTCCGCGGATGCCCCACGCCGTGCCGCTCCTCGAGCGATATCGCGATCACCTGCCCGTCACATCACGCACGCCACGCCTGACGCTCGGCGAGGGCGGGACGCCGCTCGTGCGCGCGCCGGCGCTCGAGCGCGAGACCGGGATCCCGGAGATCTGGCTGAAGGTCGAGGGCGCGAATCCCACAGGTTCGTTCAAGGATCGTGGGATGGTGCTCGCGGTCGCGAAGGCCGTCGAGGATGGCGCGCGCGCCGTCCTGTGCGCGTCGACCGGCAACACCGCGGCCTCGGCCGCCGCGTATGCCGCCCGTGCCGGCGTGCCGTGCTCGGTGATCCTGCCCGCGGGCTACGTCGCGCTCGGAAAGCTCTCCCAGGCGCTCGCCTTCGGCGCGCGGGTCGTGACGATCCGCGGCACCTTCGACGACGCGCTGCGCATCACGCGCGAGCTCGCCGGCCGCGGTGAGGCGGTGCTCGTGAACAGCGTCAACCCGAATCGCATCGAGGGGCAGAAGACCGCGGCGTTCGAGATCTGCGAGACGCTCGGTGACGCCCCAGAGGCGCTGTTCATCCCGGTCGGGAACGCCGGCAACATCACCGCGTACTGGAAGGGATTCCGCGAGGCGGCAGCATCGGGACTCGGGACGCGACGGCCGGTCATGCGCGGCTTCCAGGCGGCCGGTGCCGCGCCCCTGGTGAGCGGCGCGGTGGTCGCGGAGCCAAAGACGGTCGCGACGGCCATCCGCATCGGCAACCCCGCGTCGTGGGCGGGTGCGATCCAGGCGCGGGACGAGTCGGGCGGCTCGATCGAAGCCGTCACCGACGAAGCGATCCTCGATGCGTACGGCTTCCTCGCGCGATGCGAAGGGGTGTTCTGCGAGCCGGCGAGCGCCGCGTCCGTGGCCGGCCTGCGCTCGCTCGCTCGGCGGAACGGCGAGGCGCCCCGGCAGGCCGTCTGCGTGCTGACCGGCAATGGCATGAAGGATCCCGACCGGGCGCTTGCGCTGGCCCCGCCGCTCGCCGAGGTCGCGGCGGAGCTCGACGCCGTCGTGGAGGCGATCCGACGGTGAGCGAGCTGCGCGTTCGCGTCCCCGCCACGAGCGCGAACCTCGGTCCGGGCTTCGACGCCTTCGGCGTCGCCCTTCCCCTGCTCGCCGAATTCGACATGCGGCCGGCGCGCGCGTGGACGGTGACGAGCGAGGGCGACGGCGACGTCGTGCCGAGCGGGGAGGACAACCACTTCGTCATCGCGGCACGCGCGGCGGCGAAGACGATCGGGCAGCCGCTCCCGCCCCACCACGTGACCCAGCGCTCGCGCATCCCGGTCGGACGTGGCCTCGGGTCGAGCGCCGCGGCGATCGTCGCGGGGGCGGTCGCGGCGAACGCCATCCTGGGCGAGCCGCTCGCGCGCCGCGCGGTGCTCAGGGTCGCGTCGGAGGTCGAGGGCCATGCCGACAACGTCGCGGCTGCGCTCTACGGCGCGTTCACGATCGCGGTGCCCACGTCCGACGGTCCCGTCGCCGCCCGGTTCGCGTTCCCGCGCGCGTGGCGCGCGTGCCTCTTCGTTCCGAAGGCCGCGCTCGCGACCGAGAAGGCCCGGGCCGTGCTGGCCCGGGACGTCTCGCGCGTCGACGCGGTGTTCAACCTCGCGCACGCCTCGGCGCTCCTCGCCGCCGTGCTGCGGGCCGACGGCTCGCTCATGTCGCTCGCGATGCACGATCGGCTGCACGAGCCGGCTCGGCTCCGCCTCGTCCCGGCGCTCGAGGCGATCGTGACCGCGGCGCGCGAGGCCGGGGCGTTCGGCGCGGCGCTCTCGGGGGCCGGCCCTTCGGTCATCGCGTTCGCCCCGGTGCGGCTCGCGCCGCGGGTCGCCGACGCGATGGAGATGGCGGCCTCCGACGCCGGGGTTCCCGGGCGAGGTCGGGTGGTGCGGGTCCGGGCGGCCGGGGCGCAGATCCAGCGGAACCAGTGACGGCTCCGGCGCGTCATCGTTGACAATGGTGTCGATGAAGCGCCTTGTGACGATCGCGGTCCTGAGCGCGCTGGCGGTCGCGGCCTGCGGCGCATCGGGGGTCGGGCTGTCCAGCCCCGCTCCGGCGACCTCCGCCCCCGCCGCATCGAGCGGCCCCTCGGCCTCTCCGTCGCCCTCACCGACGCCCACGCCGAAGGCGACGCCGGTCAGCTCGGCGAAGGGCTCGATCACGTTGAGCGCGCCGACGGTCAACGCGAGCCTGACCTCGCCCGTCACGATCAGCGGCGACGCGAGCGTGTTCGAGGCCGCGCTGGCGTGGCGCATCACGGACACCGCCGGCCGCGTGCTCGCCCAGGGGAACACCACGGCGAGCCTCGGCGCGCCCGGACGAGGCACCTATTCGGTGACCGCCACGTACACGGTCGCGGGCGAGACGATCGGTTTCGTCGAGGTCTTCGACCGCAGTCCGCGGGATGGGGCGATCGACGAGATCGTCCGGATCCCGGTCGTGCTCCGCTAGCAGCGCGCCGCCCGGCGTAGCCTTGGAGCCCTGGCCGACCGCCTCGCGCTCCTGTCGATCGCCGCGGTCCGGTCCGCGCTCGCGCAGCAGCTCGGCCGATCGATCGAGTTCCACCTGACGATCGGCTCGACCCAGGATCGCGCCCGCGAGCTCGCGCGCCAGGGTCAGGCACCCATCGTCGTCGTCGCGGACGCGCAGACCGCGGGGCACGGTCGTGGCGACCGCGAGTGGGAGAGCGAGCCGGGCGCGTCGCTCCTCGCGTCCTGGCTCGTGCGTCCGGCGCCGGCCGAGCCCGCGCTCTTCACGCTGCTCGCCGGCGTGGCGGTCGCTCGCGCGCTCACGTCGCTCGGTGCTCCTGAGGCCGGGCTCAAGTGGCCCAACGACGTCCACTACGGGGGGCGGAAGGTCGCGGGCTGCCTGGCCCACGGAACGAACGACGACTGCGTGATCGGGATCGGCGTCAACGTACACCAGCGGCGGTTCCCCCCGCGGCTCGCGGAGCGGGCGACGTCGCTCGCGCTCGCAGGACACGACGTCGACCGCCTCGCGCTCCTGGCCCGGGTCACGACCGAGCTCGGTCGCGTCGCCGATCCGGCCCAGCGGGATGCGGCCCTCGCCGAATGGCGCCGCCGGTCGGTGATCCTCGGCCGCGAATGCGAGATCCAGCCGGCCGGCGGCGCCCCGTACCGCGCGCGCGCGGTCGAGCTCGCCGACGATGGCGCATTGATCATCGAAACCTCCTATGGTCGCCAGCGCGTGGTGGCGGGGGAGGTGACGGTCGTCCCGTGAGCGCCCGGGGTGCGTTCGCGATCATCGTCGACGGCACGGCCGTGCTCCCGCACGACATCCGGCGGCAGCTCGACATCCGGACGCTCCCGCTCCACGTGAGCTTCGGCGCCGAGTCGTACACCGACGGCGTCGACATCACGACCGAGCAGTTCTACGAGAAGATCCGCGACCCCCGCGCGAAGCCGACGACGTCGACGCCCTCCTTGGGCGAGTGCCGCGAGGTGTACGAGCTGGCGATCCGCGAGGGCGCCCGAGAGCTCCTCGTCCTGACGATCGCCACCGAGTTGTCGACGACGTACTCGGTCGCGAACGTGACCGCGCAGCAGATCGGCGACGCGCGGATCGAGATCGTCGATACGCGCTCGACCGCCGGCGCCATCGGGCTCATCGCCTCCGCCTGCGCGCGGCTCCGCCGGGACGGCGCGGATTTCGACGCGACGGTGGCGCTCGCGCGCCGGCTGGCGCCGAACACCCACCTCCTCGCGCTCATCGACACGCTCGATTTCCTGAGACGGTCCGGACGGATCTCCGGCGCGCGGGCCCTCTTCGGCTCGCTGCTGGCGGTGAAGCCGATCCTCGAGGTGCGCGAGGGCAGGGCCGAACCGATCGATCGCGTGCGCACGCGCGACCGGGGCATGGCGCGGCTGCAGGAGCTCATCGCGGCGCGCGTGCCCGAGGGCGCGCGCATCCACGCCGCGCCGCTGCACGCGAACGCACCCGATCGCGCGCGGCTCCTCGGGGAGTGGGTGCAGGCGCGCTACCACTGCGTCGAGTACTGGGTCGATGAGGCTGGACCGGTGCTGGCCGCGCACGCCGGCCCCGGAACGGTGGCGCTTTGCTGGTACCAGGCAGAGGATGGTCAGCGATGAGGCTTCGGATGCCGTTCGGGCGGCGCAAGGAGTTCCCGACGCATCTCTGGACCCAGTGCCCGAGCTGCGGCGAGATGCTGTTCAACAAGCAGCTCGCCCGGAACCACAACGTCTGCACGAAATGCGAGCACCACTTCCGCCTCGGGGCCCGTGAGCGCATCGAGCTGCTCGTCGACAAGGGGAGCTTCAGCGAGCTCGACGTCGATCTCGTGAGCGCCGATCCGCTCGGGTTCGTCGATCAGCGACCGTATCCGGTGCGGATCGAGCAGTCACGGACCAAGAGCGGTGAGCAGGACGCGGCGATCGCCGGCATCGCCCGCATCGACGGTATGCCGATCGAGCTCGCGGTCATGGACTTCGACTTCATGGGTGGCTCCATGGGCAGCGTCGTGGGCGAGAAGCTCGCGCGCGCGGCCGAGCGTGCGCTCGCGACCCGCAGCCCGCTCGTCATCGTCTCCGCGTCCGGCGGCGCGCGCATGCAGGAAGGCACGCTGTCGCTGCTGCAGATGGCGAAGATCGTGAGCGCGCTCGCGCGCCTCGACGACGCCGGCGTCCCGTACCTCAGCGTGCTCACCGATCCGACGACCGGCGGGGTCCTCGCCTCGTTCGCGTCGCTCGGCGACGTCATCCTCGCCGAGCCCGGCGCGCTCATCGGCTTCTCCGGCGCGCGGGTCACGAGCGAGACGATCGGCGAGCGACTGCCGAAGGGCTTCCAGCGCGCGGAGTTCGTGCTCGAGCATGGCTTCCTCGACCAGGTCGTGCCGCGCGCGCAGCTGCGCGATCGCATCGCGTACCTGCTCGCCGCGTTCCGGCCGACCGGACGCGACCTGCGCTGGAGCCTGTAATGAGCCGAACGACGAGCGGCTTCGCCGCGAGGAGTGAGACCACCAGCCTTGAGCTCCTCTCGCGGGCGAAGCCCCGAGATTAGGCAACCCCTTGTCGATGGTCGACCGGCTGCTCGGCAAGCGCGTGGCGGATGCGAACGGCCATCTGCCGGCCGACGCGGGGCTGATCCTCGACACCACGCTCCTCGACCGGCGACGCAAGCCGTGGGAGGTGGTCCAGCTCGCGCGTGAGCTGAAGCGCCCTCACTCGCTCGAGATCATCGAGGGCGTCTTCGAGCGCTTCCAGGAGCTGCACGGCGATCGCGCGTTCCGCGACGATCCCGCGGTCATCGGCGGCATCGCGACGCTCGAGTCGCTCGGGCCCGTCGTCGTCGTCGCGCAGCAGCGCGGCGAGTCCACCGAGGAGAACATCGCCCGCAACTTCGGGATGCCGTATCCGGAGGGATACCGGAAGGCGATCCGGCTCTACCGGATAGCCGAGAAGTTCCATCTCCCGCTCGTCACCCTGGTCGACACCCCGGGCGCCTATCCCGGTCCCGAGGCCGAGGAGCGCGGCCAGGCCGAGGCGATCGCGAAGAGCATCGAGGCGATGTCGCGTCTCCGCACGCCGACCGTGAGCGTCATCATCGGCGAAGGCGGCTCGGGCGGGGCGCTCGCGCTCGCGGTCGCCGACGTCGTGCTCGCGCTCCAGAACTCGATCTACTCCGTCATCTCACCCGAGGGCTGTGCCGCGATCCTCTGGCGCAGCGCGACCGAAGCCGAGCGCGCCGCGAACGCCCTCAAGCTCGACGCCCCCGACCTCCTCGAGCTCGGCGTCGTCGACGCGCTCGTGCCGGAGCCTGCCGGCGGCGCCCACACCGACCACCCCGCGACGATCGCCGCGATCAAGGCGGCGCTCATCGCGCAGCTCGATCGGCTCGCGCGGGTGCCGATCGGCGATCTCCTCTCCGCGCGCTACGAGCGTCGAGGTCGAGGCCGACGGTCTGGCGGTGGCTCTGGTCCGCGCGCCGCAGCCGGCGCGTGCGGCACAGCACGTCGCGGCGTCGGTGCCGAGCGTGCCCCAGCCGACCCGCGTGCACGCCTCGACCGTCGGGATCTTCAGCGCATCGAAGGACTGGTCGGCCGGCGACGCGGTCGAGCAGGGAACCGTCCTCGGGGCGATCCAATCGCTCGGCGCGATCGCCGAGGTGACCGCGCCGATCGACGGTGTGCTGCGGGACGTGCTCGTGGCCGGGGGCGCGCCGGTCGAGTACGGGCAGCCGCTCTTCGCGATCGAAAAGCGGTAGCCGGGAGCTCAGCCCGCGCCCTCGCCGCCCCGGCTGGCGCCGCGATCCCCGACGGCGTGGGCGGCCTCCAGGTCCTCGATCAGGGCGAGCCCGACGAGCCGCCCCTCGCTGTCGGTGACGGGCGCGGTCGTGAGGCCCTCCTCGCGCATCCGGTCCAGCATCTCGTCCACCGTGACGTTCGGTCGCCAGGTGGACGGCCCGTTGCGCATCGCGTCCCGGGCCGGGACGTCGCCCCGCCCGTCCAGCTCCGTGTCGTGCAGCCGTCCGAGGACGACCCGGTCCGCGGTGACGACGAAGCACGTGTTCCACCCCGCGGCGCGCACGCGCCCGCTGACCGCGCTCACCGGCTCATCGGGACGGCAGGTCGGGACGTCGCGCCGGGCATGATGGCCGAGCGTCGGCACGTGCGCGGCCCGGCCGGCGACCGGTAGCCCCGCGGCGCCCCAGTCAGCCTTCCCGGCCCGGTACCAGAAGACGTTGCTGAACCCGAGACTCTCGAGCCGCCACGCGGCTCGTGGGCCCATGTCTCACTGGTGGTCCGAGCAGTAGGTGATGACCGGTGCGTCGCGCCGGAGCCGCGCGGCGCTCGCCGCGTCGAGCTCCTTCAGCGGGATGTTGATCGCGCCCGGCAGATGCTCCTCCTCGTACTCGTCCGCGGGGAGCACCTCGACCAGCTGCGCGCCCCGGGCGACGAGCTGACGGACCTGCTCCCGATCGATCGGCGTCGGCATCCCCGTCCTCCTCGCCAGCCCGCTCATCGACTCGGCGCTGCGTCTCGATCGTACGCGCGCGTCGTGGTCCGGTGGCGTACGCGAACACGAGGCCGAGTCCGGCACCGTACGCGAGATGCATGAGGAAGATCGGCGTCCAGCCCATGGCCTGGGGGGCACCCCCCTTGGACGTCGTGTGCCGCAGCCGCGGTGCCTCACGCCGCCGATGTGTGACCCACCACACACCGCACGACTTCGAGGAGCCGCGCACGGTGCGCCCGGACGAGAGCGCGGCGGGTGGGAGCGGCTAACCGTCCCTGCGCGGTGTGCTCAGCGCGCCGAGATTGGCGACGGCGAAGGGGATGACGTAATTGGCGGCGATCCGGATCATGAGCGCGTTGTCGGCGCGCGCGCCGGTGAGGACGTCCATCTGATTGACGAGCGTCAGCAGCGTACCGACGACCACAGCGATCGTCGCGCACTGGCGGAATACCCCGGGGCGCCGTGCGCTCCGGATGAGCTCGCGCACGTAGGTCAGCGCTCCCTCGGCTTCCATGTCCCTGGGCCGCAACGCCGGCTCGCTCTGCTCCATTCCCCCGCGTGGTGGGGGGCGACCCGTGACCTACCGCACATCGCAGGGCTCGACCGGATCCGCAGGATCCGCGACCTCTCCCAGGCTGACCTTACAAGGATGATCGAAGACGCCGCGCTCCTCGCCACCGCTACCGCCACGACCCGACGGGACGCGGATCGCACAACGCTCGTCGGCGAGTCCGCCTGCGCCGCGGCGGGTAGCTACGGCGCGCGTTTTTACGCTCACATGTAGTCCACATGTCATAATGCTGTGAACATGTCGAAGATGATCCAGATCCGGAATGTCCCGGATGGCGTGCATCGCACGCTCAAGGTGAGAGCCGCCCAGGCCGGCCTGAGCCTGTCGGATTACCTCCGCGCCGAGGTCGAGGAGCTGGCCGCCCTGCCAACGGTCGACGAGCTGACCGAACGCATCCGACAGCGCTCGCGCGTGCGCGTCAGGGGATCCTCTGCCACCGTGATCAGACGTCACCGGGACGCCTCCTGATCGTCCTCGACGCCTCCGCCGCGGTCGATTACCTCCTCGCGATCGGTGCGTTCGAACGGATCGCTGCGCGGATCGGCTCGGCCGGCGAGACGCTGCACGCCCCTGAGTTGCTGGATCTCGAGGTCGTCCAGGGGCTCCGCCGGCTCGTCCGCCAAGCTCGCCTGACGAGCGCACGCGCCGAGGCGGCCCTCGGCGATCTTGCCGGCCTCCGTATACGGCGCTATCCACACAGGCGCCTTATCGACCGGATCTGGGAGCTGCGGGACAACGTGACCGTATTTGACGCCGCGTACCTCGCGCTGGCCGAGGCGCTGGACGCGCCCGTGGTCACCGCTGACGCGGCGTTGGCGCGTTCGCCTGGCCACCGCGTGCTCGTCGAGCTCTACCGGTGATCGCCCGGTGACCATCCGCGCCGCGTGGCTCTTCCCAGGTCAGGGCGCGCAGACCGTTGGGATGGGGAAGGCCCTCGCTGACGAGTTCCCCGAGGCGCGCCGCACGTTCGACGAGGCGAACGAAGCGCTCGGCTTCGACCTCAGCGCGCTCTGCTGGGACGGCCCGCAGGACGAGCTCGATCGGACGGCGAACGCCCAGCCGGCCCTGCTTGCGACGTCGATCGCGGCCCTTCGGGCCGCGCTCGCCCGCGGGCTTGCGGAAGACGACGTCGTGTGTCTCGGCCACTCGCTCGGTGAATTCAGTGCGCTCGTCGGCGCCGGCGGGCTCGAGCTCGCCGATGCGCTGCGACTCGTGCGCCGGCGCGGCGAGCTCATGCAGGCGGCCGATCCGTCGGGCGGCATGCTCGCGGTGCTCGGCCTCGACGGCGACGCGGTCGCGCGAGCGATCGACGGGACGAGCCTGGTCATCGCGAACGACAACGCGCCAGGCCAGGTGGTGGTCTCCGGTCCGCGCGCCGCGTTCGACGCGGCGACCGAACGGCTCAAGCGGGCCGGCGCGAAGCGGGTCCTTCCGCTGCGCGTGTCGGCGGCGTTCCACTCCCCCGCGATGCGCGCCATCGGGCCCGAGCTCTCGCGCGCGATCGCGGCGACGCACTTCGGCCCGCTCCGCCACCCGGTGATCGCGAACGTGGATGCGCTTCCGCACACCGACGGCGCCGAGTTCCCCGCGCTCCTCGAACGGCAGGCATCGGCGCCGGTCCGCTGGACCGAAAGCGTGCGGCGCGCGGCGCACGACGGCGCCACAGCGTTCATCGAGTTCGGCGCGGGCGGAGTGCTCACCGGGCTCGTCCGGCGCATCGTCGCCGACGCGCGCACCGCGAACGTGAGCGATCCGGTGTCTCTCGTGGACGCGCTGGGAACGACGCGGACGAGCGGCGGGCGGTAGCATCGGACGGCCAGGGGAGGCGCCATTAAAGTCGCTCACTTCATGCGCACGGCCTCCGACGTGAAGCGCGCGGAAGGAAACCGCATCTTTATCGTCCAGGGCGAGACCTGATGCCGTTCGACAAGGTCCTCATCGCGAACCGCGGTGAGATCGCGCTGCGCGTCATCCGCGCCTGTCGCGAGATGGGGATCCAGAGCGTCGTCGTGTACAGCGATGTCGACGCGCACAGTCTGCCCGTGCATTCGGCCGACGAGGCCATCTGCATCGGACCCGCGAGCTCGCGCGAGTCCTACCTGAACATCCCAGCGATCATCTCGGCGGCGCTCATCTCGGGCGCCCAGGCCATCCATCCCGGCTACGGCTTCCTCTCGGAGAACGCCGACTTCTCGGAGGTCTGCAAGGAGCACGGGCTCGTGTTCGTCGGTCCGCCGCCCGAGGTGCTCGCCCGCTTCCACGACAAGGCCGCGACCCGCGCGGCGATGCAGCGGATCGGCCTGCCCGTCGTGCCGGGATCGGATGGTCCGGTGCGCACGGCTTCGGAGGCGCTCCGCATCGCCGAGGCGGTCGGCTACCCGGTCATGCTGAAGGCGAAGGCCGGAGGCGGCGGCCGCGGCATGCGCAAGGCGGGGTCGGCGAAGGACGTCCAGCGCCTGTGGGACCAGGCCCGGAGCGAGGCGAAGGCGAGCTTCGGCGACGACGGCCTCTACCTCGAGCGCTGCCTCGAGGGCGTACGGCACGTCGAAGCGCAGGTGCTCGTCGACGATCGGGGCGAGGCGGTGTGCATCGGCGAGCGCGAGTGCTCGATCCAGCGCCGCAACCAGAAGATGCTCGAGGAGGCGCCCTCGATCTCGATCAACGAGGAGCTCCGCAGGCGCATCAAGGCATACGCGATCGACGCCGCACTGCGCTTCGGCTACCGCGGCGTCGGGACGTTCGAGTTCCTCGTCGACAGCTCCGGCCAGCCGTACTTCATCGAGGTGAATGCGCGGATCCAGGTGGAGCACACGGTGACCGAAGCGGTCACCGGGATCGATCTCGTGAAGGAGCAGCTCGCGCTCGCCGCCGGCGAGCCGCTGTCCTTCTCGGACGAGCAGGTCTGGGTGAATGGCCACGCCATCGAGTGCCGGATCAACGCCGAGGACAGCGACGCGGACTTCGCGCCATCGAGCGGCCTCCTCTCGACCTGGCTCCCGCCGGCCGGTCCCGGCATCCGCCTCGACTCGCACTGCTTCCAGGGCTACGAGGTCCCGCCGTACTACGACTCGCTCCTCGCGAAGGTCATCGCCTGGGGCCGCGACCGGCCCGAGGCGGTCGCGCGCATGCAGCGCGCCCTCGACGAGTTCACGATCGTCGGCGTGACGACGAACATCTCCGCGCACAAGCGCATCCTCGCCAGCGACGCGTTCCGGGCCGGTGAGGTCACCACGCACCTCATCGACACCGTCGGGCTCGAGGCCTTGGCCTCTTGAACCCTGCGGGCTTCGCCGCCTTCGGCTGCTCCGCTCGCGGGGGCCCTGCGGCTCGGTCGGGCAAAGCCCGCCCTCGGCCGTTCAACCCTGCGAGCTTCGCCGCCTTCGGCTGCTCCGCTCGCGGGGGCCCTGCGGCTCGGTCGGGCAAAGCCCGCCCTCGCCTGTGAAGCTCGATCGCGCGGGCATCGAGCGGGTGATCCCGCATCGCGACCCGTTCCTGCTCATCGACCGCGTCGTCGAGCTCGAGCCGGGCGTGCGCTGCGTCGCGGAGCACGACTTCAGCGGCGAGGAGTGGTACCTCAAGGGCCACTTTCCCGGGAACCCGATCGTCCCTGGGGTCATCCTGACCGAGTCGCTCGCCCAGACCGCGTGCGTCGCCGCGATGGCGCATCCCGACTACCGGGACGGGCTTGGGCTCTTCGCCGGCATCGAGGGCATGAAGTTCAAGCGGATCGTCCGTCCGGGCGAGACGGGCCGGTTCGTCGCAGAGGTGGAGCGGCTCCGCCGCGGCTTCGGCCGCGTGAACGTGAAGGCCTTCGTCGGCGACGAGCTCGCCGCCGAGGGCGTCATCCTCGCGGTCTTCCAGCCCAGGGCCGCGGCCGCGGCGGGATGAGCCAGCGCCCGGCGCGGGTCGTCCGCGAGGCGCCTGAGTACGTCGGCGCGCAGGGCCCGCGCTACGGCGGCGGGGTGAGCGCGGAGAACACCGGGAGCGAGCACCTCTGGTTCGGTCGCGTGACGGTCGGGCCGGGCGGGCGGACGAAGGCCCATCTCCACGAGCGCCACGAGACCGCGATCTACGTCCTCTCCGGCACCTGCGTCGTGTACTCGGGCGACGACCTCGCGACGCGCGAGACCGCCGGAGCGGGCGACTACGTCTACATCCCGGCGAGCACCTCGCACGTCGCGGTCAACGCGAGCGCGACCGAGCCGCTCGTCGCGATCATCGCGCGCACCGATCCGAACGAGCAGGAGAGCGTGGTGCTCCAGCCGGAGCTCGAGGACCGGCTGCGGTGACCGGGGCCGTCGAGATCGTCGGCGTGCCGATGGACCTCGGCGGGGCCAGGCGAGGGGTCGACATGGGGCCGTCGGCGATCCGCTACGCGGGCCTGCGGGCCAGGCTCGTGAAGCTCGGCTACCGCGTGCGCGACCGGGGCAACGTGCGGGTGGCGGATCGAGACGAGGGTGAGCCGCCCGACGGATACCGGCGGATGGACGGCGAGCAGCTCGCGACGGCGGGGCGTCCGCGGATGGCTTACCACGTCGCCGAGATCGTCCGCGCCGCCGAGGAGCTGGCCGGCGTCGTGAGCGACATCGCTCGCGCGGGCGCGATCCCGCTCGTCCTCGGCGGCGACCACTCGATCGCGATGGGGACGCTCGCCGGACTGGCCCGCGCGGGCCACCGACCCGGGGTCATCTGGGTCGACGCGCACGGCGACAGCAACACGCCGGAGACGAGCCCGTCCGGGAACGTGCACGGGATGCCGTTCGCGGTCGCCCTCGGCGTCGCCGGAGAGCCATTCCCGGCGTCGTTGCGCGGGAGCGTCGACGGAGCGGCCGCCGTGTTGCTCGCGACGCGCGATCTGGATGCCGGTGAGAAGGACAACATCCGCCGCGCCGGGGTCACCGCGATCACCATGGCCGACATCGATCGTTCGGGGATGGCCGCGACCATGGAGCAGGCGATCGCGATCGGCTCGAAGGGCGACGGCATCCACCTCTCCCTCGACATGGACGCGGTCGATCCGGACGAGGCGCCGGGCGTCGGGACGCCGGTGCGGGGCGGCCTCACCTACCGGGAGGCGCAGCTCGCGATGGAGATGCTCGCCGCCTGCGGCCGGCTCCGATCGCTCGAGGTGTGCGAGGTCAACCCGATCCTCGACCGCGAGAACCGCACCGCCGCGCTGGCGGTCGAGCTCATCGCCAGCGCGCTCGGCCAGACGATCCTCTAGGCGGGCGTTAGCTAGGGGCGGACGCCGCTGCCGGCCGACTCGAGCAGCGCCACGAGCTCGGTGTGGCCCCGCTCGCGCGCGACGTCGGCGGCGGTCTTGCCGTCGCGGTTGGCGAGGGCGGGGTCGGCGCCGGCCGCGAGCAGCGCCTCGACGATGGCGCGATCGCCGGAGTCCGCCGCGCCGTGCAGCGCTGTCCAGCCATGCCGCTGCCGCGCGTTCACGTCGGCGCCCGCGGCGATGAGCGCGAGCGCGCTCTCGCGGTCGCCGCCATCGGCGACCGCGCTGTGGAGCGCGGTGACGTTCATCGGGTTCTTCGCCGCGGCGCGCGGATCGGCGCCGGCCGCGACGAGGTACCGGACGACCTCCGGGTGATGGAAGAACGCCGCGAGGCCGAGCGGGAAGAATCCATCCGTGTTGACCGCCGCCGCGAGCGAGCGGTCGGCCTCGACGAGCGCCCGCACCCGGTCGAGGTCTCCGACCGTGGCCGCCTCGAACACGTCAAGCTCCGGGCCGGTCGCGACCAAGATCGCGAGGATCTCGCGTTGCCGGTGGTACGCCGCCGTCAGCACCGCTGAGGCGCCGTCCGCGTCGCGGGCGGAGGCCAGCCCCGGATCCGAGGCGAGCAGCCGCTCCACCTCCGCCCGGTCGCCCTGCTTGATCGCCGCGAAGAACGCCTCCACCTTCGGACCTCCCGTGGCTCATTGCAATTAGTTAGCCTAACTAACATAATGCGACGCCATGCGACGCGCAACTCCTCGCCCGCGCGACGTGGCCGACCGGCTCCATTCGGCGGCCATCCACCTTCTCCGCCGGGTGCGGCGGACGGACGTGCGCACCGGCGTGACCGCCGCGCAGCTGTCGGCGCTGTCGGTCCTCATGGGCGGACCGAAGACGCTGGGCGAGCTCGCCGTCGCGGAACAGGTCCGGCCTCCCACGATCACGCGCCTTGCCCGCGAGCTCGAACGGCTGGGCCTCGCCCGGCGGAAGCACGACGCAGGCGACGGCCGGATCGTACGGCTGCGGTCGACGGCGAAAGGGCAGGCCGTGCTGCGCCGCGGTCGCGAGCTGCGGATCGCGGAGCTGGAGCGGCGCCTGCGCGGCCTCGACGCGCGCCAGCTCGCCATCCTCGACGCCGCGTCGGTCATCATCGACCGCGTCGTGCGCGAGTGAGTCGATAGACTCGACCGCGCCATGGAGGGCAACGGCGCCCGTCCTCGCGTCGTCGTGACCGGGCTCGGCATGATCACGCCGCTCGGCGCGACGGTCGACAGCTCGTGGGCCGGCCTCAAGGCCGGGAAGAGCGGGATCGGCCCGATCACGCGCTTCGACGCGTCCGACCTCGAGACCCGGATCGCGGGCGAGGTCCGTGACTTCGATCCGCTCCGGTACATGGACCGGAAGGAAGCGAAACGCGCT
>WNGF01005496.1_pt1 | contig 16912 bp, 13 predicted proteins | sample 5400641 | NCBI WGS metagenome assembly WNGF01 (sample SAMN13153371, study PRJNA577476) | soil metagenome | isolation source: 80 cm soil or saprolite under grassland replicate 2 | place: USA:California | collected 2016-06-15
AGCGGGTTCGAAACGACGGTGTCAGGGCGAATGGCCATGTCTACGACGGTATGAGAACGACTCGGCAAGTCATCGGCACGACAAGTCCCGATCTCAGCAGTACACCGTGACGGACAGCGACGATCGGTCGGCGGCAGATGCGGATGTCGATTCCTCGCCGACTGTCCGATGCTGCTGGTATGTTCGCCCCGCTGATCGGTGCTGGACCAGGTTTGGGGACGCTTGTGGCTGAGGTGGCGCTGCGGCCTGTCGAGGACTCCGACCTCGATGCCTTGTTCGAACAGATGCGGGATCCCGAGTCTGTCTGGATGGCAGCCTTCACTGTCGAGGATCCCGACGACCGCACCGCGTTCGACGTCCACATGGCGAAGGTCAGGACGTCGCCTGAGGTCACCACCCGCGCTGTCACCGCCGATGGACGGCTCGTCGGCAGTGTCGCCAGCTTCGTCATCGAGGGCAACACCGAGGTCACGTACTGGATCGACAGGTCCTTCTGGGGGCAGGGCTTCGCCGGCCGAGCGCTTGCCCTGCTCCTCGAATCGGTTCCCGTCCGGCCTCTGTTCGCCCGCGTCGCAAGTGACAATGTGAGATCGCTCAAGGTGCTGCAGAAGGCAGGGTTCGCGATCACAGGCACGGAGATCTCGTTCGCCAACGGGCGGAATATGGAGATCGAGGAAACGATTTTGCGCCTCGATGAGCCCGCGAAGACCGCGCCATCCGATGTGTCGAGCAGGGAGAGGCGGACTTACTGATCTCGGCAGATCCGTACGCCCCCAGGCCGCGGCAATCTTGATTGATTTACGCAGAGTAAGGCGGCGCCGTGGCCCCACCCTGCCGCGATTCCGCTGTCTACTCGCGCGGACCTGCCTGGCCGAACTGATCCAACGTGAACGAGCCTGCGGCATGTCGTCGGCCTCCTGACCGGCTAAAACGTCATGCGGTAGCATGAAGTGTCAGCCGGCGATATTCAAGATCGCGGACTCTTAATCCGCGGGTTCGGGGTTCGAGTCCCTGGCGGCGCACAAGTGATCAAGGCTCCGACCTGGTGTTTCTCGCCGGATCAGAGTCATTTTCATATCCACTGTGGACGGTTGGGTGCTCGAGGGGTGCTCTGAAGCCGTTGGACGAAACCGGCCCCGGGTGGACCAGACGGACTGGATGGCACGATCCGGTGGCGTAAAGGCTCACGCAGGCCGAGTCCGACGTGGTTGACGTCGTGTGACCGTGACGGTTGCATGCGCGACTCGCGGTATGACCGGAGGCTCCCGCGCCCACCACACCGCCCGCAGCAACTGAGCGGCCCAATCACCTATCACTTGGCCAGGTCCCGGTGACAGGTCTCGCCAGATCGCTGCCGCCGGCCATCGTTCAGCATGGCGCCCTGAGCGGGGAGATGTCGTGCGCGCACTGACCGTCACCAGCCCAGGCCCTGGTGACGCCGCTCTGCTTCTTGATCTTCTCGACGGGCGTCGACCTCATACGCCTCCGCGAGCCCGTTGAGTAGTTTTCGCGTCCTGGGCCATGCTTGCGCGGCCTTGGCCTGCTCCGCGTAGGTCCGGGCGAGCTCCCATTCCTGTGAGCCGCCGTCCAAGAGCCCCCGGCTGGTGACACCACGCTCGTTGCGTATGCCGACGGCAAGGCCTCGGTCCAGCTCATCGCTACGGACGTCTTCAAGGAGCTCTCGCACGGCCTGGTGGATCAGTGCACCGTCCGGGCTAGGTGGGGCAAACGCCAGGATCTCGCCGATCTGCACGTCACCGACACCGAGCCGGTCGGCCGATTCCAACCCAGCTCGAGCGGCAGTCACCCAGTTTCGTAGCGCCGTCGCGTCAATCTGGCCGTCACCGGTCATGCCAGGACACCGCCGGACCGAGCGAAGAACCTCGTAGGCCCGGGTTGCCAGGGCGCGGCGTTGTTCAAGGTACGCGGGGTCGTCGGTACCCTCGTCCTCGACCGAGGTGGCCGGGCGGAAGCAAATCGTCACGAGTTCGACGAGGAACGCAGGGTCCTCCACAAGCGCCTCGTGAAGGGTCGGTGCTTCGGCGTCGAAGCCGAGGGCGGGGAAGAACTGCCACTCGAGGTTGGCAACCCGTTGCCGGCCAACCTCGTCGCGATGCCGCGCCAAGAGGGCGAAGAGCTGTTCAAAGGAGTGCGTGTTGAGGCGCTGGAACTCTGGATCGTCCAGACCAGTCTCAAGTAGGCGCTCCAACCCGGCCGCCACGACCTCGGCTCCCTCGACGCCGTCCTGCTTCAGGCCATATAGCATGATCAGATCGAGGGCGGCGGAAGGCCGTCCGGCGTCGAGGAGGCACCACGCGGCTTCCAAGGCTCGGGGGAATTCGGGACCGAGCCCGAAGTAGATGAACTCACGCCAGTAGTGCTCCGTCACCTTCTGACCGAGCTCGGCGAGTTTGGGCCACGCCATGGCAGGATCTCCGGTGAAGCGGAGAATTCGGGCCTTGGTAAGGGCGTCCTCGGTACGTGCCAAAAGCCCGTCACGGAGCTCCTCACCGCCCGAGCGCAGCCGGTGGCCGAGGTAAGCTGCCGCGACGTCCCTTTGGGGCGCGATGTCGGACTCCAGCCAGCTCAGCATGTCGATGTCGTAGCTGTCAGAGCGCTCGGCGAGGGCGATGCCGACCAGGGCGGGGTACTTCGTCGTTGAGGTGAACGCGATGAGGGCGTCGAGCCCACCCTCGGCGATGATCTCGCCGAGGGCGTGTGCCCGGCGGCGAAGCACCTCGGTCTCGTAGGAGGCGTAGTCCTCTCGGCGCGACTTGTCACCAAGTGTGACCCAGTGGGAGCTGAACAGCCAGGCATGGCGCAGATCGGGTCGGCGGGGTTCGAACGCATCGCAGGCGGCTTGGAGGTGGCGGAGCTCCTTCTCCGGGAGTGCCCATTTAGCGTCGGCATGCTCTCGATGCTTGGCGATCTTGTTGCGGAGCGCGTCGAAGATCTGAGCCCGCTGCTCCTCGTCGTCGAGAGTACCGCCGAGCGTTGTCAGGCGCTCAGCGATCTCCCGGCGGTGACCTTGGGAGAGGATGTCGATCTTGCCGATCATGCCGAGGTAGCGCTCGGGGGAGGTGTCCAGGTCCTTGAGGAGCAGCTCGACGACGGTGTTGACCACTCGCACGAGGTCGCTGCGGGTGACGGGGGTCTTCGTCTTCCAGTCGCGGAACCGGGGTCCGGGGTGGACTGTCTGAAAGCCGTGCCCGTCCGGGATGAGCTTGCGTAGGAGCTTCCGGCCGACGGCGGGGTGCTGGCGCATCAGGCGCTCGATTGCCCGGATCCGGCTGTCCGTGTCGGCGGACGTGTTGGGACTCCACGCGCTGATGATCCCGACCAGGCTGGCCATCGGGCGGTTCGAGAGCTTGCCTCCTGGGTCCACGGCGGTTAGCGCCGCCAGTACGTCCACCGCGTCGTCGATGTACTCAGGGGACCAGGCGAGCGTCTCCAGCGCCCAGAGGAAATGGGTGTGGGGTGAGTTGCCGCCCATCCCCAGCTTCTCGCTTGCGTTGTCGGTGAACATTGCGGCGTGCAGCGGCGGGGTGCCGCGCAGCCCTTCGTGCATGGCCTGGAGGAACGCGTCGGGGGCGGCCTCGGCGAGCAGGCAGAGGACCTCGCTGAGGGAGGACCAGAGTCGGTAGCTGTTGTCGGCGTTGGCCCGAGCGAGTAGGTCGCGGACTGGCTGTCGCGCCCATTGCGCTGCGGTGAGACCCCCGCGTCCTCGCAGCCCGGGTCCGCCGGCGCCGAGGAGGGCCAGTGACTGAGCCAGCCCGCTTCGAAGCGTGTGTGAGAAGCGGCGCCTTACGCCGGTGATTCCGGCCATCCACCGCTTGTCGGGGTCCAGGTCGAGGACGGGGTCCAGTTCTGACAAGACCTCGACGACTGCCTTGTGGAGGGCGTCGAGGTCGTCGTTGGTGAGCGAAGCGCCGAGCAAGGTCCAGGCGTCCTCGACGGCGAGCAGGTGCCAGATCTCATCGGTGTGCCCGATGAAGGGGATGTCCGTGCCTGCGGCGAGCTGCAGTGCCTGTTCTTGCACCTGTTCGTAGGGAAGGCCGAGGCACTCGGTGACGATGCGGCGATCTTCCTGGTTCTCGCCGTTCCAGGAGCCGAGTAGCAGCAGCCGTCGTCGGATCACGTCGGGTGCTGTGGCCCAGGATGGCGTCAGCAGTCCTGGGTGGTGGGCGAGCGTCCTTCGAAGGGCAAGCAGGCTGCGGCGTCCGAGCGTGCCAAGCCTCGCAGCCTCGTCGTGCGGCAAGCCTGCGGACTGGAACTGAGTCTCGACGGCTTGGCCGTGCAGCCTGGGAACCTCGACGTCGCCCTGGCCACCCATGGGTGCGCTCACGATGAGCTGGTGACGGTGCTGGGCTGGCAGATCCCGAGCGAGCACAGGGTCAGCGAGCACCAGGATAAGTGGCTGGGGCTGTGCGATGAGCTGCGCCAGGCTCGTCGTGTCGGACACGAACAAGGTGCGGACGCCCACGGAGGTCGCGTCCAGGGCGCCGCTCTGTTGCAGCGCGGCGGCGACAAAGGCGCACGCGTCGTCCTGCCGCAGGTCTCCACCCAAAGTGATCAGCGATCGTCCGATGGCAAGCTGGGCCACGAAGTCGGCGGCTGCTTTCTCCCGACCGGCCAGCACGATCGTATGGTCGAGCGGAACGCGAGTGGACGGAAGCCAACTGTCGGACCACCAGGTTCCCAGGCATCGCACCCCGGGGAGAGCTTTGCCGAGCTGCCCGGCGAGCCAGGCGGTGGTCGCCGGCGCCACGTCCAACCAGGCGTGGATCCTGTCGAGGTTGTAGCCGCGGACCTCCCACCAGCGCCCTTCCTTCGTGCGGGCTGCAGCCCAGGCCCTCGCTTTGGTCCACGGGACGAGCAGGGCCTCGACATAGGCAACGGTCTGTGTGGGCAGGTTATCCGGCCCCGTGGTCCGCTTGTCGTAGTCCTCATCAGCCTTGGCTTGGCCACCGCCGACCGAGAGCTCCCACACCGAGGTGCCCGAGGGTACGAATGTGCTCTGCCCGGTGGCGGTGACGACGCCGTCGAAGCCGCCCCCCGCGGTGCCGGATCCGCCAGGCATGTCGAGACTGATCAGCCCGTCTGCTGTCTCAGCGATCAGACGCCGCATGAGCAGCGGGAACACGGTGTCGAAGCCGGCTGAGGCCGCCGCCGCCTTCAGGTCGTCGCGGCTAACCGGGGGCCAGGAGCTCATGTTCGGACTGTACGTCCAGGTACCGACACTTCAGGAGCCGCTGCAGCTCCGGGCGCCCGGCGTGTCTCAGAGCGGCGTGGTCGGCGCCAGTGACCGTCTCCGGGACAGGAACGCCGCGGGCCGCGCACGAGCAGCCGGCGGCGGAATGAGTCGCTGAAGCGGGCTCAGCGACGAGGACCTGCCACCGGTCGACGGTGGGGACCAGTTGGTGACCAGCATCCGGACCGAGCCGTGGGCGCGGTCATCAAGCACTCTTGGACGCTCGCTCATCGGTCTGGAGTGAGAGTGCGCTTCTGCGGGCCGATCGGCCATAGCCTGGTGACGTCCGACGGTGTCCGAGCCGCGCGCCAGACCTCCATCGCCGGGCTTCTGACTACGGATCAGAAGGTTAGGGGTTCGAATCCCTTCGGGCGCGCAATATCATCAGGCGTCTGACCTGCGGAAACGCAGGCTGGGCACCTTTCATGATCTGTCCACTGTGGACCTGTGGTGCTCCTGTGGTGCTCGTATGTTTCGGAATTGTTCGTGTCGGGGTTCGCGGCGCCGTGCTGTTTGGCGGCGATGAGTCCGGATCTTGACCGTGACTGCGGGCGGGTGACCTGTATCCGGGGCGCATCGGATTCGGTGCCCAGGTGCGGGCGTTGAAGTTTGACGGCAGCGCGAGGTCGGTTTCGTCCGGGGACAATTGCCGGTTGGGAGTACGCCTACCGTCCCGGCCCGACACCGCGTACCGTTCCGGGCTCGGTGTGTCGGCGGCCTGCAGGTCCCGCATCGGCGGTACGGCCGGCGTGCGCTGGCAGGGAGGGCCGAGACCTCGCGCGCCACCCCGCCTCCGGCGTTCGCCCGGTTATGGGGGCAGGGTTTCGAGTTCCCCCGATCGCTCGGGTCGCGCACGGTCTGGACACGGACGCCGAGCATCATGAATGCTACTCGTCGTGGTCCGACAGTCGCGCAGCGCTGACGTGATGGTGGCGACCCCGGACGGCGATATCGCTGGTGCTGTTCGAGCGCTCCCCGACCGCGCCTGGCCGCTCCGGTGTGCGACCGCACGCCGACTGGCTCCCCCCGGTGGATGACCTCGCCGCTCGCGTCGTCTCCATCGAGCCCGGAAGCGACCACGTGGGCGGTACGGGGTACCGGATCGGGCCGCGTCTGATCCTCGCCGCCGATCATGCGGTGGGCCCGGTGTGTGAGGTCCTCGTTGATCATGTGTCGTCGCCGGTACCCGCGCGGAGGGTCTGGGCGAGTGCCGACCTCGACATTGCCCTGCTTGAGGTGATCGCCGGGGCTGAGGTGTTGCCTGCGGTCGAGCCGGCGCGGTGGGGACGAGTCTGTTCGGGCGCGCTGTCGCTGCCGGTGGAGGTGCTGGGCTATCCCGAGTTCCAGGCCGTCGACGGCCGGTGGCGGCTTGAGCAGGCGCCCGGTTTGCTGAACCCGCTGACGGCCGCCAGCGCCGGCGTCATGCACATCGACGTCACCAGCGGGCGTTGGAAAGATCGAAGCGAGCAGCCGTGGAGCGGTGCCTCCGGCAGCGTGGTGCTGGCGGCGGGGCTGGTTGTCGGGGTGGTCGTGGCCGCCTCCGTCGGCACGTCCTTCCAGCGTCTGGAAGCGGTTCCCGTGGCGAAGATCGGCCAGGATCCGGTGGTGCGGCGGCTGGTACGCCGCGACAACGGCGTCGACCTTGTCGTGGAGGGCGTGGAACTGGCGGCCGTGAGCGTCGCGCCGGCCAGGCGGCGGCTGTTGCCCCATCCGGCGGCGCTGCTGCGGCCCGGCGCCGAGGTCGTCGGCTTCCACGGCCGCGACCACGAACTCGGCCAGCTGTGCGACTGGGTGCGCCAGCCCGGGTTCGGTGTGCACCTGCTGCTCGGGCGTGCCGGGGAGGGGAAGACCCGGTTGGCGCGGCGGCTGGTGAACCTCGCCCGCGCCCGCGGCTGTACCGCCTGCTTCGTCCGCGACTTCGACCGTACCGACCCCTCGGTCCGTGAGGCGGTGAGCCGGTTGCGGCGGCTCACCGTGCCGACCCTGATCGTGGTCGATCAGGCGGAGACCCGACCGGAGCAGGTGATGGAGCTGGCCGACCGGCTGGCTTACAACGCGGCCAGCGTGCCCGTGCGTCTGCTGCTGTTGGCCCGGTCCGCGGGCTGGTGGTGGACCAACCTTCGGCGGCGGCTACGGGAGCTGCCGGCCTTCGACGACGTGCCGTCGCTGTCCCTACGGTCCCTGCCCTACCCGGGCGGCGACTACCGGCAGGCGTTTACGCGGGCCGTGCGGGCGTTCGGGCGGCGACTGGGCGATGTGCTGCGCCAGCCCGAATGGCGGCAGGTGCCGGCGACGATTGCACCGCCGGCCGTCACCGGGCAGGCGTCCTCGGCACTAGCCGTGCAGTTCGACGCGCTGGCGCAGTTGCTGGCCGCACGATACGGCGACCCGCGCGCTGGCGATGGTCGACTACTCGAAGACGCCCTGCTGGATCACGAACTGGACTACTGGCTGCTGGCGGCCGAAACCGGCGGACTGTCCCTGCACCCGGACCGGCTCACCGGAGTCCTCGCGGCGGCCAGCCTGTACGGCGCGGACGACCGTGCACAGGCCAACCTCGTCCTGGATCGCCTTCCCGGCCTGTCCGTTGATCAGCGCACCAGGCTGCGAGCCGCGCTGTGCGAGTTGTACGGCGAACCGGCCGGCCGGCTGTGGGCGCCGCTGGAGCCCACCGCGTTGGCCGAGCGGCTGGTGGCCACCCAGCTGCTCGCCGACCGGCACCTCCTCGCCGACGTCCTGCCGTACGTGACACCCAGGCAGGCCGCCCGGGCGCTGGCGCTGCTGTTCCGCGCCGCGACCCGATGGCCCGAGGTGGGCGACCTCGTCGCCGAGACCCTCGAACAGCTCGGCGAGAAGGTCCCTTACGACGTTGTCGTCGGCGTCGGAGCGCTGGACGACAACAGGACGTTGTTCGAGCGGGTCGTGCACCAGGCATACCCAGGACGAGACGAGGACAACGCGAAGGTCCTCGCCGCCCTCCACGGCGACAGCGGCGCTGCCGACACCTTGTGGGCGATGTACACCAGCACCTTCGCCGCTGGCGCCGGCACCCCGGACACCGGCTGGGACACGCGGCCGGCGCTGTCGGCCATCGCCGACGCCGCACAGCAACTGGAGTCCTTCCGCGGCGCCGAGGACGCCCTCGGACAGCTGAACACTATCGTCAGCACGATCGAGGAACACGCAGCGAAAGTCGGCGAGTGGCTCGGCGACATCGACCGGATCCAGCGGCAGATCGACTCGGCCGAAGGCGCCGACGACCTGACCTACGTGCTGCGAGAGATCCGCAGCTTGGCCGTCCAGTTCGTCGACCGGGCGACCGCGGACGCCGCCAAGATCGACGAAGGCGTGGACCGGATCTGGGCCTTCGCCGAGGAAGGCACATCAACACTCACCGGACTGCTCAATGAACTCGCAGGAGCGCTCAACAAGGTCGCCCGAACCCTGACCATTTGTTCGACAACAAAGGAGGAGCCGTGAACGAGCCATGGACCGGTCTCGCCGAAGCCGTCAACGCCGTGCGCGAAGAGCTGATCCGGGCGCGCGACCTCGGAGCCGGCTCAGCCATGCCCTTCGAGGTCGGACCAGTCGAGATGGAGTTCGAGGTCGCCTTGACCAGACAGGGAGCCGGCAACGCGGCGGTCAAGGTCTGGGTCCTGGAAGCCGGCACCAGCGCGAGCGTGGCAAACGAGCGCGCCCACCGCCTCAAAATCGTTCTGCAGCCCCAACAGCACACCGGTCAGCCGGCGAAGATCGGCCGCCGCCCCCAGGAACGCGCCAGCGCCGAAGCAGGCGACCCGGCCCAACCCACGACCAGCGGGTGACTCCCGCGGCGGCTATCGGCCACCACTGACGGTCCTGTCGCCGAGGTCGGGCGCTCACACCGGACACCACACCACGCGAGCGACGTAGCCTCGGCGCCGGCGAGTCAGGGAGGTGGCCTCGTTCATGCGGCGGAGCGTTTTCGCGCGCATGGGCAGCGCGGCCAGCGAGACCTGCCAGCGCCGCTTCAGGGTCGGAGCCGCTTGGGCCAGTGGACCATCTCGGGAAGCGCAGTTCAACACCTTCAGCGCACCTTGCTTTTGGGGAACTTTCACCGGTTGGTGCCTGCGGGCATGCGGTGGCGCGCGCGGGGGCGTCGGCGGGTGCTGTGTCAACGGTCACCGGGATCTCCCCGCTGGCGGTCAATGGATCTCCCCGGTGGTGGCCAGGGTCGTTCCCCGCTGGCGGCCATGTTGGCTCCCCGTACGCGGTCATGGTTCTGCCCACCTGCGGTCAGGTGAGGGGCTTCACCCCCTTCCCGGTGGTGGCTTCGGTGAGGCGGAACGAGTCGCCTTGGGTGACGACGATGTGGGCGTGATGCAGGAGCCGGTCGACGGTGGCGGTTGCCAGGGTCTTGGGCATCAACTCGTCCAGGCCGGACGGGTGCAGGTTGGGGCTGATGGCCGGGGCGCGTCGTTCGTAGGCGGCGTCGACGAGGCGGTAGAAGCCCTCGGCGGCGTCGGGGCTGATTGGTAGCAGCCCGATGTCGTCGACCGTGACGAGGTCGGCGCGCATGATGCGGGTGATGGCCTTGGCGACGGAGTCGTCGGCGCGGTGGCGGCGGACCAGGGTGCCGAGGTCTTCGATGGAGAACCAGGCCACGGTCATCCCGCGGTCGACGGCGCGTTGGCTCAGCGCCTCGCAGAAGTGCGACTTGCCGGTGCCGGACGGCCCGCACACGCAGAGGTTCTCGTGCCTGGTAACCCATTCCAATGTGGACAGTGCGTGCTGGGTGGGTCTCGGGATGGAGGAGGCGTTCTCGTCCCAGGTGTCGAAGGTCTTGCCGGCGGGGAACCCGGCCCGGCGACGGCGGGCCCGCATGGTGGCTTCGTCGCGGCCGGCGGCCTCCTCCGCGAGCAGCACCCGGACCAGTTCGGCGGGGTCCCAGCGCTGCGCCCGTGCGGTGGGCACCACATCGGTGAGCGCCATACGCAGGTAGGGCAGCCGCAACCGGCGGGTCAGGGCGATCGCCTCGTCGAACGGCTCACCGGCCGGGGCGGCTACGGTGGCCGGCGCGCGGCGTTTGGTTGTGGTGGTCATCGCAGGTCACCTCCGCCGAGCTTGGCCCAAGCGGCGGTACCGGGTTGCAGGCTGTGCCTCTCACCGGCCCGGCGGGGTTGACCGGCCGGCGCGTGCCGCTGGTGGTCGAGGATGGCGCGCAGGTCGCCGTCGGCGAACCGGCCGGCCGCCGCGGCGGCGCCCAACGCCAGGTCCACCCGCTCAGCGCCGTGCAGCTTGGCGAGGGTGATCGCTTCGGCCATCTTGGTACGGATCCGGTTGGCGCCGGTGGCGGCCGCCTCAACCAGCCACTGGTTGGCGCCCTCACCGATGGCCAGGAACGCGGACTCCTGCTCGTTGCGGGCTCGTGGCGTTCTCGTCAGAGCGCCTGGTGGCCGGGGTGGGTAGTGTTCGTCCTTAATGGACGGACGGCCCAGGGTGGAACGCTTATGCCGGGCCACCTCCACCGGCCCGCCCGACCCGACGTGGGTGACGACCAGCTCGTCGCCGGCCAACCGCACCCAGACCCGTTCGTCGATCAGCCCGCACGGCACCGAGTAGCGCACCCCGCCTACGCCGATCGTCGAGTCCCACATCACCTTGCGGGTCTCGCCGAACACCGTGGTCAACGGGGCGTCCGGCAGGCGGTGCAACCGGGCGCGTTCCTCGGCCAGCATCTCGGCCGGGGCCCGGCCGGTCTCCCGGTGCGCACGGGTGTTGACCTGTCCGCAGAAGGCCGCGCACGCCTGCTCCAGCTCGGCGAACGAGGCATACGCCGGGCGCAGGTTCACCTCGGTCGGCAGCAGGTCCCGCTTGGCGATGCGCACGGTGGCCTCCGACCCGCCCTTGGACTCCGGATCGGCCGGCACACAGGTCGCGATCGTCAGCCCGTAATGGCGGCCGGCGGCCACGATCTGCGGATGGCGCACCGCGACCTGCGCGACGTGCTCGACGGTGACAGTGCGCTCGTTATCGGTCAGCGCGTAGGTGGGCACCCCACCGACGCGGCGCAGGGTCTGGTCCAGGCAGGCCAACAAGGTCGGCAGCGCTTTGCCCACTGTGGGCAGTACCACCCTGAACCTCGACCAGGCCAGCCACGCGCACCAAAGCTGCCCACGCTGCCCGGCCACCTTCGGCCCCTCGCCCCAGTCGAACTGCAGCCACAGACCCGGTTCCGGAACCCACGGCCGGTACACCCGCCGATTGCCCGCCCGCCACGCCTTCTTCGCCTCGGCCACCGCCCGCCGGGTGGTGCGCTGCGAACCCGGATAGCCCATCGCCTGCAGCTTGCGGTGACACACATCCGCGCCGATGCGTCCGCGTGAGCGCTCCACCCACTCCTCGATCTTCGCCAGGAACGGATCGGCCACCCGCTCGCCCGCGCATCCGCTCAGGCGAGCGGCCGGCCTCCCGCAGCGCCACGTAGTGGGCCACCGTGTGGTGGTCGCAGCCGACCAGATCCGCCGCCGCACGGCAACTACCGGTCAGGTCGAACGCCTCCAGAACTTCCATGATCTCCTCCGGTCTCTTCACGTCCTTCCTCCCTGAAGCCGATCAACCTGGCTCCAGGGCAGCCGACCGCCACGCCAACAACGCGCAGCGACACGGCTGAACGGGGAGAAACTTGACCGCCGATGGGGAGATCAGATGGCCATCAGCGGGGAACTTTCTGGCCGCCTACGGGGAGCTTTCCGTGGCCGCCGACATGCTGGCAGGTGTCGCAGCCGATCAGACAGATGTTGGCGTCGGCGGCTACCCAGGCGAAGGTCTTGCGCAGATGGGTGAACGCATCCCGGACCAGTGGTGCGCGCACCGGTCGGGCCCCTGCATGGTGGAGCAACGCGCGGCAGGCCTGTTCCAGCTCGTCCACGTTCCCGCCGAGCCGTGCTTGCCGGACCCGCTGCACGAGGGTGCCGTATCGGTGGTTCGCGGTGGCCCAGCTACGCTGGTGCATGCTCGCGGAGGCGGAATACCAGGCGACCAGGAGGTCCGCTGACGCGGTGAACAGCACTCCCTGCCGCCACCCGGAGCGGTCGTGGATCTGCCAGGGGCAGGTGTTGTCGTCGGTGTCGGCGGGCATGCCGTTGACCCTGCCTGCCCCGCGCGGCGCGGCGGAAGACCGGGTTTGGCCCTGTGGATGGCGGCTGTGGATAACCCGCGTTCCACGGCAACTGGAGGCAGCGTCATGACCAGCGCGGCTAGCGTGCCGCGCTGCCGCTAGGCTGCCTGTTCGTGGGTGCGCGGGTGGATACTCGGATCGCCGGGGTGATTCTGGTCGACCGGCGTGGTCGCCTGCTTCTTCAGCTTCGTGATGGCGATACCCGGATCGACCCGCACCGATGGTGTCTGCCCGGTGGGCATGTCGATCCCGGGGAGGACCCGGTCGCCGCGGCGCACCGGGAGCTGCTGGAGGAGACTGGGCTGAAGGTCGAGAAGCTGACCTTGTTCTGGCGTGGGCTGGCGCCGTCGGCGAAGTTCCTAGGAGCCCTCTGAACAAGCCTGTTTCGGTGGGGCGGGTTTGTGCGGCTGGGGCCGGTTGACTGGTCTGGATCGGCCGGGTTGTGGCTCTCGGCGGCTGGTGTGGGCCGTTGGAGGCTGGTGCAGGACGTGCGGGGGTCGCCTGGTGGGGTGTTTCAAGCGATCGCCCAGGCCCCGTTCACACGGGTGAGGCCGTACCTGAGCAGAGTGCGTAGGTTGAGCGCGGCGCAGCGGGTGTGCAGCCAGGCGTTGTTCCTCGCGACGCCGATGTGGCGCAGCTTGATCCGGCCCGTTCTGGGTGGCGACCTGGGCGACGGTTCGTTCGATGTTGGACCGGGTGGGGTAGTCCTGTTTGAACCGTGGTGTCTTGGCCTGGGCTCGGGCGGCGCGGAGCAGACCCTCTTGCGGGTGGATGGTCATCGACCGGCCGGATTTGGCGGTGGTACACCGCTGGCGCAGCGGGCAGCCGGCGCATAGGCGGCCGAAAGTGACGGTACGGGCCGGGCTCATCGGCCGGGTGTTGCCGTTCGGGCAGGTGACGGTGCCTTCGTTGTCGTCGATGGTGAAGTCGTCGAGAGTGAACCCGCCGGGCACCGCCGACGGCAACGGCTTGGGTTTGATGACAACATCATGACCGGCAGCGCGGTAGGCGTCACGGGCTTCGCCGGTGCCATAGGCCGAGTCGCCGTAAACCTCCAGACCACCCCCGCTGTCCCCGGTGTCCTCGCCTTCACCATCGGTGTCGGCGGTACCGGCGACGGCGTCGCCGTCAACAGTGTCATCGTCTTCGGTGTCGGCGGTACTGGCGAGGGTGTCGGCGTTGTCGGTGTCGGTGGGGTGGAACCGGTCGCGGTTGGCCATCTTCACCCCCACCGCGGCGTCGGTGTTGGCCTCGCCGGTGGTCATGGTCATCTCGCAGTCGGTGATCAGCCCGGTGTCGGGTTCGGTGGCCAGATGCCCCCGGTAGCCGTCCCTACGGTTGGAACGGGACTTGCGGGTGTGGCGGGCCTGCGGGTCGACGGTGGAGATGACCCGGTCCGGGGCGACCCGACGCGCGATGACCCACCGCCCGTCGGTGCCGTCACTGCCCTCGGCCGGTTCCACGTCCTGCCCGGCGACCAGAGCGAGCAGACCAAGGGCGTCCGCGGCCGGCTGATCACGCTGCGGTGCCTGCGGGCCGGTCAATTGTTCCAGCACCGCCAACGCGTCGTTGACCAGATCCGACACCAACGCCCGCTTCGCGGCCGGGTCGTCCCAGTCGATGTCGGGCTTTCCCGCGTTGCTGTAGTCCAGCGTGCACACCGCCGCGATCACCTCGGCCGCCCCCGCCACGACCCGGGCCACCCTGCGCATCGCCGCGACCAACTGCGTCACCGTGTCCTGGGTGGCCACCGCGTCATCAAACACCGTCGAATCCACACACCGCTTGCGCCTACCGCGCAGGATCCCGGTCTCCGCGATCACCTCCGCGACCTTGTCGAACACCCGGTCCGGGCGCTTGGACGCCGCGATGCGCTTGCGCCAGTACACCAACGTCGATGGGTCAAACGACATCTGCGTCAACGACCGCCCACACGCCACCTTCCACCGGATGTCGAACTTCAACGCCTCCGCGGTCTGCGGGTCCGACAGTCCATACAACTCCTTGAGTACCAACACACTGCCGACCAGATCCGCCGGCAGCGACGGCCGGCCGGTCTTCGACGGAAACAGGTCAGCGATGAACCCGTCGTCGAACAACTCGCCACGATGCTCAGCCAGGAACGCGAACACACTCCCCGCCGGGACCAGGCCGCCCACGATCTCCCCGGCGTCCCACAGCTCCCGATCCATTCGGGTAGTTCCCTGCATAGATCAAATCTTCCCGGCACGCATGCCCAACGCCCGCCGACCCGCCGAGAACACCGTCACCTGAGTAAACGAGTTGTTCAGTGCGCTCCTAGGTGCGGTCGGCGACTTCTCGATCTTTTATGCGGCCACCGACGCGGCCGATCAGGACGTGGTGTGCGGTGAGGGCGCGGCGATGCGGTTCGTGGAGCCCGCGGCGGTGCCGGGGCTGGAGTTCGGCGCGGCGTACGCGATGATCGTGCCCCGGTTCCTCGCCTCCCAGGCGTACCGCGACCTGGTCGCGGTCAGCGGCTGACCCACGTGTCCCGGTTGGTTTCGTACATCTCGGCGAGGATCGCTTCCACGTCGTAGGTGTACGCCCAGGCGGGGTGATGGCCGGCGAACTTCGCTGTGTTGCCGACCCACCAGATGTGATCACCGATCCGGTTGGCCTCGTGGTATTCGGTGGTCATCGCCTCGCCGGTGATCTTCTCCGCGAGCGTGACGGCTTCCACCAGGCTCGTGTGGGAGTGCCGGCCGCCGCCCATGTTGTAGATCTCGCCCTGGCGCGGGGCGCGGAAGAACGCCTCGAACGCGGCGACCAGGTCATGGGAGTGGATCGCGTCGCGGACCTGTTTGCCCTGGTAGCCGAAGATCCGGTAGGTGCGGTGCTCCATCGCGCAGCGCATCAGGTACGCGAGGAACCCGTGTAGTTCGGCGGCGGCGTGGGCGGGACCGGTCAGGGTGCCGCACCGGAACGTCGCGGTGTTCAGGCCGAAGTAGCGGCCGTACTCCTGCACGGCGATGTCGGCGGCGACCTTCCCGACGCCGAAGACCGAATGCAGGCAGGAGTCGATCGGCATCGCCTCGGTGATGCCCTGCTCGTACTCGTGCCCGGGGGTGATCTCCCACCGGGTGTCCAACTCAACCAGCGGCAGATGGTTGGGCCGGTCGCCGTAGACCTTGTTGGTGGAGGTGAAGATGAACGCCGCGTCCGGGCAGTGGATGCGGGTGTGTTCCAGCATGTTGAGCGTGCCGACCGCGTTGACGTCGAAGTCGGTCAACGGTTCGCGGGCCGCCCAGTCGTGGCTGGGCTGTCCGGCGGCGTGCACGACCAACGCGATGTCATGACCGTAGCGGGCGAAGACCTTGCCGAGCGCGTCGCGGTCGCGGATGTCCTGCTCCAGGTGCGTGTAGGACTCGCCGAGGTCGGTGATGAGCTTGACCGCGTTGGGGATGGTGGTCCCGTCCGGGCCGAAGAAGTAGCGGCGCATGTCGTTGTCGATCCCGACGACGTGCAGGCCGAGGCGGGCGAAGTGGTGGGCGGCAGCTGAGCCGATCAGTCCGGCCGAGCCGGTGACGATGGCCACGCTCATGCGGCGATGTTCCGTTCACGAAGGGTGGTCCACCCGGTGACCTGGCCACGGGCGTGGTCCAGGTCGGCGGGGGTGTTGATGTTATGCCCGGCCGGAAACCCGATCGGGGCGACCAGCGCGCCGCGCGGGATCGCCCAGGTGATGTACGCTACGGCGACCGGTTCACGGTCATCGAGGCCGACACGATCACCCACCCCGGTTCGCTGCGCAACTTCCTCATCCTCGCCGACCACCTCGGCGCCGACCTGGACCTGTGCATGGGCATCGCACCGGCCGACGCCAACCCCAACGGCCCCGCCGTCGTCGTCGATGAGCACGGCCTGGTCCAGGCTGTGAGCTGGACGGCGCACCCGACCGGCCTCGTCCCGTTGGTGCAGGTAGATCCGGGTCGGGGCGACGCCGCGTAGCTCGCGCAGTATCCATCCGAGGATGGTGCTGCCGCCGATCTGTTCAAGCGTCTTGTGCCGGCCGCGGGCCACCGCTTGCAGGCGGGTGCCGTGGCCGCGGGCGAGGATGATCACCGGGTGGCGCAGGGCGGTCGACGGCCGGCGCATCACGCGCACCTGTCGGCGAGAGCGGCGCCGGTGAACACCGAGCGGCCAGGGCGCAGGCCGGCGTCGGAGATGACCTGCTGGATGTAGTCGTAGCCGGACACCTTGCGGTCCTTGCCGTAGATCAGGTACCGGTCGCGGTGCCGCGCCGGGGTGGCGTTGTAGACGATCACGTTCGCGCCGGCGTGGAAGTGCTTGCGGCGGTGCTCATAGTGCACCGCGTGGGCAAATGGCAGCAGGCCAAGGCCCTCCACCTGCGTTCCGCGTAATTCTGGCGGGCTAGAGCACGAATCAGGGGTCTGAGCTGCGGGTATGCGGGAGTGCACGCGGACGGGGCGTGTCTCTAGGGGTTGGAGCCCCTCAGGTGGGTGTCAGCGGGGTCGGTCGGG
>WNGF01009939.1_pt1 | contig 16909 bp, 14 predicted proteins | sample 5400641 | NCBI WGS metagenome assembly WNGF01 (sample SAMN13153371, study PRJNA577476) | soil metagenome | isolation source: 80 cm soil or saprolite under grassland replicate 2 | place: USA:California | collected 2016-06-15
TAAGCTACTTGAACGTACCATCGCTGTGCGGCCTCCTTCTCTCGTTGGTCTAGATTGTCTCGAAATCAACCTAAACCTTACTTCAGATGGAGTGCCGCTCATACTTATCTTTTCAAAAGCTATTTTGGACAGTACTGAGGCGGGACATACCGCAACACGGATCTCATTTTCGCCCTATGTCAACGACCTTATCCTCAAAGATTCCCAGGTACAGCCTTTTAGCTAAGTCCGGGCTCATCGCGCCGAGGAGGGCGTGTTGCCCGATTGCCGCCCGTTTGTCTCGTAGTGTCAAGTAGACGACTCCGAGATTGAAGCGGACTTCTGCGAAATCCGGCTTGAGTCTGAGGGCCTGCTCAAACAACCCCAAAGCGTCCTTATACTCGCCCAACTTGACGTAGACGCATCCGAGATTATTAAAGGCTTCGGCGAGGCGAGGGTCGAGGCGGATGGCCCGCAGGAGGGATTCTGTCGCCTTCCTATACTTACCCAGATTTGTATACGCAAGGCCCAGTGCGCTGTACGCGGGCGCGTAGTCCGGTTGCAGCCGGATCGCCTGCCGGTAGGACGCCACTGCCTCCTCTATACTGCCCAGACCGTACCACGCTTGGCCTAAGTTTCGATACGCCGCCGGCATTTCCGGTCGGAGGCTGATCGCCCGACTGAGGGGCGTGATCGCCTCGGAATAGAGGCCGGCCTCGACGTAGGCAGAGCCTACGTTGTTGTACGCTACTGCGTTACCAGGGTCGAGTCTGAGTGCCTTCTCGAACGCCTCGGCGGCGTCCCTGTACCGGCCGGCCCGGTAGTGCTCTATCCCCTCGCCGTAGTGGGTTGCGAAATCACCCACTGCCTGAAACTGCTGAGCGTGTGAGGGTGCTACGGGAGTTAGAGTTAGGAACAGCGTTGTGCTTAGAAGGAATCGCGCGCGTCTCATCTTGATTCTCCCTTCGATTAAAAAACAGATTAAAAAACAGCGTTGCCGACCATAGCGCGTGCGTAGTAGGAGCTGTGGTCAAATACAAATAAAGGAGAAGATGCTTGTGACGGCGAGTCACAGCGCGCACCCCCGGCTTCCCCTTGATGACAAGTCATGTGTGCGTCACTTTCGAGCGGTTTGATCACGAGGTAGAAAGGCCCCATGAGCTGCGAGGGAGGGCTGACGCTGTTCCTAGAGCTTGCGGAGGTACGCCAGCAACGCTGCCCGCTCATCCGCCGTGACGAACCCGCGATCGACAACCAGGCCGTTCGACGAAAGAAGCGCCGGCAAGTTGGGCGGTGGAATCAGCTGCGCCAAGTTCGCGAAGAAGGCGTCGTAGTGATCGAGCACCTCCTCGAGCGTCGCCGCCGAGTTGTTGTGAAAATAGGGGGCGGTCTTGCTGATGCCGCGCAGTTGCGTGATGTCCATCCTTTCGATGTCCCCCGGTTGACCCGTCAGGAGCAATCGTCCAGGATCCGAAGTCGTGACGAATTGGAAGGTGCCATTCGCCAGCGTGATGCGGTAAATGCGGGCGTTGCGCGCGAGCCGCGGCGGACAGGGCGCGAAGCCACCCGTGTTCGGGCGCGGGCAGGCGGTCTCTATGTTGTGATAGCGCACGAGGGGACGCACGAACGTCGTCTCGGGCGTCGAGCCGCTCGGATGCAATGTACCGCCATGGCATTGCGCGCAGGCGCGGTTGAAGATTACCTTGCCCTGCTGCTCAAGCTCATTCAGCTCAGGGTCTGCATCGGGAAATGGCGTCGAGCCGGAGAGGATCGCTCCGACCAGCAGTTCGACCCCGGGCGAAGAAAACAGCGTCTGCTGAAAAGCCGCGAGGTCATCAAGCATCCGCGCAGGCGGTTCCACAGACACCTGGGCGTGCGCGACGAGGGCGCCACGGGCTTGTTCCTGGAGGGTGCCGAAGCGCGCGTCATGCTGGTAACCGCCCTGCCGGTTCGGGCCGTTCGGATCCTGGCCCATGATGGGGACGCGCGGCGCGCCCGACGGCCAGATCGGCAGGACGCCGTCCGGTCCGGTGATCGCGAGGTTGAACACAGGCATGACCGCACGCCAGAGATCAACCGAGGTCTCGTCGGTCGGCTGACCAGTTGCTGGATCGATGAGTTTGACGTTCAGCGGCAACGGCATGGTCACGCGAACGAGCCCGTTTTCCACCAGGTTCGAGAAGTCGCTTGCGTTCTCCCCGTTCACGCGGAAGTCGTCGGCGTCCACAGGACGGAAGAGCGGATCGTCAGCGTTCTCGTTATGCACCCGTTGCGCCTGCAGCGCCTCGAGCCGAGACCGGGCCGCCGCGGGAGAGAGTTGGAAGTTCTCCGATGGCATATGGCAGTCAGCGCAGGCCCGACCATTGCCGCCGAGTTGGTTGAGATTGCGATCATTGAACGCGGCACGGCCTCGCGCCACCGCGTCGCAGGGAGGCTCGTCGCAATTGAGATTGATCGCGCCGTTTTGGTTTGGGTCTTGCCCGAAGATGGTGCTCGGAGTGATGATGGCAATCACGCCGAAGAGTGCGAGCAAGGCGAAGAAGGCGATCAGCTTAAATCTGTTCATATTGTTCTCCTTCAGGCAAGGCCAGGTAAAATAAGTTAAACCGAGGCACAGGCACCAGGTTTAAAGCTGATTCCTGTGCTCGATGTGGTCTTCGTTGACCTCCAGCCCTGTGCTTTGCTGAATCAATTTCGAAAGAAACACACCGAAGAAGGGTCTGAGCGCTTGCTTTCTCATACGACCTCCTTGCTTGGTCGATGGCGTCAGTGAAGATTCACTCGCGCCAGGTTGTCCGCAAGACGCCCCAGTTGGTCCGCCTCGCCGGGAGTAACTCTTCGCTCCCACCTACAGAAACGGGAGTGGTCCCGGAAAAGGGTCATGACTTGGTAAAGTTTCTTGACTACCAGCAGAACCTGGGGGCCGGATGGTATAATCCGCGGCAACAGAAAGTGGAATCAGCGTCTGAAGTGTGAGCTTGATGACAGCCTCGCCGCACCAAATCAGCCACTTGCTCGCTCGCTACAGCAACGGTGATCAAGCAGCACTAGATCAGCTCATGCCGCTGGTGTACGGTGAGCTGCGCAAGATGGCCAAACGTTATATGCGAGGGCAGCCAATAGGTCACACCCTGCAGACGACAGCGCTCATCCACGAGGCCTACCTGAGGCTGGTGGGTCAAGAGGAGAAGCGGTGGCAGAACCGTGCGCATTTCTTTGGGGTGGCTGCACAGGCCATGCGGCACATCCTCGTGGACTCTGCGCGGGCTCGCCAAACGGCTAAGCGCGGTGGAGAAGCTCATGAGGTTTCATTTGATGAAGCGGTGGTGGTGACAGCGGAGAGAGCTGCTGAGGTGGTGGCGCTCGATGATGCGCTTAACGGCCTGGCAGGTCTAGCTCCGAGACAGAGCCGGGTAGTGGAGTTGCGCTACTTCAGAGGGCTTAGTGTGGAGGAGACCGCTGAGGCCCTCAAGGTGTCGCCGGAGACCGTGAAGCGTGATTGGCGGATGGCGAAGGTATGGCTGCTGCGAGAGTTGAAGCGGAGCAAAGATTGATGAAGCCTGAGCGGTATCAAGAAATCGAGGAGCTTTACCATTCGGCGCTCGGGCGGAAGCCAGAAGAGCGAGCGGCATTCCTTGAGCAATCCTGTGGCGCGGATGAAGCGCTGCGCGGTGAGTTGGAATCACTGCTCGGTTATGACGAGCGGGCGGAGCAGTTCATCGAGACGCCCCCGGATGATGTTGCAGCAGCGATGTTGGCGGCCGAGCAGAAGCAGTCAATGATCGGGCGGACACTGGGCCACTATCGGATCGTCTCGCTCTTGGGCTCGGGCGGGATGGGAGAGGTCTACGTGGCCAACGACCCGCGACTCAATCGCAGGGTGGCGCTGAAGCTGCTGCCTGCCGGGTTTACAGCGGACCGCGAGCGGTTGCGGCGCTTCGAGCAAGAGGCGCGCGCGGCATCAGCACTCAACCATCCGAACATTCTGACCGTCTACGAATTCGGCGAACACGACGGCTCTCCTTACATCGTCTCGGAACTGCTCGAAGGAGAAGAACTCCGCGAGCAGTTGATCGATGGCGCCCTGTCGCAGCGCAAGGCAGTTGATTACGCGCAGCAGATTGCAGCAGGGCTTGCCGCAGCGCATGCCAAAGGGATTGTGCATCGCGACCTCAAGCCTGAAAACATCTTCATCAATACTGATGGGCGGGTAAAGATACTCGACTTTGGGCTGGCGAAGCTTCGACCGCAGCGGAGCGGGCCGCTCGGGTCAGATGTGGCGACGCAGAAAGCCATGACCGAACCGGGCACTGTGATGGGCACAGTAGGGTATATGTCTCCTGAGCAGGTGCGCGGCCAGGAGGCAGATCATCGTGTCGACATCTTCGCTTTCGGCGTTATCCTCTGTGAAATGCTTTCAGGTCGGCGCCCCTTCCCAGGCGAGTCTGCTATTGAAGTGATGAACGCGATCTTGAAGGAAGAGCCTGCGGAGTTGAGCGAAACGAATCAGAAGATTTCACCCTCGCTCGAAAGGATAGTTCGTCGGTGTTTGGAGAAGAAGCCAGAGCAACGGTTTCAATCAGCGAGCGATCTCGGCTTTGCGCTCGAAGCGTTATCGATTTCATCCGCTTCATCCGGCGCGAATCAGACGGAAGCAATGCAGGCAGCGGGCGTTTCTGCGCTGATAGAGCCCGGCAACTGGCGTGACCGGATCGCGTGGCTCGTCGCAGGTCTGGCCGTGCTGGCGGCGTTGGGAATGGCATATTTCGGGCATTCGGACGGGGCTTCAGGCGCCACGCGAGCCGTGCGGCTTTCCTTTGCGCCGCCGGAGAATTTGGCGTTTGACAATGGGCGGCATGACTACGTGATCGTGTCACCGGATGGACGCATCCTGGCCTTTACGGGCCGGGCGGCGGACGGAAAGCGACAGCTCTGGGTTCGCCCACTCGACGCGGTGGAAGCGCAACCATTGCCCGGAACAGACGATGCCCTCGAACCCTTCTGGTCGCCGGACAGCCGCTCGATTGGCTTCGTTTCACAGGGAAAGCTGAAGCGGGTTGAGCTGGCAGGCGGTCGTCCGCAGCCGCTCTGTGACGTTGATGATCGCATGAGAGGCGCGACGTGGGGTCGTGCAGGAGTAATCATTTTTTCGAAAGCAGTAGGGGGCTTGTTCCAGATTCCGGCGGGGGGTGGCGAAGCCCGGCCGGTGACCAGCCCTGATTCGGGGCGCCAGGAATTCCACCATTACGATCCGTGGTTCCTACCGGATGGCCGCCACTTTCTCTATAGAGTGAATGTCAGGGGGCAGGGAGATCAGCAAGTTTCCGTCGGCTCGCTCGATTCTAAAGAGGTGAAGCCGTTGCTGGCAGACGGGGCGCCAGCCGCCTATGCGCCGCCCGGGTGGTTGCTCTTTGTGCGCAATGGGGCGCTGTTGGCACAGTCGTTCGACGCAGATCGACTGGAACTGAAGGGCGATCCGTTTCCTATCACACGACCGACTAATATTAGGAGCGTCCCTGGCAGGCCCTTTTCCGTCTCTGAAAATGGGGTTCTGATCTGGCAGGGGTCGCGACAGCGCGAGTATCAGCTTGTCTGGTTTGACCGCGCAGGGAAACAAGTCGGCACAGTTGGCTCGCCGATCAAGGTGGGGAGTGGGCAATTTCCGCGTCTTTCACCAGACGGGAAGCGAGTCGCCATACAACGCACGGAACTCCAGACTCTGAGCATTGACATCTGGGTGATCGACTTGGCACGCGATCTTCCCACTCGGCTGACCTCTGATCCCGCCTTTGATTGGTATCCGATCTGGTCGCCGGATGGCAGCCGCATCGTCTTCCGTACAGAAAGAGGGGGCGTGTATGGCCTTTACCAAAAGTCCGCGAACGGCGTGGGGACTGAAGAGTTGTTGTTGAAAGGAGTCAGCGATCCCACAGACTGGTCACCGGATGGGCGATTCATTTTTTACAATCTAAGCACCGAGAAGAGCCGCCGGGACATTTGGGCGCTGCCGCTCGCGGGCGACCGACAGCCCTACCCGCTCCTCAGCAGCGAATTTGACGAATACAGAGCGCAACTTTCGCCAGACGGGCACTTGTTAGCTTACGTCTCGGACGAATCGGGCAGCTATGAAGTGTACGTGCAGCCCTTTACCGACGAGGGCAAGCTGGGCGGCGACAAGAAGCGCCTCTCGACCGGCGGCGGCAATCACCCCCGCTTCAGGCGCGGCGGGCCAGAACTATTCTACGTCGCCCCCGACGGGCAGATGATGGCTGTTGCCCTGAAACTGAGCGGCGCTACTTTTGAGTTCGAGTCGCCCAAAGCGTTATTCAAAACACGTATGCTGACGAACTTGATTCAGTCGGGGATTGAGTATGACGTGACGGAAGACGGGCAGCGGTTCCTGATCGGGACGCAGGTGGCCGACGCCTCTCCAGTCAGTGTGATCCTCAACTGGACGGCTGAGGTGAAGCGGTGATGCTCGTTTTGTTTGAGTCACTTGCTGTATTCTTTAAGCATTGGATGATAAAGATCGCCCGCAGTCCGGCTCACGAACGGCGGCGTTCATTGGCTGGACTTGATAGCGGCTCAATGAGTGGCACGAGGAGAGACAGACAAAAGCGAATAGCTCGGGGCAGGGAACCGCAAGGCTGCCCGAGCAAAGCTGGCGCCGCATGTCAAATAGAATTTTCGGGAGGGACAGGCGGTAGGAAAAAAAGTAGTTTCCGTATGCCGAGATGGACTGGTGCAGGACAGCGGGCTTCGACTGCGCGCGTACAATACGCGTACATCGAGGAGCAGAAAACAGGCCACACTATCCTAAGCCATCCTAAATCGCCTATCGCATAAGCTCCTTACCCTCAGTGACATCCGTTGATTTCAAACCACTTCGGCGAATCGGTAAGCGGCCCTGAAACGGCCGGCGTCGGCAGTTCGATCCCGTCCCTGGCCACCAGTCCATTCAACAACTTAGCGATAGCAAAAAAGCGTGTAAGAATTTCTCGCGCGTACAATGCGCGTACATCGGTTGCTTTAAATTTCACTTTTGGCGCCGCTCGTTCAATTTAACTTCCACATTCCCGCGCCGTGTCGCTGGTCCTACGAATGTGTTGCCGCGCCAGCGTCGCATAGCGACTGCCATCCTGATTACATATTTCTAATGGAAACCGCTGGTTCGTCGGTGGTGCTGGTTTAGTAAGCGCGGGCTTGATGCTAATCGTGGCCGTGATCACCAACGTTGGGATCGTCCTTTGGCAGTGCATTCCAACTAGCGCAATAAGTCAGTTCCTAAATTTTTACATTTCCCTTTTTCCTGTGCACCGGGATAAACCGGCAGGTTGGATTGAATGAAAGTTTCAAACGTTAAAGGTCTATCCAACCACGACAACCCCGAGTCATGCGGCGCATGAAGTAATCCACGAGGCGAAGTGTTGACAGGCACCGCGCTGATGATCGATTAGTCATCGAGCGGCTTGAGGAGATGCGTCGCGGTGTACTTGCCGACTTTGCTGCCAACCGTTGTACCAACCTCGGTACTGTTGCGCCAGTGCATCCCGCCCCACACACGCGCGTTGCCTTCCTCGGCATGGATCTCGTTGACGCTCGTGTAATGACGAATCGCCCCGCCATTCCCCTTGAACTCCAGCGGGAACTGATCGGTGCCGAACCACACCGTGTAGAACCCAAGCGCGGCTCCGCCCACCGTCGTGTGAGCGGCGGGATACTCAGGGTGTGACGGTGTAACGATGAAGGGTGTCCACAACGGATCCTGTTCGGTCTCGGGGTTGCCATCGGTATCGCCGGCACGGATGGCAGTAACCGGACGCCAGAACATGTACGTATATTTCGCGTCCCAAGCGGCTATTAGCGCATTCGTCACGGAAGCGATGCCAATGGCCTCGAAACGCGCAGCGGTCAGGATGTCCATCGAGCTGGCCAGGCTGCGGACGTTCGCAGTCCACAGAGCGCTTGCCGATGGCGACCAGAACTGTGCAGTCGCAGACTGGTCGGCGGTTCGGCTCGTCGAGTTGATCCGACCAACGTCCTTGCTCTCGTTGTAGTCGATTGTGTAGGTCCTGCTGTCGAGCGCTGGCGGTGCATTGGGACGGAAGCGCGCAGGGTCGTCATATCCGAACGGCGTGACGAACTGAAGGAAAGGAGTCTGCGGGTTCGCCGTTCCGCCTGGCGTTGGAATCCAAACACCGGGACCGCTACCGGGAGTGTAGCCCACAAGTTCCGGATCGTTGCGGTGATCTCCCACGCGCGCCGCGAGTACCGCATTGGCAGCAGCCTCGCCGACCACAATGCCGTCTGCGATCGCTTCAGGGCTCGCTTCAACGCCAGCGATCGACGTGTTATACGCGCTGTCGATCGTCGCAGTTTGGGTCGGGAACTCGTTCAGGGCGACGATGTGCGCTGCAGCAATCGCCGCAGCTTCCGCCGATGCACCTGGAGCCGACATGGGCTTGGAAGCGAACGGTCGATAAGGCCCGTCAAGTACCGCGTTCACGGCGTCGAACATCGCCAGCTGTGCAATCGTAGTGCGGACCTGCGTGCGTAAAATATTTTCGGGGACAAATGTTCCGAGCAGAGTGAATCGGTTGCCCCATTCGTTGAGCACCGCGGGGCCTGTTAGAACAGCGGGTAACGCTCGAGCCGTACCTTTTCGTGTCGGGCTCGCCATCACCGCGATGATTGCGAGCGCCATCAGAAACATTGGTATTGTCTTTTTGTAGTGCATTCCAACTAGCGCAATTAGTGAGTTCCTTAATTTGTACATTTCTATTTCTCCTGTGTGCCTACCCATGGTGGTTCCCATAGACCGATAGCTGTTTAGCCGAGAGTTCGGTGGCTTCTGCCTGTGGGGCAGAATGATCGCTCCGCAACGGGTTTGACCGAGTTGCACGTTGGATTACAATTGGCGCGGGTTAACGCCATCGACCCGACCTTGCCGCAACCCTTTCGCAGCGCAGCTGAAAATAGATTCAAACTGATTATGAAGTCCTGAATCCGGCGCGGAATTTTTCCGAATCTTTATGAATTCCTCTTCGGACCGCTATGGGCCAGCAGGTAACTCACATTTATGAATTCGGCCCGTTCCGAGTAGACAGCATCCGGCGCGTGCTGCAGCGTGAGGGACAGCCGCTGCCGCTGGCTGGCAAGACCTTCGATATCCTGCTGGCACTGCTCCAAAATCGAGGCCAGATCGTTGAAAAAGATAAGCTGATGGATCAGGTGTGGGCTGGGTCAGTGGTTGAGGAGAGCAACCTGACCCATCACGTCTCGGCACTTCGAAAGGTCCTGGGCGACAGCCCAGACGAGCACCGCTATGTGATCACGGTTTCCGGGCGGGGCTATCGCTTCGTTGGCACTGTGAAAGAAGTAGTATCAGAAGAAGCCAACCCGATTGAGACAAACAGCCCCTCCCTCATCATCACCGAAGAGGACGAGACCATCGGCCAGCCTGTTGGGGATAATGCAGCAGACACGCCGAATGACCAATCTATCGCGATTGAACGAAAAACGAAGTGGCAAACAGCGACTGTCGTGCGGTTTCTTTTGGTGGCGGTCGTTCTGGTCGCCTTAGCTTCTGCTCTTTATGCTCTGTTCTTTCGCGCACACCGCTCCACGCTGCTGTCGCCAATTAACTCAATTGTGGTTCTGCCGCTTGATAACCTCTCCGGCGATCCTACACAAGAGTATTTCGCTGATGGAATGACGGATGCGGTGATCGGCGAGTTGGCAAGGATTAGGTCGTTACGTGTTATCTCGCGTACCTCGGCAATACATTACAGGGGAACAAACAAAACACTGCCAGAGATCGCCCGAGAGCTAAATGTGGAAGCGGTGGTCGAAGGGACGGTGCTTCGGTTCGGCGATCGCGTCCAGGTTCGGGTGCAACTGATCCGGGCGCAGAACGATCAGCATCTATGGTCGGAGACCTATGATTACGATTTGCGCGACGTGTTGGCTTTGCAAAGCGAAGTCGCGCGCGCCGTCGCGCGCGAGATTCAGATCAAGATCACGCCCGACGAACAAGCTCGTCTGACGAAGACCCGACCGGTAAACCGCAAGGCCTACGACGATTACCTGCTAGGTATCTATCATTGGAACAGGCGATCAGCGACGGACCTGCACAAAGCCATCGACTACTTCCAAAGCGCGATTCGGGAAGATGAAACCTACGCTCCGGCTTATGCGGCGCTGGCGGATTGCTATATTGTTTTGGCTACGCCCTTTTCTGAGGACCCGCGCGAGAATTTTCCGAAGGCGAAGGCATATGTCACGAAGGCCTTGGAGATTGATGGGACGCTCGCCCAAGCCCACACCGTACTCGCGAGTATCCTAAATTACGAATGGGATACGCGGAGCGCTGAACAGGAGTACAAACGAGCGATTGAGTTGGATGCGGGCAACTCAACGGCGCTTATACGTTATGCTCGTTTTCTGTCGCAAGAAGGTCGCTTCGAGGAAAGTCTTATGGAGAGCAGGCGCGCCTTGGAGTCGGATCCAGTCTCACTCATAGTCAACGCAGCCTTTGGTTATCGTCTATACCATGGACGCCGGTATGCTGAGGCAGAAGAGCGGCTGATAAAAGCACTTGATCTGGATCCGAACTTCTTCATTGCACGAATGGGGCTCGGAGAGGTTTACGCGCAAACCGGGAGATACGCCGAAAGTGTCGCCGAATTCAAAAAGGCGGCTGGAATTTCCAGGATTCCTGCGTTGCCCTCACTCGGCTATGTCTATGCGATTTCGGGCCGTGGAACTGAGGCGCACAGAGTGCTCGCCGAGTTGCACGAAGCTGCTCGGTGGCACTATGTGTCTCCGGTTGACATCGCCGAAGTATATGCCGGCTTGGGCGATAAGGACCCTCGGTTCGATGACCTGCTAAGGCGCATCAGCAATCCTCAGTGACAAGAATACAGACGGCAGCGCTTTGGGTCCTCCATTGGATGGGGTGTACGCATTGCCATTTGGAATGTCAGACCATTCAAAATCGCCACTAACGAAGGCATCTGCGCTGGCGTCGCCCAAGCGAGCTGGGCGCCGTGTGACGGAGGTCGGGCGAAGTGACTCGCCGGTGCGTACAATACGCGTACATCGAAGACCCCAAAACGGCATAAACCATCCCTAGCAATTCTAAATCGACTATGGCACAGGCCTTTCACTCTCCGTGACATCCCTTGATTTATTACCCACGCGGTGTTGCTAGTTCTGGCGATTTGCTTTCGCGCCAAGCTGACATAGCGCTCCGTCATCATGATCGAGTGGCCCAGGATCTTTACCAGCTCGTAAAGATCGCCGCCGTGAAGGCACAGTACTTCGGAGGCTCTATTTATAAGACTCTGTCGCCGGGGCGGTATGTGCTGTTTGGTAATAGCTGACGATCGCGCTTTCTACATGCGCCGGATGTTAGGCGGCGCGGGCGTGGACGCTCGCGAACGTATAGGAAATTCAAATGCTATTTTGCCTATGACCAGGGTTGATGGCGCTTTTTGCATGAATAATGGCAGACGATTATTCGTTTACTTGTCAGAAGCATTCATAACCCTGTTGCTGTAGATTGCCTGATAAAGTCTTTGCGCTAACTGTGGATTCATTGCTCTGACAGTCTCATATTGTGTCAACGCCAATTGTTTATCCTTGATCAGCAAATATAGATTTCCCAGGAAGAAGTTCACCTCCATATCATTTGACTTTAGACGGACGGCTTTCTGTATTTGCGTTATTGCCTCGCGGTATTTTCTCTCTCTGCTCAATGCATAGCCTAGATTGACGTAAATCTCCGCGTTGTTCGGGTCAAGTTGTGCGGCTTGTTCAAGGGCGCTGACAGCTTCTTTTAACCTTTGCAAGCGGATGTAAACACAGCCTAAGTTGTAATGCCCCTGGGCAAAGTTTGGTTGCAACCGCACGGCGTGTTCCAGCAGCTTGACGGCTTCTTCGTTTCTGCCAGTTTCTGCATAAATCACGCCCAAACTGTTGTAGGCTTCGGTGTAACCGGAATTGAGCTCAATCGCTTTTTTCAAAGCCATCATTGCATCCTCAATCTGCCCTTTGCCGTAGAGAGCCGCGCCAAGATTGCTATAGGCAACAATGTAACCGGGACGTAAACGAATGGCTTCCTTAAAAAGTTTGATTGCGTCGTCAAACTTTTTGGCATCACACGCTTTAACGCCTCTGTCGTTGTTAGTTATGGCTTGTTGTGTGCGAGCATCCAGACTATCCTGAGGCTGTGCTGAAACGACCAATACCGTTAGAATCACCAAGCCAATTGTCAGGCAAACTCTCAACGTCGTCTTTTTCATAACTGTCTCCTGATTTTCAAGTTTTTCGGCTCTGTCACCGTGAGAATTGAACTATGGGTGAAATCGAATTTGGCGTAATGACGGATTGGTGACCTTGCAGTAACTTTGCAGTGACCTTTTGAATGATGGGTGAAAAACCGTGAGCTAACTTTGGTTATGTCCGACGAGATTAGCGCCAGCAATCATTTATATCGGTTTGACGACGTAACAGTAGATTGTGAGAATTTCCGTGTCCAAAAAGCGGGGCAAAACGTCAGCTTAACGCCACGTGCTTTCGATGTGTTGGCCCTTTTCTTGCGAAACGGCGGGCAGGTGGTCGATAAGCAGAAACTTTTTGAACAAGTTTGGAAAGATACTTTTGTCAGCGATAATGCGCTAACGAAAATCATCAAGGAAATTCGACATGCGCTTGAAGATTCGGCAGACAAACCCCGCTACATTGAAACCGTACCGAAGCGCGGTTATCGCTTCATCGGTGAAGTCAAAGAAGAACCCATTCAACCCGCCTTCGTAATTGAAAGAACTCACGCCGGCCAAATTGTCATTGAGGATGAACCAAGCAAAAGAACCATTCCGTCGCCGCGACAGATAACTTCGCCCCGTCTCACTTTTTCAAAAACCGCCTTGTTGTTGGTTATTGGTGTCATTTCAATTTCGGGCCTCGTCGCGTGGTTGTCGTTTCGGAACAAGCCTGTGCCGCCCTCACCAATTCGTGCAATCGCGGTCCTGCCGTTCAAGCCTTTGAACGTCGACAGCCGGGATGAATCACTTGAGATGGGAATGGCTGAAGCGCTAATCACCAAACTAGGCAATCTCAAACAGATAGTCGTGCGACCAATAAGTACGGTGCGTAAATACACAGACCTTCGGCAAGATCCGGTTAAAGCAGGTCAGGAGACTCAATCGGATGCGGTGTTGGACGGCAGTATTCAGAAGGCAGGTGAGCGCGTCAGAGTAACAGTGCGATTGATTGACGTTCGCAACGGCACGCCATTATGGGCAGAACAATTTGATGAAAATTTTACGGATATCTTTAACCTTCAAGACTCAATCTCGCGGCGCGTCACAAGTGCTCTGAAACTGAGGCTTAGTGCCGACGAGCAAACTCAACTCACAAAACGACAGACTAATGATCCAGAAGCGTACCAACTCTATCTCCAGGGCCACTACCTTTATACCAAGCGAGACCCGGACAATCTGAACAAAAGTCTCGACTATTATCAGCGTGCAATAGAGAGAGACCCCGAATTTGCCCTGGCTTACGTGGGGTTCGCCGAATCCAACCTGATCTTGTCTATGAGTACACTTTCTACTCAGGAAGCAATTCCAAAAGCTATTGCCGCCACAACGAAAGCTCTTGAGCTGGATCCGTCCCTGGCCGAAGCCCACAACACCCTAGCCGAAATTAAGTACCAGCTTGAATACGATTGGACCGGCGCCGAAAAAGAATTCAACCTTGCTTTGAAATTGAATCCGAATGCTTCGTTCATCCACCTTGCTTATGGCTGGTATCTAATGACAGCCGGACGTTTCGACGAAGCGCATGGCGAGATGGAACAGGCACAGATGCTCGACCCGAGTTCTACGATCATCAATAGATCCAGAGGACGGCTTCTCTATCTCAGGCGCCAGTTTGATCAGGCTATCCTACACTACCAGAAAATTATCGAACTTGAACCAGAGGTCGGTTCGAATCATTGGTTACTCGGACAGGTCTATGCGCAAAAGGAGATGTACGCTGAAGCTGTTAATGAACTCTTGAAATCTCGTAGTGTCGGCAGGCAGTTGAGACCAGAGGATGTTGCAAGATTGGAGGGTTTCAAAACAGCGTTCATCGTCTCAGGCTGGCACGGGTTTCTCCAGAAAATAACGGCCGATTATGAAGAACGCGCAAAGACCGCTCATGTCGCCCCGAACCTGATCGCGATGGGCTACGCACGTCAGGGCAAGGTGGAGCAGGCGCTTGACTGGCTGGACAAGGGCGTTGAAGTACGCGATCCGGTCATAGTCGCGCTCAAAGTAGAACCCGCGTATGACGGGCTGCGCGCGAGTCCGCGTTATACCGAATTGATTCGTAAGATTGGTTTGCAGCCGTGAATTTACTACGATTCATCGACTCGCGGTCGAACTTTGTTGTTAGTGTGCTGCCCAAAGTTCGCATTATGAGTTACCCCGATCTGGTGTCCTTGGCCGACTCAAATGTATCCCCCTGAAAACATTTATCGGTGAGTTCAAACGGCGAGTCTCTATTTGTAGTTTCCCTGCCGCTTCTATCTTCATGTCGCTCACGCATTATTGCTCGCTGAAAGCTGTCTGCAAGAGTGCCATCCAAAAACGCAGTGTCCGTGCCAAGCGGAGATGGATTGCTGGAAGGGCATGAACTCGGACGCCGCGCGTACAATACGCGTACATCAAAGACCCTAAAATGGCCCAAACCGTCCTACACTGTACTAAAGAGTTTTACGCAAAAGCTCTTTAGCTTCAGTGACATGCGTTGATTTCAAACCTCTTCGGCGATTCGGTAAGCGGCCCTGAAAAGGCCGGCGTCGGCGGTTCGATTCCGTCCCTGGCCACCAATCTTCAATGTCGCCAGTAGTTCTTAATTCGTTCTTCCAGCAGTGGAAAGGGAACGTAGTCGGCGGTTCGACCACAGCGGCGCAGCTCTTCAACCATTCGCATGGCCCCGTCAGCATTTCTTGTGTGGACGAGAATTGTAGAAGCGGCCTGAAGTTCAGGGTGAGCAGCTAGCCAGGAAGCGATAGCATAACCGGTGCGCTCATCGTCCCGGCTGGAAGTGTTGTAGTGTTCCGGATGAAGATCGTGGTCTAGAAAGATAGCGTCGTAACAATTTGCGCTCAAGAGTTGTTGGGCCTGCTCGACATTATCAGCTACGTCGACAAAATCACCTTTGAAACGCGCCGAAAACCACCGATGCCTTCTCCTGTCATCGTCGAGGAGAAAAACTCGAATTGGATGGCGCTCGGCCTTTACTCGGCTGAGACCTAGTTTACTTAGCAATGAATGTAACAATCGCATATCTGCTCGATAAATCCTCCGCTATAACAATAGTCCACCCTTGCCGAATTTGAAAACTGTGCTTCTGAAAGCAAAGGCCCGTGTTTGTTTGGCGGTCGGTTGGAAATATCGCGTCGATCGCGCCGCGTCCCTCTACTTAAATGGAATTAACACGCTCAGCTAGTGGGGATTCATTGCGCCCGTTTACTGCGATGCTATAATCCAAATTGATTCATGGTAGTCGTCAATTGAGGTAATTCAACGCGCGCACGCGTTACTCTCGTGGTCTCGTAATGTCAATCGATAACTCTGATAAGAAAATTTTACCCTTCGCTGGTGGTAGCATTCAGGCTACCACTCAATCGCGCGCGACAGACACCGTTGCTGAAACAGTTGGAAGCGCAGTCTGTGAGCTTTGCTTTGGTACAGGTACAAGACTCGATGAAGAAAACAGACGGGCTGTCCTTTGCAATTGCCGACGGTCGAATCTTACGACGACGCTCATCAAAGCGGCGCGCATACCACCGCGTTTTCGCGGGCGCTCTCTTGGTAACTACTATCCGAAGAATGAATCACAAGCCTTCGCCCATAGGTATGCTGGAATGCTGGTCGATCAATATCCCGCAGTTGATAAAGGTCTATTGCTGATGGGCGGCGTGGGTGTGGGCAAGACACATTTAGCCATTGCGATATTGCGTGAGCTAATTGAAAAGAAGGGAGTAAGGTGTTTGTTTTTCGAGTCCGGCTCACTCCTCAAGGCAATTCAAGAGTCTTACAGCACCATTTCCCAAACCTCTGAAATGCGCGTATTGGCTCCAGTCTATGAAGCTGAGGTACTAGCGCTGGACGAACTGGGCGCAACCGTCCCGACTGATTGGGTCAGAGACACGCTATATCAAATAATCAATACGCGGTACAACAATAACAGGCTCACGATCTTTACGACTAACTATCTCGACGAGCCTAACGTAGAGGAAGAGCTAAGGACTCTGAAGTCACGACGCCGGGAGATTAACGACGGTAATAACATCTCGGAGAAGTCAAACGAAGAGAAGGAGATTAACAAGCGGATAAAGGAGCTGGAGAACACTCAGAAGCTTGAGAATCGCATTGGCGTTACCTTACGTTCCCGCCTGTTCGAAATGTGCGGCAAGCTTGAAATTAAGGGACAGGATTATAGGAAAGGCTTATGACCTACCCCTGATAGCTAAAGATTTGTTGCATGCCGAAACGAACAGATATCCACAAAATCTTAATCATCGGGTCTGGCCCAATCGTTATTGGACAGGCGTGCGAGTTTGACTACTCCGGCACGCAAGCTTGTAAGGCGCTGCGCCAGGAAGGCTATGAGGTCGTGCTGGTGAATTCTAATCCAGCCACGATCATGACTGATCCCGAAACTGCCGACGTCACCTACATCGAACCGCTGACTGTCGAAGCCATCAGCGCAATCATTCGAAGGGAACGGCCCGATGCCTTGCTGCCAACTGTCGGCGGCCAGACAGCGCTCAATCTTGCGATTGCGCTCGACGACTCGGGAGTTCTTGAAGAGTGTGGCGTCGAAATGATTGGCGCCAAGCGCGAAGCGATCCGCATCGCCGAAGACCGCA
>WNGF01007768.1_pt1 | contig 16908 bp, 14 predicted proteins | sample 5400641 | NCBI WGS metagenome assembly WNGF01 (sample SAMN13153371, study PRJNA577476) | soil metagenome | isolation source: 80 cm soil or saprolite under grassland replicate 2 | place: USA:California | collected 2016-06-15
GAAGATCGGCCCCACCGCGCTCACGGTCACCGGCATCGACCTCACCTGGCCGGCCATTCGTTCCAGGGCGATCCGGAGGGACGCCGTGCCAGACGGGCCTTCCTCCGGCTCACGCAGCACCAGGGCTCGGAGCGCCGCTTCCTGCTGGGCAGCGGTCGCGGCGAGGTGGCGCACATCCTCGCCTCTGACCGTGGGCTGGTCCGACAGCTCCCACGCCTGCTTGCTCACCAGAGCCAAAGCTTGCAGCACCGAGTCGTGGATGGCCCGTCCCAGAGCCTCTCGCTCAGCCAGCCGGGCCGCCCGCTCACGGGCCCGCAGAGTCTCCCGGGTGGCCTGTCGCAGCTGGGCGGCCGACCGCTTCAGCTGGCGAGATACGACTCCCGCCCCGCCCCCGGCGGCCAAGTAGTACACGGTGCCGTTGACGATCGCCGCGACCTGGCCCGCGTCGATTTCGTCAAGGGCGATGCCGTTGAGGGGCCTGGCGAAGACCAGCGCGACCCCCAGGGTTCCGCCCGCCACCAGGCCCCGGCCCGGCCCCCATTCCGTCCCCCATAGCAGGGCCGCGCTTGCCGGGTAGGAAGTGGCGAAGAAGGGGCCAGGGCCGGCCACACCGCCTTCCTCGACCACGAGGCCTGACACGACGATCAGCGCGACACCGACCGCGAGGTCGAACCACACGGCCGCGGGCCCCTCGCTCCCGACATTTACGGTGAGCCACATCGTCCAAAGTACGGCCCCGCCCACGATGGCGTATGCGACCGGGAGGGAGCGGAAGTGACCGCGGCCCGCGTGGACCACGAGCGCAGCCATCAGCAGTAGGAACGCCCACCGGAAGACGAGGATCCCCGCGGCGAGGTTGCGGCGGGCTCGGTCGGGAGTGAATCCAGCGCTGCCTCCTCTCCCACTCATCAGACCCTCCTCCCAGCGAGTCGACCTCGGCTGGACCCAGATTGTGGCATCCCTCACGCAGGGGTAAAGTCCCGGATTTCCTCATTTCCCGGTGCTGGAACTACCCGGGTGAGATGGGGTTCCTTCCTCACAGAGGTCCGACTGCGTCTGGCCTCTATTTGAGTCAGTCCTCGATTATCTCGAGTTCGACCGAGGCGTTCCGCACCTCCTTCGGGAAGCTCACTGTGGACCCGGGTCGCGGCCCCGGACCCTAACGGTGACCACGAGGACCGACACCGCCAAGGCGGCGATCACCGCTCATGATCAGCGCAGCAACGTTTCGAGCAGGGCTTGAGCCATTGGGTTCCTCCCTTCCTTCGGAGACGTTGGTCTTCCGTCCGTTTCCTGTCCATCCCAGTAGGTGTACTCACCGTTCTGGACGCGTCGGCTCGAGGAGAACGTAAGCCGATCTGGGTCAGAGGAATCAGAGGAAACCCTACGTTTGTGGCGGAAGCGTGGGAGACATCGTCCGGAAGCCGTTGACGCGGGACTCGACGAGTTTCAACTTGCCCATCCGTTCTCGGTCACGCTCGATTTGATCGACCAGATGGACGTACAGCTCGGGCATGGCCACCCGCGCATCCCGCAGCATCTCCCCGATCTTCTCGGATACCTCCCTTCGGAGGGTATCCAAGGAGATCGATCTGATCGGGACCGCCAGCACATGGATCCCGTCGCGTTCGTGGACGATGCGAAACTCCTTGACGCCGGAGACGCGCTCCATCGCGCGCACGAACCAGATCGGGTGGAGAGGGACCGGACGGCCGGCCATGTCGGGGAGGTAGACGATGTCGTCGTTTCGGCCCTGCACCCCGACGGCCAGCCGGAACGGAAGCCCACAGGGGCATTCGTCCTCCACGATGGTCAGCATGTCCGAGAGCTCGTAGCGGATCAGTGGCTGGGTGAAGTTGAAGAGGCTGGTGATCAAGAGCTTCCGTCCGGGCAGTCCGTCGCCAAGGGGCGTGCGGTTCTCGTCCACCACCTCGACGATGCAGAGATCCTCGAATAGGTGAATCCCCGTGCGAAGTGGGCACTCCGAGCCCAGCACCCCAACCTCGGTCAGCCCGTAGGTGTTGACCGGCCGGACCTGCCAGGCCTGCTGGATCTGAAGATCCATGTCATCGGTTCGCAGCTCGGCACCCGTGGCCACGATTCGCGGATGAATCTTCAACCGCCCCTCCTGCTGCTCCTGGGCGAGAAGGGCCGCGATCGACGGGTAGGCACTGATGACCTCGGGTTGAAACCGATTGAGCGAGTGCACCAATTCGTCGCGACCAGCCGTGGCCTCGAGCCGAAGGGTGCCACGACCCACCCCGAACCCGGTAGCCATTCGGTAGCTCACGTGGGAGGGGTCTGGAGCGCCGATGGAGGCGACGCGGGGCCTCTTGCGCAAGCGCGGAGGCATGCCCATGAGGGAGCCGACCCTGAGCGCGCCGGCCAGCACCGTGCTCCACTCTTCCCGGTTGAAGATGTAGACGCCTCTCCGACCGGTGGTACCGGCCGAGGCCAGCACTCGGTACTCCCCCAGATAGTAGTCGTCACCCTTGATTCGCCGGAGGTGGATCTCGAGGTCGGCCAGCCTGATGCGGGGATCGGTCACCAGACGATCGAAGTTCGCCATCATCGTTTCCCGATCGATCGTCGGCAGAGCTTCGAGGGCCAGCCTGCTTACGCTCAGCCCACCGTAGAGTTCCCGGTAGAAGTGGCTCCCGCGGAGGGCGTAAGCGAGCAGGTGGCCGAGGCGCTGGAACTGTGTGGCGAGCATCTCCTGCCGCGTCCACCCGGCGTGAGGATCGAGTGCCCTATAGATCCGGGCCCCGTTCGCGACGTCGTGCAGGCGCTTCACACCCGAGCCGACCCTCATGGGCCGCATCTCGCCGTGTCGGCGCCTGGACCGGTGGGCAATCACCCAGGCAGGATCGCCGGACCGCCTTCGGGTGAACAGACGAGGTTGTCCTCATTAACTCCATCCGGAGGCACCAACGCGTGTGGGGTCGATGCCTACAGGCGCCTAGGCACTTCGAGAAGTAGGGACGTCCTGATCGCTGGGAGGTCAGGTTCCTCCCTGCATCTTCACGATCATCTCGGCCCGCGAGCGCACGTCGAGCTTCCGGTAGATCCTGGTCAAGTTCACCTCAACGGTCTTAAGGCTCATGAACAGAGCGTCGGCGACCTCCCGGTTGGTGTGTCCTCGGGCCACGAATTCCGCCACCTGCCGCTCGGTCGGGGTGAGTTCCGCCGGGCTTCTGATCGTTCCACCAACCCGCTCGAGCTCGGCGCTCGCCTTCTGAGACCACAGGCGGGCCCCGAGCTGCTCGAAGCTCTCCAGGGCCCGCCTCAAGTAGTCCCCTGCGTCTCGCTTGTGCTTCAGGCGCCGCTGGACCTCGCCCATGACGAGCAGCGTCCGCGCCCGCTCGAAGGGCTCGCCCACTCCGTCGTGCTCTTGCAGCGCCCTCTCGAGCCTCTCCGCCCCCTCCTCGAGCTCACCCCTCGCGGCCAGGACCAATCCCGTGCAGCGATCGGCGGTGGCCCGTGCCCAATCCCAACGTCGGGCTCGGACCCGCTCTTCGAACTCCTCTAAAGCCCACTGAGCTCTCCCGAGGTCACCGACCGTGACCAGAGCCTCGATACCGTCGGGAAACAGGCGGAGCGAAGAAGGCGGGGCGATCCCTGACTCCACCAATCCCTGCACCATCGGCCAGAGGTGCCGATCCGCTGCGCCGGCATTGCCCAGAGAGAGCTCAAGAAAGCCCAGTACCGTCTGGTTCAATGCCATCGCCGCCACGCTTCCCGTGCGATCTCCCAGTCGCCTCCCCTCCTCCGCCGCTTCTTGAGAAAGATCCACCCGACCGAGGAGCGCATCGACCAGGGCCCGCGCATAGAGCGCGAAGGCTTGCATGGGCACCTGGCCAGTTTGGAGGGCGGCCCGGAGGGCTTCGTCAGCGTGACGAGAGGCACTCTGCCAATCGCCCATCCAGCACTCCAGCTCCGAGAGGTGATAGAGGAGCAGGGGAAGCGAGCTCTCCTCGCCTCGACCGGCGGCCCGCCGGCAGAGAGCTTCGAACCTCCCTCGAGCTGTCTCGAGTTCGCCCGACCACTTCGCGGCCAGAGCCAGGAGGTGGCTGGGGTGCCGCACCAGACGAAGTCCCTCGACCTGGTCCTCCATGTCTTGGGCGCCGTGAAGAACCTCCGCCGGGACCTCGCCACCGCGGACGAGCTCGGTCATCCCCCACGCGGTCAGCGCCTCGGCGAGACCATCGGGATCGACGAGCCGCTTGGCGGCCGCCAGCGCCTCTCGGCTGTGGGTCACCGCTGCCGGGAGGTCACCCACCATCATCGACGTCCATGCCAGATCTCGAAGGAGGATGGCGGTCAGCGAGGCGTCGTCTGATGCCTCTCGGAGTGCTTGGTCGATTCGCGTCCGGGTCTCGACCGCGGTGTCCATGCCGTCGTAAAACCGGATGAACGCCAGGCGTCGCATGGCATCGGCCCGAAGAGAACCGGGGCGACACGCCGCGACGACCTGCTCCAGCATAGCCCGGGCCCGAGAAGTGTCGCCTGACTCGAAGTGGTACTCACCAGCCCACATGGCCCGCCGCCAACGGTCGAGAAGGGCCGCTCGAGGGGTGAGCGCCATCGCCAGCTCGGCCAGGTCGGCAGCAGCGGCAGGAGCCCCTCGACCGTAGGCGGCCTGGGCCGCCTCCTCCAGATCCGAGGCCACCTTGGGGTCCGGGCCCATGGTGGCGAGAGCGAGGTGCCGAGCGCGCTCCTCGGGCTCCCTGGCGACTCCGGCAAGGCGACGATGGACCCGGCGTTTGGACCCCGGTGTGAGTTCGGAGTAGACGGCCGAGGCCAACAACGGGTGGGTAAACCGGATCCGATCACCCTCGAGTTCCAGAACTCCGGACTCGGCAGCCTCTTCGAGGCCACGCGCCTTCCCCACGCCGGCGGCGGCCTTCACCGACTCGACCGTCGGCTCCGCCAGGGCCGCGACGAACGGCAGGACCTGCTTCGCCGGCCGCGGAAGGGCCGCTATTCGGTGGCGCACAAGGTCGAGGAGATTCTCCGGGACCGAAAGCGGCTCGCCCGGCTCGGGCCGCCGGCCCGGTTCGAGGGCCCTGGCGATCTCCAGCGCGAAGAACGGGTTGCCTCCCGTCGCTCGGTGGAGCTTCAGGAGGCTCTGGTGGGGCAGCCCGATTGTCAGACGGATCCGCAGCAGCCGGTCGATGTCGTCCACGCTCATCGGCCCCACGCCGAGGTGATGGGACCGGTCCTCCCGGATGCCTGGTGTCAGATGGGACCGGGACCCGAGCTGCCGGTCCACCCGCACCGACTCGAGGAACCCGATCGGTTCCGACTCAAGGCGACGGAGGGCGTACTCCAGCACCCGCGCCGTCGACGCGTCGAGCCAATGCACGTCTTCCACGGCGACGATCACCGGGCGGGTCTGGGCGAGGATCCGAAGCGCCCCCAGGGCTGCCGCGGATATCGCCCGCTGGTCCGGTCGGTGGCGTTTCGCTGTCCGCCTCAGAAGCGCGATCTCGAGGGCTACCCGTTGGGGCTCGGGAAGCTCCTGGAACACATCGTCGGGGAGACGACCGAGCAGATCGCCTAGTCCGGCGAAGGCCAGCTTCGTCTCGGCCTCGGCGGGCCGCGTTGATAGCACCTGGAAGGAGCGCTCTCTCGCGGCCGCTACCGCCCACGACCAGAGCGTGGTCTTGCCGATGCCGGGCTCGCCCTCCAGGGCCAGTGCCGAGGGACCAGCGGGAACATCGTCCAGGAACCTCGAAAGAAAGGCGATCTCGGCCTCCCGGCCGATGACTTCGATGGTCATGACGCGTCTGGCCCGCCTGGGCCCCCTCAGGTTCGAGATCTAAGCGTGGTCGTCGCGCTGGAGAGGTGTCAAGACCGGTCTCAGGCGTTCGACTTGGTGGCGGCCTTCAATCGGCGAGTGGTGGCGGTGGGCCTCCCATCCACTCATCCTCCACGATCGCGTACAGGAAGTCGTCCCTCCAGGACCCGTCGACCTGCCGCTCATGCCGGAGGTGCCCCTCGAGCCGCATCCCCCCTTTCTCCAGGAGGCGCCTTCCGGGAAGGTTGTGCGGGTCGCACCTGGCGGCGATCCGGTGCAGTCCCAGGTGCGCGAACCCGAGTCGAAAGAGCAGGGCAAGCACTTCCTCTCCCAAGCCCGGCTCCCCTTGCCCTTCGTCCAGGGAGAGCCGGAGGGCGGCCCTCCGAGCAGCCTGGTCCTCGATGAGGAGGTGGACAGTGCCCAGCGGCTCGCCGGTCTGACGATGTGTCACGGCAAACAGGTAGTCGCTTCGGACGGGGGCTGCGGGCGCGGAGAGGCGGCCTCCTGGCTCGTCCTGCGGCAGCTCGCGGACGTCAACCAGCTGTCCCTCGAGTTGGACTGGGAACATGGCTACCTCCTCCGGTGGTACCCGATGCAAGCCGTTCCGCCGCCGGATATGCCGCCCACCGCGGTCATCCGCCCCCGGCCGGAATCCCCGTCGATCCCCGATCTCGACCTACGTCCGGTTGCAAGTTGGAACAACCCGACGGTAGAGGCCATCGGGTTCCGAGGAATCAGAGGAATCCCTATGACCGGGCTGCCTGGCCTTGACTTGCTCGAGGCACCAAGAACGTAGGGATTCCCCTGATTCCTGGATGAGGTCCGCCCCCCTACCATCGCGCCGCTGGTGACGCATCCCAAGACAGGCCAACGCTTGGGTTGCTGAGACCTCACGACCCTCCCGGAAGGAGGCGAGCCGATGGACAACACGCAGAAGTTGACGGGACCGACGCGCCGTCGTCGTGGGTGGCCGGCGGCCCTTAGCAGAAGGACCGTGCTGAGCGGGGCGCTGGTCTTCGCCCTGGGGATGTCATGGCTCGGCCCGCGCGGTCTGGCGGCCTCTTCGGCGCCAGTGGGAGACACGCCCGTCTGCACCTCGGGTGGTCCGCTGGTCGAGTACTCCGGTGCGGTCAGCGAGTCCGACGCTAAGACGTTCATGTACCTGCCATTCCGAGTCGACGACGGGGTCACCAGGGTGGAGGTCGGCTACGAGTGGCACGAGCTTGGCACACCCAAGGACCAGTTCGACAAGACCACGCTGGACCTCGCCCTGCGCGACGGGGGTGTGCGGTCGTGGACATCGGCCAGCGAGGGGTTCCGCGGCTGGTCGGGGAGCAACCAGGCGAAGCTGCACCTGGGACAGCCGAGGATCTTCGTCCAGGCCGACTCGGCATCCCGCTCGTACACGCCGGGCCCCCTTGAGCCGGGGATCTGGAACGTGGAGCTGGGCGTCGCCGCGGTCAGCTCGGTCGGAGCTTCGTGGCGAGTCGAAGTCGAATGCTTCAATCCCCCCGTCGGATCGCCCCCGGCGCCCGATCCGGTCGATCCCACCCACGTTGCCCGGGCCCAGGCGGGCTGGTACAACGGCGACTTCCACGTCCACGCCTACCACTCGGGGCCCTCCGGCCCCTCGTACCCCGTCGTCGTGCTGATGGCCCGGGCGGCCGGCCTGGACTTCCTCCCGATCACCGAGTACGTGGTGGGACAGCACTGGAAGGAGCTGGGGCCGATCCAGCGGGCCAACCCGGACATGGTGATCTGGCCGGGCCGAGAGGTCATCACCTACTACGGGCACGCCATCGTCCTGGGTGAGACCTCGACCCTGGAGTACCGACACGGGTACATGGACAAGACCATGGCCCAAATCCAGAAGCAGGCGAAGGAAGAAGGAGCGCTGTTCAGCATCGCCCACCCCACCTTCTTCCCCGGCGAGCAGTGGGAGAAGTTCTGCCGGGGCTGCTTCTTCGAGCTGGGGGATGAGATCGACTGGACTCAGGTGGACATGATGGAGGTTCATACGGGACCGATCATCATCCCCGATCCATCCAGGTACGGCCTTCCCAAGATCCCGATCGCGAACCCCTTCACCCAGACCGCCATAGACGCGTGGGTGACTCGCCTCCAGCAGGGCTACAGGATCACCGCGGTGAGTGGCTCCGACGACAAGGGCACTAACCCGGCTGAGGGGTTTTACGGGATGACCTCCACGGAGGTGTACGCGCCCGAGCTGTCCCGCCCGGCGCTCATCGAGGCCGTCCAGGCCGGTCATGCGTACGTCCGCACCTTTGGAGCCGTCGGCCTTCCGCCTCTGGGGATCCCGCCCAGCCCGACCCTGGAGATTACGGCGGTCACCTCGGATGGCCAGGAGGGCATGTTCGGTGACTCCCTTGGGGCCGACGAGGCCGAGGTCACCGTAACGGTGAACAACGGAGTGGGCCAGACCCTCGAGATCTTCCGGAACGACGAGTCGGCACCGGCGCAGACGGTACTCATCGACAGCAATCCTTTCGTCTTCCACTTCCATGCCAACCGGGGTGGAAACGAAGGCCCGCTGGGCACCTTCTGGCGCGTCCAGACCAGGGGGACGTTTTCGGTCCTGGGGGTGCCGCTGTCGGTGCCCACGACGATCGGGAACCCCATCTTCCTGACGGGCGCCTGAGGCGGGCGTTCCGGGCGGGTCGGACGCATCGCCCACCCGGGGCCTCCGCTTGGCCCGGACATCAGCGCGCCCTTCGCGTAGGACTCGTGGTCTTGGGGCGGGGCGCCGTGACTTGGAGCGCTGGCCGCCGCCCGGTTCCGGTCAGGTCTCCACGTCCAATGAGCGCCGAAAGAAGAGTTCGAACGACTCGAAGTCGCGTCCTAGATAGACAGTGCCCGGCCGGGGGCACGGACCAGACCTGCGACGTTTCGCCGTCGCGTGAGGGATTCAGAAATCCCGATTCGCGCCCCATCGAGCGCCTGTAGCATGCGCTCTCTCCGCGTGGGAAGGAGACCCATGCTCTTGTCGCTCCTCTATCTGTTCTTCCGGCGCATTCTTGGGGCCGGTCACCGGCCCGATCAGAACGGGATATTGAAATCCTGGTCCTCCGCCACCAGGTGAAGGTGCTCCGGCGGAAAGTGAGACGACCACGACTCCGTCGGCTAGACCGGGTCTTCCTGGTCGCGGCGAGCCGCGCCCTACCGAGAGCCCTGTGGTCGTCGTTCGTCATCCGGCCGGAGACCCTGCTCCGGTGGCACCGGGAGCTGGTGAGGAGGAAGTGGACGTTTCGCAGGAAGGCCAGGGCGGGGAGGCCGCCCCTCGATCCCGGCACCACCGACCTCATCCTGCGCCTGGGCCGGGAGAAGCCTCGGTGGGGATACCAGCGGATCCGGGGCGAGCTCCTCAAGCCCGGGCTGAGAGTCTCAGCTACGACCATCCGGGCGATCCTGCTTCGCAACGGCCTAGAACTCGGCTCCTCGTCGATCCGGCCCGACTTGGAGCGAGTTCCTGCGCACGCAAGCCGAGGGCATCCTGGCTCTCGACTTCTTCACGGTGGAGACGATCGCCTTGAAGACGTTCTACGTCCTGTTCGCTATCCGGCTCTCGACCAGGCGGGTCCACGTTACGGGGGCGACGAGGAACCCGGACTCCGCGTGGGTTACCCAGCAGGCCAGGAACCTGGCGATGGACGATCAGTTGGAAGGTATCCGGTTCGTCCTCCACGACCGCGACGCCAAGGAGCATCTGCGGCACGAACGACGACCACGGAGCTCGAGGAAGGGCCCTGCTCATCGCGGCCATGAACACACAGTCGCGACGGCGAAGACGCGGCCTCCCCTGCCGCTTGAGGACCATCAGCTGGTGGCGAAGGGCCACCAGTTCGACGTCCCTATTGAGGTCGCTGGGAGAGCCACCGACCAGCCGAACGAGACGGCGCAGCAACAGATACGGGAGAGCAACGAGCATCGATCGAACCTCCCCCGAGAAGGAGGCCCGATGGTACGAACCCGCCTGTCAACGCAGCGGTCAATGGTTTGCGTGCCCTTAGGAACGGCTCGTCCTCGTCGTGATGATGTTAGAGGAACTTGCCTTCTAATCGACCGATCCGAACTACGGCCTCGTTCACTGTGACCAGGTCTCGGGGTCTGCCACGGTCCGGGCAGACTGGCCGTCGCTGCGCCGATGGAGCCGGCTCCTCATGCCGCTGACTGGCTGACCATCCGAGCTAGAACATCCCGGTTCCACCGGGCGGCCCGCCTCGGTTTGATCCCCGATTCCATCCGCGCATCCCCGATCTGCCGATAAGACAGACCGCTCTCGCGCAGCTTGGTGACTTGAGAGGCTACGTCCTGAGGCCCGGTCAAGGTGGCGGCGCGAGGGCGCCGCGTTGTGGTCTTACGGCCTTGGGTGGTTGCCTTGCGCGTGGTCCGCCCGATCGTTGAGCGCCCCCTCGTGCTCGTGGGTCTTGCCGCCAAAGGCCCCGGGGCACGGCCCCGACGGGGAGCCCGAGCCGCACTGGTCAGCTCGCTCAGGTGCGCGTCGCAAAGATCGGTCACGAGCTTGCGCCTCCCGATCAGCAGCTGAACGGGGTGGGCGTCCTGCGCCCCACAACGGTCGCACACGAGCACCATGCGTTCCATGGCTATCCTCCCAGTCTGGGCGATCCCTGCGATCCTATCGCGACACGATCGGGACGAAGCAGGGCTCCCCGGATGCTCCCCGCCGCCCGAAGCGAACGGCGAGGGCGTCCTCCTTCAAGTGCCTGGCGTCGGTGGTCCCGGCGGGGGTCCGCACCGAGCCGGAAGTCGTCGTCCACCAATGACCGCGGAATCCGCTGCGATCTCCGCCGACCGAGCGCCTGCCTGACGGCTAGCGGCTGATCTCGGTGGCAAACTTGGCGAAGCAGTTGCCGACTTCGGCCTTGGAGGTTTGCCTGGTGCCCTCGCCCGGTTCGGTCTGTTCGCGGCGGTCGCCGGCGCCGCCATCGGCCTGGTGCTGGTGATCCTCGACCGGGGTCGCCGCGAGACAGCTCGCCCAGGAGTGGGCGAGCGCGGCTCCCGATGGAAAGGCCACCGCGCTCGGCCTGGTCCACGTCAACGAGACCATCAACTTCGCGCTGGCGAGCCTCTTCAACTTCGTCTTCGCGGCCGCGACGTTCATCCTGTTCGGCCTGGCCGTGGCGCTCAGCGGCGTGTACCCCCGATGGCTCGGCTGGATCGTCTTCGTTGCGGGGGTCGCCTCGATCGGCGCGGGCCTGATCCAGGCGTACGTCGGGGAGCCCACCGGTGCATCGCGCATCCCGACGATCTTCGGACCGACGGTCATCACGTTGTGGCTGCTGGTGATTGGGATCCTGCTGGTGCGAATGAGACGATCCGAATCGATGGACAGCAGATGACGGGCCTCGATCCGGAGATTGAGAGCTGGGAAGAATATCTGGTTCCGGCCCCCGACGTCGACCCAGTGGACGTGCTCGGTCCTCGGAGCATCGTCGGTGACCTGTCCTTCCAGAGCGGCGATGGCGTGCGCCGGCGAGGGGCCAACCGTGCTGAACCGCGCCGTCGCCCGATTCAGGCACCTGACCTGGGATTTCGGCTCTCTGCCCTGGCAGGGAAGCCGATCGGAGGGGGTGGCGCCATGCCGAGAAAGAAGGTCCTGATCCTACGGCGGGAACTTCGCATATCCGGTGCCGGAGCCGAACCAAGCGTCGCAGGTCCGGTCCACTCCCTCGAGGGCACGCCCTTTTTCGGTGCGCGAACCCTGAGCGCTCGTCTATTGACGGAGTCGCCTTACGCCATTGCAACCGCGCGATCTACATAGGGACAGATCGGGTTTCCGGATCCGCCGGTGCGACCTGAGGCTTCCTTAAACGTGTAACCGGGAAAGACTTACTGAAGAGCGAACTGAGACCAGGCCATGCGACAAGGGTGTGGGGTAAAGAAACTCAGTCGCGCGCCGTGAGCGGAGTCGTTGTGTCGTCCTGGTTTCGTCTCTTTCCAGACCAGATGCCGGATGTATGGCCCAAGGCACCATCTGGCACGGGCGGGCGGGGCGTCAGCGCGCTCGAAATCGATGCGAGGTGGTCCCTGGATCGCCGGACGGTCAGGCGGCCATCGCGGGGCCGTCTCGAGCGCGAGCTCCGTCACGAGGGGAAGCCGTCCTTGCGAGTGCGCGCGGACGTGGGTGCACGGCGGCGCTCCTCGCTGCGAAGTGGTGGTCATGGATCGATTCGTCGGTCCCGGCCGTGCCCGGGTCCTCGCTCATCACCTCCACCCCCGTCGGCAGATCCTCCAGGCCGTCCTTCTCGGAGGGAACACCGGGGGAGAGAAGGCCGCAGGCCTGCGCTCTCAGGAACTGGGTCCACGTCGGCCCGATCCGCCGTGGCGCCGGGCCGAGTCCGCCTTCTCGAAGCACCGTGGCGATGGTCGTGGCCGATACATCGATCCCGAGTTTCAGGAGCTCCCCTCGGATCCTGAGGTAGCCCCACCTGGGGTTCTCCCTCCCCAGCCGAAGGATCAGGTGCTTGATCGAGGGATCGAGCCGAGGACGACCGGGCGGCCGCGAGCCAAGCCCGCTTCTTCTCTTGAGGAGGTCCCGGTGCCATCGCGCCAGCGTGTCCGGGCCGACCAGGAAGCTCTTCCACCGGTTGCGGGACAGGACCCGAGCAACCGCTGCGAGGAACGCCCGATCCGCCGTGGTGAAGAGGGACCCGCCTGCCGCCTCGGCGGAGGACCTTGAGCTGGTGATGGAGCACAACGGTCTCAACATCCAGCTCATCGAGGCCGCAGCGGACGAGCACGCGGAGCAGCCAGCACAGAAGCCGGTACCGGATGGACCACAGCATCTGGGCAGTCTGATGCCGGGTCGGGCGGCTTGCGAACGGGCAGGTCAGAGTGGCCGATCGAGTTTCTTTACCCCACGGGTCGAGCGGAAGACCCTCGAGAACTTCACGAGCGCGCTCTCCGATGGAACACTGGCCTTCCAGATGCAGCGTCTGGGCGAGGTCGCGAGGGCGGCGGTCGTGGTCGAGGGGCGTTACTCCGCGCTGTTCAGCCTCGAGCGCTACCCCGAGATCCCGGTTGTTTTCGCAGACTCGAGGAAGTTCGCTGAGGAATGGACCTATCGGTTCCTCGCAGCGGCGTTTTCCGATGCCGAGAGCGGCGATCCAGTTGCTGAACGAAGGTGATTGGGGTTTCGGACCCCTTCAGGGGCAGGCTCAGACTGGGCAGGGCTCCGTCGTGGTCGGCTCAGCGTCCTTTGAGCGCGGGAGAACTCGCTGGTCACAGGCCGTAACCTAATAAATGCACCCCACAGGCTTCCGCCCTGTTCATGAGCGTGAAGACGGTGGAGGTGAACCTGACTCGGATCTACCGCAAGCTCGGGGTGCGGTCCCGAAGCGAACTCACCCGCAAGCTCGCCTCCGCCTCCGGGGCCCTGTGACTAGCAGAGTCGCGCCAGACGCCGACTAGCTGCACGGCTCGCACACACAGCGAATCCGCCTGCTGCCTCCAGTAATGGCGGCCGCCCGCTTCGCGGCAGATGCTAGCTTGTCACTCCCATTGTCTGGGATTTGTCTCGATGCCAGACGCCGCCACGGAGGCCAGCCATGCAAGGAGAACTGGTCGTCGCCTGGATCGATAGTGCGCTCCCGTGCCTCGCGAGCGTCGCCCCAACGAAACCACCAGCACCCGGCCATCACAGCAGCTCCCCGGAAACGTAGGGATTCCCCTGATTCCCCCGGGACCAGGCTCATCTAGGTTCCTCCGCGGCGAACGATCGCGACCGAAAAGGGGGACGAGATGTGCCAGCGGGATGGGGCAGGACAGGATGCAACTGCGGTCGACGGACCCGTTGAGCACCGGACCGGCGGTCTGAATCCCGTGGTGCTGGCTGGCCGCGGGCGGTCGCCAGAGGCTCTGGCGAGGTGCCGGCTGGCAGGTGGCTCAAGGGGCGCGGGTCGACGAGTCTTCAGGCTGCTGCTCGTCCTCGTGGCTGGGTTGAGCCTTGCCACTCTCAGGGCGCCACTCGCACTTGCCCAGCCAGCCAACGACGACTTTGCCAACGCCACGGCCATCTCAGGGCTGCCGTTCACCGACAGCGGAGATCTGAACGGGGCGACCATCGAGCCAGACGAACCCCAATTCTGCGTCTTCCTCGAGCAGACCGTGTGGTACGCGTTCACGCCGTCCAGCACCACGGGGATCAAGGCCGACCTGATGGGCAGCGACCCCGGAGTGATCCTCAACATCTACTGGTCCTCCGGAGGGGGCTTTGGCGGCCTGCACTTCATCAGCTGTATCGGCTCGGGAGAATCGAGGGGGATTACCGCCGAGGCGGGCACCACCTACTACTTGCAGGGGGGAAGCCCCTCCCTCGGCCCGGCACACCTGCAGCTCACCGTGCAGGAGGTTCCTCCGCCCCCGAACGACGACTTCGCCAACGCATTCACCATAGGGTCGCTCCCCTTCTCGGACAGCCAGGGCCTCCTCGGGGCGACGGTAGAGGCCGGAGAGCCGAGCCCGGGGTGCTTCGACACGAGCCAAACCATGTGGTACTCGTTCACACCGGAGACGACCCAGTCGATCACGGCCACCATCGACCAGTACGGGGCAGGCGTCGCCGCCTACACCGGGAATGCCCTTCCCGATCTCTCTCGGGTCGGATGCGTCTACTACTACTTCCAGCCCCTCACGTTTCATGCACAGGCGGGGACGACCTACCACTTCCAGGTCGGGGCATGGTGCTGCGCCGGACCGGTCACGTTCCGGCTCGACATGGCGCCGAACCCGGTCGCCCAGTTCTCCTTCTACCCGTCGGACCCCAGTTCCTTTGACACCGTCCAGTTCTACGACTACTCATCCGACCCCGCCGGCGCGGGCATCTCATCTTGGGCGTGGGACTTCGGCGATGGAGCGACCTCGACGCAGCAATCCCCGCCCCACACGTACGCCGCCGACGGCGACTACACGGTTCAGCTCAGCGTGACCACGCCCGATGGCCGCACGGACTCGACCTCGCAGGTCCTGCAGGTGAGGACCCACGACGTGGCGATCACCCGCCTGGCCGTCCCCAAGTCGGGGCACGTGGGCCAGACCATCGCCATCAACGCCTACGTCCAGAACACCCGCTATCCAGAAAGGGTGCAGGTCACCCTGTACAAGAGCGTGCCTCAGGGGTTCTCCCAGGTCGGATCGCTCACCCAGTCGGTTGCGGTCAAGCCGGCCGGCCAAACTACCCGCTTCGCGTTCACCTATACGGTCACGAGCGACGACAAGGCCATGGGCAAGATCACGTTCCGAGCCGATGCTCTCATCCTCGACCACCGGGACGCTCTGCCCGCGGACAACCAGCAGTCTTCGACGCCCATAAGGATCATGTGAGCACAATCGGCGTGGATGTCGCGCGCCCACCAGGGCCAATGAAAACTTCGGCACCTCCCCGAGAGGAGCTAGTCAGGCTAGATGGCGAAAGAAAGTCGAGGAGCCTGACGATTTCGGTGAGAAACGCCGGATTTCCACCAGGGGTCAGAGAGGCAAGGGAGGAAGAAGGAGGCAAGCATGAAGCGTCCAGGAATCCTCGATAAGCGCCTCGGGAGGCCGCCTCGGCCGCCATCGAAGCGTCCAAGGCTGAAAGCAGACCCCCAGGAGCCAGGTCGCTGTCCATTGAGCGCCCGTGGCCCTCCGGAAGACCTTGCCCCCCACTTCAAGAGCATGTTCAGCGAGCAAGAAGGGGTGACTTCCGTGAAAGTACGCACTCGCTGGCGGGCCGTGTTCCTCGTAACCGCTGGCCTTCTCGTCGGCTACATCATCGGTCCGCCGATCGTCCAGGCGGCAACAACGCTGGTGCGCATCCAGAGCTGCTGCTCATCCGCCGTGGCATCGGTGGACTCCAAGCATCAGTTGCGCGTCCGCACCAGCGCCAGGTACAGCAGCGTGTTCGCCTTGACCGAGCCGAGCGGAGAGACCGTGCTGGTCTCGTCCTCGACCGGCGTGGCCAAGAGCACCGGATCATTCAATAGTGACATCGTCGGTATCAGCGTCGACGTCCCAACGGCAGGCAGCTCTCCCGTCACTGTGGTGCTGCGGAAGGGGAACGTCTTGGGGTCGGGTCAGATCATCTGGCAAGGGACGATCCAGACCGTGGGCCACATCGACTACACGTTCGGGCAATCCATCCTGTTCCTGCCCGGTGCGGGCAGCGGGTTCAACGTGACGGTTTCCAACACGGGCGGAGCCACCGTCCAGTACGAGGTTTATGGGTTCGGGTTCGGGGTGCCCTGCTGTGCCGGGCAGCATCTAGCCCGTCCTTGAGCGATAGGGAGGTACTCCGGATGGTGCTGGAGGCCCACCGCGCCCGAACGGTGAGCCCCCAGCGACGAGCGGAGAAAGGAGCCGGCATGCGTACCGGGCGGGGAATCCGCTCGCCTCCAACGCCGCCCCCCGCAGGTGGTGGGTGGGTACTGACGACGCCGAAGCGTCCGTGGGGGACCGACCCGCCTGGAACCCCCACGCCTATGGGCCCTTCGTTCTCGTCGGCTTCTCCGGCTTGAACTTCTCCGGGTGGGCCTTGACCACCGGGGACGAGGCGTCGAACCTCGCCCCCTGGAGCACCACCACGGGCCTTGCCGTCGATCTCGGCCGGGAACTGCGCCTGAGCGTGAGGGGTTCACTAATTCCGACACCCGCCCTGAGCAGCGGGTGGGACTGTTGCATTGGCCGAAGTCAGCTTGTGGCGGAGCCATTCGGTCGGGCTGGTGTCAGATCACGAGGGCCAGCTCGGCGAACGCGTCAGCGAGGCGGGAAGCGAGCGGTGCCTCGGTCCCGAGGTCGTAGAACCCTCGGCGAAGTTCTGGATGAAGGCATTGCCCGGTGACGATGACCCTGGCGGTGCGATCTCGCTTCAGCCCCCGCATGGGCCGGAGTCGAGCCTTCAGCCGTCCGTGGTCGGTCTCGATGGGATTGTTGGCGTGGACCTCCGTTTCATGGAAGGCCGCCGGGAGCATCTCGTCGAGGACCCGGGGGTAGAGGCGGTACCGGTCGGTGGTGACCTCGACGGGTGAGATCCGGGTGCGGCCAATCGCCTGGGCGAAGAACAGCCTCGCCGCATTGGCGTCCCGGCGAGGCGAGAG